>Ga0078972_1000429_pt1 | contig 174592 bp, 135 predicted proteins | sample YelNatPaOPGAMG01_FD_67568 | JGI IMG/M metagenome (GOLD analysis project Ga0078972, IMG submission 67568) | Hot spring thermophilic microbial communities from Obsidian Pool, Yellowstone National Park, USA - OP-RAMG-01 (SPADES assembly) (version 2) | ecosystem: Environmental > Aquatic > Thermal...
AGTGGCCGTTTCGCATTCTGAAACGGGTCTTCGGCTATACCAAGGTGCGCTATCGCGGCATCGTGAAGAATCACCACTGGCATCTGGCAGGCTTCGCGCTGGTGAATCTCTACCTGCACCGTAGGCGGCTGCTTCCCCACGGGGCGTAGTGTCATCGCAGGCCGGGAAATGGCCTGCGGAGGCGAAAAACGGAGCCGCCAACCCCCTCGAAATCCCTTAAAAAAACAGCCCTGCGTCGAGCAGCCGCCCTCGCTTGGGCTATTGTCTTGCCGCACCCAGAATCAGGGGCTTGATCAGAGACTCCTTAGAATTGCACGATACACCACAAGAGATGACGATCCAGAACGCGACCATCTGGATCAGAGTTGGACATTAGAAGGCCCTCTGTACATTCTTATCAAAGAGACTGTCGCTAAGATCACCGAGGTAATGACCGCAATAAACGTATGGACAACTAAAGGGCTAAAAAAGCTGACTTATCCTGCTGAGGCGATCTGGGAAATTGTTGCCAACGCTTTTATCCATAGAGATTATTCAATCTCAGACGATATCCAGATATTGATTTTTGATAATCGCATTGAGGTAGTCAGCCCTGGTCGGCTTCCAGGATATGTAACTCCCCAAAACATCTTAGAGTCTCGCTATTCACGCAATTCAAAAATTGTAAGAACACTAGCACGTTATCCGGACGCCCCCAACAAGGACTTAGGCGAAGGTCTTAATACCGCATTCCAGAAAATGAAGGAGTGGAAGCTCAAGCCACCGATTATCGAGGAAGAAGCTCATGCAGTGAAGGTGACCATACCCCATATCCCTTTGGCTAGCGCAACCGATGCGATCTTAGAGTTTCTTGAAACTCACGAAGAGATCACGAATAGGCAAGCGCGTGAGATCACAGGCATCAAATCTGAAAACGCGGTGAAGAATGAGTTTTATAAACTCAGAGATCTTGGGAAGTTAGAGATGGTCCCAGACAAAAAAGGTTCTGCGGCAGCTTGGCGTATCAAGCAGCCATCGTCTCAAGAGGTTCTTCCGCTCTAAAATAGTTTCAATTCATGCCGTTCGTTTGCTACTCCAAATCATCTCCAGCATCAACTACGGTGGGGATGCCGCCGTTGCGGCGCATGGTGAGGTAGCCGCGGATGAAGGGGTCGAGGTAGCCGTCGAGGACGCGATCTACGTCGCCGACTTCGACCTTGGTGCGGTGGTCTTTGGCGATGCGGTAGGGCTGCAGGACGTAGCTACGGATTTGAGAGCCGAAGTTGATGTCGAGCTTGGAGTCTTCGAGCTTTTTGGTTGCGGCCTGCTTCTTGGCCAGCTCGTATTCGTAGAGGCGCGAGCGCAGCATCTTCATCGCCTTTTCGCGGTTCTTGTGCTGGGAGCGCTCATTCTGGCACTGCACCACGATGTTGGTGGGAATGTGCGTGATGCGCACGGCCGAGTCCGTCGTGTTGACGTGCTGGCCGCCCTTGCCGCCGGAGCGGTAGGTGTCGGTGCGGATGTCGTCGGGCTTGATGTCGATCTGGATGGAGTCGTCAATCTCAGGCGAGACGAAGACCGAGGCGAATGAGGTGTGGCGGCGCTTGGCCTGGTCAAAGGGCGAGATGCGCACGAGGCGGTGCACGCCGGTTTCGCCGGAGAGCTGGCCGAAGGCGTAGTCGCCGAGGATGGTGAAGGTGGCGGACTTGATGCCGGCCTCTTCGCCATCCTGATAATCGTTCATTTCGGTTTTGAAGCCCTGCTGCTCGGCCCAGCGCAGGTACATGCGCATGAGCATCTCGGCCCAGTCCTGCGACTCGGTGCCGCCGGCGCCGGGGTGAACGGTGACGATGGCGTTGAGCGGGTCGGTTTCGCCGGAGAGCATGGTGCGCGACTCGAGCTTTTCGACGTATTCGCCGAGGGCGGTGATTTCGCGCGAGAGATCGGCTTCGAGGTTGGCGTCGGCCTCGCCGGCGGCATTGCTTTCGCGGGCCAGCTCGAAGTAGGCATCGATGTCGCCGGTGCGGCGCGCGAGTTCGGCGTCGTAGGCGAGCTGCTCCTCGATGCGCTTGCGGTCGCGCATGAGGGGCTGCGAGAGCTGGGGGTTGGACCAGAGGGCCGGGTCGGCGAGCTTTGTTTCTATGGCAGCGAGTTCAGAGCGAAGGCGGGCGGGGTCAAAGATACTCCCGCAGGTCGCGGACCTGGTCGCGGACGGGCGCGTAGGCGAATTCAAGATCGTTCAGCACGATTGGGGACCTGACTTTTTCTTTTCAGTGTATCGGAAAGCGGCGCGGGCAGGCAGTGCGGCGGGCGGAAGCGTGGAGGCTTCATGGGCGCTCGCCGCGTGTGAGCAGAGAATCAATCTCGCAGCCGGTGAGCACGGCGATTCCGGCCAGGTACATCCAGACCATGAGGATGATGATGGCGGCGAGGCTGCCGTACATGGCGCTGTAGCTGCTGACGTGGCCGACGTAGAAGCGGAAGCCAATGGAGATGAGCGCAACCATGACGGTGGCGAAGATGTTGCCGGGCGAGAGGAATCGGAAACGGATCTGGGCATCGGGGCCGAAGCGGTAAGCGACGGCGAAGGCCAGAAGGGTGGCCGCGGCGAGGACAATCCAGCGGAGCGTGGCGAACAAGCCGAGCAGCAGCCAGGTACGGCCGAAGAGGGTGACCAGCCAGGCCTGCACCGCGCCGAAGCCGATGGCCAGCGAGAGCGAGACGATGGTGAGCAGATAGAAGAAGAGCGTGAGCAGGATGGCGATGCCGCGGGACTTCCAGAAGGGGCGGCGGTCAGTGACATCGCAGATGAGATTGAGCTGCTCCATGAGAGAGAAGATGCCGGAGGAGGCCGACCAGAGGGTGAAGACGACGCTGAAGACGAGGAGGGCGTTCCGTTTGTGTTCGCTGAAATAGTCGATGGTGCCGTCAAAGAGCCGCGCGGCCTGGCTGGGCAGCACCTGATGCAGAAGATCGAGGATGGCCTGCTGCAGATGGGGAATGGAGAGAATCGGCAGCAGAGCGAGGATGAGAATCATGGCCGGGAAGACGGCCAGCACAGAGAAGAAGGCCAGCACGGCCGCGCCATCGAGGATGCGATCGTCATTGAATTCGCGCCAGAGGCTGCGAGCAAATTTGCGCGATCGCCAGCTCAGCAGGAGGTGCATGCGGTGCCCTTTCTCAAAGGTGGGAATGAATGCACTGGATGAGATGCGGGTGTATTGCTTGCGTGGCAGGTTCCTTTTTGACCGGACGGAAGCCTCATGGCCGCGCGGGCTGGCGCAGGCTGAGCGCGGAAAAGAGCGCGAGAATGCCGAGGATGATGCCGAGGGACGCAAGCGTGGGGATGGCGATCCAATGGGCGGCGATCATTTTGAAGGCGACGAAGGCGAGGATGAGTCCGAGGCCGTAATGGAGCAGGTGGAAGCGATCGAGCAGGCCGGATAACGCGAAGTAGAGCGAACGCAAGCCGAGGATGGCGAAGACGTTGGAGGTCCAGGCGATCATGGGCGAGCGGGTGACGGCGAGCACGGCAGGGATGGAGTCGAGCGCGAAGACGAGGTCAGTGATCTCGACGGCGAGGATGACGATGAGCAGCGAAGAGAGCGCGAGGCGGTGATCGGGAGTGTGGGGGGTTTGGCGGAGGCCGCGGCGGGTGAGCCAACGGGTGATGCCCGCGGGCTGCTGCTTTTTGCGGTGCGGGCGCAGGAGGCGCAGGGCGGCGACGAGCAGGATGGCTCCGAACAGGTATTGAACCCAAGCGAAGCGATCGAGCAGGCGCAGGCCGACGACGATGAAGAGGGCGCGGAGCAGAATGGCCCCGAAGATGCCCCAGAGCAACACGCGATGCTGCTGCTGCCTGGTGAGCTGGAGGGAGCGGAAGAGCAGCAGGAAGACGAAGAGATTGTCGATGCTGAGCGAGAACTCGATGAGGTAGCCGGAGGCGAACTGCAGGCCGGCATCGCGGCCCGAGTGCAGGCCAAGATAGACGGCATAGGCGGCGGCGAGCAGCGCGAGCAGGATGGTCCAGAGAATGGCGATGCGGACGGGGGATCCCTGGCGGAGGCGCGGGAGGACGGCAATGTCCACGAGGAGCAGGCTGGCGACGAGAATGGCGAACAGAATCACGAGCTTGCTTCACCTTCGCACGCCGAGGGGCGGGATGTCACCGGGGAACGTCATCCAGGGACCCGGCCTTTCGCGGCCCACCCCGGAAGAGATCGCCACGGGATGCTGCATCCTGCGCGAACAACTTTTCGTCTATAGAAGTGTTGATGGAAGTAGCGCCTTGGCGGGAAGTGTGCCCTGATATTGCCGGGCGCAGAGGTTGGATCGATGCGGATGGCAAAGACACTCCAGAATCATGACTGGTTGCGGCGGAGCTCGACGGCGGCGCTCGCCCTTGCGCTGACCTTGGCGGCCGGGCAGAGTGCCCTGGCACAGAGCAGGGGAGACTTGCAGGCGCAGGTGACGAGCCGGCTACAGCAGGACGCTGCGCTGAGCGGAGCGCGCATCACGGCGACGGTGAGCGGCGGGCAGATCACTCTGAATGGTTCCGTGCGGAACGAGAAGCAGTGGCAGGAAGCCGAAACGGCGGCGGCGAACACGCCGGGCGTGCGAACGATTGAGAACAACCTGGTGATCACCGGGCCGGCGAACGCGGGCGCGCAGACGCAGTGGGCCCCGGCAGCGCCGGAAAGGAATGCGCAGGGACGGGCTGGGCAGAGCGCCGCAGTGGACAGCACGGCGGTGAGCCATGGGCAGGTGCCGCCGCCTCCGCCACCGGACAGCATGGACAGCCAGGCAGCAGCCCCGTCACAGGCGGCGAATGGCGATTCCTACGGTGCGCAGGGCTATGGATATGGTGCGCAGAATGACCAGCCACAGCAGGCGGGCCGGGGCGAGTACATTCCTCCTGAGCAGCCGGCGAGCGGACCGGTGACAGTGCCCGCGCATACCGTGCTCGAGATTCGCACGGTGGAACCCCTGGATACGGCGCAGCTTTTGCAGGGGCAACTCTTTGATGCGACTGCGGCGAACGATGTGTATGTGGGGAATGTGCTGGCGATTCCGCGCGGCGCGGCGATAGAAGGCAAGGTGGTACGGCTGAAGAAGGCCGGGCCGCTCGGCGGCCGTACCCTGGTGGCGCTGAAGCTGACGGGGCTGAATCTGGGCGGGCAGTTTTACCGGCTGGATACGGATATGTGGTGGAACCGGGGCCCCAACAAGGCCGGATATACCGCAGGAAACACGATTGCGGGCAGTGCCTTTGGCGCGGTGCTCGGCGGCTTGTTTGGCGGTGGACCTGGCGCGGCCATTGGTGCAGGGGTGGGAGCCGTGGGCGGCATGGGCGCTTCCGCAGCGACGAACGGGCCACGCGTGATTTTGCCCTCGGAGACGGTACTGGCCTTTCACCTGGCGCGACCGGTGACGGTGCAGCCAGTGTCATGGCAGGAGGCGCAGCGGCTGGCGGCGAGCACGCCGCGACTGCAGCAACGGCCGGCGTACCGGCGGCCTTATGCGCAGCCGTATCTGTACCCCTACCCCAATGCTTATGCCTACCCGTATCCGTACGCTTATCCGCCGCCGTATTACGGCCCTTCGGGCTTGTATGTGGGCTGGGGTTGGGGCTGGTAGATCATCGCTCGTGTCCTGTTCCCTAGTTCGTTGCATAGTTTTCAGAAGTTGAGAGCTGCTTTTTTGAGACGGAAACTTATGGGAAATGCGGGTCCCTCCACTCCGCTTCGCTGCGGTCGGGATGACAAAGAGGGAGAGATTGCCGGCTCGGTCGGGATGACAAGGGTTGGTGCGAGGTTTATCCCACGTCCGAACGGACGGACGTGGGGCACCCGGCGCATCTGGGGAGCAGCAAGGAGATGCAGGTCCCTCCACTCACTTCGTTCGGTCGGGATGACAAGGGGGAGAGATTGCCGGCTCGGTCGGGATGACAAAGATCAGGGTTGTGGCGCGGCGGCCGGAATGACAAATTTATGCAGGTAATTTCTGGCCCGGGATACCGGCTCGAAATACTGGACCAGTAAAGGGACTATTTACCGCGGACATTGCATCGACCGGAAATGCGAAACGACAGGCGAGCGCAACTCATTGTTGCGCTCGCCTGCTTTAGGATGAAGAGATGGGAGATTCCATCTCGCCGCGGGGATTTTTGCACAAGTGGAGCCGCCGGCAATTTCTAGGTATCGGCGCGGGAACGCTTGGGGCGGCGGTGCTTTATCCAACCGAGATCAGCCGCCACGAGCTGACCGTGGAGAAGCACGAGATCTTTTTGAAGCGGCTGCCGGATGCCTTTCGCGGCATGCGGATTGTGCAGATCTCTGACGTTCACTTTGAGGAATTTAACGAAGCGTGGTTTGTGCGCCACGTGGTGGACAAGGTCAATGCGCTGAAGCCCGACATGGTGCTGATGACGGGTGACTTTGTGAGCGATGGCCCCTTCCCGCTGGAGTATGGGCGGGTGCGGGCGAATCCGTGCGCGGAGGTGCTTTCGCACGTGGAGTGCCCGCTGCGGTATGCGTCGCTGGGAAACCATGATGCGGCGGTGGGCGATGCGATTGTTTCTGACGCACTGGAGAGCCACGGCATTCCCGTGCTGCTGAACCGCTCCGTGCCGATTGAGCGGCAGGGCCAGAGGGTTTGGCTGGCGGGAACAGGAAGCGCGTGCGCTGGAGAGTGCGATCCAGATAAGGCGCTGCCCACGGCGGCGATTCGAGCCCAGGAAACGGTTCTGCTCATGGCCCATGAGCCGGATGTACTGCCGGAGATGGCGCGGCGCGGCGTGGACATGATGTTTTCCGGCCATACGCACGGCGGGCAGATCCGGTTTCCGTTTTTGCCCGCGATGGCCCTGCCGCCTTATGGAAAGAAGTATGTGGAAGGGCTGTTTCGCGCAGGCGAGACGCAGCTTTATGTGAATCGCGGTCTGGGGACGGTGCTGATTCCGGCGCGGCTGAACTGCCCGCCCGAAATCACGCAATTTACGCTGATTTAGCTGCTGGCCAGGGGATGCCGGGACGAGGCCGCATGGAGTGCGCGCGCGCCTGTATACTGGAAGCGCTCCTGCCAAATCAGGAAGTTCCCTGCCCCTGAGCCGCCTCGGGTGTGCCTCAGGCGAGGGGTCTGACTACTAAGGGTTTTTAGCCACTCATGATTCGTTTTCTTCAGAAAGACAATCGGTTCGTCAAAGCCGTCTTCTTCATCATCATCACGGTGGCCTGCGTCACGATGGTGATCACACTGGTTCCGGGCATTTTTGACACGCAGAGCTCGTCAGGCAACGTGTACGCGACGATCGGCTATGGCGGCCCTCTGGGGCGTTTTTTGCCGGCACAGGACACCATCACCATGACCGAAGTGCAGCAGACGGCAGCGCGCATGATGCAGCAGCAGGGCCTGCCGGACTCGATGATGTCATTTGTGATTCCGCAGGTGGGCCAGGGGCTGATTCAGCAGCACGTCGAGATGATGGAAGCCCATAAGCTGGGCCTGCATGCCAACGATGACGATGTGCGCCACTTTCTGCACACGGGCATGTGGGGCCAGGTGCTGTTTCCGAATGGCAAGTACATTGGCGACCAGGCCTATGCCGAGTTGATCTCAGAGCACTTCAACATGACTCGCGAGAAGTTTGAGTCAGAGGTGAAGAACGCGATTGTGGAAGATCAGCTGCGCAGCCTGGTGAGCGGCGCGGTGACGGTTTCGCCCGAGCAGGTGAAGCAGTACTACCTGCAGCAGGGACTGAAGATCAACTTCCAGTACGCAGTGCTCGACTCGAACGCGCTGCGGCAGACGATCAATCCCACGGACGCGCAACTGCAGGCGTATTTCAAGCAGAATGCGGGCCGGTATGCGAAGGCTATTCCGGAGACGCGTTCGATTCAGTACATCTCCTTCCAAGACTCGCAGATTCCGGGCGGCGCGCCGAAGGTGACCGACGCGGAGATTCAGCAGTACTACAACGCGCACCAGGACCAGTACAAGGTTCCGGAAGAAGTGAAGGTGCGCCACATCCTGATTCAGGTTCCGCAGGGCGCCCCGGCAGCGACGGTAGCCGCGGCCAAGGCGAAGGCGCAGAGTGTGCTGGATCAACTGAAGAAGGACAACGGCAAGAACTTTGCCGAGCTGGCGAAGAAGTACTCCGACGACCCGGGCAGCAAGGATCAGGGCGGCGAGCTGGGCTGGGTGAAGCGGGGTGTGACGGTGCCGGCGTTTGATCACGCCATCTTCACGCTGCCGGTGGGCCAGATCTCTGGCCTGGTGCGCACGCAGTATGGCTTCCACATCATTCAGGTAGAAGACAAGCACACGGCACACACGGAAGCACTGAGCGATGTGCGCGCGCAGATTCTCTCCACACTGACGCAGCAGAAGGAAAATGATGCGGCGGCGAGCTATGCGCAGCAACTGGCAAAGGAAGCAGCGGCCAACGGCCTGCAGAAGACGGCAGCGGCGCATCACCTGTCAGTCACCACCTCGGACTCAGTGCAGCAGGGTGCGAATCTGCCGAACCTGAGCGATAGCTCAAAGCTGGTGACGGCGGCGTTTCAGGCCAAACAGGGCGCGGCTCCGCAGATTGCGAGCACCGGAGACGGGTTTGCGGTCTTCCAGGTGACCAACATCACCCCGGCACATGCACCGACCTTTGATACATACAAGAGCCAGATTCTGTCGGATTATCGCGACGATCAACTGCCGGCGCTGCTGGCGCGCAAGACCAACGAACTGGCCGAGCGGGCGAAGAACCTGAACGACCTGAGCAAGGCTGCAAAGCTGATGAACGCGACCTTGATGACCAGCGGGCTGGTGGGCCGCACGGACCAGGTGCCGGAGATTGGCGAGCTGGAGCAGGTGGCTCCGTCACTCTTCACCCTGCAGCCGGGCCAGATCAGCAAGGCGATCAACACGGGCCGCAGCGGTGTGGTGGCACAGATCACGGCGCGGCAGGAACCGGATGCGGCCGAGATTGCGGCGCACTTTGAACAGACGCGCGAGCAGCTATTGGATCAGCAGCGGAACCAGATGTTTGAAGTATTTCTGTCAAACCTTCTGCAGAAGTACCAGAAGGAAGGACGGATTCGCATCAACGCCAAGGCGACGCCACTGCCGGCAGGTGGCGACAGCGGCGAGTAAGCCGCTGACTCAATTCCTCACCCAAAGGCCCGTGACTGCACGGGCCTTTTGCTTTTCCGGCGCATCTACTCGAAGATCAGTGGAGGAATTTCTCGACTATGGCTATGGACCGCTCATCTGGACTCTTGCTGCACGTGACTTCTCTGCCCTCGCATGGCGGCATTGGCGATCTGGGCCCTGCGGCCTATGCCTTTGCCGATTTTCTGGCGGCGGCCAAACAGCAGTGGTGGCAGGTGCTGCCGCTGGGGCCGACGGGCTATGGAAATTCGCCGTATGCGGGATTGTCGGCATTTGCGGGGAATCCGCTGCTGGTATCGCTGGAGTTTCTGGCGGAGTGGGGCTGGATCGAATGGGAGCGGCTGGGCGAACTGCCGGGGCCTACCGGGCATGTGGACTTTGAAGCGGTGAGCGCGCAGAAGCTGCCGCTGCTTGAGGAGGCGGCGCGGAACTTTCTGTCGCACCGGCCTGGGGAGCAATGGGACCGGTTTGAGCGGTTTCGCGCGGGCAATGCAGGCTGGCTGCCGGACTGGGCGCTCTATAGCGTGCTGCGCCGGAAGTATGGCTACGCATGCTGGAATGAGTGGCCGGAAGCCATGGCGCGGCGCGAGCCGCAGGCACTGCAAGCGGCGCAGCGGGAGCTGGCGGCGGAGATTGCCGTGGCGGAGGCGATTCAGTTTGCCTTTGATGAGCAGTGGATGCGGCTGCGGGATTATTGCGCGGAGCGGGGCATCCGTTTTCTGGGTGACATCGCGATTTTTGTGAACTTCGACAGCGCGGACGTGTGGGCATATCCGGAGATATTTGATCTGGATGAGAAGCTGTCGCCGGTGCGGGTGGCGGGTGTGCCGCCGGACTACTTCTCGGCGACGGGACAGCGCTGGGGCAATCCTTTGTATCGCTGGGATGTGCTGGAGCAGCGAGGCTTTGCGTGGTGGGTGGAGCGGGTGCGCCGGGCACGGGTGCTGTATGACGCGATGCGGCTGGACCACTTCAGAGGATTTGAGGCGTACTGGTCGATTCCGGCCGAGGAAGAGACGGCGGTGAACGGGGAGTGGGTGAAGGCTCCGGGCGATGCGCTGTTTGAGACGCTGCGGCGGGAGCTGGGCGAGTCGCTGTTTCTGGCCGAAGACCTGGGCGTGATTACGCCGGAGGTGGATGCGCTGCGGGAGCGATTTGGGCTGCCGGGCATGCGGGTGCTGCAGTTCGGGTTCTCAAATCGTGGCGCGCACATGCACCTGCCGCATCGCTATGAGCGCAACTCCGTGGTGTACACCGGCACGCATGACAATGACACGACGCGCGGCTGGTGGGAGCATGGCGCGAGCCGCGAAGAGAAAGCGGCGGTTGAGGTGTATCTGCATCCGGGGCTGGATGCGCAGGAGCATGGGGTGGTGTGGGCAATGATTCGCGCGGTGGCGACTTCAGTGGCGGACATTTGCCTGTATCCGGTGCAGGATGTGCTGGAGCTGGGACAAGAGGCGCGCATGAATGTGCCGGCGCGCGCGACGGGCAACTGGGGCTGGCGTGTAGGCGAGGGTGCGTGGAGCGGGGATGTGGCGGAAAAGCTCGCCGCGCTGACCGAAGTGACGGATCGTGGCCGGTGCGAGACGGAAGCACAGGAGACGGAAAGGTAACTGGCAACAGCGCCGTGCTTCACGCTGGCGGCCCGGTTGACTTCATTTTGCATGAAGCGTAGTAGTTGATCGGGAGAAAATTCAATGCCCAAAATGAAAGGCCTAATTTTTCTCAGCCTTGCAGGATTGACCGGCGTTTCTGCATCCGGTTGCGGTGGAAGCCCTCCGCCACACATCCTGACGTCATTGACGGTATCCCCGGAGACGTTGCCGCTGCCTTCGTCAGGCAACAGCGTACAGTACACGGCGACCGCTCATTGGAGTTCCAAGCCATTCACAACTCCGAAATACCCTGCCAGATGGGTGGCCTGCAACGCGAACGACAGCAACACGACCAGTGCCGTGACGGTGACACAGAATGGACTGGCGACCTGTGGCCAGACTGCCAGTGGAACTTACACCATCAATGCATGGACGATTTCTGCAGGTGCGAAAAACTCAGAGTGCAATGTTCTCACCGCATGCGGAGGCGGCTGTACGGTACGAGGCACAGCGGCGCTGAATTGCTCTCCGACGGTCCGCCCCGCCGGATAGACTGGAGACGATGCCCGTCGCCTCCATGACCGTGCAGTTGAGGATAGAGCATAGCCACTCGCTCAAAGACCGCCGCCAGGTGGTGCGCAGCCTGAAGGAAAAGCTGCGGCATGGGTTCAATATTTCCGTCGCGGAAATGGATGAAGCGGTGACGTGGCAGTCGGCCACGATTGGCATTGCCGCGGTTTCGGGTTCACGGGATTATCTCTCGGGGCTGATGCGTGAAGTGGAAAGCGCGGCGGTACGGATCGCGGGGGATCTCGGGGCCGAGGTGAGCGATGCGTGGTGGGAGCTGCTGGATGAGTAGCCTCGGCTGATCTCAACCCACATCTCTTTGAGATGTGGGGCGCCCGCTGAAGCCGTGCCCTGATACGGGAAGCGACGACGCTCCAACGAACTTTCAGGTGCCGGGCCGGCTCGGGGAGCGATACGAGGACAAATTGGGAGAAGCCTCAAGCAGCATTTGAGCAGGAAGCATCGCCGGGATTCTTCACCGCGTTGCGGTTCAGAATGACGCGACCTGGAGTTTTTCTTTTGGTCCCAGACGTAACGGAAGAATGCGTGCTTTGATTCACGTCTCAAAGCCGAGACATTGCCGAGACATTCGGCACCGGTGGGTCAGACCTGGGCGCAGAGGAGGTGGCCGCCTTTGCCGCGGACCTCAAATCCGTCGGCCCGGTTTTGGAAGTAACGGGAATTGGTGGCTGGGGGATCGAGATCTTCGATGCCGGTGAAGCCCATGGCGCGCAGTTCCAGGGCGAGTTCCTCTGGGACATAGGAGGACAGGAATGGCTCTCCGATGGCTGCGACGCGCGCGGCGAGCGCCTCGATAGCCTGCCGCTCCTGCTCACCGAGCAGGTGGCGCGGCATGGAGTAGTCAAAGACGACGGCGCTGCCCGCAGGCAGCGAGGCGATGAAGCGCAGCGTGGCGAGGAATGCCTCGCGCGTGAGATAAGGCACCACTCCAAGCCATGAGAAAAAAGCGGGCGCATCGGTGCGAAAGCCGGCCGCCGTCAGTCCTTCGCCGAGGGTCTGGTGCTCGAAGTCGACGGGAGCGTAGACGAGGCCGGGCGGGACAGGCAGTCCTGCGTCGGCGACGCGCTGCTGCTTCCATGCCTGCGTGGCGGGGAAATCCACCTCAAAGATGGAGAGGCCAGGAAACGGGCTGCGATAGGCGGAGGTGTCGAGGCCGGCCCCGAGAATGACGTATTGCCGGACGCCGCGCGCGACCGCCTCGGCCAGCTTGTCTTCGGCATAGCGGCTGCGCACGGCCATGCGGAAGCGCATGGTCTGGTGAAATGGATGGTCCAGATCTTCGGCCGGCGTGGCGCGCACCTCGGCGGCCACCTGTTCGCCAAGGATGGCGAGGGCGAAGGGATCCTCAAAGACGAGAGGACGATCGAAGAGCTGATGCGCGGCGCGGCGGCAGGCCACTCCATAGGCGGTTCTGCTGGGCTGCTGGGGCTGCAAATGGTTCTCTCCTCGTCACTTTTTGGGAGCCGGCGAACCGGCGAGCGGCCAAAGCGCCTGCCAGTGCTGCCAAATCCATTTTCTACAGGATTCCGAGAAGCAATTTGTGCTTGTTTCGGGTGCATCTTCTGTTATTCTTTTTCGTTTAACCGAAGGAAGTTTTTATGCCGGAACAAAGAGCACGGAAATATCACCAGGATCGCGTAGCCGAGACGCTGCGCGAGGAGATCGGCGCGATGCTGGAGGGTGAATTGTCAGACCCTCGGATCAGCTTTGCCCATGTGAGCCAGGTGATTCTGAATCCCGGCGGGAAGTCGGCGCAGATATGGGTAGCGGTCGATGGCGGGAATGAAGCCGAGGAGCAGACCGTACAAGGATTGATGGCAGCGCGGGGATACATTCGCCACGAGCTGCTGGAACGTACGGGCAAGCGTCATGTGCCGGATCTGACGTTCCATGTGGACCGTTCGGACCGGATGAAAGCGCGCATTGATGAGTTGCTAGGGAGATCGCAAAAAAAGCGGAGGAACGCCTAGTCGCGTATGGCCTCGGAAGCATTTTTTCACCAGCAGATTGCAGGATCAGGTTTTCCTGGAGGCGAGCCGCAGGGGCTGCACGCCGTGCTGGCGGCGCTGCGCGTGGGCGAGCGGTTTCTGGTGAGCGCGCATGCGCGTCCGGACGGCGATGCGATTGGCTCAATGCTGGCCATGGGCATGATTCTGAGCCAGATGGGTAAGCAGGTGGATATGGTCTCCTGCGATGGGCTGCCGCTGATTTATCACGGGCTGCCGTGCGCGCGGCAGATTCAGCGGTGCTCTGACATTCGGGGCGATTACGATGCGGTGATTCTGCTGGAGTGCGACTGCATAGAGCGCTCGCGGCTCAAGGGCATGGGCGACCGCATGCTCATCAACATTGACCACCACCTGAGCGGGCGGCCATTTGCGGCGGTGAACTGGATTGATCCGAAGGCGTGCGCGGTGGCGGAGATGGTGTACCGGCTGGCGCTGGCGGCGCGAGTGAAAATCACTCCGGAGATGGCCACGTGCCTGTATGTTGCGGTGCTGACCGATACGGGGTCCTTTTGCTATGACGGCACGAATGAGCACACCTTTGCGCTGGCCTCAGACCTGGTGCGGCATGGGGCGAAGCCGGCGATGATTGCGCAGCAGGTGTACTTCTCGAATCCCGCGTCAAAAATGATGCTGCTCGGCGCGGCGCTCTCAAACCTGCGGCGCGATGGACGCATGGCGTGGCTGTGGGTAACGCACAATGACATGCTGCGCACGCAGGCTGCGGAAGAAGACTGCGAAGGCGTAGTGAATTATGCGATCGGCATCGCGGGCATTGAGGCGGCCGTGTTTCTGCGCGAGCTGAACAACCGGCGTGTGCGGCTCTCGCTGCGCAGCAAGGGCCGCGTGAATGTAGCGCGGCTGGCCGAGGAGTTTGGCGGCGGTGGCCATCAGCATGCTGCCGGGTGCACGCTGGAGGGCCCGCTACCGGTGGCGACCACGCTGGTGCTGGAGAAGCTGCGGACCGAACTGCAGGCGCGAGCCTGACGCGACGGCAGCCGTGCAGCGCTCGCTCAAGCGGTCAGCATCTGTTAGCCTGAAACCGGAACCGTGGCTGAAAATAAACCCAGTTCATCAAGTTTTTCTCCCTGGATTCGCGCGTTCAAGTATGCGCCGAGCCGGCTGACTTCGCGCTACCCGGTATTTTCAACGGTGGCGGAAGTAGCCACCTTGATTTCGCTGACCATCTTCTTTCTTTTTTATGGGCTGGTACCGCTGTTTGGTGGCGACGGCCTGGGCCTGGTGGGCGCCGATGAGCCTCGCTACGCGCAGGTGGCCCGGGAGATGCTGCAGCGTCACGACTACATTACGCCGTTCCTGTGGGGGCATCCGTGGCTGGAGAAGCCGGCGCTCTACTACTGGCGCGCGATGTTCTCGTTTATCGAATTTGGCGTGCATGACTGGTCCGCGCGGCTGCCCTCGGCCAGCTTCGCCTTCACGCTGATTGTGCTGATCTATCTGCACATGCGGCGCTTCCGGCGCGGCGGGCAACTGGATGCGGCCCTGATCACGGTTTGCTGCGCGGGCATTTTGAGTTTTGCGCGCGGCGCTTCGACGGACATGCAGCTCGCGGCCCCCTTCTGCATCGGCATGCTGGGCTGGTATGCCTGGTATGAGACGGGCAGCAAGTTCTGGCTGTTTGACCTATACTTTTTCAATGCGACGGCGACGCTGGCCAAGGGGCCGGTGGCTCCGTTTCTGGCCCTGCTGATTCTGGTGGTGTTTGCGGCGCTGCGCAAGGAATGGTCGGTGCTGCGGCGGACGATCTGGTGGCCGGGCATTGCGCTGTATTTTGCGATTGTTCTGCCGTGGTACATCGCGGTGCAGCGACAAAATCCGACATTTTTGAAATCGTTCTTTCTGCAGCAAAACCTGGAGCGGTTTGGCTCAAACCTTTATCACCATGAGCAGCCCTTCTGGTACTACGGACTGGTGATGCTGCTGGCGCTGACACCGTGGGCGGTGATTGCGGTGACGGCCTTTGCCGACGCGGTGCGTACATCAGTGAACGAATGGCGCGCGCGGCGGAGAAAGAATCGCTATGTGGGCCACATGCGCGCCGGCGATGCCTTTCCTGAGTTTCTGGTGATCTGGGCGCTGATTCCGATTGTGTTCTTTTCGCTGTCGCAGTCAAAGCTGCCGGGATATGTGCTGCCTTCGGTTCCGCCGCTGACGATTCTGGCAGGCGACTACCTGAACCGCATTCGCGAGCGCGGGCTGAAGCCGTGGCTGCTGATTGCCCATGCCGTGCTGACGGGCCTGCTGATGGCTTTTGTGCTGGTGCTGCCGCTGCACCTCTTGCACCCGAAACAGCTTCCGCCAGGGCGCGCGCTGCTGGCCGGGGGCATGACGGGGTTTGCAGCAGTGGTCTTTATTCTCATCATCGTGGCGCAATACGGAGTGAAGCGGCTGCGGATTGCCACGATGATTCCGATGGTGATTCTGCTGTTCTACATCTTTGGCGTAGGGCCGGTCTTCGGGCTGGGGCCGATGCCGAATACGAAGCGGAATATCCAACTGATTGATATGACGTTTTCGGCGCGGCCGCTGGCGCACATCATCGAGCACATTACTCCGCCGGATGAGATGGTGGCCGTGTTTGATGTGCGGCGCGACATGGAGTACGGGCTGTCGTTTTACCGCGACAAGAAGGTGTGGAATTATGGCGCGCAGGGCGTGCCGGATGCCGAGCATTTGCTTGTAGTGAGAAACATGGCGTCGGATATCGATCGCCTTCGAGTCTTGCTGAAAGGCAGGACATACGATCCACTTTTCGAGTATCCTGCTCAAAATCTGGTAATTTATCAGGTTTCCGCAAAACACTAAGACTCTGCAGGGCAATTTCTTTCTGAAGCATTTTCTGCACGATCTGGAGACGTGGGGCAGAAGTGTATCCAGAGATGAAAGCATGGAGGCCGGAGTAGCGAGCGATGACGCAGGCGGTACAGGTCGACATTCTGGATCTGCGCCACTTTTCGGCGTCGAGCCTGAAGCCTCTGCTGGACGTGGAGAACCAGGCGTGGAGCGAACGGCTGCGCTGGAACTACCGGACCTCGATTGACCTGATTCTGCAATACCTGGACTCGCGCGTGCTGCCGGGATTTGTGGCAGTGGAAGGCACGCGGGTGATTGGCTATGTGTTCTGTGTTTATGAGGACGCGAAGGCCGTAATTGGCGATGTCTTCTCGACCGGCAGCAGCGATGGTCGGCTCGCGGCACAGGAGATCGAGCGGCAACTGCTGGAGCAGTTGATCCAGATGCTGCAGCACTCCCCGGGCACCGAGCGCATTGAGTCGCAGCTTCTGCTGCATGCTTCGGGGCGGCTGGCACAGGTGTTTCGCGCTCACGACTTCCAGGTTTATCAGCGGGATTTCATGCAGATGAGGCTGACGCCGGAAACCGCTCCAGGCGGGGCCAGCGTGCCAACCGGACTGCGGATGCGAAGCTGGGCCGAGGAAGACTTCACTCCGGCGGCGCACCTGATTTCAGAGGCCTATGCGGGGCACCTGGACAGCCGCATCAACGACCAGTACCAGACGATTCCGGGCTCGCTGCGCTTTCTGCATAACATTGTTCGGTTTCCGGGATGCGGGCTTTTTGACGCGGCGGCGTCGCGGGTTCTGGTTTCAGAATCGACGGGCGAGATGGCGGGCGTGCTGCTCTGCTCGCGCGTGCAGGAAAAGATCGGGCACGTGACGCAAATCTGCATGGCGCCAAGATGGCGGCGGCGCGGTCTGGGCGCCGCCATGCTGCAGGATTGCGCGGCATATTTGTGCAAGCGTGGCTTTGAGTCACTCACGTTGACGGTCACGCAAGCCAACTACGATGCCGTGCGGCTGTATGAGCGGCTGGGCTTTGTGCGCATTCACAGCTTTGACGCCGTGCTGTGGGTGCGCGGTCTGAGTGCGCACGGCGGGAGCGTGCCGGGTATAGGCTTTTGAGCCTCGCCGGGCGCGGATGAGCCGCCGTAGCCGAGCCGGATGGCCTGGTGCAGCGCGAAGCGGCAGGATGGCATCTACATGAAAGGGCGAGTGAGGGCGATTTGCTCCCCTGCACCGGGTCTGGTAATCTGCTGACGCCCAAACCCTGCAAAAATAAGGAGATAACAATGTCTGATCGATCGAATGGATTCAGTTGGTTCCTCGCGGGTCTTGGCCTTGGCGCGCTGGTGGGAGTGCTGTATGCCCCCAAGTCGGGCCGCGAGACGCGGGAAGAGATTTTAAGCAGCGCCCGGGAGGGCTCGGAGTATCTGCGCGACCGCAGCCGCCAGGCCGCCGAGCAAGTGGGCGAGTATGCAGACCGCAGCCGCGCGCGGGTGAATGAGTATGTGGACCGCGGACGCACGCAGTGGAACAGCTATGTGAACCAGGGACGCCAGTTTGTAAATGAACAGACCGACAAGGTGACGGCGGCAGTCGAGGCTGGCAAGCAGGCCTACCAGACGGCGGCTTCCGGCAATGCCGGAGGATTCCACGAGGTGGAAACGCCTGAAGGCCAGGCGTAGACCATGTCGGATGCTCCTCATAGCTGGTATCTGATTACGACCATCGTGATGGTGATTGCCACTCTGATGCAGGCGGCGGCGATGTGTGCGCTGGCGGCTGTCGCCTTGAAGGCCCGCAAAGAACTGTTGCAGATGAAGAGCCGGATGGACCGCGAGGTCATGCCCTTTGTGAACCAGACGAAGGCGGTGATCGAAGAGGCGACTCTGAAACTGAAGCTGGTGACAGACCACTTGCTGGACATCACGAGCACGACCCGGCTGCAGGTGCGACACGTGAATGACACGGTGAATGACGTGGTAGATCGCACGCATGCGCAGGCAAAGCGTGTGGATCAGATTGCCACCGCTACGCTTGACAGCGTGAGCAAGGCGGCCGACTCTGTGCAGCATGCGGTGGGTCTCTCGGCACGCCAGATTGTGGCGGTCGTGAGCGGTATCCGCGTGGGCTATGACGTGCTGCGCCGGCGCCGACGCATGTCGCACTCGGCGGATGACGGCGAGAACTTCATCTAGCTCTCTCTCTGACAAAAAGCCCGCATGCTGCATTGGCATGCGGGCTTTTTGCTTTGTGCCGGTGACTGCCCCTACTGCACGGTGATCTCCGCCTTCTGGCGAATATCCGCCGAGGATGCGCCAATGCGAATTTGCACATGATCGGGCTCGACGCGGAAGGCGTGGGTGTTTTTATCCCAGTAGGCCAGCGCCGACGCCTTGAGCGGCAGGGTGACGGTGCGGGTTTGTCCCACGGGAATGGAAACGCGCTCAAAGCCCTTGAGCGCTTCGAGGGGGCGCGAGACCTTTGAGTCGAGATACTTCACATACATCTGCACCACCTCATCGCCATTGTATTTGCCGGTATTGGTGACATCGACGCTGACGGTGAGCTGGCCATTGGCGGCGAGCGTGTGACTGCTGAGCCGCAGGTTGGAATATTTGAAGGTGGTGTAGCTGAGGCCGAAGCCGAAGGGGTAGAGCGGCTTTGACTTGAGATACATGTAGGTGCGGCCGTCGCGGATGTTGTAGTCCATCATGGGCGGAAGCTGATCGATGGACGCAACCCACGTCTGCGCGAGGCGGCCGGCGGGATCGTAATCGCCGAAGAGAACATCGGCAAGCGCGGTTCCCTGCTCTTCGCTATTGTGGGCCATTTCGAGAATGGCGGGGATGTGGGCCTGCGTCCAGTCAGTGGTGTAAGGGAAGCTGGTCTGCAGCACCACGACGGTGTGGGGATTGGCGGCATAGACGGCCTTGGCGATGGCCTCATCGGGCAGATTGAGCGCCGTGCGGTCAAAGGCCTCTTTGCCTTCGCTGGGCAGCGCGCACTTGCCCCATCCGGCATCGCAGGTGGGATGATTGCCGATGATGACGATGGCCTCGTCGGACTGCTTTGCGAGTGCGGCGGCGGCCTGCAGGTTGGAGCCATCGTTGAAGGTGACCTTCACATCGGGGCCCACGCGCTGGCGGATTCCCTCAACGGGAGTGACGCCAAAGGGCGGCGTGCCGCTGTACCAGTCAAGCGCGACGATGTTGGCCCAGGGGCCGATGACGGCGATGGAGTGAAGCTTTTTTGCGTCGAGCGGCAGGGCGTGATCTTGATTCTTGAGCAGCACAATCGACTCGTCGGTGACTTTGCGGTCGAGCGCAATGTGGGAGGGCCAGTCCCACGGGTCGCCCTTGGCCGGATTGTCATTGGTGATGCCGATCATCGAGTAGGGGCTCATCGATGAGGGGTCCATGAGGCCGAGACGCAGCACGACGCGATAGACACCCTTGAGGTCCTGATCGATCTGCTGTTCGGTGAGGAGCTTCTGCTTGAGCGCTTCTTCGACGGGCTGCTGATAACGGTCGAGGAATTGATTGATGCCGGCGTGGACGGCTCCGGCGGCGGCCTCGGGCATGGTCTTGTAGTAGTGGAAGTGATTGACCGTGTTGCTGAGCGCTCCGGCATCGGTGCAGATGATGCCGTTGAAGCCCCACTTCTTCATGACGACGCTTTTGAGCACGGGATTGACGGTCATGGGAATGCCGTTCCACGCATTGTAGGAAGTCATGAAGGCGTTGGAGTGGCCCTGCTCGATGCCCATGCGGAAGGGCACGGAGTAGTACTCGTAAAAGAGCCGCTTGTCGAAGTTGGAAGAGGAGCCGTCGCGGTTGGCCTCATTGCTGTAGGCATCGAAGTGCTTCATGAGAGCGGCTGTTTCCCAGTAACGGGGATTGTTGCCCTGCAGGCCCTTGATCCAGGCGACGGCCAGCGTGCCGACGAGATAGGGGTCTTCGCCATAGGACTCTTCGGTGCGGCCCCAGCGGGGATCGCGCGAGAGGTTGGCGTTGGGCGCGCGCACGATGAGGCCTCCATCGTGATATTTGTTGACGGCCCAGCGGGTCTCATAAGCCTCGACGTTGGCGGCTTTCTGCAGCAAGGCGGGGTCCCAGGTCTGGCCGAGGCCATGATTTTGCGGGAACTGCGTGGTGGGCACAACGGCGCGTCCGCGGCCCTCCCAATGCGCGGGGCCGCCGATGGCCGCGCCGTGCAGTCCTTCTTCAGTCAGCGCGCCGGGAATGCCGAGGCGCGGTACGCCGGGATCGTCGCCAAGGGCCTGAATCTTCTCCTGCAGAGTCATGCGCGAGAGCAGATCGTCGATGCGCTGATCGGGCGAGAGCGCGGGGTTTTGGAAAGGATATTGGTACTTCGCTCCTGCGGGAGCGGGCGCGGGAGGATACGGCGCGAGATGCGGGTTATACACGGGCATTTGCGCAGCGGCCACGAGAGATGTGGATGCAAGCGACAGGGCAAGCAAAGGCAGGCGGAGGTGCAAAATGGAACTCCTTCTGTTACAGAAGTGAAACTGGATGGCCGGGATGGGCAACGATCCAGAATGCAGCCAGAAAATCGATTGAGGGGATGGTACTACAGCGAGGAAAGGGTTGGCTTGGGAAGGCGGCGGGCGGGCGGCATGGCTGAAGCCATGCCCTGATACAGGAAGTACGGCGGAGGATTGCGGAGCGGGCGGACAACCCCACTCAAGCCAACTACGGGCTTGAATGGGGCACCATCTGAAATTGTGATGCTGATGGCGCAGTTCCCGGGTCCGAACAGACGGACCCGGGGCACCCGAGTTCCTTTGAATTTCGGGGGAAAGCATACACGGACCGGGGCGCCCCAATTTTCTTGAGTTCGCGGGTAAGAGCAGATACGCGCGGGGCACATGAAGAGCGGCTGGGCGCCGGGAGTTAAAGCCAGCCTTTGGAGCGGGCGATGCGCGCGGCATCGACGCGATTGGCCGCACCCAGTTTGCTGATGGCCTCGGAGAGATAGTTGCGCACGGTGCCTTCGGAGAGATGGAGTTCGGCGGCAATGTCCTGACTGGCTTTGCCTTCGCCGGCGCGCCACAGAATCTGGCGCTCGCGCTCAGTGAGCGGATCGGGACCGCTCTCCCACGCGTCGGCGGCGAGTTGCGGATCAATGACGCGCAGCCCCTGATGCACGCGGCGCACGGCGTCGGCGAGTTCGGCGGCGGGACGGTCTTTGAGCAGATAGCCTTTGGCTCCGGCATCGAGCGCGCGGCGCAGATAACCGGGGCGCGCGAAGGTGGTGAGGATGACGATTTTCGTGGCGGGGTAACGCTCGCGGACCTCAGCGGCGAGGGTGAGGCCGGTCATCTCGGGCATTTCAATGTCGGTGACCAGCACGTCGGGCTGGTGGTCGGCGACGGCCTTGAGGGCGAGGCGTCCGTTGACGGCGCGCGCGCAAACGGCGATGTCCGGCTCGGTCTCAAGCAAGGCGGCGAGCGCGCCGAGGACCATGCCCTGATCTTCGGCGACGATGACCTGAATCTTCTTCATGCGTGTACCTGTGCGTGCGCGGGAATCTGTGCAGGGACCTGGGCCAGAGCCTGAGTGGGCAGGTCGATGCAGATACTGGTGCCTTGCGTGGAATCGAGACGGAAGCTGCCGCCGAGCATCTGCACGCGCTCGCGCATGCCGCGCAGACCATTGCCCTCCTGACGAATGCCGCCGCGGCCATTGTCCGTGACGGTGAGGCGTTCGCCTTCCGGGGTGCTGGTGAATTCGAGGCGCACCTCAGTGGCCTGCGCGTGACGCAGCACATTGGTGATGGCTTCGCGCAGGATGAGCGAGAGCACGCTCTCTTCCGCAGGGCCGTGGCGGGCGGGGCGCGTCATGCAGGTGAGCTTGATACCGGCGGCGGCGAGCGAGCGTTGCGCGTTGTCAATCTCAGCGTCGAGCCCCTGCATACGAAAGCCGGTGACGGCTTCCCTCACCTGCTGCAAGGCCTGGCGGGAGATGGACTCGACTTCTGCAATCTCCTGCCGGGCGCGCTCGTGGTCGCGGTCAAAGTAGCGGCCGGCAAGCTCGGCCTTGAGCACGACGACGGAGAGTGTATGGCCGAGCAGGTCATGCAGGTCACGGGCGATGCGCTCGCGCTCGGCGACCTTGGCGAGTTGGGCGAGTTCCTGATGGGCGAGCATCAGCTTCATGCCGGAGCGTTTCTGCTGCGCCATGACCATGTTGCCGCAACCGACGGCGATGGCCATGAAGAGAATGATGCCCCAGGTCCAGGGGCTCATGTGGAAGTAGTAGCCTTCGATCGCTGCTCCGGCGCAGACGCCACCGATGGTAAGCGGGCAGACCCAGACTGATTCAGTGGCGAAGGGCAGAAAGGCTGCAATGTAGATGAAGATGCCGCAGGCGGACTGGTTGATGGGCACATAGGCAAAGCCAAGCACGGCCATCGCGATGAAGAGCGCTACTTGCTGGCGAGTGTTGCGGGCAAAGACAAGGCCCGTATAAATCGCAAGGAAGATGACGTAGGCAATGCCGAATTCGACCCAGGGCTTTGCCGACTTTTGCTGAATTGGCTCAATGAGAAAAAAGATCGAGTAGATGAGCCAGACAAAGTCGATGGCGCGGCCCTGGCGGCGCATTCCGCGGAACCAGTTGGTGAATTGGGAGGAGGGTGCGGTTGGATCATCGAGCCGGCCGCAGGTGGATGCGGGCACAGCTCTCGATTCGGATTGGGATGGCGTTGTCATGCGCGCGTCTCACTGCGGGAGAAGATCCACCACGCTGCCCCCAGCATAAGGCAAGTGAAGGTGGCGAGGGCCTCCCAATGCGTAGCGGCCGGGCCGGGCTGAGCGTAGCCGAAGATGCCGAGCGCCAGTTGTCCATAATGATAAGCCGGGAGCACGGGGGCGAAGTTCTGAAGCCAGTGGGGCATGTATTTGAGAGGCATCCAGAGGCCGGAGGCAAAGGACATGGGCAGATAGATGAGGTTGATGATGGCAGGCGCGGCATTCGGGGGCACGAGCAGTGCGATGAGAATGCCGAGGGCCGAGAAAGGGATGGCTCCGGCGAGGGTGACGCCGTAGAGGCCAAGGGTCTGCATGACCGTAATGTGGACCCCGGCGAAGGCGAGGCCGAGCGCGAGCAGCAGCGTGACGATGATGAGGGCGAAGGCCGCGCAACTGACCAGCTTGGCCACCAGATAGGACCAGCGCGGCATGGGGCTGGCCATCTTGAGATCGAGCCAGCCCTGCATGCGCTCGTGGGAGACTCCCACGCCGATGCCGAAGAGGCAAGCCCCGATCATACCGAAGCAACTGTAAGTGGCGACGAGATAGGTCGCGTAAGGCGTGTGGCCGTTCATGAGGCCGAAGAGCGCGTAGAACATTACCGGAAAACCGATGACGGAAAGCGAAAAGGCGCGCAGACGCATGCGGCCGATGAATTCGTAACGCGTCTCCTGCAAGAGAGCGCGGAGATAGTAGCCGAAGCCGAGCGGAGCGGGCGGGCGGGCGATGGTAGCGGTGGCGGCGTTCACTGGAGCACCTCCTGAGAGTTTGGGGCGTGGCTTTGGGTGATGGAGAGGAATGCGTCTTCGAGGCCGGCGCTGGTAATTTCAAGACCATGCAGCGAGGCATCGGCGGCGAATAGTTCGCGGAGCACCGGCTCGGGCGCTTCGGTATGGATGAGGAGCGCTTCGCGGTCCTGCGCAACGGTGACGACACCGGGGAGGGTGCTGATCCAATCGGCGTCCAGACGCGTGATGCAGCGAATGCGGCGGCCGCCGGTCTGGTGCTTGATCTGCGCGGGGGTTCCGTGCGCGACGTCTTTGCCGTCGCGGATGACGACGATGCGGCTGGCGAGCATGTCGGCCTCCTCAAGATAGTGCGTGGTAAGGAGCACAGCCTTGCCGGAGGCGGAGAGCGCGCGGATGCGGTCCCAGAGGGCGCGGCGGGATTCAATGTCCATGCCGACGGTGGGCTCGTCGAGGAAGACGAGATCGGGATTGCCACAGAGCGCGAGGCCGAAGAGCACGCGCTGCTTTTGACCGCCGGAGAGCTTGCCGAAGAGGCGGTTTTCGAGGCCTTCGAGCTGCGCCATGCGGACGATTTCTGCCGCGGGCAGCGGGTGGGAGTAATAGCTGCGGAAGAGGTCAATGTGCTCGCGGACGCGCAGCATTTCAGGCACGCGCGAAACCTGCAGCATGGCTCCCATGCGGGTGCGGGTGAGGTCTTCGCGAGGATCGCCGCCGAGGACGCGCACCTGGCCCGCGTGGGGCGAGAGCAGGCCGAGCAGCAGACGCACGGCGGTGGTTTTGCCGGCTCCGTTGGGGCCAAGCAAGGCGACGACTTCGCCGGGGTAGAGCTCGAGCGAGAAACCGTCGAGGGCGGTGACCTTGCCGTAGCGGCGCGTGACCTTGTAAAGCTGCGCGATGGGCTGCCGGAGCGGATGGGCGGCGGCGGCGATTGGATGCGCGGCGGGAGAAGCGATTGTGGACATCGGGTGCCTCCTGGCCCCGGCCGGTGGCGGGGACAGATTGAGGATCGCTCGGGAGAAGTCTCGTTCCCAGTTGGGTTTGTCAGCAATCGGAGGTGACAGATGTCATGCGGGGAAGGATTTTGGGAGGATTTGCGAATCCGATGCGGATTAGACGCATCTTTGATATATCGTAAGATATATCTTGATAGGAGGAAATTATGTTTTACAGAAGACACGATCCCGAAGATCATCCCGGGAGGGAGCGCCATCGCGGCCGTCACGGCGGGTTTGGCGAGTATTTTGGCAATTTTGAGCGCGGGTTTGGCGGCGGACGCGAGCGCATGTTCGACAACGGCGAGCTGCGGCTGGTGATTTTGCAGATTCTTGCCACGAAGCCGAGCTATGGCTACGAAATCATCAAGGAAATTGAGGAGCAACTGGCGGGGGCGTATGCGCCGAGTCCGGGGGTGGTTTATCCCACGCTGACGATGCTCGAAGAGGAAGGCTACGCCGTCGTCGCCTCGACCGAGGGCAACAAGAAGCGGTATGCGGCGACCGAGCAGGGGTTCGCTTACCTCAAACAAAACCAGGGAATTCTGGAAGGCATTGGCCATCGCATGGAGAAGATGGGCAAGGCCTACGGACGGGAGCGCGCGCCACAGATCATGCGAGCCATCATGAATCTGAAGTTTGCGCTGAAGATGCGCGCCCGCAGCGGCAAGCTGAGCCCCGAACAGATAAGAAAAATTGCGGAGGCGATTGATGCCGCAGCTCGCGTCATCGACGAGGTTTGAGGCGGCAAAGCCGGCGGAGGCTTTGCAGGAAGAAGAGCGGGCGGCGCTGGAGCAGCGCTGCCATCAACTGGAAGTGCTGGTGGGCGAGCTGCTTTTGAAGAATGAGAGGCTGCGCATGCGACTGGTAGCGGACGAAGGACAGGACGTATGAGCTTCACAGAGGCCGAAGCAAGGGGGAAGACGGATGTAACCCTCGGCGGCGGAAGGCGCGCTATGCGCGGATAGTCTGCAGAGGCACGAAATCAGAGGCCGTCGCCGGAAGCGGTATGCAGCGCCTGACGGTGGGCGGTGAAGTAGTTGTTGGTCCAGAGGTCGCGGTAGAAGTAGCCGGTGAGTTTTGCAGCTTCGGGGCCGTAGGTCTGGCGGCCGCCTTCGAGGAAGATGACGGTGACGATGCGGCCGTCGGGGGAATCCGCATAGGAGGCGAACCAGCCGAAGCGAGTGCCACCGTTCGAGCAGGTTCCGGTCTTGCCCATGACGGGAAAGGCGTTGAAGCTGGCGCGGAGAGAGCGGGCGGTGCCATATTGCGTGACGGCGTGCATGCCCACCTGAATCTCAGGAATGAGCGGGCCGATGTTGAGTTCGCGCTTGATACGCGGCTTGAAATCGGCCACCTGCGCGGGCGTGGTGGGATGCTGGAGGTAGTAAAGCGTGCCTCCGTTGGCGATGGCGGAGACGAGTGCGCCGAGCTGCAGCGGGGTCATGGAGACGCTTTCTCCAAAAGAGCACATGCGGCCGACGCCGCCCATGGATTCGGGCAGCGGATGATCAGGATATTTGCCGAGATGCTCGCCGGCGATGTGCCATCCGGCGAGTTCGCCGAGGCCGAACTCGGTGGCGTAGTAATGGACGCGTGCAAAGCCGAGGCGGCGGCCCAACGTTTCAAAGTAAAGATTGTTCGAGTGGGCCAGGGCTTCGGTCATGTTCACGAAGTAGTGGCCGCCTAGGTTGACGGGCGTGTTCTCGGTGACGATGCCCTCTTCGAGCGCGGCGAGCGCGACGGAAATCTTGATGGTGGAGCAGGGCTCGGCGCCGCTGGAAAGCGCGAGCTTCTGATTGACCATGGCAAGGATGCGGCCGTTGGCAGGATTGATGACGACGACGGTGCCGTTCATGTTGCCGAGGGCATCGATTGCGGCGCGGCGCACGACGGGATCTTCGCCGGCGGTGATGTCGCCCGCGGTCAGATCAGTGGTGGCAAATGAGTCCGCGGTGAAGCGCTCATAGTATCGATGGTGTACCACACGATGGCGATAGGCGACGGTGGAGTGATGCATGACCCTGCGGCGGCGGAGATGGCGCGTGTGACGGTAGTGATGGATGGGATGCTAGGTGCGGTGCGTGGTGACGGTCGCGGCGTGCGGACCGAGGGGGATCAGGGCAAACGCCAGCGTCACCAGAAGAACTAAAAGACGATTCGCTCGCATCCTCACCACCAGAACAGAACGTCGATTCCTGCCGGAGGCTATCTGCCGGGGAATCTAGATTCTTTATATCTGAAGATTCCCGGCCTGAGGATGGGCGTGGAGCGCCAGTGGCGAAGGCCGGTGCGTGGAACGGAAGCGATTTGCGTGCGGCGAAGAATGAGGTTCAGTTCCCTTTCCGCGATGCGCTTTTGTGCTTTGAGAGCTGATGACGCCCCGCTTGAGGGCGTCATCGGCTGCAGGAAGGTTTGTATGAGAGATGAAATATTGCGAACTGCAGGTCTTTTGATTGCCGAAAAACCCGCGACAGACTTCGCTTAGGATGACAAGCTCAACCGATCCGAATCCATACCCCGGAACATTAGCGTCCGTTCTGGCGCATGAAGGCCGGAATTTCGAGATCGTCGCGGCTCTCAAACGCCAGCTCTTCAAAGCGAGCCGGGGACGGAATGGGAGCCGGGTCGGGGAAGAATGCATTCGGCTCGGGCGCGGCCGGCTGCTCTTGCTGCGGCTCCTGCCTGGATGCTTCCGAAGCAGGCTCTGCCGTCACGGGAATAGCCTCATAGCGCGAGGAAGGTTGAGGTGTGGGAAGCATCTCGGGGCTCGGCTCGGCGAGCGGAGCGGATTCGATGACCGGCTCGGGTGCTTCAAAGGTGTTTTCCGGCTGCCGGGTGGGCTGGCGGAAGACCGAGAAGACATCCTGCACGGAGACGGGGACGAGTTCGGGCGCGGACGCTTGCTCTTCTTCCATCTCGCTGGCGAAACGGGGGCGGCTGGGCTGAGCGTCCTCGGTGGAACCCTCGGCCACGGGCACCTCGGCAGGCATGGTGGAGAGCATGCGCTGGCGGCGCTCGGCAGACTCCTGGCGGAAGCCGGTGGCGATGACGGTGATTTTGACCTCGTCGCCCATGTCCTCATTGAGCACAGCACCAAAGATGATATTGGCGTCTTCGTGAGCGGCGTTCTGAATGAGGGTAGAGGCCTCGTTGACCTCGCTGAGCTTGAGTGAACTGGAGCCGGTGATGTTGATGAGGATGCCGCGCGCGCCGTCGATGGCGCCGTCCTCGAGCAGCGGCGAGGCCATGGCAGCCTGGGCCGCCTCAATGGCGCGATTGGCTCCGCCACGCTGCGCTGTGCCCATGACGGCATAGCCCATGCCGGCCATGGTGGTTTTTACGTCGGCGAAGTCGCGGTTGATGATACCGGGGATGGTGATGATGTCAGAGATGCCCTGCACGCCCTGCCGCAGCACGTCGTCGGCGATGCGGAAAGACTCGAAGAAGCCTGCGTCCTTGGCGACGGCGAGCAGCTTTTCATTCGGGATGACGATCATGGTATCGACGCTGTCGATGAGCTCCTGCATGCCGCGCTCGGCCTGCATCATGCGGCGCTTGCCCTCAAAGCCGAAGGGACGCGTGATGACGGCGACGGTGAGCGCGCCCATTTCGCTCGCAAGCGAGGCGATGACGGGAGCGGCTCCGGTGCCGGTGCCGCCGCCGAGACCGGCGGTGACGAAGACCATGTCCGCGCCTTCAAGAGCTTCAATAATCTTCTCGGAATCTTCGAGTGCGGCGCGGCGGCCGACGTCGGGGTTGGCTCCCGCGCCGAGGCCGCTGGTGAGCTTGGTGCCGAGCTGCAGCTTCACGGGGGCGTGCGAGAGCTGGAGCGCCTGACGGTCGGTGTTGGCCGCGATGAATTCGACGCCCTCGACGCGGGCCGCGATCATGCGGTTGACGGCGTTGCCGCCACCGCCACCGACGCCGATCACCTTGATCTTTGCGCCGCGCGGAACCTCGTCCTGATACTGGATACGAATTTCTTCGGATGGATGCATGGTCAACTCCGGGCCGGGCTATACGCTTCCGGCAAAAATGGCGCGCAGCTTGGCGCGCAGACCCTGGTCTTCCGCCGCTCGCACCATACGCGTGCGGTGGGTATATAGAAGCAGGCCCACCAGCGCCGCATGTTCCGGCACAACGAGTTCGGCAGGCATTCGAGAAATTGGCACAGGCGTAGCAATGCGGGCGGGCACACGCAACAGACTCTCGGTGGTGTCGAGCATGCCGCCCAGACGGGACGCGCCGCCAGTGAGCACGCAACCGGCACCGAGCGCTTCAAGCACGCCGCCCTGGCGCAGATTATCGCGCACCATCTGGAAGAGCTCACGCGCGCGCGGCTCGAGGATTTCGCTGAGGTAGCGCTGGCGCACCATGCGCGGCTCGTGACCGGGCATGCCGGTGAGCTGAATCTCATTGATAGCCGGCACGGATGTGACGACGGCATGTCCGTACTGGCACTTGAGCCACTCGGCCTCAGGCGGGGTGACGTGCAGACCCGCAGCCAGATCGTTGGTGAAGTGGTCGCCGCCGATAGGAATAACGCCGGTGTGCTGCACGGCGCCCTCAAAGAAGACGATGATTTCAGTGGAACCGGCGCCAATGTCGAGCAGGCAGACGCCTAGTTCGCGCTCGTCTGCCGAGAGCGTGGACTCAGCCGCGGCGATGGCTTCAAATACAGTGTCTGTGACTTCAAGGCTGGCGCGGTTGGCGCAGGTAACGAGACTCTGCACTGCGCTAGCCGAGGCCGCGACGAGATGCAGATTGACCTCGAGGCGATTGCCCACCATGCCGATGGGGTCGGCGATGCCGGGCTGTTCATCGAGGATGAACTGCTGCGGCAGCAGATGAAGAATTTCGCGATCGGCAGGCAGGGAGACGGAGCGGGCGCGCTCGACGGCGGCGCGCACGTCTTCGCGGGTAATTTCGCGCAGGCGCGTGCCCATGGTGATGCCGCTGCGGCTGTTAACGCCGCGCAGGTGTGGGCCCCCGATACCGATGACGAGGCTCTCAATGACGGCCTGGGCGCTCACCTCGGCCTGCGTGGCGGCCTGATTGATGGCAGCCGTTGCCTTGGCGAGATCAGCGATGATGCCACGACGCTGCCCGGCAGAGGGAGCCTCGGCGAAGGCGCGAAAACGGAGCGCCTCTTCGTGCAGTTCGGCGACCATGACACGCACTTTGCTGCTGCCGGCGTCGAGTACGGTGATGAGGTTAGAGTTCTTCTGACTCATCGTGTTCTCCGGGTGGCATGGTGAGTGGGATGCGTGCGATGCGTCACGCGGCGAACTTTATGGTGCGCGGCTTTTTTGCCATGCGAGGCGGCCGATGGGCTGGCGGCTTTGGCGTCGAGTTTTGCGGGGGGCGCAGGAGGCGTGGCCATGCGGAGCACCACCTGATCGTCATAGCGCAGATCAATGGAGGCGAGCTTGGGATAGAGCTGCTCCCACGTTTGAATGTGCGAGGCGTAGTTGCGGTAGCGCGCGGCAAAATTGCTGTAGCCAAAATGCAACAGTAGCTCGTGGCCGCCGTAGTTGAAGGTCGCGCGCACGTCCTCGGGGTCTGCAAGGTCAATTTCGCTGACCTGATCGATGACGTGCTGGCCATCGCTGTTCAGTGCGGAGAGGAAATGCAGGTATAGCTGCATGCGCTGGGCCCGCATGGCGAGCGGGATGGCAGGATCAATGCCGGTGATAACCGGGAAATTAAAGTGATGCTTGGCCATCAGCTCGGGCGTCATGTCGAGGACGACGCCTTCGGCGTCAATGAGGGAAATCTTGCTGCCGATGCGCAGAAAGGCGACCGGAGTGCGCTCGACGATGGAGACGCGCAACTGGTCGGGAAGAATCCGCATGACGGTGGCGTGCTTGACCCAGGGAATGCTCTGCAACTCAACGGCGCGTGCGGCGAGAGGAACAAAGAAGATATTGCGCCCGATGTCAGAACCGAAGACCGAAAGCAGATCGGCGCGAGAGAGTTCACTGTTGCCCATGGTCTGAATGGAAGCGGCCGAGCTGATCTCAAAGCGCGGATCGTGATCGAGGAAATGACGCACAGCCAGCACCACGAAGAGAACGAGACCGAGAGCCAGAAGGACCAGGGACGCGAGCAGGATTTTGCCCCAGCGATGCTTGGTCCATGAAGGCAAGGGGCCGCTGCGCACGGGCACTCTGCGGCGCACGCGCAGAAATGGCTCCTCCTCAAGGCCGGAATCATCGGGCGAAGGAGGGAGCGGGCGGCGGGTGCGTGCCTGCGCGCGGGCGCGGGGGCCTGGTTCCGTGGCGCGAAGCTCCGCAGCCGAAGGAACGGGCGGCACCGCGTCTTCAAACTCGTCGAGAAAATCTTCCTCGACGAGGGTCAGGCCGCGCTGCGAGTCCGGGTTGTGTCGTGTTGTTTTCGCCACGGCCGAGCCAGGTCGTGAGAATCGCCTTCTCGCACTATATCGCGAGGAACGCGGTGGAAGCCGCCGGAATTGCGGGGGAACCAAAAGAGGGAACAGCGGGCGAAACCGGTTGCAAACCCGAAGAAAGCCGAAAGCGCCCAAAACAGAGAACGAACGAAGCTTCTGGCGGGTGGGGTTTCTCAGGCTTGTGGACGATTTTGCAGCCGCTCGACCAGCATGGGGGCCAACTGCGAGACGTTACCCGCACCGAGCGTCAGGATGAGATCACCGGGCGCGGCGCGGTCAAGGATGGCGGTCATGGCCTCCTCAGTGGACGCGGCATAGCGAACGCCGGACTGCCCGATGCTCTGGACCAGAGCGGCTGAGGTGATGCCGGGGAGCGGCGCTTCGCTGGCCGCGTAGATGTCGAGCATCTCGACGGTGGAGGCATCGGCGAAGCTGGTCACGAATTCGTCGAGCAGATCGCGGGTGCGCGTGTAACGATGCGGCTGGAAGAGGACGTGGATGTTCGCATAGCCGCAATCGCGCGCGGCGCGCAGGGTGGCGCGAATCTCGGTGGGATGATGGCCGTAGTCGTCGATGATGGTGATGCCATCGACGACGCCCTTGAGTTGGAAGCGCCGGTCCACGCCACGGAAGGACTTGAGCCCCTGCACGATGGCCTGCTCTTTGAGATCAAGCTGTACGGCGATGGCCACTGCCGCCGCTGCGTTGAGCACGTTGTGGATGCCGGGCACATGAAGATCAAAGGGGCCGAGCACACTCTGTGCAGAAGCAATCTCAAAGCGGGAGCGCACCTCGGGAGCGGGCGGCAGCATGCGCACGACGAAGTCCGCGCCAAGCGAGGTTCCGTAGGTGAAGACGCGGCGACGCACACGGGGCAGAATGGCAGCGAGCTGCGGATTGTCGATGCAGACGACATTCGCTCCGTAGAAGGGCACGCGGTTCATGAATTCGAGAAAGGCATCTTCGACATCGGCCATGTCGCGATAGCAGTCCATGTGCTCGCGATCGAGGTTGGTCACAACGGTGAGGATGGGCGAGAGCTTGAGGAAAGAGCGGTCGCTCTCGTCGGCCTCAGCGACAAGATAGTGCGAGTTGCCGAGCCGCGCGTTGGAACCCAGCGCATCCACGCGGCCACCAACAACGACGGTGGGATCAAGCTCGCCTGCCGCAAGCACCGAGGCGATCATGGATGTGGTGGTGGTTTTGCCATGCATGCCGGCCACGGCAATGCCGTATTTGAGACGCATGAGCTCGGCGAGCATTTCCGCGCGCTGGATGACGGGAATCTTGCGGGCGCGGGCCTCGCGGACTTCGGGATTTTCTTCATCGATGGCGGAGCTGACCACGACAACCCCGGAGCCGATTACGTTGGCCGCCGCATGGCCCTCGAAGAGGACGACGCCGAGAGATTCCAGGCGCGCGGTGATGCTGGTGCGGCGCAGATCAGAGCCGGAGACCGCGTAGCCGAGATTGAGGACGATTTCGGCAATGCCGCTCATACCGATGCCGCCAATACCGATGAAGTGGACGCGCTGCGCCTTCGCGAACAAAGAAATCTCTCCTCTGGCACTACTGTAACAATCGCCGTACTCTTCCGCATCCTGCACTCACGCTGCGTGATTCCGGGTAGAAATTACGCGTCGCGCGAGCATATTTTTCCGGCTGCTATGTAAGTGAGAAGGCAGTCGTGGAAGATGGATGACGTTTGATTCATGGAGGGCACCATCGCGAAACTTTCGCAGGATTTCGCGTGTCAGATGGCGTAGATGTTAGAAGCGGACTTTTAAGGATGTCCCATGAAAAACGTACTTCGCGCAGCTATTTTGACCGTGATGATGGGAGCCGCGACGATGGCGGCCCAGGCTCAGGTAAGAGTGTTCTTCGGCATTGGAACTCCGGGTCCGGTGGCCGTGCCAGCGTATGCTCCTCCGTGCCCAGGCGCGAACTACATCTGGGCTCCGGGCTACTACTACGGACAGGTGTGGGTGCCGGGCCGCTGGATGGACAGGGACGATTACTACCGGCGCGGGTATTACGGCTATGACCGGGACCATTACTATGCCCGGGGCGACTGGGATCACAGGGATTGGGACCATAGAGATTGGGACCACAGAGACGGAGACCGCGGAGACTGGGGTCATGGTGATCGTGGCCGCGGATGGGGCCATGACCACGGCCATGGATGGGGCCGCCACTAACGGAAGCATTTACGGGAGCGCATTGGAGTCTTCGGATGCGCTCCCGGGGATCTCAGTTCTCATCCGCAGGCGGCTGCCGGTAAGATTTCCGCAACTTTTTTGCCGGATTGAGGGTCATAACTAGTAGCTGAAGATGCGCGCGGAATCTGCCGAGGCAGCCACGCGGTGACAGTGGAGGTGCAGGATGCGTACATGGCGTCCCCTTTGGCGATCATTGATGATCGTCGCTTTACTCGCGATTCCGCTGGGGATGGCGCGGCCCGCGAGCGCCCAGATCTCAGTCGCGATCGGCATCGGGCCGGTGGTGGGTTATCCCGCGCCTGTAGCTGTGTATGGCCCTCCGAGCTGCGAGTGGGGTTATTATCCCTATTACCCCTATTCGTGCGTGCCTTATGGCTACTATGGGCCGGACTGGTTCGATGACGGAGTCTTTATTGGTGCCGGGCCGTGGTTCCAGGGATGGTACGGACGGCCCTGGGGCTGGGGCTACAACCGCATTGGCTTTTATGGCTGGGGCGGTTGGTATGACCACGACGGCTGGTATGACCGGGGCGGATGGCGCGATGGGGATGCATGGCGCGACCGTGGCGGATGGCGTGGGGGCGACGGATGGCGTGGCCGTGGAGACCGAGGGTACTACGGTGGCGGATATGGTCACCCGGGTTATGCAGGCAGACCAGTTCAAGTGCAAGGCGGCATTCACAGATTCAATGGATTCCAACAAAGAAATGGATTCCAGCATGGGGTGAGCCCAGTTCCTTATCGCGGACCGATGAACGCTTATCGCGGTGGATACAACGGATTCCATACGGTAGGACGGCCGGTTTACGGTGGCCACCCCATTCAGGGATTCCGAGGTAGCAACTTCGGCGGCGGATTCCATGGCCGTCCGGCCTTTGGCGGCGGGGGCTTCCATGGTGGACCAGCCTTTGGCGGCGGGTTTCATGGTGGTGGTGGCTTCCATGGCGGAGGATTCCACGGTGGTGGATTCCATGGCGGTGGAGGCTTTCATGGTGGAGGATTCCACGGTGGCGGATTCCATGGTGGCGGACATCACTGATCCTGGCATGAATCCTGGCATGAATAAGGAAAGCCCCTGCATTGCAGGGGCTTTTCTATTGGATGGAGTGTTGGTCAGCGGGCGATCTGGCGAATCATTTGCGTGATTTGCTCGGTGGCGTCGGGATGGGCCAGGGTGCGCGCCTTGTCTGACATTTGGGCCAGTTGCGCGGGGGCGGCGAGCAAATGTGCGAGTTCCCTGCCGAGGCGACCGGGCGTCAGGTCGGCCTCAAGAACCATGGCGGCTGCGCCGGCTTGCACCATGACCTCGGCATTTTTGCGCTGATGGTCGTCTGCGGCTTGGGGAAATGGCACCAGCAGGGCGGGCTTGCCGGCGGCGGCGAGTTCGGCGACGGTGCTGGCTCCGCTGCGCGCCAGAATCAAAGAAGCCTCGGCGAAGCGCTGCGGCATGTCATCAAGAAATGGAGCGACGCGCCAGCGCGACCGGTCTGCGCCGCTGGCCTCATAGGCCTGCTCGGTGGCTTCGGCATGGCGTGCTCCGGCCTGGTGCAGAATGGTCAGGCCCGGCACGGCGGCCAGCAGTTCGGCGGCGGCCTGAGGCATGTAAGCGTTGAAGACGCGCGCGCCCTGGCTGCCTCCAAAAACAAGCAGATGCGGCGGCTGATCGGCGGGACGAGGGTGAAGCGCGAAGAACTGCTTGCGGACCGGGATGCCGGTGACCTGGGCGTTGCGAAAGTACTGCGCGGCTGGCGCGAAGTTGACCGCGGCGGCGCGGACGCGCCTGCCGATAAGCCGGTTGGCGAGACCGGGAATCGCATTAGGTTCGAAGGCCAGCGTAGGAATGCGCAACAGTTGCGCGGCCAGCATGGCGGGGCCGGAGGCGTAGCCACCGACGCCGACCACGGCATTGGGGCGGTACTTCCGGAGCATCTGCATACAGCCCATGAGGCTCAGAGGAAGATCGAGGAGGGTGCGTACGCGCGTGAGCAGTGAGACGTTATTGAGCTGCCCGACTTTGATGAGCGAGAGCGGATAACCGGCCTGCGGCACGAGCTTTGATTCGAGCCCGCGCGGAGTGCCGATGAAGAGGATCTCAGCCTGGCTACCGGCGGCTTCGCACTCGGCAGTCAGCTGATCCGCAATGGCGAGCGCCGGGATGATGTGGCCTCCTGTGCCTCCGCCGGCGATGACGAGTTTCATTCGATCTCCCGCGTGATGCTCAATAGAACGCCCATGCAGGCCAGCATGATGATGAGCGAGGTTCCTCCGTAGGAGATGAACGGCAGCGTGATGCCCTTGGTGGGAACCAGCGCCACGACCACGCTGATGTTGAAGAAAGCCTGGATCAGGATGCCGGATGTGAGTCCGAAGGCCACGATGCGGGCGAAGGGATCGCGCGAGAGGATGGCGGCGCGAAATCCGCGGTAAGCGATGAAGACGAAGAGCGCTACGATGGCGATGGTCCCGATGAGGCCCAGCTCTTCGGCGATGTTGGCGAAGATGTAGTCGGTCTGTGGCTCGGGCAGATAGAAGAGCTTCTGATGGCCTTCCATGTAGCCAACGCCGAAGAAGCCTCCACTGCCGACGGCGATGAGGGACTGGATGATATGGAAGCCCTTGCCCAGCGGATCAGACCACGGATTGAGAAACGCAAGCAGGCGCTCACGCCGCCAGGCCACGCGGAAGAGCATGAAATAGAGCACCGGAGTAGCGGCAATCGCCGCAAAACCAAGCCACTTGGTCTGCATGCCCGCGAGATAAAGCAACAGCGCCGTGACGACGACCAGCACCATGGCAGTGCCGAGGTCGGGCTCCTTCAAAATGAGCGCGGTAAAGATGAGACTGGGCAGAGCGGCTGGGAGCAGCGTGTTGCGCAGATCATCGATGCTCTGCATGCGGTCTTGCAGGAACCACGCAAGAAAAAGCACGGCCACCGGTGTGGCCAGCGCGGATGGCTGAAAAGAAAAGACACCGAAGCGTATCCAGCGGTGTGTGTTGTGCGAGTCGCGCATGAAGAATGCAGCGAGCAGGGCCAGGGTCGTCACGCAGACGGCGGGCAGCACAATGTTGGGGCGATTGAGACGCCGGTAGTTGATCTGCATGAGCACGGTCATGGCGGCAAAACCAATGACGGCTCCGATGGATTGGCGAATCAGGAACGTGTAGGGCGAGCCATAACGAACTTTAGACAACACGGCCGACGCGCTGAAAACCATCAGCAGGCCGACGACGACCAGAATCAACGTGGCGCAGAAAAGTGACTTGTCTACGCCGACGCGTTTTGCCATGCCGCTGCTCCCCGATGGGCCAGAACGAGATCTTTGAAGACCTGACCGCGCTGTTCGTAGTTTTCAAACTGGTCAAAGCTGGAGCAGGCCGGCGCCAGCAGCACGACATCCCCAGGACTGGATGCGCCCGCCGCAAGGTTGACTGCGAGATCGAGCGTGCCGGCAGCGATGAGCGGCACCGCGCCATCGAGATGGGTCATGATCTTCTCGGCCGCGGAGCCGATGGTGTAGACGGCTTTGACGCGCCCGGCCATGAGCGGGCGCAGCGTGCGGTAATCCGAGTTTTTGTCCTTGCCGCCGAGGATGAGGTGAATGCCGCCGGGGAAGGCTTCAATGGCCTTTCTGGCTGCATCGACATTGGTCGCCTTGGAGTCGTTGTAGAAGCTGACGCCGCCAATCTCGGCGACGAATTCGAGGCGATGCTCGACGGCGCGAAAGTCACGGACGGCGGCGCGGATGGCTTCGGCGCTGACTCCGGCGAGGCGTGCGGCGCAGACGGCGGCCAGCACGTTTTCGACGTTGTGGGCGCCTTTCAGGGGAATCTCTGAGAGCGGTAGGACCGGCTCGGTGGCTGCGTCTTCCGCGCCGCGGAAGAGAATATTGCCCTCGTGAACGAACGCACCCTGGCGGACCACACGATTGCGGCTGAACCAGAAAATGCGCGAGCTGGCACGGGCCGCCGCGCGGGAGGCGGCGTCATCATCGGCGTTGAGGATGAGAGCATCGTCTTGCGTCTGGGCGGCGAAGATGCGCTCCTTGGCGGCGACGTAGTTCTCAAAGCTGCCGTGACGGTCAAGGTGGTCGGGCGTGATATTCAGAATGACGGCGATGTCAGGGCGAAAGCGCTCGGTGGTTTCCAACTGGAAGCTGGAGATTTCAAGCACCGACCAGCCATCGTCGCGCGAATCATCGACCAGCGCGATCACGGGAAGGCCGATGTTGCCGCCGACCTGCACGTGCTCATGGGCCTGCACCAGAATGGCTCCGCAGAGGCTGGTGGTAGTTGTCTTGCCGTTGGAGCCGGTGATGGCGATGGATTTGCCTTTGAGAAAACGCGCGGCCAGCTCGACTTCGCCGATGATGGGAAGGCCAAACTTGCGCACTTGCACGAGTTCGGGCGTATCGAGTGGCACGCCGGGGCTGACGACGATCAGATCTTGCCGACGAAAGGTGAGGAGACCGTGGCCACCAGCCTCGACCGCAATGCCCTGCTCGATGAGCGCGGGAATGTCTTTGCTGAGCATCTCGGCACTGCGAATGTCAGAAACGGTGACCTGCGCGCCGTGGCGGCGCAGAAAAAGAGCAGCGGCTAATCCGGACTTGCCCAGACCGACGACGAGAACTTTCTTGCCTTTGAGTTCCATGGTGATTCCTAAAGCCGGCGAACGGGCCCAGACACGATTTTCCCACGCACGGCTGGGGTTAGCGAAGTTTCAATGTCGTCAGTGCAAAGAGTGCAAATACCAGGGCGGCGATCCAGAAGCGCACAATCACCTTGGACTCGGACCAGCCGATTAACTCGAAATGATGGTGCAGAGGCGCCATTTTGAAGATGCGCTTTTTGCGTAATTTGTAGCTGCCGACCTGCAAAATCACCGACAGAGCCTCCAGAACGAAGATACCGCCAATGAAGGGGAGCAGCAGCTCCTGCTTGATGACGACCGCCACGGTGGCGATGGCGCCGCCGAGCGCGAGCGAGCCCACGTCGCCCATAAAGATTTGCGCCGGATGAGCGTTGTACCAAAGGAAGCCGATGGAGGCCCCGACCATGGCTCCGCAGAAGATAGTGACCTCGCCGACCATAGGCATGCGCTGCAACTCAAGGTAGTCGGCAAAGACGGCATGGCCGCTGACGTAGGTGAGCACGGTGAGGGCTCCGGCGGCGATGATGGTGCAGCCGATGGCGAGACCGTCGAGGCCGTCGGTAAGATTCACCGCGTTGCTGGAACCCACGATGACGATGACCACGAAGATGACGAAGGGGATAAACGCAAAATACGCCAGATGCGGAACGTGCAATAGGGCCGGGATGCTGAAGCGGGGCCGCAGGGATTTGGCAAAAGGCACCATGAGATCGGTGCTGTAGCTGCCCTGGCCCTGCAAGACGACCAGGGCCACGCCGATGGCCGCGGAAGCCAGAATTTGATAAGTCATTTTGGCGCGCGCAGTGAGGCCCAGATTGCGGCGATGGACGACCTTGATGTAGTCATCGGCAAAGCCGATCGCGCCAAACGCGAGCGTGGAGAGCATGACGATCCAGACGAAGGGGTCAGACAGATCAGACCAGAGCAGGGTGGGCAACAGAATGGCGATGCAGATGAGCACGCCGCCCATGGTAGGGGTGCCGGCTTTTTTCTGGTGGGCCTGCGGGCCCTCTTCGCGAATGTATTGCCCGATCTGAAACTCGCGCAGCTTCTCAATCACATACGGCCCGATGAGCAACGCAATCAGCAGCGCGGTGAGCGAGGCAAAGGCCGTACGAAAGGTCAGGTACCGGAAGATACGGAAGGGGCGAAAGTACGGAAATAGCTTTTGATAGAGCAGCCAGTAGAGCAAACTTCCTCCGGCGAGGGAAAAGGAGTGTCGCTCGTTATCTTAACGCGGTTGTGTGACGGCTCGGGGCGGGCATTTGCACAGGGGGAACCGGCAACGCTACGCCAGCGTGCCGGAATCCTCTGCCTGCAACACATCGAGCGCACGCTCCAGGCGGACGCCGCGCGAGGCCTTGAGCAGTACGGCATCGCCATCGCGCAGATTTTCCTTGAGCCAGATGCCCGCGTCTTCCGGCGTCTCGACGTAGACCGCATCCGCGCCGGCTCGACGAGCGGCATCCACAATCTGTGAGGCCGCGCCTCGGACGCCGACGACGATATCCACCCTGGCGGCCGCCGCTGCTTCGCCACAGGCCGCGTGCAGGGCCGGGGCTTCCGCGCCGAGCTCGAGCATTTCGCCAGCCACCAGAATATGACGGCTGCCGGGCATGCCCGTCAGCGTGGCGATCATCGCTTTCAGTGCCTCGGGATTGGAGTTGTAGCAGTCATTGACGATGGAAGCGCCCCGCCACGAAATGATCTGCCCACGCTTCTCATCGGGCCGCAGCGATTCGAGGGCTCGCGCACCAATCTCGAGCGGAATTTCTGCCGCAAGACCCACGGCCAGGGCCGCCAGGGCGTTGGAAACATTGTGCTCGCCCAGCAGATGCAGGTGCAGCGTGGCGCGACGGCCTTCCGCAGAGACGGTGAGGCGGGTGCCGTCCGTGCCGAGGTTTTCCAGATGTTCTACACGGAGATGGGCGCAGGGCCCGCGGCCAAAAAGGATGACGCGCCCGTGAAAGTCGCGGCCAAATTGCGATACATAAGGATCATCGCAGTTCAAGAACGCGACACCCTCGGCGGGCAGTGCCTGCACCAGCTCATACTTGGCGCGGGCCACCCCGGCGATGCCGTCAGCGAAGTTTTCGACGTGCGCTTTGCCGACGTTGGTGACCACACCCCAGTCAGGCATGGCGATGCGGGCTAGAGCGGTGATTTCACCGGCATGGTTCATGCCCATCTCGATGACGGCGATTTCGTCTTCGGGGTCGAGACGCAGCAACTGCAACGGCAGGCCAAAGTTGTTGTTGAGATTACCCTGCGACTTGAGGACGCGGTAGCCCGCGCCAAGCACGGCAGCAATGGCCTCTTTGGTAGTGGTTTTGCCGGCCGAACCGGTGACGCCCACCACGCGTTTGCCCCAATGGCGACGCACGGCCGCGGCAAGCTGCTGCAGAGCCGCGAGCGGGTCGTCCACCAGAAGGAGCGAGGCGTGATCGATCAGCGGCAATAGCTCTGCCGCGCGAGCACGCGAGACGACTGCGCCTACGGCCCCGCGATGGATGGCCGCCGCGACAAAGTCGTGCCCGTCAAAGCGGTCACCCTTTACGGCGAAGAATAGATCGTCCGTCGCCAGCGTGCGCGAATCGATTGAGTAGCCGGTGGCCGGTCGCGCGGATTGCGAGGAACGTAATTCCGCCGAGCACCAGTGGGCGATCTGTTCCAGCGTCAATTTCATTGAGAGGCTCCGGAAGATCTCATTTCGCGCAGCACGGCGGCGGCCACGGCGACATCATCGAATGGAATCGTACCGTGCCGGAGCGTCTGTGTCTTCTCATGCCCTTTGCCGGCCAGCAAAACGATGTCGCCGGGCTGGGCGATCTCGAGGGCCATGCGAATGCCGCGCGCGCGGTCCGGCTCCAGCGTATACCAGGTCCGTGGCACGGTGAGACCGGGCAGTACGTCGGCCAGAATGGCTTCGGGATCTTCGCTGCGGGGGTTGTCGGAGGTGAGCACCACCACGTCGCTGCCCTCGGCAGCAGCCTGCCCCATGAGCGGACGCTTGGTGCGGTCACGATCACCGCCGCAGCCAAACAGAGTAATGACGCGGCCCTCATGCTTGTGGACCAGGTCGCGGGCCAGCGCAATCAAGTTGCGAAGCGCGTCATCGGTATGGGCGTAGTCCACGACCACGGTAAAGGGCTGGCCCTCGTCAATGGTCTGAAAGCGGCCGGGCACACTGTGCAGGTGAGCCATGCTCTCCACCACCTGGTCAAAGGTTATTCCCCGGGCGAGGGCCGCCGCGCTGGCAGCGAGCAGGTTGTAGACGTTGACGCGGCCGATCAGATTTGTTGTCACAGGCGCATGTCCAAAGGGCGTGCGCCAGCGGAGGCGCATGCCACTGCCGCTTAACTGCACGTCTTCAGCGCGGAATTCTCCCGTATTGAATCCATAGGAGTAAATTTCGCTGCCGTGTTCGCGCGCGGTGAGGGCGAGCTCTGCTCCGTGCTGGTCCTCAAGATTGAGAACAGAAACGCGAGGCGGCTGGCCCAGGCTTGTGTCAAAGAGCATGCGCTTGGCGGCGAAGTACTGCTGCATGCTGCCGTGAAAGTCCAGATGGTCGCGGGTGAGATTGGTGAAGATGGCCACGTCATAGGAGATGCCGTAGACGCGCCCCTGCGCGAGCGCGTGCGATGAGACTTCCATGACGGCTTCGGTGACCCCGGCATCGACTCCCTGACGGAAGAGTGCGAGCAGGTCGCGTGATTCCGGCGTGGTGTGCGGCGAGGGCAGCACCTGACCGGCTAAATGATATTCAATGGTGCCGACCAGTACGGTTTTGCGCTGCGCGCGCTGCAGCAGGCTTTCCAGAAGAAATGTGGTGGTGGTTTTGCCGTTGGTACCGGTGACGCCGCTGACCGCCAGCCTGCGTTCCGGGTGCCCAAAGAAGTTTGCCGCCACGAGCGCCATCGCCTGGCGGCCATGCGGCACCTGCGCGATGGCGACATCGGTCCGCAGCGACCATGTGGCCATCGCCTCTTGGGAATCGGTGAGGATGGCGACTGCGCCTTTTTCAATGGCGGCGCCGATGTAACGGTTGCCATCCACGGATTCTCCGCGCATGGCAACGAAGAGCGCGCCGGGGGTCACACGACGCGAATCATACTCGACTCCGGTCAGTTCCGGGTCGGGCCCGGAGCGAGCGGTTGCGTCGACTCCGGCAAGGGCCTGGCTGAATTGCATGCGTTCAGAAGAACGAATTTACAGGCAGTTGCGCAAGTGGAAATCGATTTGCCTGCATTTTTTGCGCTAAGGCTGAAAACTAACGACGATCTGTGTGCCTTCAGGCACACGAGTGCCGGCGGCAGGCACCTGCTGGTGCGCCAGTCCTGAACCGAGCACCTGCACGCCAAGTCCTGCGGCGCCGGCCTGTTCGATCACATCGCGCACTGACTTGCCGAGGAATGAGGGCACGACTACCTTGTCACGCGCATTGACTGTGACGCTGCCCGGCGCTCCGGCGGGCTGGGCGATTGGCGGAGGCTGCTGCGCCGCGGCAGGGGTCTCCGAAGCGAAGGGCGGAGCCGGATGCATGCTGCCATCAGAATCAGAAGACGCGGGCACATCGGGCGGATTGGATTGCCCATCGACGGGCGCGCCGCCCGGAGGATACTGCTGGCGGAGCGGATCGTCGGGCGGCAGATGATTGATCTCGTTGAAGAGCGAGTTCATATCGCCCAATTGCTGCTGCGGCTCTTCAACCGGAGCGCTCTTGATCTCCTGAGCGATCTGCTTTTCTGTCTTCAGGGGCTGATCATGCGGTACTCCGAGATATTCGAGGACTTCCTGCGCAAGCTGGCGAAAGACGGGAGCGCTGGCCAGGGTTCCGAAGTGGTACTTGTGCTCGGGCGAATCCATGACCACCGCAATAGTGACGGCTGGATCATTGACCGGAGCAAAACCCACAAATGAGGCAACGAACTTGGTTTTGGAGTAGGTATGAGTGCGCGGATCGATCTTCTCTGCCGTGCCGGTTTTGCCCGCGGCGCTGTATCCATCCAACTGAGCTGGGATGCCGGTGCCGTAAAGCACGACGCCTTCCATCATCTTGCGCAATTCGGCTGAGGCCATCTCGGAGATAACACGATGAGCACCGGGAGGCAGCGGGTCTGGCAGATTGTCGCCAGGATGAAATGTATCGGCAGTCAGACCTGTCTTCGGGGTTTTCTGAGTTTGCTCTAGAACAATGTGTGGCGGCAGGTACACGCCGCCATTGGCCACCGTAGAAGCCATGGTGACCAGTTGCAAGGGAGTGACACCAATCTCCTGCCCCATGGGGATGGAACCGATAGTGGTGGGCTGCCAGCGGCTGGGAGGCTTGAGCAAACCGCGGGTTTCGCCGGGCAAAGAAATGCCAGTGCGCTGGCCGAAGCCGAAGGCTCGAATGTATTTGTAGAAATTATCCTTGCCCATGCGCTCGGCAAGCTCAATGGCCGCCACGTCGCTCGATTGCCATAGCGCCTGGCTGGCGGTGAGCACGTTGCCGCGCTGCGCCTCATAGCGGATGGCATCGTTGTCGTCATGCACGATGCGGCCCGAGACATTGATATGCCCCCCGAGGGTAGGAATCATGGATTCGGGCGTAATGATGTTCTGCTGCAAAGCCGCGGAGTAGACCACGAGCTTGAAGGTTGAGCCCGGCTCATAGACGTCGCTGACGGCCCAGTCTTCCAACTGCGCGGGATTGTCGAAGCGATAGTTATTCGGGTTGAAGGTAGGGCGGTTGGCCAGCGCGAGAATCTGCCCGGTGTGCGGGTCCTGCACGACGATGGTGCCGTGCTCGGCGTGGGTGCGCTCCATATTTTCATCGAGCGCCTTCTCCGCCATGTACTGAATGTTGGCGTCAATGGTCAGAACAAGATTCTCGCCCGGCTTGGGGTCACGCTCCTGGCTGCCCAGCACATGGCGGCGCGCGTCGAGAGCCGTCAGCATGCGGCCGGGTACACCGCGCAGTTCCTTATTGAACTCGTATTCGAGACCGCCAAGCCCTTGTTCATCGGAGCCTACATAACCGAGCACCTGCGCGGCCAGCGTCTGGTCTGGATAATAGCGCTTGAATTCGCGGACGAAATAGATGCCCTTGAGGTGCAGGGCTTTGACGCGCTGATAGACACTCGGATCAAGACGGCGGGCTACCCAGGAAAAGTCGCGCGAGGCATTCATGCGCGCCAGAATGGACTTGGCGGTCGTGTAGCGGTCATCCGGATTGGTATGAACGATCTTTGCCAGAAGATCAGCATCGGCCGCCTTGTCCGTGACGTCGTAGGGCACGGCATAGGCGGACTCGGCGTAAACGGAAACAGCGAGCGGATGCAGATCGCGGTCGTAGAGGATGCCACGGCGGGGCGCGACCTCAAAGGTGCGCTCCTGCTCGCCCTTGGCCTCCAGCACAAACTTGTGGTGATCGACGACCTGAAGCCAGAAGAGGCGTGCGCCAATGATGGCAGCCCACGCTGCAAAAAGGGTCAGAGCGACAACGATACGTATGCGCCGCATCGGCGTAGCGAGCGGCGCAGAGCGTGTGTTTTTTTGTGTGGCGGAACGGGTTTGTGGAGCAACCGGTGTGCTCATGACAGGAGGAACGGCCTCCTCACCCAGTGCGCCTTGCAGTACAACTCAGTCAACAGCAGCCTCGCTGCCTAGTGTATGACCGGCGGGGTGGCCTCGGCCAGCACCGGAGCATTGGGGTTGCCGGGAAGCATCGTGCTGCCATCCGGATAGACGACCTGGCCAGGCTGAGGCGCCTGCAGCCCCAGGCTGTTGGCAAGCTGATCGATACGGGCCGGGCTGTTCAACTGCGCCTCGGTCAACTGCAGTCCGCGATTGACCTCTTGCAACTGGCGCAACTGTTGCTTCTCCGCCTCGATGTGATAGCCGTACTCGATGGCGCTGAAATGCTGCCATCCATAGATCAGTAGCAGGCCCAGGAAGAGCGCCATGGCTGCGGCAAAGGAGCGCATTTCACGCGCGCGCTGCGGATCAGCGGCCTTGACCAGGCGGCTGTTATCAATCTTCTTGGCAAAAAGAACTTCAGGTGTAGGGCCGCGGCGGGCACGCTGCTGCGCGGCGAGCAGGGACAGGTTGCGCTCCCGGATGCGGTCCGTGCTGCGATCCTGATCGCGGCGTCCGACTTCGATTCCAAATTGTCCGGTGATGACTTGCGTCGCCATGCTAGTTCTCCTGAATCCCTTGCCTGCTTTGCCTTTCCTTTACGACCGGGCCGGGGCCGCTATGAGGAAAGGATGTGTACTGCGGGTCGTTACTGCGTATGTTTCGTTCAAGCTTTTGCCGTTTACTGCGGTGGGACGACCCCGGGCCCGATGCTGCGAAAATCTACTTCTTTTCCGCGGCGCGCAGCTTGGCGCTGCGTGCGCGGGGATTGCGATCCGTTTCCTCTTCGCCAGCCGTCACCGGCTTGCGCGTGAGCACCTCGTAGATGCCCTGCTGGCCGCCCTCGCGCAAAGCGTCTTTCGCAATGCGGTCTTCGAGAGAGTGGAAGCTGATGACGACCAGCCGGCCACTCTTGCGCAACAGCTTTGGCGCGACCTTGAGCAGCGCCTCGATTTGCCCCAGTTCCTGATTCACATAAATCCGGAGGGCCTGAAAGGTTCTTGTCGCTGGATGAATCCGCTCGGATTTCATCGCCGGGGCCGCGGCCGATACAACCCGCGCTAGCTGCGCAGTGGTACTGACCGGCCGCGCCCTGACAATGGCTCTGGCGATTCTCCGCGACCTCCTTTCCTCTCCGAATTCGTAAATCAGGTCGGCGAGCTCTTTTTCGCCGAACTGGTTTACCACCTGTGCGGCAGTCAGTCCCACTCGCGGATTCATCCGCATGTCGAGAGGGCCATCTGCCTGAAAACTGAATCCTCTGTGTGCTTCATCAAACTGCAGCGAGCTCACTCCAAAGTCGGCCAGCAGACCGTCAAGACTGCCTTGTTCGATAAGGTCTTCTGCCTCGCTGAACTCGGTGCTATGCAGAATGACCTTCGGCATTTCGCTGCCCAGTTCCGCGCGCAGCGCGTCGAGCCTGGGCTTTGCCAGCTCCATCGCATCGGGGTCGCGGTCAAACGCAATCAGCGTGCCGCCGGGCCCCAGCAATCGGGCAATGGCCGAAGAGTGACCTGCAAGTCCCAGGGTGGCGTCCACATAAGTGCCGCCCCGGCGCACATTCAGGTATCGGATCGCATCCTGTAAAAGAACCGGCACATGACGCTCACGCTCCATGTGCTCCCCCTTGGGGGTATTTGCCGTTACAAACCAAACTCAGCCAGCGCCTGCTCATCTTCCGCCGTCATGGGGTTGAGCTCCATGTTCTGCTTGAAGGCCTCGTGGTTCGCGACCTCGAGGTAAGACTGCATGCCGAAGACGACCACATCGCCTGTGACCTGAGCCGACTCACGCAGAATCTGGGGCAACAGCACCCGGCCCTGCGCGTCCATTTCCACCATCTGGCCGTAATAATTGACCCGGTCCAGAAACTTTTTCTTGGCAGGATTCATGTTCGGGATCTGGGCCAGCTTCTGCTCGACCTTTTCCCACTCCTGCAGCGGGTAAATCTCGGCAACCTTGCCATCCTTGCTGGTGATGAAGAACTGGGAGCCATATTGCTCGTCGATCCGGCGCTTGAAATCCGCCGGGAGCTTGAGCCGCCCCTTTTCATCAACCCGGGTTGGGTGGTTACCGCGAAACATCGTTGATCACCCTGGTCCGATGAGGCTGAATTCGCCGTTCGGACCTCAAAATTGCCTGCTACCCTGTTGCTTCTATCGTCAGCGGCCAGAAATTAATGAGTGCCGCTCCACTTCGTACCACTTTTGTCCACATCCTACCCCACCTAGGATGCGTGTCAAAGCCAAAAAATCAATGGTTTATGAGGAAAAACGGCAAAAGGCGAAGGGGTGGCGAAGAGATGATTAGGGAAATCTACGAATGTGGGGCGGGCCTGCGTATTACCCAACCGGTTGTGGTTAACGAAGTTGATTCCAGCAGCGCAGTTGAGGCTTGCAATGCAGGAATGACCGGCTATTGACCGGGATCTTTCTCCATACGCAGCAACATGCGCCGCCGGGTCTGCTCCTGCACGACCCACAGCAGGTAAATCACCATGAGGACGTTTGCCAGCGCCAGCCCCACCTTGAACCAGGTAATTTTATGGATCAACTCATAGATTTCCCATGGAAGGAACGCGGTGGAAATGATGAGCGTTACGTATTCGGCCCATACTTTTTCAAGCACAAGCCCTGTGCCCTCAATGAGATCAAGCGCCGCATAGGCAAAAATAGCCACACTGAGCAGCCGGAGCTCATGGGGCCCGATCAGAGCAGTTTTGGTAAGCAGAAGACCGACGAAGTGGCTTTCCGGATCAAAGTGCAGGTCGAGAACGACCCAGTGGGTCACCAAGTCCACTAAATCTTTGTGCAGAAGACGCAATGCACCAAAACCAAGCAGGATGCAAAAAAATCCCTTCAGGAGCTTCAATACTCCAATGACCACCAGCCACTGATGGTGCTGTATCTGCCTTCTGGGGGGTTCGCGATCTGCCTGCTTCCCCGCGCGATGCATAAAGAGTCTGATGCGACTATCTCCTGACCCAAGGTTCTCAGAATAGCGGAGATGGACCAGGTTGCAAGCCGTAGCGATCAATTTATGACCAGATGGTCTGTATCCGTTTAGGCGGATGACATTTGAAGGAGCGATGCTGGCATTCGTATGGACTTCAGATCCTGCGCAGTGTGTGTTTTACTGCGATCAACAACAGGGACGAGGCGGTGCGGTGCTTCCTCCCAATCAACGATAGAGTTCCGTAAGTTAGAAGTATGCGCCATCACTACCGGACAACCCAGTGGCTTCCCTACCCTGTGGAGCTGGTCTTCGCATTCTTTGCGAATCCGCAGAACCTGCCCCCTCTCATGCCGCGCTGGCAGAAGGTCAGGATTGAGGAACTGCGTCTGACGCCGCCTCCCCCACGACCGGAAGAAGAAGGCCGGCTGAAGCTGCGCAGTGTGGCCGCCGGAGAGGGAACGGAGATGGTCATCAGCTTCCGTCCAATACCCTTTTGCCCCATAAGACTGCCCTGGGATGCGCGCATCACGGAATTTGTGTGGAACGAGCATTTCTGTGACGAGCAGGGGCGGCGCGGGCCTTTCCATTATTGGAAGCACTGCCACTGGGTCGAGGAGGAACAGCGCGATGGAACCACGGGCACCCGGGTCACGGACGATCTGACTTTTTCCATGCGCATGGGAGTGCTGGGCGAGATAGGGTACTGGATTGCGGCGAAGGAACAGATTGCGTCCCTGTTCGATTACCGGCAAAAGACCGTGGCGAAGATTCTCGCTCACTTTCCATTCAAAACCGGCGAGGGGCAAGGGCCAGCGAACGCACGGTAACAGGTCCCTCTCTACGGCCCGCATGAGAACAGGGGTACAATCTTGGGTAACGAAGGCACTTCGGCCGGGCGCACCAATGCACGCGGCCAGCCGGTTGCAGTCCAGGTAAGGCCCAGGGAAAGGTCCAGGTAACAAACCCCTCGCATGCGTCGTTCTTTTCTTCGTAACGCCCCGCTTTTACTCATTGCCAGCCTGGCGCTTTCGTCTGCCGCCTGGGCGCAGAAAGCCAGTGCTCCTCAAACCTCGAAGGCCAAAGTACCGCCCACGCAGGTGAGCGGCAAGAGTGCCGTGAGCAGCCCCAAAGGCGCGAACGTGGCGGATGCCTACTACCACTACATGCTGGCGCATGAGTATGAAGAAATGTCTTCGATTTACGGGCGTCCGGAGTATGCGGAGAAGGCCTTGAAGGAGTATCACGAGGCTCTTGCGGACAATCCGGACTCGAAGTATCTGAAGAGCCATCTGTCGGAGCTTTATTTTCAAACTGGCCGCATCAAGGATGCGATTGTCGCAGCCCAGCAGGAAGTCAAGGCGAACCCGAACGATCTGGAAGCGCACAAACTACTGGCCCGAATCTATTTGCAATCGATCAGCAATGATCAGCAGGATAATCAGATGGCGCAGCAGATGCTGAATCTGGCCATTGGCGAATACCAGAAGATCACAGCGCTTGAGCCAAACAAGATTCCTGACCACATCATGCTGGGCCGCCTGTATGCGGCGAATCATCAGATGGATAAGGCCGAGGCAGAATTTCAGAAGGCCTACCAGATTGATCCCTCGTCTGAGGAGACAATCCTGAGCGTGGCTCGCTTCTACAGCGAGCAGGGGAACAACGCCAAAGCCATCGCCACACTGAAGGGCGTTTCCGCAGCGGACCAGACGCCGCGTATCGAATATGCGTTGGGCCTCAGCTATGACCAACTGAAAGAGACACCGAAGGCGATTACCGCATATCAACGTGCGTTGCAGCTTGATCCTGACAACCCTGAGATTGAAAAGCCGCTGGCCAAAGATCTATTTGCGGCCCATCAGTTCGATCAGGCTCTGCAGGTGTATCAGGACCTGGTGGCTTCTGAACCCAACAATGGCAAGGCTTACCTGCGAATCTCAGATATTGAGCGCCATGATGGCCGCTTTCAGCAGGCATACAACAATCTCATGAAGGCAAAGGCGATTACGCCGGACTCGGTAGAGATTGCTTACGACCAGGGGCTGCTTGCGGATGCTTTGGGGCACTTTGATGAAGCCGAAGGAATCTTCAAGAAGCTGGTTGCGATCTCCGATCATCCGAGCAACATCTATTCGCCGGACGAGAAGAGCGACCGCTATCTGTTTCTTGACCGGCTGGCCAGCATCTACCGTGAGCAGAACAAAGTAGACCAGGCCATTGGGGTCTACGAAAAAATGGCGATGCTAGGCAAAGACTATGCCGAGCGCGCCTACCAATCCGAAGTAGACACTTACGGATCGGCTCACGAATATGCCAAGGCTGAAGGTGCCGCGCAGGAAGCGGTGCAGAAGATGCCGAACGACCAGTCCATGAAGCTGCTGCTGGCGGGCGAAATGGCAGACAACGGCAAAGTGCAGGATGCGCTGAAGCTCGAAAAGTCTCTGCTGACGGGCAAGCCGGATGACCGGGCGGTTTACCTTTCAATGGCGCAGATTGAGACCCGGCTCAATCATTGGAAACAAGCCTCAAACGCCCTGAAAAAGGCTGAGAAGCTGGCAAAAACCAATGACGATAAGGTCTACGTTGACTTTTTACGCGGAGTGCTCGAAGAACGCGAAGGGCACCTGGACAATGCGGAGGCGGAGTTCCGTAAGGTGCTCTCGATCGACCCGACCAACTCCATTACGCTGAATTATCTGGGCTACATGATGGCCGACCGCGACGAAAACCTGCCGCAGGCACTTGCCATGATCCAGAAGGCGGTCAAGCTTGATCCTTTGAACTATGCTTACCTGGATTCACTGGGCTGGGCCTATTTCAAGATGGGCAACTTTGCCGAAGCAGAGAAAAACCTGCGGCAGGCGTGCGAGCGCGACTCCACCGACCCGACCGTGCATGACCATCTTGGCCAGCTTTATGAAAAGACTGGCCATCTGAAAAAGGCCGCTGAGCAATGGGAGCTATCCCTGACGGAATTTGCTCATACGCTGCCTGCGGATGCGGAACCGGGCGAGTTGGGCAAAGTACAGAAGCGGCTTGATCGGGTGAGAGTGCGACTGGCGAAAGAAACGCCCTCTCCGGCAGTGACTCCTCAGTGAAACTGCTGCCGGATGCCTGCGCGGTGCCCGACAGTGGGCTTTTGACGGCTCGCCGTTTTGAAGAGTCAGCTCATGCTTACCGAACCCCCTTTGAGCGGGACCGGGCGCGCATCATTCACTCACGGTCTTTTCGTCGTCTTGCAGGCAAGACGCAGGTATTCACCGAGCGTTTCTCTGATCACTTTCGCAGCCGGCTCACCCACACGCTTGAAGTGGCCCAGATTGCCCGCAGTCTGGCACGCGCGCTAGGACTCAACGAAGCCCTGACCGAAGCACTGGCACTGGTGCATGACATCGGGCATCCTCCTTTTGGGCACGCAGGCGAGCGGGCGCTGGATGAGGCTATGCGCGCCCATGGGCTGCGCTTTGACCACAATCTGCACGCACTGCGAATCGTGGACTACTTCGAGGTGCGCTATCTTCGCTTTCGCGGGCTGAACCTGACGCTGGGGGTGCGCGAAGGTATTGTGAAGCACTCCCACGATTACAAGCTGGACGCACACCCTGAGTTGAGCGAATTCTTTCTGGATCAACGTCCGCCATTGGAAGCTCAGTTGATCGATCTGGCGGATGAGATTGCCTACCTCACGGCCGACCTGGACGACGGTATGGAGGCCGGCATTCTCAGGCTGGATAAAGTGCGTGCCGAGGTCTCGCTCTTTGAGCGCTACTATGCTCCCCTGGAGCGTGCGTACCCCGAGGCATTGGCAAAGCTCAAATTCAACGAGGCTGTAAAGAGCATGCTGAATGCCCTGGTGACCGATCTGGCCGAGACCACCGCTGCTCACGTGGGGACGCATGAGTTGCGCACCCTTGGTGCCATTCGACACTGGCCCGAACGGATTGGCACCTTCAGCCCCGAGATGGAATCGCTGCGGCTTGAAGCGAAGAGCTTCCTCTACAAAGACCTCTACCTCAGCGAAGACCTTGCCGGGTCTCATGATGATGCCACCGTAGTGGTTCACCAGCTCTTTGACTACTGGATGCGCCACCCGGAGGCGCTACCCGCCAGTTATACAGCGCAGATTGAGGAACAGGGCGCTCCGCGAGTGATAGCCGACTACATTGCAGGTATGACGGATTCGTTCATTCTGCAATTGCACCGGGAACTGTTCCCAGGTGCAGCAAAGCCACACGCCTAGAACTGCTCTCAAACTTCGATTCGTGGCTCCGGCCAGGAGCAGGGAGCCACGCTTCTGCGGCCGCTCTCACACCTTCCGCAATCAGCAGCCCAGTATTCATGACACCAGTTCTAGCCCGTTCGTAACAGGTAATAACACTCTTTGGTCATACCCTCGCGCTGGCCGTGGGACTAGGCTGATGTTTTACAGGGTGAACGACAACCCTGCTGCCTTGGTTCCTTATGCATCTGCCTTCCCCTGGACGCGAGCAGCGGTCACTGCCCGGGGCACGACCTCGCCGGGCGGGTGCGTTGTGCCGCGAAACAGAGGGGCAAAGCCTGCTGGAAACAGCCGTCATGATGGTTGTGATGACGTTACTGATCATCTATTCGGTTGATTACGGTTACTTTTTCATTGTTGCCGCCAACCTGACCTCGGCCGCGCGCAACGCGGCGGAATTTTCCATTCAGGGCTATCAGTCGCCGGGACAACAGAGCCTGCCCACGGCTGGGCCGCCGAATTCGGCCGACACTGTCGCGGCGCTTGCGCTCGCTGACTTGGGAGACTTGGCCAAATCGACGACGGTTACGACGATCACGGTCTGCTCAAAGCAGTTGGGGACGAGCAACAACTACACCAAGTGCGCCACCTATAACTACACCGGCGGCAGCACGCCCTACAGCACCACAACGACGACGGCGACGGAGGCAGACCCAGAGGCGCCTACATTTTACCTGAATCGCGTGGATGTGACATATAAGGTGCAGCCGCCAATTCCGATCTCGCTGTTCGGCGCAAACCTCGTACCAAGCACCAGCTTTCATCGAGCCGTTGTGATGCGGGCGGAGGACTGATCATGCTGCGCCGCCTGCGATTTCTGCTTCGCCGCACGCATGGCTCGGCCACGCTGGAGACGGCGCTGGCCCTGATTGTGGGCATCCCGTTTTGCCTCTATGCCTTTGAGACCTGCATGCTCACCTACACCGAAGGCGTAATTGCGGATGCGACGCGGCTCGGCGTGCGGTATGCGATTGTGCATGGAACCGACAGCACCAATTGCAGCGGGCCCAGCAAGGGCTGCGGCGACAGCACCGGAACGAATGTGCAGAATGTAGTGACAAAGGATGCTGTCATCAGCCTGCACAATATGACCGGACTGGTGGTAACGGTTACTTATCCGGACGGAACATCCACTCCTGGCTCGCATGTGCTGGTGCAATCCAGCTATGAGTATGTGCCTTACTTCGGCATGCCGGGGATCAAGCAGACCCTGCAGGCTGAATCGGAGGGCGTGGTTGTCTACTGACGCGCACAGCGGAGTAAGGAGCATGCGGCCAGAGTCGGGGCAGGCGGCGATTGTGTTGCTTGCCCTCTTCTCAGTGTTGCTGCTGACCGCCGCCGGGCTTGCCGTGGATGTGAGCAACCTCTGGTTTCATCGCCAGTCCGCACAAGCCGCGGCAGACGCGGCCTGCCAGGCAGGCGCACTCGACCTGCTGGATGCCTCTGCCGGAGGCGCACCCAGTTCGGGATTCACACCCGGAACCGGCGGCACCTGCACCTCGACCTCGAATGCGAGCATTTGCAAGTACGCGGCTTTCAATGGGTTCAACAGTGCCGGTCCCAGTTCGCCTTCCACGGCGAATACCAGCGCATGGAACAGTGTCAGTTACAGTTTCCCGAGCAGTGTCGCCGGAATCACCGCTCCACCTACTTCCATGACCAGCACGCCGTACCTGCAGGTAACCGTAACCGAGAGCGTCGAGACATTTTTGATTCAGCTTGTGCATGGCTTTCACTACTCGCAGGTGAAGGCCACTTCGATCTGCGGACTGGCAGAAGTCATGGAACCGGCTCCCGTACTGGTGCTGGACCCGACTGCCTCCGGGTCCTTTTACTACTCAGGCGGAGCCAGCCTGAATATCATTGGCGGCCCCACGCGCGCCCTGCAGGTGGACTCCAACAGCAGCAGTGCAGTGGTGTGCGCCCCATCCGGTGTCATCAACACGAGCCTCGGCGGACCCAAGTATACGGGCTCAGATGTGGGCATCACCGGAGACGAACCGCTCAATACCAACGGGTGCCAGAACAGCGGCGGCTATGTTGGCTTCAACCCAGGCACCACCGGAAGCTGGAATCCCAATGTGCTGCCTGTTGGAGATCCGTATTCCGGCGTGGCTGCACCGGCGAGCGTCATGTCGATCACGCCCGCGACCTACACCGCAACCAAGAATAGCGATTATGCGGCAGGCACCTACTATCGATGGGTGGGCTATCACGTGGATGGCTGCCCTGATCCGAGCGCGCCAGCTTATGACAACGGCATTCCAACCAACTGCGCCGAGTTCGCCCCCGGCTATTATCCCAACGGCATTACCCTGCCAAACGACTACTCAACCATCATCTTTTTGCCGGGCATTTACTACATCAACGGAACACTGTCAGTGAAGAACAATGACGTTCGGATGGGACTGCCCTGCTGGAGCAGCTACAGCTCGGGTTACTCCTCTGCGGCCTGCAGCCCGGTTTCAGCGGCGCAAGGCTGGAATTACAGCCAGGGCCAAGGCGTCATGTTTTATTTTTCGTCCGGCACCTATGCGGGCTCTGGGGGTAGCGGGGACAGCGGTCTTGATACCGTTCCTTCGACCATGTTGACCTGCGACGGGTCTTCACCACCCTCAGAATTGAATATGCCGTCTTCTCTCAATGATGACGATCTGCTGTGGGCACCTTGCACGCAGAACGGCACCTATTATGACAGCGGCGGAGACACAACTGATGCAGCCGGCAACCCCGGGGTGCGCGGAATCCTCATTTTTCAGGCCCATGACGACACAGCATCCCCAAACTTTTCTGGAAGCGCGGGCCTGGCATTTGCCGGCTCGCTCTACTTCCACTCCAGCAGCTATGGCGACGTGCTGAAACTCAGCGGCGGCACCAGCACCGGAACCTTCATTGTGGGCGACATTGTGACCGACCAGATCAGCCTGTCGGGCAGCGGAGCGATCAACCTCGCCCTTCCCTCCACGCCCTCCATTCCGACCTTAAAAGTTGCCGCCTTCCAATAGACTTCGGGTTTTCTCCTGATTTCTCTGGCAATTGGGTGTGTTCGTCCGAAAACTTCTTCAAGTTGCGTGCAGGGTTACAAATTCAGGTCATAGGTAACCGAACAGTTGTGTTACCTGAGTACCACGAAAGTGCCAGCATGAAACGGGTACCGTTAGAGGCTTTTAAGGTTACTATTCTATCCAGCAGGCCGGACCGGGAACGAAGTACAAGCCGGGTTTCGAGCCCTGGAGGAGAGACACATGAAGCACTATCGCACCGTTCTGAACAATCTGCTGAAGGATGAGTCTGGTCAGGATCTGATCGAATACGCTCTCGTTGCCGCACTCATCGGCCTGGCTGCTGTTGCCGCCATGAGTGGCGTTGCCGATGGCATCAAGAACGCCTTCAACAGCGTCAATACACAGCTCGCAACTGCCACCAGCTAAGCTCATGAAACTTTCGCGGGTGGGCACCGCGCCCGATGACGGTGCCCATTCCTGAATTTGCTATAACCCGCACGGCAGCCCCCTCCCCCTCAAAATATCGAGCTGCCTGCGATGCAACAAGTACCTGGCTTTAACTGCATTGGTGATTTCCATGAATGCTTCCCACCCTGCCCTGATCTATGTGATGGCAGCCTCCGCGGTTGCTCTTGCAGGTGCCGTGCACGATGCGCGCACGCGGCGGATTCCGAACAAGCTGACGGGGCCAGCCCTGCTGGCGGGCCTGCTGCTGCACTTTGCCTTTGATGGCTGGCGCGGGATGGGAATGGCGGCATTGGCTGCGTTGGTTGCGTTTGTTGTTTTTCTGATTTTCTTTCTGGCCGGTGGCATGGGTGCCGGGGACGTCAAACTGATGACGGCTGTGGCCTGCGTGGCTGGAAATCATTTTGTGATTGAGTTGCTCGTGACCACTGCTATTGCCGGTGGCGTGATGGCACTGGGATTAGCACTGGCACGCGGCCGCGTTAAGCAGACCTTGGGCAACGTTGCCATGCTTATGTCGCACCATCGCCATGCGGGATTGCAGCCTCACCCAGAGCTGAATGTGAGAAACCAGCAGAGTCTGCGCCTTCCCTATGGGCTGGCGATTGCCGCTGGATGCCTTTTTACCCTGGCATCGACCTATGTGCGAGGTTAAGCGATGAAAAGCCGTCAACTCACCGCTCTGCTCGCCGCGCTGGTCATATCAGGCGGTTGCACGTTACTGCTCGGAAGAAAACTGACTCACTCGGCGCATCGCGCTGCACCGCAGAAACAATACCTCGCTGCGGCGCACCCTATCGCTGTGGGTCAGGTGATTCAAGCCGCAGATGTAAAGACTATTTCCTGGCCAGCCAATTTACCGCTGCAAGGCGGCCTAGCCACCACCAAAGACGTTGTTGGGCGCGCTGCCATTTTTCCCGTGGTGGCAGGGCAGCCCATCCTTAGCACCGATCTAGCGGCCCCTGGCTCCAGCCTTGGCATCACAACGCGCATTCCTGATGGCATGCGAGCCATTGCACTCCATACCGATGATGTGATCGCAGTGGGTGGATTCATCTTTCCGGGTTCGCATGTAGATGTGTTGGTCACTTACCGGAATCCGGGGAATCCACAGCCTATCACTGCAACGGTTTTGCAGAATGCGCTGGTACTTGCAACGGGGCACCAGACACAGCCGGATCCACAGGGCAAACCCACGACCGTCAACATTGTCACCCTGCTGCTTTCTCCTGAAGACGCCGAACGCGCTGTGCTTGCCAGCACACAAGGAACCATCCACTTTGTTTTACGTAATGGCGCAGACCAGCAGAAAAGCGCCCCGCCACCGGCAGATCTGGCAGAGTTAGATGGCTACTCACCGCAACCCAGGGGGCCGGTAGCTCATTATGTGCATCGGCATCCTGCGGCCCCAAAACCAAAACCGTATGTGGTGCAAACCATACTCGGCAGCAAGATTGAGGACAGTACGTTCTGACCATGAACATCACTGCTCCAACCCGTAGGAAGCTGCTGCGTCAAGCATTGACGCTGGCGATGATCGCCGCGTTGCCGCTCGCTGCCGCGCGTTCGGTAAGCGCCGCAACCGGCCATGACGGGCCCCAAGGACCAGTCGACTTCGTACAGCTGAACAACAGCAATTACATGCTGCATCTGCTGGTAGGCCGCTCCATGTTTCTGGATACGGCGACACCGTTGAAACGCGTTTATGTCAGTGACCCTGCTGTGCTGAACTCGTATACGGCAAGTCCGCATCAGGTGCTCATCACGGCCCAAAAGCCGGGCGTCAGCAGCCTGGTGGTATGGGATGAAAGCGGCCGCAGCAATGTTTACACGGTCTCATCGGATATTGACGTGAGCGGCTTGCAGGCGGCGCTCCATGCAGCTTTTCCGCACGATATGATTCACGCTTCGGCGTTACAGGATCGAGTGACGCTGACTGGCGTGGTTGCCACCGAGAGCGAAGCGGCAGCTGCGGAAAAACTGGCGCAGGGCTATGCAAAGACGGTGGAGGACTCCATTGATCTGGCGCCACAACACGTACAGCAGGTCCAGTTGAAAGTTCGCTTCGCCGAGGTGGATCGGACGCGCGCGCAGCAACTCGGCTTCAACTTCATCAGCGCGGGCCGCAATGCTGCGGTGACCGGCACGCAGCAGTTCCCTTCGTTCAGCAACTACACGTTGGGAGGAAATTCGACGGCGAATCCTATTACAGTTTCTAATCCGCTCGATTTGCTGCTGTACAGCTCTGATCTGAATCTGGGTGCTACTATCCAGGCTCTGGAAAATGACCAGGTTCTGCAGATTCTGGCGGAGCCAACCATCACATCCATCAGTGGTGTTGAGGCCAGCTTTCTTTCCGGTGGACAGTTTCCATTCCCTGTGGTGCAAGGCGGCACGAATGGCTTCACTTCAGTTACAGTGCAGTTCCGTCCTTATGGCGTAAAGCTCGACTTCACACCGTATGTGAATCCAGATGGAACGATCCGGCTTAAGGTCGCACCCGAGGTAAGCGCGCTGGACTATACGAATGAAGTGCAAATCTCGGGCTATAGCATCCCTGCGATTGACACCCGCCGCGCAAAAACAGAAGTGGTTTTGAAGAATGGACAAAGCTTTGCAATCTCTGGCTTGCTCGATCACCGGCTCACGAATGATTACGAGCGTATGCCGGGCATCTCGAGGATTCCGATTCTTGGCCAGCTTTTCAAGTCTTATCAGAAGCAGGCGTCAACTACAGATCTGATTGTGATCGTCACGCCAACCATCGTTGATCCACTGCACGCGCCCTTGGCCGAGCCCAAGCTACCCGCACTGGCAAAGCCTTATCTGGACAACAAGCTTTTTGACCAGCGACTCAAGAAGCACCCACACCGCAAAAAGCAAAAGGGGAATCCTCCCCCCATGCCCGTGGAGCCATGAACATGACTATCCATGGAACCGATACAGTCATGGCGCTCTTCACCGTGTGTGCTGATGCTGCGCTCAATGAGCTTGCCGCTCAAGCTCCGCAGCAATCTCCAACAGTGCAGTTCGCGGGTGAATTCCAGCAGTACATCTCAGCGAGTCAGCGGCCGCACTTTCCGCAAAGCATGCGCAGTGCCCCGTGTTGCGTTGCGCTCATTGATTTTGATCGCGATGTAGACGCGGCGCTGGAAACCGCAGAAACGTTGCATGCCATGGCCTCACCACGGGTCACCTGCGTGGGTGTCTCCACTCACCTGGACACAGAGATACTGCTGCGCGCCATGCGGGCTGGGTGTAATGAGTTCCTGCAGAAGCCGGCGGATGCCACTCACCTGACGGAGACGCTGGAGAGGATTCAAGGGCGCCTCTTTTCAAAGATGGAATCCACCTCTGCGCGCGGCCGGGTGCTCTCGGTCTTTGGCGCCAAGGGTGGAGTAGGCACCACCACGCTCGCCGTGCATCTGGCCTCATACCTGGTCAAGCGCTGTAGCAAGAAGACACTTTTGATCGACCATTACCACCAGCTTGGGCACGTATGCCTTCACCTTGGCCTGAAGGAGAGCAATTATCACTTTGACGACCTGATCCGCAATGTAGACCGGCTTGACTCTGATTTGCTCCAGGGCTTTCTGGTACGGCATGCGAGCGGCCTTTCGGTAATCTGCTCTCCTGACACTTGCACCGCTCGTTCGCGTGCAAGTTATGAAGATCTGGAGCGCATCTTCGACTTTTTACGCCGCGAGTATGACTACATCCTCGTGGACTCTTCTCTGCAATACGAGGAGACAGCGGCGGCGATGATTCGACTTTCAGACAGCGTATATCTTGTGTCTACGCCCGACGTGGCTGCCCTGCGTGATCTTTCGCGGCATATTGAGAACCTGAGCCTTTCAGAGATGAACTCTTCGCGGCTGCGCATCGTGATCAATCGCGCTTCCTCTCACGATGCCATTGATGCCGAACAGATTGAGAAGGTCGTCCGGTTCCCTGTTTCCATAAGTATTCCCAACAATTATGCCGAACTGCTGAAGGCCATCAATGCCGGAGAGCCAATCTCCGCGCAGCGGCGGTCAGATTTCTCAACCGGCATCAGCAAATGGACTGATCAGGTGATCTCAGATTCTGGCGAAACCCGCTCCATGAACAGCGTGAGTGGAAAAAAGAAGTTCGCCTTCTGGAAATAGCCATGAGCAAAAAAAGAGGAGTACAACATGGCCGCTGACCCAATCCTGAGACTTAATTCGATCACTCGTCCCACTGCCGTGGAACCAAAGTCTACCGCAGCTCCACTACCGTTGAATCGTTACCACGAGCTGAAATCGGCAGTGCATCACGAACTCATCAAGCGGGTCGACCTTGAAAAGCTGGGCGTACTGCAAGGCCAGCGTAATGGTCAGGGACAACTGATGAGCCTGATTCAACAACTGATTGGCGAGCAGGGCGTACCACTGAGTGCGATTGACCGTGACCGGCTTGCACAGGAAGTACTGGATGAGGTTTTCGGCCTTGGCCCACTTGAGCCTTTACTTCAAGACCCAACGGTCAACGACATTCTGGTCAACACACACAAAGTGATCTATGTTGAGCGCAAGGGTGTACTGGAGCGCACAAACGTCGTCTTCAAAGACGAAACGCACCTGATGCACATCATTGACAAGATCGTCTCTGCGGTGGGGCGGCGCGTAGACGAATCTTCTCCTATGGTTGATGCACGTCTACTCGATGGATCCCGCGTCAACATCGTGATTCCGCCCCTGGCGATCGATGGTCCCAGCATCTCGATTCGCCGCTTCCCGAGTTCACCATTGACGGCCGATGATCTCGTTCGTTTCCGAGCCCTGACCCCTGCCATGCTGGAACTACTTAAAGGAGCTGTGCGCGCGCGGCTCAACATTGTGGTAGCTGGCGGCACTGGAGCAGGTAAAACCACGCTGCTCAATGTGCTCTCGGGCTTTATCTCAGAGAGAGAACGCATCGTTACGATTGAAGACTCTGCCGAATTGCAACTGAAGCAGGACCACGTGGTGCGCCTCGAATGCCGGCCTCCAAATGTAGAGGGCAAAGGAGCCATTCGTCAGCGGGAACTGGTCATCAACGCTCTGCGTATGCGGCCGGATCGGGTTGTGCTGGGTGAAATTCGCGGCGAAGAAGCGCTGGACATGCTGCAGGCTATGAATACCGGCCATGATGGCTCTATTACGACTCTGCATGCGAACACCCCTCGCGACGCTATCTCTCGCCTGGAAACCATGTGCATGATGGGCAATGTCACCCTGCCAGAGAAAGCAATTCGGAACCAAATTGCTTCCGCGGTGCACATCCTGATTCAGGCGCACCGCCTGAGCGATGGCAGCCGCCGCATCACGCATATCAGCGAGATTACCGGGACCAGCGGCGATGTCGTGAGCATGCAGGATATATTTCTCTTTGAAAAAATGGGGCTCGGCCCCAATGGCAAAGTGAAGGGCCGCTTTTACTCGACCGGTATTGTGCCCAAGTTTGCAGAGAAGCTGAAGGCCGCTGGTATTCCGTTCAATCTCAACATGCTCGATCAACCGGTGGAGGTGTAGCCATGCTACTGATACTCATCTTCATCATCATGCTGCTGGTCAGCTTTGGGATGATTGTGTTGTTCGGCCGTCCATCCAAGCAGGAAAAAAAGATTTATCAGCGCCTGGATGCACTGACCACCCGCTCCATTGGGCAGGAGAGCACGAAAGACACTCCAGAGGCTTTACTCAAACAGCCCCTGGGAGCAGGCAGCATGGCAAGAGTGGACGCGCTTCTGGATCGCTTTCAGTTTTATTCGCGACTTGAAAAGCTGATTCTGCAGGCTCACCGGAACAGTACACCAGGGCGTGTTCTTTTGCAGTCTGGCGGATTTTGCATTGGCGGATTTATTGCTGCCCGCCTGCTCTACCCGCAGCTGATCGTAGAAATCGCAATTCCACTCATTGGGTTGGTCTTTCCATTTGTCGCTCTCTCATTTCAACGTGCTCAGCGATTGAAGAAGTTCAATGCAGGCTTGCCGGATTCTATTGACCTGCTGGGACGCGCTCTACGGGCTGGACATTCCGTTGCATCCGCCATTGAAGTGGTTTCAGAGCAAGGTCAGGAGCCGGTTGCTTCAGAGTTTGGCGAGGTATTTCGCGCACAGAACTTCGGGCTACCCTTTCGAGATGCCATGCTGCAACTCGCAGAGCGGGTGCCCTCCAGCGATTTGCGCTTTCTAGTGACAGCGATGATGGTACAGAAGGAAACAGGCGGCAATCTTACAGAGATTCTTGATCGCACGACTTACGTCATTCGGGAACGGCTTCGCATTCAGGGTGAAGTGAAGACGAAAACAGCACAGGGTAGGCTCACTGGGGTCATTCTGGCGTTGCTTCCTATTATTCTCGGGGTTCTCATCAATGTGATCAACCCTGACTACGCGAAGCCACTCTTCACCGATCCGATGGGGAAGAAGATGCTCTATGCCGGAGCGGGGCTTATCTCGGTTGGCGCCTTCTTTATTAACAAAATCGTAAAGATTGAAGTGTAACTGCAATGGCTACGTTATTCTATCTCGCGCTTGCTATCACGCTCTTCAGCGTGACCGCGCTATTGGTAAACCTGCTGCTCGCTGCTCCCGAGCGCACAGCGGCACGGCGCATTGCAGAGGTCACACGGCACGAGGTCGTGCGTGGCCCGTCTCCCACTCAGGTGTTGGGCAAGAGCATGCTGCATGCTATGAAGGGCCTTCGCGTAACTCTGGGGATGGTAGAGAATCAGAAACTGCGCGACCGCTTCGTGGCCGCCGGGATGCGCAAGCCGGAACATGTGGAACTTTATCTGGGCGCGCGCCTGCTGGCGCCTCTCCTGGGCGTGCTGATAGGAACGTTCATCCCCACCAATACATTTCTGTGGGCCGTCGCACTTGCTGGCGCCGGATACCTTGGTCCCGATTTCTGGCTGGAGCGTAAAGTGAAAGGACGGCGTCACAGAATCAGCCGCAGCATGCCCGACGCTATCGATCTGCTGGTGATCTGCGTCGATGCCGGCCTGGGACTCGATCAGGCGATGCTGCGCGTCGGGCAGGAACTGACCGTCAGTCATCCTGAGATCAACGAGGAGTTTTTGCAGATCAACCGGGAGCAGCGCGCCGGCCGCCCCCGTGTGGATGCATGGAAGGGATTTGCAGAGCGCACAAAGCTGCCGGAGATTCAGAATTTCGTCAGCATGCTTGTACAGACGGAACGATTTGGCACGCCCATCACACGCGCCCTCAACACCTTCTCAGACAGCATGCGCCTCAAGCGCAAACAAATTGCGGAAGAGAAAGCGGCAAAGACGACCGTAAAAATGCTCTTCCCGTTGGTGCTTTTTATCTTCCCCTGCATTTTCATTGTTCTATTGGGGCCCGCATTTATCACGATTTCAAAAGGGCTCTTTCACATGACTCAGTAACGCACAGTCGCGTCTGAAGAGTTTGCTGTACGAGATGTATCGCCCAGAAAGCTATCGCCGCCCAACGCAGCGATTTTGACAACAAACAACTACTCAAGAGGAGAGAGAAACCATGATCAGCACTACTTTGATTCGCATCATCGCAGGTGTCGGCATCGTTGTTATTGCCGCGATTCTCGTCATGCGCCGCAAGAACAAGGCCGCTTAAAAGCAGATGAAGCAGGTACGCATTATCAACAAGAGCAAGGCTACCGTGGCCGGCGAGCGGATCGCGGTAGCCAACTCTTTCTTAACCCGGCTGATCGGCCTCATGGGCCGCACATCTCTGGCTCCGGGCGAAGGCATGTTGATCACGCCCTCCTCAGGAGTACATACGTGCTGGATGCGCATGAAGATCGACGTGGTCGCCCTCGACAGCAAGAAACGCGTGCTGCGACTAGGGCATGAAGTAAAGCCATGGCGGTTGTGCGGGTTGACGCTTCGCACAGCGCACGTGCTCGAACTGCCCCCTGGACAGATTCGAGCCTGCGGCATAGAGGTAGGCGACGAGCTCGAAATTGAACAGCCGAGTTAGTTTCCTATGGAAGAAAACGGCTCGCGCTTCCTCCCATAGGAAACGCGGAGCCGTTGTGTGTTTATTGCGATCTTAAGCACTCAGCGAACGGATCTATTGCGCAGCTTGATTGAGTTGGTCGAAGTTGAGAATGGCATTGAATACCAGCGGATACGTGCCGATCGTCTCTCCGCGGTACACCGGATTGATAGCGAATAGCAGAGTGTTGCCGCTTCCATAATGTGCATCCACTACAACAGGCCGATTGGCAATATGGCCTGCGCCGACCAGCAGCCCAGAGAGCAGTAATCCATCGGCAGGGCCAAGGCGCACCAGCACCTGCGGACGATCTGCCGTCGGAATCACCCATGGGTTGTTGCGCGTCTGCTCAATATTGAGTGGAGTTGCCTGCCACGGCTCGGGCGAGGGCAGTACCACTTGCGAGACCGGAGGGCGCGCCTCTGGCGTATCGACTGCATTCGGACCACCTCGTCCCGTAGGACGCTGATAGTCCTGCTCAGTGGGCACATAGCGCCGCACCATCTCGTTACTGATCGCAAAGGTCATGCCCGATTCGCTATAGACGCCAAAGTTGCCACTGTAGCCGGAAAGTACTGGACTGGCGCTCATCGGAGTTGCATTCAACACCGAGCCGACTACGCGAGTGCCGTTGGTCTGATTCAGAAATACTCCAGGCGCCATGCCTTCATCGATGGCGAAGCGAGCCGTGCTCTCTGACGTAATCAGCAGGCCGCCCTGATGCACAAAGTTCTTCAAATTCTGGAGTCCATCGAGACCCAGTTCGGGGCGCATGTCGGCGGTGGAGTCCACCCGGCCAAGGTTAGGGGTGATGGCTGACTTTTGCCACGGTATAGGATTGCCCCACATCGGCATGCCGTTGATGATCTGCTCATCGCTTAAATAACTGACCGGCGCAAAAATGATCACATCATACTTGCTGCGCAGGTCCTGCTCTTTCGCCACGGTCTGCGTGCTGATGTAAGCGTAGGGCACATGCAGTTTGTCGAAGGCAAGACGCCACCAGCCCTCAGTCTGCGTGGTGAGCCAGGTATGCATGAAGGCGATGCGCGGCAACGGAGCAGCATGCATCTTCACATCGGGCATGGCTGCAAGCGTGATGCCCTGTAAATCTGCAACGTGCAGTGCATCGCGCAACTTCGTCTCATCTGCATTCTGAATGATAAGCGAGCCAGCATGAAAACTGTGCCCTGCCGCGTCAAAACTTGCATCCGCGATCGAGACCTTGGCGTCTTTCATGGCATAACGCAGGCCGAGTAGAGAGATTTCTCCCTTCTGATCCACTGCTACAATGCCAGCACCGGTCAGCGTCTGGTCAGCCTGCTTCTGCTCTAGCGCGGCAACAGAGGGCACTGGTGTCATGGGCGCTTTCAGGATCGCATCGTCGGTGACGCGCAGTGTATGCACTCCAAAGAGATCGGGGAAAGACCACCCGGTATCGTCATACGGATGCTTCTGCGGATCGTCCGGCGCCCAGTACTGACGGTCGAGCAAAGCATCGGCAATCCGCGAATAAGGCTGGTCCATGCGAATGACGTAGCTTCCAGCAGGGATGGTCGTGGTCACGGCAGAAGCATTCGGCTCGTTTTGAATATCTGGCTTCTGCGTGATGGTGACGGGCTGGCTCAGGCGCTGTATCTCGACATGCTGCAGCTTCATTACCTGCAGTAGTGCTACACGGCGGCTCGACGCGCCGTCAGGATAGATAACGTATGCGGCCGGGCCAGCCAGACTGGGCTTCTCGACCGAGCGCTTCGACTTCAGGTAATAGTTTTGCAACCACTCTGAGCCGTGGTGCGAGAAGTAGGACAGCGTGCTCAACAGTGCCGTCTCTTCGTAGTTGTTGTTGTCACGCTGCGACCACATGGTCTCGGGCAACGGCGGATTTGGCTTGTACCAGGTGCGCTCATACTCATCAGGATCAAGGATGCGCTTTTCAGTATCGGCGCCACCATTGCCAAACGTCTCATACAGGCGGCTGATGCCGTTGTGCATCGCCGCCAGGAACATCAGATAGCCGGGGCTCCAGGTGTCAAAGTCGCCGTGCGTAAAGACACCCGGCATGCCAAGCTGCGTCATCGTCTGTACGTTGTTCCACCCAAGCTGTTGCCACTCACCGGTCAAGATCGGGTCGATCCATGCATTGTAGGGGCCGTCGCCCACCGTGTTGTCATAGAGAAACGGCACGGATTCGTGCAGATCGTGCAGCACCTGGGCATGCCAGTCAAGGTAAGTGTTGAGCACATTGCGCGTCAGATCAAGCGACATGCCCATGGCATCGCGGTTATTGTCATGGGCAACGTAATGGCCCCAGTAGAGCAGGTGCGGCCACTGCTCATTTGGATGCGCGCGATGCCAGCGGTAAATGTCCACCATGCGGTCACGGCCATCCACCTCTACCACTGGCGTGATGAGCACAATCATGTGCGAGCGAATGTACTGGATGTAGGGCGAATTATCGACCGCGAGCCGATACGCCAATTCCATTAGAGCTGTAGGCGCACCGGTTTCAATGGAGTGAATGGTACCGGTGATGTAGTAGACCGGGTAGGACTGCTTTTCCAATTGCGCCGCGACTTTGTCATCCATGTGAATGGTGCGCGGATCGGCCAGCTTTGCAAGCCGTGCATTGTTGGCCTGCTGCTGATCAAGCAAAGATTGATCGGCAATGGCGACGGCGATCATCTCGCGGCCTTCTTCGGTATGGCCGATGGTGTAAACGCGCACGCGCGGCGTGCTCTTGGCCAGCAGGCGGAAATATTTATAGACGGTCTCCGCATAAGGCAGCGTGTTGGGCGCGCCGCTCACATCGCCCAGCATGGCTTCAGGCGTGGGAACTGTCTTCGACGCCGGCAGATAGTCGGTCAGCGGAGAGTTGAAGTATGGCTCAGTGGTGTACTGCTTGATGTGCTGGGTGTATTGCTGATCGATCGGCTGCTGCGGATCGCGCGCGAAATAGTTCAGCGTGTCGCTGCTCTGGGCAAAAAGAAAGGAACAGCATGCCATCAAGATGGCGGCAGTCACGAGAGAGCGGAACCGGGGCATGTGGGACATCCTTGCAAGGCAAAAATGGGGATGCCGAAGGATATCAAAGAGCAGCTAAAGAGCAACCGTGTATTCGAGGTATTTGCCTGCATACCATTGGAAGAATGGCATGCAGGCGGTCTGAGATTACTCCCACTCGATGGTGCCGGGCGGCTTTGATGTGATGTCATACACGACGCGGTTGATGCCACGCACTTCGTTGACGATGCGGCTGGAGATTTTCTTGAGCACATCGTAGGGTAGCGGCACCCAGTCTGCGGTCATGCCGTCGTCCGAGTGGACGGCACGAATGGCGCACGTGTAGGCATAGGTGCGCTGGTCGCCCATGACGCCGACACTCTTGACCGGCAGCAGCACGGCAAAGGATTGCCATATCTGCTGATACAAGCCGGCCTTCTTGATCTCGTCCACCACGATGTCATCGGCTTCCTGTAGCAGGGCGACGCGCTCAGGCGTGATTTCACCGAGAATGCGCACAGCCAGACCGGGGCCCGGAAAGGGCTGGCGCTGCAGAATGTCCTGCGGCATGCCCAGATCGGCTCCGATGCGACGGACTTCATCCTTGAAAAGATCGCGCAGCGGCTCAATCAACTTGAGCTTCATATCCTCGGGTAAGCCGCCAACGTTGTGATGGCTCTTGATGGTCTGCGAGGGGCCTTTGACGGACGAGGACTCGATCACGTCAGGATAGAGCGTGCCCTGCACCAGCCAGTCCACGCCGCCGGTCTGCTGCGCAATGCGGTGCGCCTCATCGTCGAAAACAGCGATGAACTCGTTGCCGATGATCTTGCGCTTCGCCTCCGGATCGGTGACGCCGGCCAGCTTATCGAGGAAGCGCTTGCCTGCATCCACGGCTACCAGGTTCAGACCGAGCTTGCCGCGCAAATTTTCCTGCACCTTCTCAAATTCATTGAGGCGCAGCACACCGTTGTCGACGAAGACGCAAGTCAGCCGGTCGCCAATGGCGCGATGCACCAGCACTGCGGCGACCGATGAGTCCACTCCGCCCGAGAGCGCGCAGATGGCGTGGCCGTCGCCCACTTTTTCGCGAATGGCAGCCACCGTGCTCTGGATGAAGAGCTCCGGCGTCCAGTCCGGCTTCGCGCCGCAGATGTTGAAGACAAAGTTGCGCAGCAGATCAGTGCCGTGCGCCGTGTGCTTGACCTCAGGATGAAACTGCACGGCCCAGATGCGGCGCTCGGGGTTGGCAATGCCGGCGACGGCATTTGCCGTCTTCGCGGTGCGATGAAATCCCGGAGGCAGTTCGAGCGCCTCGTCGCCATGCGACATCCACACGTTCACCGACGGAGGAACATTCGTGAAAAGCGCGTTGCCTGCGTCTTCCACCATGACCTCGGCATGGCCGTACTCACGCTTCTCTGCTGAGCGAACTTTGCCGCCAAGATGATGCGTGATGAACTGCAAGCCATAGCAGATGCCGAGCACCGGCAGGCCCAGCTCGAGCACACGAGGATCAGCCGGCGGCGCATCGGCGTCGTAGACCGAGCAGGGACCACCCGACAGAATGATGCCGAGCGGACGCTGTGCCTGCACTTCTTCGAGCGAGGCCGTGCATGGCAGCACGACAGAAAAGACGTTCTGCTCACGAATACGGCGCGCAATGAGCTGCGTGTACTGAGAGCCAAAATCAAGGATGACGATCGAGGAGGTTTCCACGTATCTAGTTTACGTGGTTCGGGCAAGCTCAGGCAGCCGGGGCAGACTTCCAGAGTTCCAGAAAGATTCCCTGTCGGACTATGCCGAGGAAGGTCGAGGCCACCAGGTAGAGGACGCTCACCATCGTCCACCAGAGGTACAGCCCAAGCCCGGCGAGCCCCAAGGAAACGGGCAACCCGCTGAGCGCAATGGAGAGCAGAGCCAGCATGAGCCGGATCAGGCTGATTCCCAGATTGGCCTGCGCCAGCCGGGCGCTCCATGGCCTCGGACGCAGACTCTGCACCAGGCTCGCGGCAAAACCACGACCCTCCAGAAGAAGTAGCAGCGGCGAGGCATAGAAGATCCAGCCCCAAACCGCCCAAAGCCCCGCAAAACCGAGCGAAAAGAGAAAAACCAAGCCAAAATAAGCTGTCAAATCGGGCGCCCGGCCGCCATGAGAGGTGGAGAACGCCGCCCACTGAATGCTGCGCCACCAGAGGGCGAGCGCAACGCCCAGTCCCGCCAGCCGCAAGGCCTGCATGGCTGCCAGCCCCCATGGCTTGCGAGGCAGTTCCGGCGCATACCGGTGAAGCACCGCTATGCGGCCAAAACCAAAAGCCAATGCCCAGCCCACCCCCAGCAGCGGCAACAGCCACATGGCGACAGCACTGACGGCCGGTTGCAGCACCTGCATCATTTCGGCCAGGATGAAGGCGCTTTGATTCACATGTGTGAAGGAGAATCGCCGTAAGCCGACGGCCAGCAGGGCAGCTCTGGCTTGCTGGTAAATCCGCCAACACTCGTAAGCAGTGAGCAGCAGAGCCGGAACACCGTATCCCCACCGCCAGGCCAGCTCGCGAGCCAGCAGGCCCGGCCGAAGCCAGCACGCCCTCATCCCTTGCGCGAGAGAAGGCGTGGGCTCCGGCATGGCTTACCGAACCACGAGATTCACCAGTTTGGCAGGCACCACGATGACCTTGACCACCTGCTTGCCTTCAATCGCGGCAGCAACCTTTTCATCGGCCATGGCCGTGTCGCGCAGCGTATCCTGCGCAGCCTCGGCGGCCACGCGAATCACCGAACGCAGTTTGCCGTTGATCTGCACGGGAATCTCTATCTCGTCTTCGCGGGCCAGCGCCTCGTCAAACTTCGGCCAGGGAGCGCGCAGCAGATTAGCCTGCTCGCCCAGTTGGTCCCATAGCTCGAAGGCCAGGTAGGGCGCGAACGGAGCCAGCAGCAGCACCAGGTTTCGCAACAACTCGCGCAGCACAGCATCCGACACTTCCCCGTTCTGGATTGCGGCTTCCGCGCCTGTCGCGGAGTTCACCAACTCCATAATGGCGGCGATGCAGGTGTTGAAGTGCCAGCGGCCGCCAAAGTCCTCAGTGATTTTGCGAATCGTCTGATGCAGCTTGCGCAGCAGCGCCTGTTCGGTTGCGGAGTTTGCTTCCACAGCGCCGCTGGCCTGTTTTGCGCGTTCGGAATGACGCATGGCCAGCCGGTAGACGCGTGACAGGAAGCGGCTCACTCCGGCGACGCCATCTTCCTGCCAGTCCAGATCGCGATCCGGCGGCGCGGCAAACAGTGCGTACATGCGCGTGGCATCCGCCCCGTAGCGGGCAATCATATCTTCGGGCGAAACCACATTGCCCTTGGACTTCGACATCTTCGCGCCGTTCTTGATGACCATGCCCTGCGTGAAAAGCCGCGTGGCAGGCTCATCATTCTTCACGAGGCCGAGGTCGCGCATCACCTTCGTCCAGAAGCGCGAGTAGATCAGGTGCAGAATGGCGTGCTCGACGCCGCCAATGTACTGGTCAATCGGAAACCAATACGCCACCGTATCGGTATCAAATGGGGCCTTGTCATTGCGAGCGCTGGTGTAGCGGTAGAAATACCAGGACGAATCGACAAAAGTGTCCATGGTATCGGTCTCGCGACGCGCCTTGCCGCCGCACTTCGGGCAGGTAGTGTTCACGAAATCGGGGACGCGGCCAAGAGGCGATCCGCCCTGCTGCGTAATCTCGATCTGGGGCGGCAGCAGTACCGGCAACTGATCGTCCGGCACCGGCACAATACCGTCCTTCTCGCAATAGATCATCGGGATGGGCGTACCCCAGTAGCGCTGACGGCTGACGCCCCAATCCTTGAGCCGGAAGGTGACCTGCGCCTGGCCGAAGCCGTGCTCCTGAGCGTAGGCGGCCATCTTCTGCTGCGCTTCCTGGCAGCCGAGCGTGTTGAAATCGCCGGAGTTGATGAGGATGCTGTCCTCGGCGGTGAATGGCAGCAACGGCTCTTCCGGCTCGCCGTCGGGCGTCGGCTCATCCGTGCGGCGCGGCAGCACGACCACGCGCATCTCCAGCCCATATTTCCGCGCAAACTCAAAGTCGCGCTCATCATGTGCTGGCACAGACATAATGGCGCCGGTACCGTAGTCGGCCAGAATATAGTTGCCCACCCAGATGGGCAGCCGCTCCCCGTTGAACGGATTGATGGCATAGTGCCCGGTGAAGACACCGTGCTTTTCAATGGCACCCACATCACCGGCTTCGCGCGCCTTGCGCTGCTGTTCGAGCAGTTCATCGACTTCGCGTGCCAGCTTCTCGTCGGCCGCGCTGAACTCCTTGACCAGCACGTGCTCCGGTGCCAGTTGCAGACTGGTGGCGCCGAAGATCGTATCAATCCGAGTGGTAAATACCCGAACCTTCTGCTCACTTGCTTTTACGGCTTCGCTGGCAGGCAGGATCGCGGTTCCACTGCGGCGCAGGTGCTGTTCGTCTTCTGAAATCGAGGCGGCGTCTTCCACGGCAAATTCGACTTCCGCGCCTTCGCTGCGGCCGATCCAGTTGCGCTGCATGGTGCGCACCTTTTCGGGCCAGCCTTCGAGTTGGTTCAGGTCGTCCAGCAGTTCCTGCGCATAGTTGGTGATGCGTAAGAACCATTGCTCCAGGTCACGCTGCTCCACAATCTGGTCTTCATGCCGCCAGCAGCAGCCATTCACCACCTGCTCATTGGCCAGCACAGTCGCGCACTGCGGGCACCAGTTCACCTTGCTCTGCTTGCGGTAGGCCAGCCCCTTCTCATACATGCGCAGGAAGAACCACTGGTTCCAGCGGTAGTACTCGGGCAGGCAGGTGGTCACCTCATTGCGCCAGTCATAGCTCAGCCCGAGGCGGTCCATCTGCTTGTGCATATGGGCAATGTTGGAGAGCGTCCACTCGCGCGGGGGCGTGTTGTTTTTGAGCGCGGCATTTTCTGCCGGCAGCCCGAAGGCGTCCCAGCCCATCGGGTGCAGCACGTTGTAGCCCTGCATCCACATGTACCGCGCCAGCGCATCGCCAATGGAGTAGTTACGCACGTGCCCCATGTGAAGCTGCCCTGAAGGATACGGCAGCATCTCGAGCACGTAATACTTCGGCTTGCCGCTTTCCGGCGGCTCGGTTGCGTACAGGTCCGGCTGCGCGGCCCAGCGCTCTTGCCAGCGCGGCTCAATCTCTGCCGGGTTGTACCGGACTTCTTGTGCCGCTTCAGAGGTCATGGACGGAGAGGACTCCGCCCCAGCCGCTGAGGCGGCCTTTGGTGTCTTGTCGGTTGCCATATTCACCTTCTATTGTAACTGGGGAGCCATCCGGTATGCGGCTCCCGGCGCCGGTGTCCCCGCGCGTTTATTGGCGGCTCAACTGCTGCAATAGATGCAGATTCCGGGCGTCGTCGTCCTCTTCATCCACCGGAGTTTCCGCAATGAACGCGCAGTGGGCAAAGCGGGCATCCTGCAATAGCCGCCGGAACGGCTTTGCCCCGATGGTGCCCTCGCCAATATGTTCATGGCGGTCGAGCTTGGACCCCCGAGCGGCCTTGGCGTCATTTACATGCCAGACTCGCACGGTTTCAAGCCCAACCGTATCCGCAATCTGCTGAACGGTGGCTTCGTATCCGTCATCGTCAACCAGATCATAGCCCGCCACGTGGCAGTGGCAGGTATCGAGGCACGCGCCCACCGGAACGACTTTGCGCAGCCGCTGGATCAGCTCTGCCACCTGCTCAAAGCTGCCGCCGAGCGAGAACTCTGCCCCGGCAGTGTTCTCAATGAGCACCTGAAAGTCTCTCCCGGTGAAGTCCAAGCCCTCGGTCGCCGTCGCGATAGATTCCGCCGCCAATTGCAGCCCATGCTCGCGAGTCAGCCCCTTCCACGACCCTGGATGCAGCACCAGTCCGCGGGCGCCAAGCGCCAGTGCGCGCTCTACCTCGCCGCGAAAAGCCGTCACGGACTTGGCCCGCACCTCTTCAGACTGGCTGCAAAGGTTCACGAGATAGCTCACGTGAATCACCAGCGGATCGCAGTCATACTCCCGGCACAAGGCCTGCATGCGCTCGCAGTCTGCAGGGTTGATTTTGGGCGCGCGCCACATGCGCGGACTTGCCGAAAATATCTGAAATGTGTTCGCGCCAATCTCACGCGCGCGCTCGGCGGCTTTATAAACTCCGCCAGAAGTGGAAAGATGGATACCGATTCTGCGCAATTTCATGCTTCTATCATTGTAGATTCGGAGTGTCATGCGAACGATCCTTACCGCCGCGCGACTCGTGACCCCGTTGGACGAGCTGCCGCACCCGCTCGTGGTTCTGGAAGATGGCCACATTGTCAGCATCGCCTCACGCTCTGAGGCACGCCTGCCCGAAGGCGAGGTTCTCGACTTTCCGGGAGCTACGCTGGCTCCAGCCTATTTTGACGTTCACATTCACGGCAGCGCCGGCCACGACATCATGGAGGCCACACCGAAAGCCCTTGCGAGCATCGGCCGATTTCTGGCAGGGCATGGCGTGGGTGCCTACCTGGCCACCACGGTCACGGCCGAGGTAGAGCCTACCCTGCGCTCCCTCGCTGGACTGGCCCGGCTGCTCAGCGACCCGGCCAGTGATACCTCAGCCGGTGCGCGGCCGGTGGGTATTCATCTCGAAGGCCCGTTCCTCTCGCCGCACAAGCGCGGCGCGCACCCTGAGCGGCTGCTGCAGCGCCCCTCCGTCGCCCTGCTGGATCGTATGTGGCAGGCCGCCGAAGGCCACGTCCGGCTGCTGACCATTGCTCCGGAGCTGCCGGGCGCGGACGAGGTCATTGCCCGAGCGGTGGAACTGGGCATTCACGTCAGCATGGGCCACAGCAACGCCACGCTGGCCGAAGCGCAGGGCGGCGTCCAGGCCGGAGCCGTCACCGCCACGCACACCTTCAATGCGATGCGGCGCTTTGACCATCGCGAACCCGGCATTGTGGGCGAAGTGCTCACGAACCGCTCACTCTATGCGGAGATGATCTGCGATGGCCTGCACGTCGATCCAGTTGCGGTGCGCATCTTCTGGCAGATGAAAGGCCGCGAGCGCGGCATTCTCATCACCGACGCCATGGCCGCGGCCGGCATGCCGGATGGGCCGTACAAGCTGGGCGAACTGGATGTTCGGGTAGAAAACGGCACCGCACTGATTGAGGAAAACACGCTGGCCGGCAGCACGCTTACACTCGACCGGGGCGTGCGCAACTTCTCCAGCTTCACGGGCGAAGATCTTGCGCGGATTGTTCCGCTCGCCACCAGCAACCCCGCCACAATGATTGGCCTCGGGGATCAGCTCGGCGCATTAGCCCCTGGCCGCCGGGCAGACATCACTGTGCTATCGCCCTCGGGCGAGGTTCAACAGACTCTTCTGTGCGGCATACCTCAACTCAGAAACTAGGCTAGCAACCGGGCGGCACGCCAGAGAGCGCCATCCACGGCATCGACCGGCTCTGCCGCCAGCACCGCATCAGGAAACGCCTCATGCAGCGTACAGGCCAATGCCTGCCGGAGCGCCGGAATCCGGCTGATAGCGCTGCCGATATACGCGACCGCCGGGGCAGGGCCGCGATCCAAGGCCATGACCTGACGACAGACCTCGGCCACGGCCTCACCCAATAAACGGCCGCCGCGATCCAGCACGCGGACACAAACCGCATCGCCCGCCTCCGCACAGGCATTGACCAGCGGAGCCAACCGGGAAAAGTCCGGGGGCGGCACGGCATGGGCACGGTCCACCATCTCCTCTATCGAGGCGCATTGCCACGCCGCCAGAACTTCTGGAAAGATCGCGCTCTTCTCACCGAAATCGTAGGTCCGTAGCGCCGTACGCAGCGTTTCGATACCGATCCAGTAGCCCGAGCCTTCGTCCCCCAGCACCGGGCCCCATCCGCCCACGTGACAGCGTTGGCCATCGCGGGCGCGGCCCATCACATTAGACCCCGTACCGGCGATCACCAGCACGCCGCGGCCACCGGCAAAGGCAGCGTCGAGCGCAATCTCTTCATCGCCGCAGACTTCGAGCCGAGCCTTGGTGTGCGCCGCAACCAACTCGCGCATCCAGCCTGCCGTCTGCGGCAGCCGCACGCCCGCTGTGCCAATGCTCACGGCATTCACTTCGGCTATCCGGCGGCCTGATTGTTTCTCGAGCGCGGCCATGGCGGCAGCAAAGTGTTCTCGCGCCTGCTCGACACTGACGCGCAATGGCTTGATGGATCCTGCCTGGGTCCGCGCCAGTACATGCTGCCCCTCCGCGAGGGCAAACGTCGTCCGGGTGCCGCCAGCATCCACTCCCAACAGCAGACTCATCGGCGCAATCCTGGCATGCCGCCATCGGTTCTCAAGTCCATGCGCTCCTCTGAAACCATTTGCTCAGCTTTCCAGCTCTGCTCTTATGATGTAGCCCTCGCCATCCCAGCGAACGTCGAGCACATTGGGTTTGCAGCAGACCTGGCAATCCTCCACATACGACTGGCGGCTGCCCCCGGTGGGGTCTACCTGCGTCTCATTCCATTCACCGCAGCCGGCACACTGAAAACCTGCCGAATAAATCCTGTCCATCATTTTTACCCTCAGGAATGGAGCCAGTGTAGTAGCCAGGCTCATCGCCGAACAAATACAGCCGCCTGCTTATCTTCATAGACGAGCTTCCACTCCTGGTCTAGCCGCAGCAACTGCGTCAGAGCATCCTTTACAGGAGCGATCACCAGCCGCGCGCTTTTCAGGTTCGCATCATCCTGCCATCCGGGCTGACCACCCCAGGTTTGCGAAGAGCGGTTCATCCGCTGGATGCCGTAAAACGCTGCGCGCCCGTCAATGCTCACTGGCATGTGCAGGTGCCAGATCAGAAACCCACCCCATCCATAATTATTGAAAAGCGGCCCGGAATAGCCTTTTTCTTTGACGAACTCCACGGCTTGCAACGGTAAATCCTTCGCCATTTTTTTATGCAGGCTCGCATTGCTCACGTGCATCAGCAAGCCGCCTGCTGCCATCACTGCGATTGTGGTGGCAAGCACTGCCGTGGCCGCCTGCCAGCGCCGCCAGCGGGGTACCCGCACCGCATCGCCACGGCCCGGCAACTGTGAGGCCAGAATGAGCAGCGCTATGCTCACGACAAACCAAATGTCTCTTTGAGAACGGAATGAAATCACCAATCCCATGGCAAGCAGTAGCGACAGCCACAGGTCTGGCATGCGTTTGCGCGCCAGCGCCGCCGCGCTGCCCACGGCCAGGGCCAGGATCATATAGTCCTCCCAATGGCGGAAGGGCATCGCCAGCAGTTCCTGAATCTTGTTGATCACGCCAGGCTCAGAAGCCAGCTTGTAGGCGATGTGATAGATGTTCCAAGCGTATGGATTGGCCATCGCCGCCACGATACACCCGCCCAGAATGGCAAACAGGCGGCTGGCTGGCACGCCCGGAGCCTGCGGCCATGGCCAGAAGCGCCGAAGCAAGGGCTCGCACGCCGTAGCCGCCAGCACCACCAGGCCATCAATGAACTGAATATGCAGATTGGCCCATAGAGCATACAGCGGCAGCAGCCACAACAGCTTGCGCCACTGCCCGCTGCGCCGCGCGCGGTCGAGCAGATCAAGCTGCACCACAAAGAAAAGAATCGACGGCAGCCATGACCTTGGCTGATAAAGTCGATCGACGCTGAGGGCACCCGCCGCGGTGAGCAAAACAGCAATCGTAAAGTCGCTCTGCAGGCGTGCCACCATCCGGTACATGGCCGCCGTAATGGCCAACATAAAGCCGATGAGGTAGGCCATCAGCCCCAGGAAACCAAAACTGCGATAAAGCCCCAGCGTCAGCAGGTCAAACAACCAGCTGTAGGCATGCCATGGGCGGGCCGGGGTGATTCGCGAGAAAACGTCCGTGTGCGGAAAAGCATGATGATGCGCGATCCACTGTCCGGCGCGCATCTGCCACCAGATGTCCAGATCAGACCCAGGCGAGGTGCGCAGGCAGGTCAGTCCAATCGCAGCATAAAGGGCAGTGAGCAGCACTACACGCGCCACCTGCTCAGAGCGGGACAGTGTCGAAGGGGGAGTTTCTGTCAAATGCATGGCAATTCGGCTCCCGTCCATCCAAACATAGCTACGCCTTCTCGCCAATCCCCCACCGGAGCAAACGCGACAGCCTCGTAATGAAAAGCGCATACTGCCCTATATGGAAGCTCACTCGGCAGAAGCATTGCAGACCCAACACGGACTGCCCGGCCTGGCAGAAATCGTCCCCGGCCAGGGCGGTCTCACAAAAGTCCGCATCACCGCCCCGGCCGCTCATGGAGAGATTTATCTCCACGGCGCGCATGTCACTTCCTGGCAGCCTACTGGCTCCGAGGAGCTCCTCTTCCTCAGCCGACACTCGCGCTGGCAGCCGGATCAGGCCATCCGCGGCGGCATTCCTATCTGCTTTCCATGGTTTCGGGCGAAGGACGATGACCCGGCCGCACCCAAGCATGGCTTTGTGCGCACCACGGCCTGGCAACTGGAGAGCATTCAGTCCTCAGAGGAAGGCGTGACGGTCGCTCTCAGCACCGCGCCAAATGCCGAGTCCCGGCGTTGGTGGCCGCATCCCTTCCGCCTGCGCTATGAGGCAACATTCGGTGCGGAATTGAAGCTCGCCCTCACCTTTACCAACGAAGATTCCGTGCCCGTTACCATTGCCGAAGCGCTACATACTTATCACGCAGTCGGCGATGTGACGCAGGTGCGCGTGGCCGGCCTCGATGGCGCGCATTATCTCGATAACATGGACGGCAACCGCGAAAAGCAGCAGCAGGGCGATCTGCAATTCAGCGGGGAAACAGACAATGCTTACCTCCACACCACTACACCGCTGACAATTCACGACCCCGTGCTGCATCGCCGCATAGAGATCGAGAAGACCGGCTCCAACTCCACCGTGACCTGGAATCCCTGGGAAAAGAGCGCGCGCGCCATGAGCGACCTTGGCGACGAGGAATGGCGCTGCTTTGCTGCCGTGGAAGCCAGCAATGTGCTCACCTGCGCCGTCACGGTGCCTCCCGGAAAGAGCCATCTGCTCGGGGCCGTAATCCGAGTTGCTGCAGAATAGCCCGCTGCTTCCGCGTCTTGTGCCGCGTGACTGAAATGTCGCGCAATGCGCCGTCCCGCGATGCTATGGTGACATCTGAGTTGAAGACTTTGAGGAACCGATGAGCCTGCTGCCGCCTTTGAACCGCACTCATTATGCCTGGGATTGCCTTGCCCTTGGCGAGATCATGCTGCGCTTTGATCCCGGCGAAGGCCGCATTCACACCACACGCCAGTTTGCCGTGTGGGAAGGCGGCGGCGAATATAACGTGGTCCGCGGCCTGCGCCGCTGCTTTGGGCTGCGCACGGCCGTTGCTACCGCTTTCGCAGATAACCCGGTAGGCCGCCTTGTCGAAGACCTCGTGCTTCAAGGCGGAGTAGACACTTCTCTGATCCGTTGGCTGCCCTATGACGGCGTAGGCCGCGCCGCACGCAATGGGCTTTACTTTCTGGAGCGTGGCTTCGGCCAACGTCCCGGGGTTGCCTGCTTTGACCGCGGCCATACGGCCATTGCACAGGTCAAGCCCGGCGACTTTGACTGGACGGCCATCTTTGCGCAGGGCGTCCGCTGGTTCCACACCGGCGGCATCTTCGCGGGGCTCTCGGCAACCAGTCCCCAGGTTGCGCTCGAGGCCATTCGAGCGGCACGCGCTGCGGGAACCATTGTCTCTTTTGACTTGAACTATCGTGACTCGCTCTGGCGCGAGTTTGGCGGCAATGCTGAGGCAACGCGTGTCAACCAGCAACTGGTGCGTGAGGTAGATGTGCTCATCGGCGGGGAAGAAGACTTTCGCGAGCGGCTCGGCATTCCCATCACAGTGTCGCCCACTAAAAGCTCAGGCCCCATGCCACTCGAAGGCTGGGATCACCTGTTGCGAGAGGTGGCTGGAGCCTACCCCAACCTTAAGGTGATCGCAGCCACACGCCGTACGGTCACGAGTTCGATGCACAACACATGGGGCGGCGTGGTGCACAGCCAGGGCCAGACGATCGAGGTTCCCTTGCGACCGATCGAGATTCTTGACCGCGTGGGCGGCGGCGACTCCTTTGCCTCGGGATTCATCTACGGCTTGCTGCAAAATCAACCGCTCGAGTGGGCGCTGCGCTGCGGCGTGGCCCACGGCATGCTCACCATGACCACCCCCGGCGACGCCAGCATGGTCACCCTCGCTGAAGTGGAACATGCCATGGCCGATGGTTCCATTCGAATGAGAAGATAGTTGCGATGGCCAACGAAATCGAACAGAGACTCGAAGCAGCCGGTCTGATTCCCGTGCTGCGCGCAAAATCCACCGCAGAAGCCCATGCCCTGGTCGAGGCCATGATGGCGGGCGGCGTAGAAGTCATGGAAGTCACCATGACCGTTCCCGGCGCGATTGATCTGCTCAAGGACCTGCGCAAGACCTACGGAGACCGCCTGCTGCTCGGCTCCGGCACAGTCACCACCGCAGCCGAGGCGGTGTCCACCATTGAGGCAGGTGCGGAATTCGTTATCAGCCCCAGCCTGCATCTCGATGTGGTGGAGGCGACCCGGCGCGCGGGCAAGGTCTCCATTCCCGGTGGACTCACGCCGACGGAAGTAATCACGGCGTGGCGCGCGGGCGCTGCGTATGTGAAGGTGTTTCCCTGCTCTGCCGTGGGCGGCGCCAGCTACCTGCGAGCCTTGAAAGCACCACTACCCGAGATTCGGCTCATCCCCACCGGCGGCGTCACCATCGCAACCGCGGCAGACTTTCTGCATGCCGGAGCCTCCGCGCTGGGCGTGGGCTCTGATTTAGTCAATCCCAAGGCGATTGCCGAAGGCCGCGCCGAAGATATCACGCACATCGCGCGTCAGTATCGTGAGGTCATTGCCCGGGTGCGCAGCGGCTCCCGGGCTTAAGACACCATTACGGTTACCAATCGAAAAGTGTTCCGTCCAGTTTCCGGTTGACCGGCAGATAAGCACGTTCATAGGGATACTTGGCGGCCAGCTTCTCATCCAGATCCACACCCAGTCCCGGTGCATCGCCCGGATACATGTACCCTGCCTCAAACCGGTAGTGATGAGGAAAGACCGCGTCCGTCTCCTCGTTGTGCGGCATGTGCTCTTGAATGCCAAAGTTGTGAATCGCCATGCCGAAATGCAGAGCGCCTGCCATCGTGACCGGCGAAAGATCCGTTGCGCCGTGGCAGCCCGTGCGCACGTGGTAGAGATCAGCAAAATCGGCGATGCGCTTCAGGTGCGTGAATCCGCCGGCGTGCACCAGCGTAGTGCGTACATAGTCGATCCACTGGTTCTCGATCAACTCCTTCACATCCCAGATCGTATTCAGCACCTCGCCCGTTGCCAGCGGCGTGGTCGTGTGCTCGCGAATCACACGAAAACCCTCCTGCAATTCCGCAGGTGTCGGGTCTTCGAGCCAGAAGAGATGAAATGGTTCCAGATCCTTGCCGAGCCTCCCGGCCTCAATCGGAGTAAGCCGGTGATGACAATCATGCAGCAGATGCACGTCGTCGCCGAACTGCTCGCGCACCCTTGCAAATAACTGCGGTACATGACGCAGGTATTTTTCCGTAGACCAACGGCTCTCTGAAGGCAGGCCGCGCTCGGCTGGCTCATAGGGCTGATGCCCCTTGGGAACGCCATAAGTCGAGTCCAGGCCCGGGATTCCGCTCTGCGCCCGCACGGCAAGATAGCCCATATCAATGTGCCGCCCTACATCATCCACGGCCTCGTCAATATCGGCGCCATGGGCATGCGCATACACCATCACACCTTCACGGCTCTTGCCGCCCAGCAGGTTATATACCGGTGTATTTAGCGCCTTGCCCTTGATGTCCCAAAGCGCCATATCCACGGCAGCAATGGCCGACATAGTTACCGGCCCCCGCCGCCAGTAGGCGCCGCGATAAAGATATTGCCAGATATCTTCCGTCGCAAAAGGGTCACGCCCCATCAGGCAAGGAATTACATGATCGCTCAGGTAAATGGCCACCGCCAGTTCCCTGCCGTTCAGCGTCGCATCCCCAAGGCCATAGATGCCTTCGTCGGTTTCAATCTTCAGCGTGACAAAGTTACGTCCCGGCGAGCACACATTCACATAAGCATTTCTGATCTTCATGAGTTCATCCGTCTTGTGCGGTTTCCCGGTTTTTTACTTTCCACTTCGAGGCTTGGGCTTCGTTTAGTGTTTCCCTGCACGATCCATGACAGAGGCTCGGCGTTGCAGCAAAATGGCTGCTGCTCCACGCAGGCGCGCTGCATCGCTGTCATAAGTCGGTTCAATGCGCGGCATCGTACCACCCAGCCAGTGCTCCTTCAGTTCTTTGCGAAGCATAGGAGCCACAAGATGCCATGCAGCCGTAACCTCACCGGCAATGAGTACCAACTCGGGCGAAAGAGAGGCGACCACCAGCCGCAGACCACGCCCGATCTGTCTCGCCTGTTCGGTCAATGCCGCGACTGCGTGCGGATTCTCTTCTGCCGCCAATGCCAGCAGATCCTGATAAGTCATACGGCGGGAAATCCGGGACAATTCCTGATAGTTGCGCAACGCCGCTTTACAGGATGCAAACGTCTCCCAGCAGCCGTGCTGTCCACATCCGCACCTGGGCCCTCGCGGGTCTAACGATATATGGCCGAACTCACCAGCCATGCCGTTTTGGCCCGTCACCAGTTGCCCGTTCGCGAGAATGCCGCCACCAATGCCTTCTGACACAGTAATCAGCACAGCATTCTGCACTCCCTGCATCCGGCCAAACCAGAGTTCAGAGGTGAGACAGGCATTTGCCGCGTTCTCCACCTCTACGGGTATCCGCAGCCCCTTGGTCAGAGCCTGCCTCAAGTCAAATTCGGGCCAGTGCAGGTTCGGAGCAAAGATAAGCCGCTGGGTCTGACCATCCACGCGCCCTGGCAGACTGACACCCGCCCCGCGAAAAGACTTCTCAGGGTGCGCCTGCCGCAAACGCCGCATGCATTCCAAAATAGCGGCTGCAGCCTTCGTCGGCTCCTGACTCAGCGACAGAACGTCATGCGAAAGCACGTGACCGTTCAAGTCAATCACCGCCACAGATGCCTTTCTCGGATGCAGATCGGCCGTCAACACCACAACATCCTCGTTGAGCACCAGCATCGTCGGGCGACGGCCTCGTGGCAGCCGCGCGACAGCACCTTCCCGAATCCACTGCTCCTCAATCAACTGCTCGATAATTTGCGAAACCGTGCTGCGTTGCAATCCCGAACAGCGGGCCAGATCGGCCCGGGAAATCGGCTGCCTCGCGCGAATGATCTCAAGCACAATATCGCGATTGATTCGCCGCGCCGTCTCGCTGGACGCAAGTTCGGCGCATGTCAAATCTATGCGGCGCATATCTTTCTCGGCTCCTCATCATCGATAGCGGTCGCATCACAGTTTGTACCGCGCTGGAGCCACTCTATAACGCCAGCACCTCGGCGCACCAACTTATTGATTGACACCGCTTGCCAGAAATCCTCCATCCACGGCCAGTACCTGTCCATGCACATAGGCTGCAGCATCTGAGGCCAGAAAAACAGCAGCCCCTACCAACTCATTCACCTGCCCAAAGCGCTGGATAGGAGTACGCATCTGCAGCTCCTGTCCGCGCCCGGTGCCGTTGAGAATCTTCGCGTTCAACTCCGTCGGAAAGATGCCAGGTGCAATCGCATTTACCCCCACGCCCCTGGCGGACCACTCCACTGCGAGAGACCGGGTGAGCGAGGCCACCGCTGACTTACTCGCGCCATATGCCGCGACCCCATAAAACGCCACGAAGGATGCCAATGACGCAATATTGATGATGCGTCCGTAGCCGCGCTCAAGCATGCTGCGCCCAAAGATCTGACAGGCGCGCAGCGTACCATTCAGATTGGTATCAAGGATGGTTTCCCATTCCTCCTCTGAAACCTCGAGGGTCGGTGTCTTCTTTGTCACGCCTGCAGAGTTCACCAGAATGTCTATCTTGCCGAACTCTGCCACCACCTGATCATGCAGATGCTGCAATGAAGCGCGGTTGCGCACATCCGACGTACATGCGATCGAGTGACGGCCCAGGTTACGAATCTCTCCCACAGCCCCTTCGACTTCACTCATGCGCCGTGCGCTGGGCACCACGTCCGCACCTGCTTCCGCCAGTCCTACAGCAATGGCTCGGCCAATCCCGGAAGAACCGCCCACCACCACCGCACATTTGCCCTTCAGATCAAAGATCGATTGTGACACCCTCGATTCACTCCTGTTTCACCATTTGCGCTATACAACTCTGATTTTGTTTTCCTTCCAAATAAAATACTCCACGGCACCGCATAGCGTCGCAGGTAGACATAAAAATGCCGGCTGCTACCCTCCGCAGCCGGCTCCTACAAAATGGATAGGACACGCAATGCCTACATCGCCAAATGCGCTTCGACTGGCACACCAGTATGCAGGTCATCCGTCACCTGGCTTGCAATAACATCCCCCTCCTGCAAACCTCCAAAGATCTCCGTCATGCCATTCGCCGTGCCACCGGTCTTCACTATCACCTGTTCTGCTTGTCCATTGCGAATACGCATCACAAAACTCTGATCCGTGCTGCGGCCAATCGCCGTGGAGGGCACCACTAGTGCCGGTTGCGTGCGAACGACATGCCACTGCACATCGGGAAACATACCCGAATACAGCTCTGCCTTCGGATTAGCCACATCCATCTCTACCGGCATGGTGCGTGTCGAAATATCCACAGAGTCTGCCAGTCGTGCGATCGTTCCGTGAAAGATGCGCCCAGGGAAAGCCGGCACCGTGAAGTCTACCGTCGCGCCCTTCTGCACACCCGCAACATAGATTTCCGGCACAGCAACCACCAGCCGCAGATGAGATACCTGCTCAATTCGCACCATCGACGGTTGCGAACCGGATGCCCCCGCCGGACCTACGAGAGCCCCCGGATGCACGTTGCGCTTGGTCACCACGCCGTCAAACGGAGCGGTGATGCGCAGATAACGCTCCATCTCTGCAGCGGAACGCAGGTTAGCGCGTGCGGCCTCTGCCGTATTCCGCAATGCGATGACCCGCGCCTGGTCAGCTTCGGCCGTCTTTTGGGCAGTATCCAACTCCTGATCAGAAATCACACCGGGCGTGCGTGCGGCGTCATTGAGACGCTCATAAGTGCTCTTGTCCGCAGCCAGTTTGGCTTCGCCCGCGATGCGCTGATTTTCAGCGCTCAATACTTTCGCCTGCGCCTCTGCCTTCTGCGCCACAATCTCCGGTGCTGAAAGTACGGCAATCAACTGCCCCTTGTGAACCACTGAGCCGCGGTCTACGCTGATGGACTTCACAAATCCGCTCACGCGCGGAAATACGCGCACCTCCTCATAAGGCTGCAGTTCTCCAGGCAGGTGGATCATCAAGTCCAGCTTGCGCGCGGTTACCTTCACTGCCTCCACGGGCACCGGCGCATTGTTTTGCGCCACCGTCGCAGACGCTTTGCTTTTGGAATTGCACCCGGCAAACAGCGCCGCAGAAGCTATTCCGCCAATCAGCACAACGATAGATATAGTGCTGCTTTTCTTTGATTGCATCTCTCTAATCCAATTTTTGTGCTGCATGAAACTCTCTCCTTCTGCCTTACAGCAGGGCATAGGGGCTGTGCTCGTCCGTCACGTCAAGCGAAGCCGAATGTTTTGAAGCCTTCTCCTGCACCGCTGAGAAAACAGCAGGCAGTAGAAAGAGCGTGGCCAGGGTGGAGGCGGCGAGACCGCCGATCACAGCACGGCCCAGCGGTGCGGTCTGGTGCCCACCCTCGCTCAATGCAAGCGCCATCGGAACCATTCCGGCGATCATCGCGATGCTGGTCATCAGAATCGGGCGCAACCTCGTCATGCCACCGTGAATCGCGGCCTCAGTAGCTGTTACACCGTCCCCCTTGCGATGACTTTCGGCAAATGTAACTAACAGAATGGAATTTGCCACCGAAACCCCCAGCGCCATGATGGCCCCCATAAACGACTGCAGATTTAGCGTTGTGCCAGTGATGAGCAACATGATGACCACGCCGCATACCACCGCAGGTGCTGTCGAGACCGCCACCAGAGCCAATCGCAACGACTGAAAGTTCGCTGCCAGGATCAGAAAGATCGCGACCACCGCAAGTATTAGTCCGAAGCCCAAAGACTTCAGCGTCTCGCGCATGGGCACAACCTGGCCGCGCACGTGCACTTCCACGCCACGCGGCGGAGGGCCAGCCCTGCGAATCGCCTCGTCTACCTGTTCGGCCGCTCGTCCCAGGTCTTCGCCCTGCACGTTCGCCGTAAGAGATATCACACGCTGCATGTCATAGCGATCCAGTTCGCCGGCCACTTGCCCGTAGGAGAGATGCGCCACGTCGCCGAGGTTCGGGTGATTCGATGGGCCCCCACTGACCAGCGGGATGCTCGCGAGATCATCCATAGTCTGCATCTGGTTCTGCGGCACCTGGACCTGCACCTGATAACCAATGCCGGTCACGGGGTCCTGCCAGAAGTTGCGCGAGACGAAGCGGCTCGACCATGTGGCTGTCTCCACTGACCGCGCAATCTGATCCACAGTCAGCCCCAGTTGCCCGGCCCGCACACGATCAATGTCCACGTTCATGCTGGGATAATCAAGCGGTTGTGCATAATGCAGATCGCGCAGGTGGGCCAGTTTGGCCATCTCCGCGCGTACCTTTTCTGCATACGCATGATCAGCCTGCAGATTAAAGCCCTGAATCGCGACCTCGATAGGCGTCGGAGAACCGAAGTCCATGATCTGATCCACAATGTCGCTGGACTCGAAGGTGAGCGCCGTATCGGGCAGTTCCTGAGCCAATACCGCGCGCAATTGCTCTTCCAGTTTAGGAATACGAATGTGAGCGCCAGGCCGAAGCTGCACACGCAGCACCGCTTCCTGCGGCCCACTGGTCCACGAATACACCAGATTTACCGGATAACTGGGAGCATAAGTTCCCACATAACCGATGCTGATCTCTACGTTATTCGGGCCGGCCAGACGCTTGATTTCGTCCAGCACCTTCAACGTCTTCTGCTCGGTCACTTCGATGCGTGTGCCGGCCGGTGCGCGCAGCCGCAATTGAAACTGATCTTCAGGAACGTGCGGAAATATCTCCCGCCCGAGTTGCGGACCCAGCAACAAAAGAATAGCTGCCGCTCCCGCTAGATACGTCACGATGACCAGACTGCGCCGATGCAGCAGTTTTGTAATCCAACCAGCATACCGCTCGCGGAAATGATCAAAGCGGCTATGCCCTGTGCTCTCCGCCTCATCCCGATGCATCTTGCGATTGAGCCAGATGTAAAGCACTGGCACAAAAGTGCTCGAGAGTAGAAAGGACGCGATCATCGCGAAGCCTACAGCAAGCGAAAGCGGCACAAAAAGCGCCTTTGTCACACCCACCATGAGAAACGACGGGACAAACACCGCAAGAATGGCAAGCATCGCCAGCATGCGCGGCACCAGAGTCTGGCGGGTACCGTCAAGCACGGCCTGCGGCACACTGTCGGTCACCTGCAGGTTGCGATGGATATTCTCAATCGTCACCATCGCCTCGTCCACCAGAATGCCAACGGCCAAGGCGAGACCGCTCAGCGTCATGATGTTGATGGTCTGGTGCGCGAGCCACAGGCAAGTCACCGCAGCCACTATGGCAAACGGAATCGAGGCAACCACGATGAAGGAGCTGCGCCACTCCCGCAAAAATACAAAGACCATCAAACCGGTCAGGAATGCGCCAATCGCTCCCTCCCACAAGAGCGAGGCGAGAGACTTGCGCACCTTGCCTGACTGGTCGAACTCATAGCTCACCTGCACATCGGGCGGAAGCGCGCTCGCGAAACGGCTCAGGCTCGACTTCACTTCATGTACCACCGTCAGAGTCGAGGCATCTGCACGCTTCGTCACTGGCAAATACACGGTGCGGTGTCCATTCACTAGCGCATAGCCAAGTGTGATGTCACTGCCATCTTCTACGGTGCCAATGTCATGCATGAACACCGTAGGACCGGCGCCGGTGCGCACAGGCAGATTCGCAAGATCTTCAATGTTTGAAACCACTGCATTCGATGGCGTGATGCGGTCCAGATTCCCTGTTCTCACATCGCCCGCCGGAGCAATCACGTTACCCGACAGCAGCGCCTTCACCACCTCGCCTGTGGACATGCGATAGCTTGCCAGCTTGTTGCGGTCCACGTGGATCACGATGGTTCTCGAGCTGCCGCCAAATGTCGCCGGCGACGACACTCCGGGTAGCGTCGTGAATAGTGGCCGCACGCGATTGAGCGCGAGGTCCTGTAACTCGTCCACGCTGCGGGTCTTGCTTGAAAACACGAGATACCCGACCGGCACGCTGCCCGCGTCAAAGCGCAGCACAAACGGCGGCACAGTTCCCTGCGGCATATACGCACGAGCGCGCTCAATGTAGGAGACAGTCTGAGCCAGCGCCTGATTCATGTCCGTACCCGGGATGAACGTCAGCTTCAAGAGTGCGAAGTTTTCCACCGACTTCGATTCCACACTCTGAAGCCCGGCCACATAGAGAAAATTCGACTCGTAGTAGTAAGTGAGGTATCCCTCCATCTGTGATGGGCTCATACCACCATAGGGCTGAGCCACATAAATCACAGGCATGTTCAGGTTCGGAAAGATATCCATCGGCATGCGCATCAGCGAAAGGATGGAGCAAAGAGCCAGTCCAATCACAGCGATCAGGACAGTGATAGGACGCCGCAAAGCAGCATGAATCAGCCACATAAATTAGTGCCCTCCCTGCGGCATGGCATCCACAGTATTTAGAAACGGATTGATACTGCCGTTCGCGGCCGATAAATCAGCCAGCGCCCGCCAAATGCTCAAGCGCCCCAGTGAGTCGTCCGTCTCCGCCTGCGCGAGCAGACTTTGCGCCTCAGCCACATCGACGATCGTGCCCAGGCCGGCATGGAAGCGAGCGACCGCCTGCGACTCGCTCTGCCGCGCCGCTGCCAATTCAATAGGAGTGTTCTCGGCCACCCGCCGCGCGCCTTCCAGTTGCGCCAGAGCAGTCTGCTGTTGGCTGGTCAGGTTCTGCACTGTCTGCGCATACACCGCCTCTTCGCGGCGGCGATTCGCCAGCTCAACCTTCTTGCGCGCATGGAGCGAGAAGACACTCATCAAGTCCATCGATGCGGTGAGCCCGGCTTCCCAGTTATAGACATCCCAGCCCAGGCCGGCGGCTCCGGGCCGCACTGCACCGGTGGACGTTTCTCCGCTGCCACGCGCCGAAATCAATCCTTCTGTGGTGAAGTGCGGAAAGTAGGCGTGATTCAACACGCGAATGCGAGCCTTCTCTTCCAGCACACGGTCGCGCTGCGCCACGGCAGCGGGGTGATCTATCAGCGGCAAGGCCTCGGCCGCCTGCACTGGCGGCACTGACAGAAATGGCCCCGGAACAACTTCCACATTGCTGCCTGCCAGCCCGAGAAGCTGCGCCAGCGCTATTCGCCCAAGCTGGCTTGCCTGCTGCGCCAGGATCAGATGCGTGCGCGCCGCGGCCAGTTCCGCATCCGCGCGCGATGCATCGGCGCCGGGCCGCAAATGCGCGTCCACCAGTGCATGCACTGACTTATTAAAAACCTGGCGGCGGCTCACATCCGCCTCGCTCGCGCTTACCCGTTGCTCCTGCGCCAACACCGCCAGTGATGCATCCGCCACTGCTGAGGCCACACCCAGCCGCGTCAACGCCACCTGCGCCTGCGTGCGGTTTGCCGTCGCCTCCGCGGAAAGCACCTGCGCGTGCCGATAACCAAAAGTGAACGGCTCCCAGGAGAGCAGAATGCCCGCGCCCGATGTCCAGAAGGGGCGATTCGCATGCGGCGTCACGCTGCCTTGCGTGCCAGTCAGAATGTTAGGACTCTGCGGCAGCAAAACACCCAGCACGCTTTCGCGGCTCCCCCTATCCATCTGCCAAACACCATCCATCTGTGGCAGATATTTCGTCTGCGCCAACCCCACACCCGCCTGAGCCGCGTTGTACTGCTCCAGCGCAGCACGCACGGCAGGGTAATTCGCCAGGGCATAATCAACGGCCTGCCGCACGGTAATCTGCCGCCCCTGTGCCACCGGAGCAACCGAAGGTTGTTGCGCTCCGGCCTGGGCCCAGGCGATCAAGACCGCGCTCATCCATACTCCACCGCACCACTTCCACAACCTGCTTATTTGCGCGTTCATTGGCTGCGTAATCGCTATTTCCTTTTATGCGGTCTCGTCCGCATACACGTTGGTCTGCCGCGCACGATGGAGCTTCATCTGCGAGCAAAACCAAGGTGAAACTTCACGCTTCTATCAGCAAAACTCTTTGTTCTGCGGATACACGTCTGCATGCAACTGAAAGCAGACGGAGTCTGCTCGCAGACAGAAAAACAATTCAAAGGGGATTCACAGTGCGGGAGGATCGCGCCCTGAGGGGGCAAAGATGGCAGCGGAAGAGTAATGCTCCTGCAGACCGGACAGACGTGCAACCGTCAACGGCAGCACATCGCCACGCAAGCTGTTCGCTTCCAGACCAAAACGGCGGTGCTGATGCTGGGCGACGGTGCCATCTTCGTCATCACCCAACCGGTGCAGGTTAAACCGGATGCGCTGCCTCTTCAGCAGCGAACTGTGCGGGTGCCGCACTCTCTGATCGAGTACATGCAGAATGGAGACACTCTGCTCCGCCACCAATGCAGGCTGCTCACACGCAATGGTGGCGGGCGATTCGGAACACAACTTGCCCGCCGCAGCCGAAAGCCGCGAGGGATTGGCAGCCGCAGCCCAGCCCTGCATGCCAAACAACAGCACCGGCAGCCACATCCACCACAAAAGTCGAGTTCGAATCCGCAGAGAGTTACTCCCAGATAAAGTGAACTTACTTTATCGCAAATCCAGCCCCGCTGCTGAACTATTTCCACCGGCCGGCTTACGTCTTTCGTGGCAATATCCAGACTTTGACCAGACCACATTCCTTACTGCATTTTCAGACGGCGCTCTCTGCGCTGCGATCTTGGGTAATAACGCTTCGCCCGGGGACGATAGCGCCGATGAAGCTGATTGCCCGGTATGGCCGGAGTTGTTTCCGCCGGGGTGGGAGCAGGCGGGGGAGCCGGCTTGGGGAAGGTATGTGGAATCAGGAAGCTGAGACCGTCTTCAATATCAGGGCCAGACTCAAGATGGACTCGCTGCTGGAATGACTTGCCATCATATTGAACAATGACAGACTGACGCCCCGCAGGAAGATTCCGGAACAGAAAACGGCCCTGAGTATCCGTGTGTACCGTCCGATGAAGCCCGGGAATGCTCACTTCTGCCCCTGCCAGCGGTGCCTTCTTCCCTGTGCTGCCGTCAAAAAACTCCACCCGCCCAGAAGCACTCCGCTCTGCCGGCAGCCGGAATACCACGTGTCCCGGAGTACGAGCGGTCACATGCACCTTCTGATCCTGCAAACTTCCTAGTGGATAGCCCGGGGGAAAGGTCGACGCTTCCGGATGAATCGTGTAAACGCCATCCGGAAGCCCTTCCACCGTGAATGTGCCATCGCCTGCCGTATCAATTTGTCTGGAGATATGCGCGCCTGTGATCCGCAGAGTGACCTCGAGACCTTGCCCGGCGTCATTGATGACCTTGCCAAAGATGCGCCCCTGAGCAAAATCCACGCCGAAATCTGCTGTTCCTCCAGTCATGACCGACCGGGGATTGCTGCTGGTATAGAAAAATACCTGCTTGTTCCTGTAGTCCACCTCGACGCGATGCATGCCATAAGGCACCCCGCGAAACATATAGTGGCCCGCCGCATTGGTATGAGTAGAACGATGTCCGTCCAGATAGACCAGCACACCCTCCAGCGGCTGATCCCCCGTCGCGAAGCTCTGCTCATACTGTGCGTCTTCAAAGACGTACCCCTGAATCACTCCATGACGCACAGGGAGAATCCATCGCGGAATAGCATAAAGCTGATGCTGCAAAGAGAACTGAATGACGGGCTGGGTCGATGCCTGCCCACCAGCAACCGTGTGAAACATTGAGAAGCCCGCATTCAGTACATTGTTTGGCCCCATCTTGCGAGTCCACGTCAGGCCACCATCGAGCAGCCGCATCGCGGGTATATTGCCGCCGGTACTTGTATTCACCAGTGCATTGAATGAGAACCGTCCGGCCTTCTTGTTCGTCCAGTTCAACATCCCGCCGTATTGCTTGCGATTCGTAGCCAATCCAAAAGTGACCGGCTGAGTATAACCCTGCGAGGTGAGCGAAGAGTTTTCCCGCATAAATTGCGCTAGCTGAGTGGGACTCATAGCCGTGACGCTCTCATGCTGCAGCATCTGCTGCAGAGAACTGTTCCCACTCTGCACCGGAGCCAATACAGGCGTCTCTGTCTGCACGTCGAAATACACAGAACCGCTCAAAGCCGCCATACCCGCCTGCAAGGTCGTCGAATAGTTATGGCTGTCAGGCGTGCTGCCACCGTTCTTCAGCAACTCGTATTGAAAAGAGCCGCCAACATGCTTCCACTGCAGTTGCGGGCCAAAAAGAAATCCTTTGCTGATGATGGTCGGCGAGTAGGGCAGCGTTTCAATGAATCGTGATGCCGTAATACCGCCCGTCACTCCAAAGTGCCGCTGCAGATTCACTACTTCCTGCAGACTGGTGGTATCCACCTGCTGACGCTCAAGTGTCAGATTGATCTTCGTGTCGCTGCCCGAGGCCTGCATCTGAACCTTCTTTCCGAACTTGCCCGTCCAGTTGAAGTTGGCCGTGCGCCCATGCAGCAACGTCATGCCCAGAGAAGCGATTTGCGGAGACAAATAGTGAATGTTCAAGTCGTAACGCTGAGTTGCGGTTCCGCCATCAATTTTTCCTGAAAATGCCGCACCATTCCCTATGCCAACTTCTGCTGAGGCCCGCAATGCGTGTCCCAGCGTAAAGTCATACTGCACCGTGCCAATACCCCCGGTCTTTGCACCATAATTGACCGTAGTATTCGTATCGAAGTAGTAGAAATTGCCTTTGAGATCAGAGTGCTTGTTCAGCCGGAAACTGCGGGAGAGACCTGCCACCTCATATCGATTTCCGGGCAATAGAAAGTCCTGAAATTGCGTCATCGAGGTGATGCCGGCATGAAACTCCCACGGACCCGTGGTGTAGTGAATGCCGCGCAAAAGAATGCCATTCAGAGTGAGATCACTGTTATCGACCATTTCGTCGACCAGTGTCAGAGTCCTCTTCGGATAAGAAATCTGGTAAGACAATAACGGAAAGCCAATCGGTGTCTGTCCATCCGCCTGAAACATATCGGCGTTGGTGATCTGGATATGAATGGTCCGCACACCTTGAATCTCGGTGAGGTTTTCTACGTTTGTGATCTCGTCAGGATTGTTGTTGTAGAGAAACTGATATTGCCCATACTGCACCGTCTGTCCCGGCGCGGAAGGCAGGCCCGACGCTTGACGCCGGCGCGATACCGGGGCTGGCACCGTTACCAGCAGCGTATGCACACCGGTGATGGTGACCACCACCACATTCGCCTGGCCAGGGGCTCGACCCACAATTTCATACCCGCCCGGAACCGCCTGGGCATCTGCAACAGCCGTATTCAGAGAATAGACCGCCGTCACCCCCGGCTCAGTAAAAGAGCGGGTGTGCCGGTACTGCACTAGTATCGCGTCCTTTGCCTGCACCTGGGCCCATACGGGCGGCGCAAAAAGACAGCCCAGAAGCACAAGCAACAGAAACCGGATCACTGAATCGTGAAGCCGGATTGCACGCTCTGTGTCTTGCCCCCGAAAACGAAAGTGCATAATGCTCGATAGCTGCCTGCTGGCAGCGTGCCCGGATACTCAGCATGAAAATTGAGCTTCTCGCCCGGCAACAAACGCTTGATGGTGAAAGGAGCTTTCCCCACCAGGTGTCCGCGGCTGTTCAGAATAGCCGCCGTTCCTCTAGGAAGCGCCGGTTCCGTGCCAGTGTTTGCAATCTCGGTATCCATGCTCAGGTTGGTAGTGTCAGTCGGGGGATGGATTTGCAGGGGCCCGATACTCACGGCAACATCATTCGTGAGGTTAAAAGTTACCAGCGTTCCAATCGAAGCTGTCAGGCCCACGCCCTTTTGATCGGTGGTGATCACACGCTTCGTATGAAAAACCGCAACCATCGCACGCAGCGCAGTCTTCTGCGGAAGCGTTATCGTCATCAGTACAGTTGCACTCGTGTGCGGAGGAGCCACAATTTCCTTGGGCGAAAACACCGCGCTCGCGGCAATACTGTCCGGCGACTCTCCGGCCGGCACAAAGACACGCCTGCCGTTCTTCACCACCACATCCTCCGCGACCATATCGAAGCGAAAGGTTGCCGGAGTGTTGTTATTGATCGTCAACCGCTGCGTCAAGCTTTGTCCAAAGGTTCCTTTGGCCATGATTACGGCCGGAGTGAGAGACAGTGAAGAAGACTGCGCCGAGACAGACGAAACCCCGACCAGCCCGCTGAAGCAGGCAACCGCTAAAAACGCTGGCCATGCGGATGCAATGGTAGTTCTGAGTTGACGTAAGATCATGGCGAAAGAGCAGCTCCGGGGTTGAGGGGATAGATCTGCTAGTTTTCAGTGATCTCAAAGCCAATCGTCGCTTTGAAATCGGCATTGGTTCCATTCGCGCTGCGCGGAATTACAATCTTCAACGCGTGATTGGTGACACCCATAGTGGCTGCGCTATCAATAGACTTCGGTTGCAGGGTTAACGGCACATTGTCGAGATAGACCTGGTAAGGAGTCACCGGCAACGATAGCCACGCCTTTAGCGAAGCCGTCCCCTGGGAGCTGCCTGCATTTCCAATCTTGACTCCAAGCGGAGCGATGATCGAAAAGTCCTCGTCTCCGCGCTCGATCTGGATGCCTTTGTTGGAAGTGCCGCCAAAATAAGAAACCGATCCAATATTCAGCACTCCGCCGCCCATCGCGCTCATGACTCTTGGCCCTTGCGAGAGCGGCACGAAGTCAAAAGACAGCGTCTGCCCGGCAATCACCTGCATGGGCGCTGTATTCCGCAGATGCACCCCCACGCGCACGGCACGCACCGGATGGACATCGGTTGCGCCGCGCGCGACGGAAAGGAGTACGAAGAATACACTTGGCAGAATACAAAAGCGCTTCATTGGCCCCGCCTTACCTCATGGCTTAGTTTGCGGTTGCGACAAAGGAGATAGTGTTATTCGGCTGTGAGGTCACGGTGCTTCCATTGGCTACACCCAAGAACACATACACGGTGTTCCCAGCGGAGCCATAAGTCCCCGTAGTGGATGACGTGTACAAAGAGGCCGGCGTGCTGTTGGATAAAGGAGCAGATGGAGTGGTCGTGGATGTAGCGACGCCCCAATAATAGCTGTCCGTGTTGCCGAGTTCAGCGGTGAGCGAAAAGCCATTGGCCGTAGTCACATCTGAGCCGCTCACAACAATGTTGACAGGGGCATATACCACAAAGCAGGTGGAGCACAGACCTGAGGTGGAACCGCTATCCAGCGTGACACCAGTAGGCTCGCTGCCATAAGCAGAAATATTGCCAAAGTTGAGCGTCGCTGCATTCGTGCCCGAGTTTGTGAGTGAAGGACCACTCGTCGCCGAACTGAATGTCAGGCTGATGGACGGATTCACCGTCGCAGTCACCGTCAGAGTGCCGGACGATGTAGGCGAAGATGTGGCAAACGCCGCAGGCGCGGCCATCAACAGAATTCCGGCAGATACCGCAAACAGCCGTCGGAGAAACACTCCATATTGCAATTGCATCGTAGACATCCTTTCCTATCGGCCTGGTCAGTTGGCCGTAGCGGTAAAGTTGATCGTGGAAGTTAACTGCGTTCCGGTGGTAGGCCCTCCAGCTCCAGAAGCAGACGTAGAAACGACGGCGCTCAAGGTATGCGCAACATTGCCGCCGTAAGAGCTCGTGGTGGAAACGGTCTGACTGCTTGTGCTCAGCGTGACTGAATCCACTTCAATCGTGATGCCTGTTGGTGCGGCGGCGCTCAAAGCCGCAGCGAGGCTATAGCTTGAGCTGGTGGTACCGCTTTCCTCAACATTGACATCAAATGGCGTAGAGACCGTGAAGCTGGATGTTCCGACCGTTCGCGTGATGCCGGTACCTAACGCCCCATACTCTGAAACCGTTCCGAACGCGAGCGTCGCCGCCGACGTTCCAGGATTGCCAAGCGTGACGCCAGAAGCATCAGAATTGAAGACCATGATGATCCCCGAGCCATTCTCAAGCTCAACATTGAGAGTCCCGGTGGTGGACTGAGCAGCCGCAGTCGCGGTGGCAACAAGTATCAACAGCAAAAGCCGCGTCAGCCTTTTTTCAAACCATGGAAGATAATTCATCAGTTCGCCGTCGCCGTGAAGTCAATTGCCTGGGACAAGTTACTGGCCGTCACAGTCGAAGCAACAGTGACCGCCAGGGTGAAGTACTGTGCCGAGTTGTAAGGCCCATTTGCAGTGATGGATGTTGCGGACGAGCTAAGAGCCGTAGAATTCAATGTCCATGACACACCCGTAATGGGCGTCGATGGCAGCCCAGCGGTCAAAGAATAGCTGGCGCTGGAAGTATTTGCCTCTGTAACCTCGTAATAAACAAGATCCTGAAGTGTATAACTGGTAGTCATGGGTTTGGTGACTGATGTGAACTGCACACAACTCTCGTTGTCGCCCGCGGTAGTCGCGATTCCAAGGTTGAGAGCCGCACTGCTACTGTTCGCCCCAGTTAAAGCACAATTGTCTCGGGTCCCCACCTGAGGGCTTTGCACAAATATCAGACTGATGCTCGACTGCACCGTCATGCTGACCGTCAAGCTTCCAGTGGTGGTTGTAGCTTGCCCCCACGCACTGGCCTGCATGCACCAACAGACGGCAAAACCGCACAGCCCCAAAAGCCACCACCGGACTATGCTGCCTCGCACTGCGTCACGCGATGTAACACACTTAAAGATCGGCCACCTCGCGTGCAGGCTCCTCAAACAGCCTCTGCATCCAGAGAGATAAGCGCCGATAATCCTGCACCAGCTGGCTCGTGGGATAGCGCTCCATCCAACTACGCTCCTGCGGCAAGGAACACCCCATGCGCTCATCCCGGCTGAGTGTCATAGGAATCAGACGGTTTCCCAGGTGCGCCTTTGCCTCTGTCTCCACACGCCGATGAAACGCGATCCCGGCATCAAATTGATTCAAAACAGCAAAGTAAGGTGGGCGGTCCGTTCCCGGAGCCGAGAAAGCGTCCAGGCAGTCTTCAATGCATGGAATGCTCAGAATCGTACTCATATCCGGCATGAGTGGGAGCAGCACGCAGTGGCTTAGCTGCAAAATCTGTCGCGTCAACCACAAAGGTGCCGTATTGATGTCAATCAATACGTATTCCGATGGATCTGTCTCCCGAAGAAGCACATTTTTCATCCACGCATGATCAGCAGCAGGCGAATAACCGCTGGCAATATCGAGGTTCATTGCACGCAAAGAACCATGGCCCGCACCTGTCAAATCCCGCACCTGCCCAGGACCCGTTTCCGCAGCTCCCAAGTGAAAGGGCAAGAGTCCGTGCGGCGCCGTATCGATCAAAAATGCGCGTCGCTCCTGCTGCGCCAGAGCACGTCCAAGGTTGACTACCAGGCTTGTCTTGCCTGCCCCTCCGGTCATGGACATCACGGAAATCACGTTGCGCTTGAAATTGCGCCCGTTTTGGGCACAACTCGTCGACCGCATACGCGATTGCCCCCATCCATGCGGGGATTTCATTTCAATCAACCTGGCCATAGCGCCTTTTCGTATCCACCCTGAAGAATCGCGGCTGATAAGCAATGCATGGACTTGTTGCTTCTTTCCCGCTCCGGAGGACTCACCCGGAGCAGAAGGTTTCAGAAGACATATGCCGCATACCCTGCAGCCCGTCTTCATCCTCTTCGTTAGCACAGCAGGGTAAGTACTGCCAGAAATCTACCTGCTGGAGACACTTCACTGAACTTGCAGGAGCCCGATCGTGCCTGTCGCCAATCGATCCGCGCTGACACGAATAAGTGATACTGTTGAGCGCCTGACAATCGCAATGATGGATTTCAGGCGCGACCGGATCGTTCAACGATCCAAGCACTTAAAAAATTTTAATGTGCGGACGAGTGAAGATTAGCAGAATGTCTGTCGATCTGAGAAGGGAATTTATAACTATTCGTAGCTGTGAATATGAAATTAGTGAGTAACAGTATCCGCCGTAATCATCCCCAATCCGCAAAGGTAACCGGGCAATGGTTACCTTTGCGGATTGGGAGTACCCTCATGCCTCCGATCAAACCCGGCCGAATGTGTAGGCATGTGCCGTATCCCCTTAAAAATACAGCCACTACGGGACGACCCTCTGCGGCTGGATTGGGCCATCCAGTATGCAACTCATCCGCACAAATGCGCTGTCCCAGCTTCCCGCGTTTCACAAAATCAACAAATTCATCGAGCGCGGAGGGCTCTGAAAAGGCATGTCAGATCTCCATGCCGCATAACATTTTGAAGCCGGTATTGAGCTACATAACTAACTAGTGTAGATACCATGCATTAACTCGACCTAGCGGAATATTTACTCGCCCTCTCCAAATGAAAGAATCCATCCACACTCGCACGCGCTCTTGAAGCCGGCAGGAAGCGAAATATTTCCTGCATGATCAGCCCTGCCCACCAAGGAAAGCCTCTGTGGCCGATGCCCCGGCAATACAGCACGGCGACCGCAAAAAGCCCTCTGGCAGAGCGGCCAGAGGGCAAAAGAGTGAAGGGAAAGCTCGCAGCTGAGGCTATAGACGGCGCTCTGCGATGCGAGTCATTTGCAGTTCTTCTTGAAGCAAAGATTTTTACTGAAGAACGGCATGACATGATTCTGGAATCGATCTGCAACGGCACTAGTGTGTGTTCCGTGATAGATTGTGAAGTTATTCTGTATCCCATAGCTATCCAGAATCTGATGCACCTTGCGCATGTCAAAGCGCAAGCCATCCTGATCGCCCACATCCAGTGAAATGGCACGGTATTTCTTCAGGTTATCAATATATTGATCAATAAAGGCCAGTGGCGCATTGGCCGTCCATTTCGCCACCACATCCGGCTGCAGAACTCCATTCTTGACCGGCAAATCCAAATAGAGTGGAGGATTCTTCGGGTCAGGCGACCATGCAGCGGCAGTTGCTAGCTGCGCCTTCCAAAAGAAGGGAAAGTTCGCCGCGCCGGAAGGAGACTTCAGCTTTGCTACAGCTTCGTCGAACGCCTTCTCTTGCGGCGAATTCGGATTTGGTGCGGGACGCGCGGACAGGCAGCAGCCGCTCATTACATACAAAGCGCCAAAGACCTGCGGATATTTCATCCCGATCCGCAGCGCGCCGTATCCGCCCATCGAGTGCCCCACCAGCCCACGGCTTTGCCGGTCCGGAATCGTCCGATAGTGCGCATCGATATACTGCACCACATCGTGCGCAATGAACTCCTCAAAGTCTCCGGTCGTCTCGGAGCGCGAATACATTGAGCCGCCATACACCGTCTTTGAGTCTGGAAGAACCACGATCATTGGCTTCGCACCTTGAGCAAACGCCCCCTCAATCGTCTGGGGAACGTGAATCTCATGCGTCCACTGCTCTGCCCCGATGGAATATCCATGCAGCGCATACACCACGGGGTAATGCTGATGCTTGTGCTTGAAGTATCCGGGTGGCAGAAAAACGATCACATCGCGATCCACGGCTTCGCCTTCCAGGTTGCCTTCCAGCGAGGCCCCGTGAATCTTGATGTGCTGCACCGTCACCGGCTTTGCACCGGGAATTACCGGCGGCACAATGGTCTTAACCTGCGCGCGGCTAGAAGACACGCCGCAAACCATCAGAAATGCCACAGCAGCCACAGCGGCCATAGCGAGCTGTTGAATTCTTCTCTTGTGAGCACTCATTGCGCCTCCTCCACCGAAAAGTGATAAATGTTAATGCTGATGGGCGCCACGGATACATCGTCCTCCACCTTGCCCAGACTCACCTGTTGAATACTGACCTGGGGAGCCTTTCCGAGATCGTTGGCTGCTGTGAGATCATGGCCGGTCATTCGCCACACCGTCGCATCACCATGCACGTGCATGCCGGCAAGGTTCATCTCAAACTTCTGATCCTTGTCCGTCGCATTCACCACGGCCACATTCAGGTACTTGTGATCCGGGCTCAATGCGGCCACCATGTCGAGCGGATAGGTCGGGCTGCCGGCATTCGTCTTTGGCAAATCGCCCACCATATGCTGCGTGGGCAGCGGCTGAGGAGAATTGCCGGCCAGTTTCACCGGAATCATGCCCGCGCCCATGTGCTCGCCATACAGCTTGAAGAGCAGCCCTGTCGTGTTCATAGAGGCAGCGGTGGGCGTGATATTCAAGGTGGAAACGCCCATCGTGAATGCCGACATGCGAATGAAATCGGTATGCCGCAGCATCTCGTTGAAGACCATCGCGTAGGCCATTGCCGTCTTCAGGTCGGGCCGGGCACCCGTGTAAGCGTACTCGTCGATCGACATGAAGATATGTTTCTTCGCCATCTCCGGAAAGAGCTTTTCATAAGCCTTCCACTCTTCGGCCTTGATGTGTACGCGATTCGAGGGGTCCCGCACCCACTGCAGCACGGAGTAATGCGCAGGCACATACCCGGCTTCCAGACGGGGCAACTTGAATCCAGCTTCCGCCTTGGCCATGTCAAAGCGATATCCGGCGCGCGCATACCAGTGTTCGGTAATCCCAGAGAAATTGCCCCACGAGTGCTTCAGGAAGCCGCAGGTCCAGTCCACCTTGGAGCAAAGCGTCGCGTCACTGTCCTTCACATGATCGGCCTGCGCCACGCCCTCGATGATCATTTCGTCTGGAGTGGCCGCCGAAGCCAGCAGCGTGATGGAAGGATCGGCCTTGCGCATGGCCGCGGCAAACTCGTTGTGCTTGAGCACGTAGTATTTCAAGTCAGTCCGGCCCAATTGCCATTGGCCATACGGCTCGTTGCCGATGTCCCAGAACTTCACGCCATAGGGTGCGGGATGCCCATTGCGCGCACGCCATGCACCCATCGGCGTATTCACTGAGCCATTCAGATACTGCACCTCCTGCGCGGCCGAGTGCGCGCCGCCAAAGCCCGCATTCACCGTGACGTAAGGAGTAGTGCCAATCAGCTTGCACAGTGTCATGAACTCATCCATGCCTACATCATTCGGCTGCATCGCATTCCAGGCATAGTCAAACGTAGGTGGCCGCTTGTCACGCGGGCCCGCGCCGTTGTACCAACTCCAGTCAGAGAGAAAGTTGCCGCCCGGCAGGCGCCAGAAACCGGAATGCAACTGCCGCAGCAGCGCAATCGTATCGGGGCGGAACCCATCGACGTTATCCGCAGGCATCAGCGATACGGTACCGACGTGAAAGCTTCCCTTTCCCGTACCTGTGATCGAAAAAATGGCATCACTTGTGCCGGCACCCGCCGTGAAGTGAAACGGAAACTTTCTGTAAGCAGCGCTCAGCGCCGGCAGGCTCACCACCTGGCGATCACCCGCACCAGAGCCCCAGCTCAGGGCCACCTTCGTCTTTGTTCCCGGTGTGCCGCGCAGATAGATGTAGCCCACATACTGCTTGCCCTTGACCAGAGAAAGACCAGACTGCTCAATGCCGCCGGGCGTGGTCCCCTGCAGGACGATGCGCGGACTGTGCGCGCCCACGAAGGGGTCGTTTGCATCGAGCGTGACGGCATCTGGCTGCCCGATCGGGTGCCAGTGGCGCGGCATCATATTACGAAATGGCCCGGGCAGCGGCGCGCCAGTCTTCTTCGCAGCGGCCGTGATGGGGAAATAGAACTTCCGGTCATCGAGCATCTCTGACCACAAGGTGCGATACACCAGAGCGCCGATATGCTCAATGAACATGCCGTACTCGTATCTTGAGACCGGCTCGGCCATCTGCTGCGTCTCAATCCTCACCTGCAATGGCGACGGAACGGCCGGCTTCGCCTGCTGCGCTCTTCCTGTACCTGTCCATGCAAGGCAACATAGCGCTGCCACGCTCCATCCGCCATAGCGTTTGGCAGCTTTTACTCCCCGCCGTATCTGCATCTCACTGATCCACTGCATTCCAACTCTCCTGTTTCACGCCATTTTTCCCGGGGCAAGTGCCGTCACTCCGGCAGAAGTCGGAGTACACACTCTCTTACGCGTAGAGAAATCGTTTACCAAATCAATCGATCTTACAAATTTCCGCGACAAGGCTCCTGCCCATTCAGGAACCTCAGCATCGTACCTTTACGAAATGTCGAATGAAAAGCAGTAACTTTGTGCCGAACCCGTCGCATGCATTGAATCGCATCGCCGACTCATTGGAAGACTGCTTTCTGGTGCCAATGCATTGCTCTATTGACGCGAGGAAGGGCCGGTCTTCCTCGCGCGATGAAAGTGATCGGCCAGCGGCACAGAGCGCCGTGACGTCTCACTCGCTTAGCGGGAATGTTCGGTGAAGGTGAGTTGCTCCCCGGCATGCGTTGATATATCAAGCACCGGTCCGTGCAGCAGCTGGGTCTTTTCACCCGCGATCTTCATCTCGACCTCGGCCTCGGCACCCCACGGATTGGCCAGACTGCAAAGGCCGCCACGCTGGCTGCTGATTTGCACGTAAGCCACGTGGCCGCCCTTGAGCTGGCTGGAGACAAGAAAGTCCCCCACAGCCAGCAGATTGCCGAAAGACGCATCCTCGGTCGATGGCCAATCCGCGAAGACATGAATATCTTTCTGGTAGCTCTGCAACAGCATGGCGGCGATGGTGGTGGGAACCGTTGCCTCATTTTCAATGCCGCCGGCCGGCATGTCATAGGCAAAGCTCGGGTAACCAATGTGGGTCACCAGCAGGTGAAGGTGCTTGAGAATCGCTTGCGGATCGTAGCCCGCCCCCACAGCCGCGGGATAGAAGCTCGACGTGTCATTGTTGTCGTACCAGAGACGCGTGTAGTGGACCGTATTCCACGCGGCGCTGCGCAATGCGGCCGGGCTTTCGAGACCGATGTTCCAGCCGGGAAAGACGACCTGCAGAGAGTTCATACCTGCGGAAGACCCCGTGGGCCTCACCGGCGGCTCTGGCCCTTGCGTGCCGCCCCACGGCAGATTGACCCATTGCATGCCGTGCTGGCTTTGCAAAATCACCATCTGATTTGACGGAATCGGCTTGCCTACCGCCTTCTGAATAGCAGCGACGCTGTTTGCTGGCGCAAGCGGCAGATCACTCAGATGAGCAGAAATATTGCTCCATGTGGCCCGTTGGCTTTCATCCGCGTGCAACTGTTCGCTCATCTCGATCAGCGCCGGATACAGCATCTTCAAAAAGCCAATCGTCGTGGCCGGATTGACGCCGCTCGAAGGCCCCCACAGGTGTTCGTCAGCCGCATCGTTGAAATCCACATACCGGCCATTCACCAGCTTCAAGTCGTGATCCCAATACTCGGCAACGCCAGTCAAAAAAGGCCAGACCTTGCGCGCGTACGCCACATCGTGGGTGTAGCGCCAGCGCTGAATGCAGTTCACGGCCGCAAACAGCGCATCGCTCTTTTGATCGAGCGCGCGAAAGTTGTCCGCGCTCCAGCCGGGTGACGGAGCCAGATGGGTGTAATACACCAGGCCCCGGCTGTGCAGCTTGGCAGCGAGTCCTTCTCCGCGCTGCATCCACGCAAGCAGCGGAGCGTCATAGGGGTCGGCCAGACCCACGTGGTTCGTCGGATAAGCGGCCCAGAAAGGGGCCTGATAGTTGTAGTCCAGCGTGTAGTCGCCCTGCCAGGCCATGTGCGTCGACGTGATCCAGTTGCCCCACAGACCAGGAGCTACGTTGCCCGGCTCACTACATGAGGCCAGCACATAGAGCGACCCGTACCACCAGGATTGGATGGTCTTGTCCGGAATCTCCACATACGACTTCGACCAGAACTTACGCCACCAGGCCACATGATGCGACCAGCTCGCTGCCACCCCCGGCAGGCTCGCCTGCTCCAGATCAGTGAGCGCGGTGTGAAAGTAAGCGGACGTGTCGCGGTTATCCATCGCCGCCACCAGCAGCACGATGCGACCTCTGGCGGGAATGGTGAAATGCATCTTCCCGTTGGCCAGCGTGGCATGGCCACCCACAACACGCATGGCCAGCACGCCATCCGGCCCGATGCCCTCAAAGGGAATCTTTGCATCGCCCGGATGCGTGGCGGCCCATTGCCATTCGGGGCCCATGACCTGCGCCGCCGTAGGAAAGTTGCTGGTGACGCCTATCGGCTTGCCATCCGCCAGCAGCATCAGCTTCTGACCGTCATAAGCAATCGTAACGGTTACCCATTGCCGCGTGGGCAGCGTTTGCGTCGAGGTGAGCACGGTGCCGTTGAGGTTGGCGACGAGCCGTCCGTGCGAAAGATAGACGGCCAGCCCCGCAGCCGCCCCTTGTGCGCGAGGCAAGTCGCGTCCGCGCCGGTTGCCCAGCGGGTCGGTGGGGTCGATCTGCTGCTTCATCCATTGCTGCCCCACCATGGCGGTGAAGATCGCGCCCGAGCCATCGGCACCGTCCACATTGACGGCGGCGCGTAAGGTGAAGTGACGCAGCGGCATAATGACGCGGCCACAGGAAAACCTCTCAGGACCATTGCCGCCAGCCAGTACCGTTGGCGAGGACCAGTCATAGCGCGGCTTTTGCGCGGAGTCGCCCGCATAGACCCGCACCGAACGGATGCTCAAATTCGACGCTGCCACCACGCCGCGATGCGAACCACCGATGGTGGCCTCGACCGTCTCTGGCGAGACGCGCAGCCACTGCACATTCCCCGTGGCTCCGCTGAGTGTTTTAGCCTCGCTGCTGCCAAAGCCGTCAAGCAACGCGGCGCGCACGTGCAGCGGCCGGCTGCCGGAGTTTCGTAGTTCCACGGCAAACAGATTGCGGCCATTGGCTACCCAGGTGCGCGACTGCAGCGCGTCGCTGCCCTGCACGAAGTGGGCCGCGACATCGGCAGGACCGATATTTTCACTCACCTGTGCCGAAGCGCCCTGCAAGGCGGCTACGGTCAACTCGAGCCGCCCCATGGGCATGATGCGCCCGCGCAGCACACTCCAGAAATCATTGCGGCCAATGTAGAACTCCTGCCGGTCCGGGCTTCCGCCCATGGCAACGCCGACGCTGCCATTGCCCACGAGCGCGCCCGGCGTCATAAGCCCAGTGGCAATGCTGCCCGGCTTGCGCGACCATGGCATGGGAGGACCAAATTTCTGGAAGCGTGGCGTCTCCGCTCCGGGCATGGCATTCCAGGTGCCATGCACCGCATTTGCAAGCTCGATGCCCCTGGCCGCGACAGTCTGTGCGGGCACGGATTCCGGTGCCGCCGCATTTGCCTTCTCTGCCGCATGAGCTGGCGATGCGCAGCCAGCAACGGTCAACATCGCCCCTGCGATCACCGCGCCCGCAATCCCTCGTTTACCCTGAGTCTTCAAGCCGCCCCCTTCCAGGCCGGACTGCTCCGCTAAGTCGAGCAGATGCTCGGGAGAGGACTGCTGAGAGCGAGATCCTCCTGGCGGATTCTTATGTCCTGTTGCCTGGATAGGCGGCACTATAGTGACGGCCCAAGGGCGGTGTCAAACGATACAGTTAACGTGTACGAAAGAAGATGCCCGCCGCGATGGGGCGTTATGCCTGAGGCGACCCTGGATTTTGCCAGAGCGCCCGTACCTATTGCTTATCGCCGGGTAAATCAGCAGATGGAAGCTCGACAGCACGCCGAGCCGTAGCCCGCTGGATGCGGGCGAAAGTTGGTGGAGGCGGCGGGAGTCGAACCCGCGTCCGAAATTGGTGTCAGAAAAGAGACTCCATGCTCAGTCGCATTCCTTTAGGTTTCGCACTCTGCGCTTAGAAGCGACAAGATACGCAGAATGCTAGTCCGTGGATCTCATTCCCGCGGCCCAGACCCAGCCGAAGGAACCAGCCTGCTGTATGACGTCCTGCCTCGGCCCACAGGCGAAGCCTCAGAGGACGGCAACTTATTTAATTAAGCTGCGAGTGCCAGATTGTTGTTGGCAAGTATTGTTTTGCGAGCGATTACGGGTGCCCACCCCCCGGCATGCCTCTTTGCCGCAGTCAATCCCGTCGAAACCGTGACGCCCCCCTTGCTTGCAGGGTTTGGATCTCAAGCAACTATTTCTATTCTACCGCCGATTCGGGATTTATCCGGCACGAAGAAGGTAGCCGCGGGGGAAATCATCAGGAAGGACTCCGCCTGGAAGCCGCTCTTCGGCCAGAGTGCGGCGAAGAGCGGCCTTGCGGGGGTTGCGTCCGGGTCAGCGTTACCGGGCCCGGCTTCGCCTATTGCGCCGGAGCGAAGTTGCGAATGTGATCGACCTGCTGTTGATCGAGCGAGACGAGCAGATCGGTGACCAGATCGACGAGATGATCGAAGTCCTGTCGGTTGAGAATGCCGTTGTGCGCGTGGGTGTAGCGAATGGGCGCGACCAGGTTGATGGTGGGCGTGCCGCCATTGCTCTCCTGAATCTCGGCCGAGTCGTCACCGTAGCCCTGCACGAGGTCAAACTGCAGCGGAATGCTGTATTTGGCAGCCGTTGCCTTCACGAACTGCACAAACTTGCGGTTGGGCATTTCGTCATAGTCGTAAAGAAAGAGTCCCGGGCCGGCACCGAGCTTTGCCTGCGTCTCCTCAGGGTGCCCGGGGTAGGTGTCACCGGCGACGCCGCCTTCAATGGCAATGCCAATGTCGGGCTTCACGATCTGGGCGGCGGCACGTGCTCCGCGCAGGCCCACCTCCTCCTGAGTGGTGGCGACAAAGAAGAGCTGGTTGTGGTGGGTGAGTTTGGCGGTGCGCTTCATGGCCTCAATGAGCACGGCGCAGCCGACGCGGTCATCCCAGGCCTTGGCCAGATAGTTGTCGGTACCGTTAAGTTGCATGAAGGGACTGTCTGGCACGATGGGATCGCCCGGCTCAATGCCCATAGCCGCCACTTGCGCGGCACTGCTTGCTCCAATGTCGAGCCGGAGCATGTTGCGGGGGAAGACCTTGTTCCGATCCGCGGCCGGCAGCACGTGGATGTCACGGATGCCGGTGACCGCCTCGACCGGGCCCTTGGAACCGAGGATGACCCAGCGCTGATCGACGAGAGCCTGATCAAGCCAGCCGCCGAGCATCTGCATGGTGAGAAAACCGTGAGGCGTGATGCGGCGCACCATGCCGCCCAGCTCGTCCATGTGCGCGTCGATCATGACGCGCGGGCCCGTGGAGCCTTGCTGGGCGATGACCGAGCCCATGCCTCCGTAACGGATGGGCGCCGTGACATAAGGTTTCATGTGCTGGACCATGATGGCGCGCACCGGCCCCTCGGCACCGGATGGTCCCGGAGCGTTGGCCAGCTGACGCAGCAGCGCCTTGGTCGTGTCAGGATGCGTGGTCTGGGCGTGGAGGGGGAGAGTGAAAAAGAGAGTGAACGAGGCGAGTGCCAGGCAGACAATTGGGAGTGGATTCTTGCGCATGCGAGCCAAGGTAGCATGAAAGCTGGCTCAGGCAAAAAAAGACGGCACGAACGGTTCATTGTTCGTGCCGGGAGGCCAGTGACGCAACTTATAAACTTTCCACATCCTGGAGAGCATTTGCTCCATCCATAGATGTTGAGATGGGAACTGCCCCTTGGGCGTTGCTGCGATTACCGGAAAAACCAGACCGGCATTTGCAGTGGATGAGTTCCCCATCCCGGTACTCCCTGAATATACGACGAACTGGATATAAACACAAGACCGACTACAAAAAATAAAATCGAATTATGGACTCTCATACAAATCAACAACTTAAAGAAGACTCTTCCCTACCAAAGACGGAAGACGCCTCCATAAAACAGAGGAATTCGCGGTTTCCGCGCATGAGCACCGGAGCTCTGCTGGGCGGCAGCGCGTTGATTGGCTGCTTTGCGGTAGCGCTCTGGAACCGGAAGGCGCTGCTGTCGATGGTGCGCAGCCGGGGGGGGCAGCCTGAGCCTGCCGCCGCGGAGCAGCCGGTGGATCCGGACGCGATCTATTAGCCGGTCGCGATCCAGTCAGATAGACGGCTACGAGACGAGAAAGTGCGCTCTGGATCAGGCCCTCTGGGAGAGGATGGCCCGCGGTGGGAAAAAGTGAATGCGGATTCGCATTCGCGACTTTTCTTTATTCGCACCTGCCTCGAATCCGCAAATGATTGATTTTATTGAAAGTAAATGTGATTCTGCATTCACATTTTGCGCATAGGCTCCTGCGCGGTGGGGAGCATGTGCGCATCTTATTGACAAGAAGTGCACTTATCCTCTATGTTCCCCTTTCTGGAACGCTTCGCGAATAGAATTTTTGCGGTCATCGAGATTCGTAAGTGATTGATTTCACTAGACCTCAGGAAATGTGAATATCAATTCACATTTTTTCCAGCTTTTACTGATTTTGAATGCGCGATGGAGCCTGGAACAGTCAGGACGGGCACTTGCGCGATTGTGAATCTGGAATCACATTTTCAGAAGCCTCTCGCCGGCCTGGCGACGAGAGGCCGAGGATGCTTCTATATTGCTGTTTTGTAAAGACTTATCTGCGCAATAAATGTGATTTTCAATTCACACTGTGCGCAGGATGTGCGCGGCCGATCCGGCGGCGGCTGCGGCTGCGGACCGGGGAGAATGCAGGTCCGTCAGCCCGGTTCGTTTGGCCGGGACGACAAGAGAGCGAAGGCGGTTGCGGAGACACAAAGAATGAGAAGGCAACGACCCCACTCAGAATGACGCCTTCTTGATCACGGGCTTTCCTTCAGGGGCTGAAGCCCTGGATCTTTAGCGGGTTGGGATGTACGGGCTAAAGCCCGTGCCTTTCCACAAGGGCTGAAGCCGTTCCCTGATCCATCCGCGCAGTGCAGAGGCCTATTTCCATGGTACCGGGGAAGGGCGGAATTTCCGGCTTTATCCGGCGTTATACACTGGTCGCATTCCGTATGAAAAAGACGCTTTTTGCTGCCGGCGCCGTGGTGCTGGCGATGCTGATCTCTACTCCCGGCCATGGACAGACCTTTCCGAAGGGGACGGCGGTGCATTATCCGCCGCGCAATCCGGTGGAGCAGGCCGCGCAAACGCCCACAACGCTGGGTGGGCGGAAGAAAGCGCTGGCCCGGGTGCTGGGGCAGATTCGGGAGTTCCGGCTGAAGACGGACCCGGAGTATGCTTCGCTGATCGGGGACAAGCGGTATGACGCGGAACTGACGGACTACTCCGTGGTGGCGTATGAGCAGTGGCTGGCGCGGTATAACGAGTTTCTGCTGGAGCTGGCCCCGATTGACACGACGGGGATGACGGCCAAAGAGCAGGCCAGCAAGAGCAAGATGATGCAGTGGCTGATGCAGCAGCAGCAGCGGGCGGAGTCAAAGCCGTGGCAGGAACCGGTGACGGCGGACAGCGGGCTGCCGTTTGAGCTGCCCGAGCTGGCCACGGAGTTGAAGTTCGACTCGGCGAAGGACTACGACGATTACATTGCGCGGCTCAAGAAGGTTCCCACGGCGTTTCAGCAGATCACCGACGACATGACGGCGGGGGAGTTGGATGGGCGGAGCTATTCGCCGGCGATGCTGGCCAAGGTGCTGGCGCAGGTGCAGGCGGTGGACAGCCAGAAGCCGGAGGCGAGCGAGTTTGCCGCGCCGCTTGGCCACTTCCCTGCTTCGGTTTCAAAGGCGGAGCAGGCGCGCATTCAAAAAGCTGTGCTGGCGGCGATCTCGAAGAGCGTCTTTCCGGCGTACGAGAGATTTGGCCGCTTTGTTGAGGGCCTGATGAAGACATCCCAGACCAAGGTGCATCCATGACGATCCCGACCTCTTCTTCTGTTTCTCTTGCCCAGGCCCGCGTGGCCGTGCTGGGCGCTGGCAAAATGGGCGGCATTCTGCTGCAGGCGTTTTTGAAGCAGAACATTCTGCGGCCCGATCAGATTGTGGCCACGGTGGGCCATGCCGATCGCGCGCTGGTGCTCTCGGCGCAGTGGGGCGTGGAGGTGACGACGGACAATCTGGCGGCGGCGAAGCAGGCCAACGTGATTCTGCTGGGCGTAAAGCCGTTTCAGATTGCGGGACTGCTGGAGGAGATTCGCCCGGCGCTGGATGGAACGAAGCTGCTGGTATCGTTTGCGGCGTCGGTGAAGACGGCGGCGATTGAAGAGGCGGCAGGCATGGCTCTGCCGGTGATCCGGTCGATGCCGAACACGCCCTCGATGCTGGGGGCCGGCATCAGCGCGCTGTGCTCAGGCAAGAATGTGCTGCCGGAGCATCTGCAACTGGCGAGCGCCCTGTTTGAGGCCGTGGGGCGCACGGTGGTGGTGGACGAGAAACACATGGACGCAGTGACGGGGCTGAGCGCGAGCGGCCCGGCGTATATCTACATCATTTTGGAAGCGCTGGCCGAGGCCGGCGTGAAGGTGGGTCTGCCGCGCGACATTGCCACCCTGCTGGCGGCGCAGACGACGCTGGGCGCGGCGAAGATGGTGCTGGATACGGGGTATCATCCGGCGCTGTTGAAGGACGCCGTGACGACTCCGGCCGGGTGCACGATTGACGGCATTCTGGAGCTGGAAGAAGGCGGCCTGCGCGTGACGCTGATCAAGGCCGTGATGCGGGCGACGCAGCGCGCGCGGGAGCTGGCGGCGGGGTAAGAGCAGTGGTCAGTCCGCAGTTGTCAGTTGTGAGTCCCCAGTTGTCAGTCCGGAGTATGGGAGAGATCGCCCTTGAAGAGTTGTGCCTCAGGGGCTGAAGCCCGTGCCCTTATGGCGGCGTGAGGAAATACAGGTCCCTCCACTCACTTCGTTCGGTCGGGATGACAAAGGGGAGGTAAACCCACATCTCTTCGAGATGTGGGGCACCCAGCACCCGGATTGTGGGGAGTTTCGGCAGGGGCTGAAGCCCGCTATTTCCTGCCTGTTACGGCACGACTAAGGTCGTGCCCTGATGCAGAGGATGACGCGGGTTGCTGCCGCGGCGAAGGAATAGCACTCGGGTTGCCGCCGCGGCACAGGAATGGGACGCCGCTTTTGCGTGGAGCGGAAATCGTCTGCCAAGCGATGTGAGCGGAGCCAGGCGGGATGCCGCGGGGTTCGTACAATAACGACATGGCTACCGCACATGCTTCTCCGGCTCGCACGGCTTTGCCTTCTCTTGCGCTGCGGCGCTTTGCCTGGCTGGTGACGGCCTATACGGTGCTGGTGATTGTGTGGGGCGGCGCGGTGACGGCGACCGGCTCTGGCAATGGATGCGGCGAGCACTGGCCGCTGTGCGATGGGCGCGTGGTGGTGCATCATCCGGCCCTGACCACGATGATTGAGTATGCGCACCGGCTGAGCAGCGGACTGTTTCTGATTCTGGTGGCAGCGCTGATGGTGTGGACGCTGATGCGCACGGAGCGCAAGCATCTGGCGCGCATTCTTTCTGTGGTGGGGCTGGTGCTGACGGTGAATGAGGCGCTGCTGGGCGCGGGCCTGGTGATGTTTGGCTACACCGACAACAAGGAATCACTGGCGCGCACGCTGTATTTTGCCCTGCACTTCACCAACACATTTTTGCTGCTGGCGGCGGTGGCCGGCACGGCGCACTTTTTGTCGCGGCGGGAGGCCTACCGGCGTGACCGGCTGCGGCTGCGGGCGCTGGGCTTTGCGCTGCCGGGGCTGATCGCGATTTTGGCCGTGGGAGTGACCGGGTCGCTGGCGGCGCTGGGGGATTCGATCTATCCGGCGACGAGCCTGGGATCGGCATTGCGGGCGGATTTTGCCGGGCATGGGTCGCTGCTGATCCGGCTGCGGTGGCTGCACCCGGCAATTGCGCTGCTCGCCGGGGCGTTTTTGCTGTGGCTGGTGGCAGGCGCGGTGCAGAAGCCGGCGCTGCGCATGCTGGGCGTGGGGCTGATGGCGCTGCTGGGCCTGCAGTATTGCCTGGGCGTGGCGGACGTGCTTCTGCTGGCTCCGACATGGGTGCAACTGCTGCACCTGCTGGGCGCGGACGTGCTGTGGATTGTGACGCTGCTGATCTCGATGCGGCTGTGCGTGGTGGATGGGGCCGCGTCCCTCAGGGGCTGAAGCCCTTTCTTTTGTGTAGGTTGGGTTGTACGGGCTAGAGCCCGTACCCTTGAACAAGGGCTAAAGCCATGCACTGATGCAGAGGTGCGCACGTGGCAGCGCTGTGGCGGGAAAGATAGGAGCTACTGCTCCCGGGTCCGAACGGACGGACCCGGGGCACCCGCGGTTCGTGGTGAGGAATGCAGGTCCCTCCACTCACTTCGTTCGGTCGGGATGACAAGACGCGAGGATACCCGGTCGATTTGACCGGGACGACATGAGGGCGGGCATGGTGAGAGAAACTTCGGGCCGCGTTTGGCGGCCGTAAGATCGCCTGGATTCTTCGGCCGTTGGCCTCAGAATGACGCATCGTAGGTGGGGCAAGAGGAACAGAAAGAGCAATTGGGCTCTGGACTGCGATAGGCTGGCATCACGCCTTTGAAACTATCCTCCGGAGTCTTCTATGCGTTCTTTTCGCTGGCTGTGGTGCGGCGCTGCTGCATTTTGTATTGCCCTTTCGATGCCTGGCTTGCCGCGCGCGCGGGCGCAGGCGACCAACTACCCTGACCAGCCGCCGATTCTGCTGGGGGCGGCATGGTATCCCGAGCAGTGGCCCACCTCGCGCTGGAATGCCGATCTGGAGTTGATGGAGAAGGCGCACATTCACGTGGTGCGCATTGGCGAGTTTGCGTGGAGCAGCATGGAGCCGAAGGAAGGAATTTATACCTTTGGTTGGCTGGACCAGGCGATTGCGATGGCGGCGCAGCACCATATTGCGGTGGTGCTCGGGACGCCGACGGCGGCCCCCCCGGCGTGGCTGACGACGAAGTATCCGCAGACGCTGCGGACGAACGATCATGGCGTGAAGGCACAGCATGGGAACCGGGCGCAGTACTCGTTCACAGACCCGATGTACCGCAAGTTCGCCTACCAGATTGCGTGGGAGATGGCGAAGCGCTATGGGCATAATCCGGATGTGGTGGGATGGCAGCTTGATAACGAGATTGCGAATCCGGACTTTGGACCGACCGGGCAGGCGGCATTTCATGCGTGGCTGAAGAACCGCTACGGCACGATTGCGAACCTGAACCAGCAGTGGGCGACGGCGTACTGGAGCGAGACGTACGACAATTTCGACGAGGTTCCGGTGCGGGACTACAACGAGAACCCCGCGCTGCTGCTGGACTGGCAGCGGTTTGTGTCTGACACGTGGAAGAGCTATCTCGAAAACCAGATCGAGGCGATTCGACCGAATATTGATCCGCGCCAGTTCATCACGACGAACACGATGGGGTGGTTTGATGGATTCAACGAGTATGAGATTCACTCGGTGCTGGATCTGGCGGCGTGGGATGACTACATCTCCACGGACCACTACGACTACCTGGACAATGGCGCGCGGCATGATCTGACGCGCGGGTATAAGAACAAGAACTTCTGGGTGATGGAGACCGAGCCGGTATTTGTGGACTGGCGCGGAACGAACACTCCTCTGACGAAGGGGCAGGTGCGCGACATGGCGTGGCAGGCGATTGGCCATGGCGCGGACACGGTGGAGTACTGGCAGTGGAGGAGCGCTCCGAACGGGCAGGAGGAGTATCACGGCGTGCTGGTGGGCGCCGATGGCAAGCCCGCGCCGGTGTACCCGGAGATTCAGAAGATTGGCCAGGAATTTGACGAGGCGGGCAGCGCGCTCGAAGGCACGACGCCGCACTCCGAAGTGGCGGTGATCAACGACTATGACAGCCGCTGGGCGATCAACTTTCAGCGGCAGGCGGCGAAGTTCGATCCGGTCAAGGAGATGCTGGCGTTTTATGATCCTCTGCGGACGGCCTCGCAGGCGGTGGACATTGTTTCGGTAAATGCTCCGCTGGAGAAGTACAAACTGGTGGTGGCGCCCGCGCTGAATGTGCTGACGCAGGCCGAGGCCACCAAGCTGGAAGCCTATGTGGAGCAGGGCGGGCACCTGGTGCTGGGTCCGCGCAGCGGCATGAAGAAGCTGAATGACGGCATGCAGCCGGAGCAGCAGCCAGGGCCGATGGAGCCGTTTCTGGGCGCGCGGGTAGAGCAGTTCTATGCGCTGGACAAGGATGTTCCGCTGGAAGGGCCGCTGGGCGTGGGCAGGGCTCAGATCTGGGCTGAGCAGTTGAACGTAACCGCCAAGGGCAAGGATGCCGCGGCGGTGAAGGTGCTGGAGAGCTATGGGCGGAGCAATGGATGGCTCGACGGGCAGCCGGCAATTGTAACGCGCAAGGTGGGCAAAGGGACGATCACGTATGTGGGCGCGTGGCTGACTCCGGCACTGATGAAGCGCTTTGCCTACTATGAGCTGCAGCAGGCGGGCGTGCATCCGCTGCTGGCGGGAGTTCCGGCGGGCGTGGAAGTATGCGTGCGGTCGAATGCGCACAAATATATCCTGATCCTGATCAATCACAACGCTGAGGCGCGCCGCGTGGAGCTGCATCGCGCGATGTATAACCTGCTGACGAACAAGACCGCCGTGGTGAATGCAGTGACGCTGCCGAAGTATGGGGTGGCGGTGCTGGAGGCTTCTTCCGCGCAGTAGCGCACGAGCGTTGACAGGCTTGTTGTCCTCCCAAACACCGGGAATCCCTTGCGGGTTTCCGGTGCCTTTTTTTGCGGAGAAGGATGCCGCGGTGCGGGCAAAAAAAGTCCCGGGCCAGCGCACTGACCCGGGACCGCGGTTTGGGGGAGGGACTTCTGGATTACTGGGTGTTGGTAGGAAGCTGCGTCTCGGTCTGAGCCTGGCCTTGCGACTGGGTCTGGCTCTGGGTCTGGCCACTCGAAGAGCCGTTAGATGTGTTGCTCATATTCGAGAGCAACTGCACCTGCACGCGGCGGTTTTTGGCACGGCCCGCGGCAGTGCGGTTGCTGGCGACTTCATCGGCCTTGCCGAGTCCGAGCACGTAGAACTTGTACGGCGGGACGTGGTAGGTCGCGGCCAGGTAGCGCTCGACAGCCTGCGCGCGGCGCTGGCTGAGCTGATCGTTGTAGGCCTTGGAGCCGGTGGAATCGGTACTGCCGGTCAACGCGACGATATAGCCTTTGATGCTGCCCATTTGCGCGGCGAGCTGATCCAGCTTGGCTTTATCTCTGCTGGAGAGCACAGCTTTGTTGAAGCCGAAGGTGACGTTGATCTGGGCCACAGGCTGATAGTTGTCAAGATTGGAAACAACACCCGAGAGCGCGTCAGTCTTGCTCATGGCCTGCTGGGCAGACTGATTGGCGGAGTCCGCACTCTGCTGCGCGGTTTGCGCGACGCCCTGCGCCTGCTGGATGCCGGACTGAGCGCGCTTGTCCACGTCCTGAATCTCGCGATGGTTTTGCGCGGTGACCTCGTTGAGCTCATGGGTCTGCTCGACGAGGGGCTGCGTCTGACTGCGCACGTACTTTTTGGTGGCGCAACCGGCAGTGAAGAAAAGAGAAGAAGCTGCGCACAAGGCCACCAAGGGTGCTACGGAAGAGCGATAACGGGTCATAGGGAACGGTTCTCCATTTCGTGTCTGTCATTCGGCCCGAGACTGCGCCGTCGGGAATGTAGATGCAAGCAGGAGGCCAAAATCGCAAGATTACGGCAGATGCTTGAAATTACGAAAGTTATCTTGCCGGTTGCAGATGAGCGCAATGGGAAAGTGTGTAGGTTTTACCCGATGCATGGGGTTGAATTACCCGATTTGAGCCTTGAAACAAGCCTCTTTTGCGCGCCGCAGACCGCCACGCGGATGGCCGAGAGCGCATGAGGCGAGGACCTGACTGCCCCGTTACACTGAGAGAAGGCTTTCGCCTGAGAATTTGCCGCCATGGATTTACAGGAAAAGATTCGGACACTGCCCACCGGACCCGGCGTGTATCTGTATAAGAACGCCGATGGCGAGGTGATTTATGTCGGCAAGGCGAAGAATCTGCGCTCGCGCGTGCGCTCATATTTGCTGGAGGCCTCGCAGGCGAATGCGAAGACCGGCTCGCTGATGCGCGAGGCCGTGGACCTGGACTACATCACGGTCGGCAACGAGCATGAGGCGCTGGCGCTTGAGAACAATCTGATCAAGCAGCGCAAGCCGCGCTTTAATGTGCTGCTGCGCGATGACAAGACCTATCCGTATGTGAAGCTGACGCTGGGCGACCGCTATCCCAAGGTGTTTGTGACGCGGCGGCTGCGCAAGGATGGCGCGGCGTATTACGGGCCGTTCTTCCCGGGCAACCTGGCGTACCGGATCGTCGATCTGATTCATCGCAGCTTTCTGCTGCCGAGCTGTAAGGTGGATTTGTCGCGCTACCATGCGCGAGCCTGCCTGCAGTACTACATCAAGCGCTGCATGGGGCCGTGCGTGGAGCACCTGACGACTCCAGAGGCTTATCGCGAAGCGGTGCGCGACGCGCAGTGGTTTCTGGAAGGGCGCGGCGCGGACCTGGAGCGCTCGATGGAAGTGCGCATGCACGAAGCCGCCGCAGCCGAGCAGTTTGAGCTGGCGGCGAAGTATCGCGACCTGCTGCTGACGCTGCACCAGTTGCAGGAGAAGCAGCGCGTCGCATCGGCCGACGAGGACGACGCCGACGTGTTTGGCTACCACTATGAGAACGGCATGCTGGCGGTGAATCTGTTTCACATGCGCGGCGGCAAGATGGTGGACCGCCGCGAGTTCTTTTGGGAAGAGTTGCCGGAGTTTCTGGAAGAAAGTGCGCAAGAGGAAGAAGCGCTTTCAGCACAGGCCGAAGGCCGGGGCGAAGTGCAGGTGGAGGTGCGGTTTGAGCCGGGCGCATTCTTCTCTGCCCTGCTGAAGCAGATCTATATTGAGCAGCCGTATGTGCCGCGCAGCATTTATGTGCCGGTAAACTTTGCCGATCGCGAGGCGCTGGCGGGCCTGCTGGCCGAGCAGACGCATCACCGCATTGAGCTGGCCGTGCCGCAGCGCGGCGACAAGCGCTCCCTGGTGGACCTGGCCGGGCAGAATGCGCGGCAAAGCTATGAGCAGCGCTTTCGCGTGATGCAGCCGAATCAGAAGGCGATTCAGGAGGCGCTGCAGGATGCGCTGATGCTCGAAGATCTGCCCCGCCGCATTGAGTGCTTTGACATCTCGCACATTCAGGGCGCGGAGACCGTCGCCTCGATGGTGGTGTGGGAGAACGGCGCGATGAAGAAGTCCGATTACCGCAAGTTCCAGATCAAGACGGTGAGCGGCGTGGATGATTTTGCATCGATGCGCGAGGTGCTGACGCGGCGGTATCGCCGCGTGATCGAAGAGAAGCAGGCGATGCCGGACGTGATTCTGATTGACGGCGGCATCGGTCAGTTGCGCGCGGCGGCGGCGGCACTGGAAGAGCTGGGGCAGACGACTCAGACGGTGGCTTCGATTGCGAAGCGCGAAGAGATTATTTATCTCTACGGGCATGAAGACGAGCCGATTGTGCTGGAGCGGCGGTCGCCGGTGCTCCACCTGGTGCAGCACATTCGCGATGAGTCGCACCGCTTTGCCATCGCCTACCATCGCAAGCGGCGCGAGATGCGCGACCGCGATTCGGAGCTGCTGGAGATTCCGGGCGTAGGGGCGCGGACGCGAACGCGATTGCTGGAGCACTTCGGCAGCCTGCGCGGCGTGCGCAAGGCGGATGTGGAGGCGCTGACGGCGGTGGTTCCGCAGCGGACGGCGGAGGCGATTGCAGCGCACTTTCAAGGGGAAAAAGCAGACCCGGAAGCGGCCGCCGGGCTCGTGTGGATTGATGAAAGCAAAACTGTGTAAGCTGCGCCGATGGTGGAGGCGATTTTGTTTGATACCGCCGAAAGAAGCGTCAAACAGGGATTGGGGCATCGGGCAGACGCCATCAGAATAGAAATATGCCTCGCAAGAATCCGAGCAAGAAGCCGGTCTCCGCGATTCCTCTGCTGCTGGTCGGCTCAGACTCGGCCGAACTGGATCGGAAGACCGCTCTGCTCTCGTCTCATGGATATGTGGTGACCCGCGCGGAGAATATCTGCTACGCGGAGATGTTTGCGGCGGAGCAGTATTTTGAAGCCGCGGTGTACGACTCCTCGCTGGACACACAGGAGCAAATCTCTCTGGCGCGCATCATGCGCGTGCGCTGGCCGTGGATGCGGCTGGTGCGCTGCGGGCCGATGCCAGCGCATGCGGATCCGGATTTGTTTGATGCGTGGTCGCTGTCAGAAGAGCGCCTGCCCCAGGATGTGGAAAGCACGCTGGTGTTTTAGGGCGTGCGTTCGCTCCGGGGGCTGAAGCCATGCCCTGATACAGAAACTGAGGCATGGTAGGGATTTTCCCTCAGGGGCTAAAGGCCGGGGTCTTTGGATGCTTGGGATGTACGGGCTGAAGCCCGTCCCCTTCAGCGCCTGATACCCACATCTCAAAAGCGAGATGTGGGGCACCCGTTTCGTTGTGGCTTTGGGAGATTAGACGCCGATGGCGATGAGCATCTCTTTGACCGTGGCGCGCCAGCGTTGCAGTTCGGCGCGGTCGCCGAGCTTGAGCTGTTGCACGGCCTCGGCAAGGGTGATGCGGCGGCTATACAGCTCGTCCGTGACGCGATCAGCCAGATCAGGCAGATAGAGTGCCTGGCCGCCCTGCTGGGCGATGGCGTCACGCAACGGGCTTTGCTCAAATAGCTCGAATTTACGTTCGTCGCCGAAGTAGCCGTTGCGCACGACATGCACGACGCCCATGCCGCCGGACATCATCTGCAGATATTCGTTGAGCAGTTCGAGGCTGTCGCGCTGACGATTGATGACCCAGAGGGTGATCAGCGGGCGGCCCAGTTCCTTGAGTGAATCCAGCAGCAACGAGCCATGCGCGCGCACGGCGTCGTTGTTGCGCGCGGGCGTATTGACGACGATGGTCTTGAAGGGGTTGGCATCGGCCACGTTGACCATCTGAATCCAGCCATCGACGGAGTCCAGATCGAGGACCTCGCTCTCGACCTCGCGGTGATACGACTTCCAGACGTCGGGATTGGTCGTGTCGCCTTCGAGCAGGCGCAGATAGCGATGCTCGGCGGTGAGATAGTCCAGCACGGCCATGGAGGTGATAGATTTTCCCACTCCCCCTTTACTTCCACTGACAAAAACGATGGGTTGGTTCATTGCGCCCCATGCTAAATAATGCGGGCGGTGAGGTGGGAATAATTGTTGGGAAATTTCTCAAAACAGCAAATCTAAAGTTTTGTTACTCTGTTGGCTGTTGTGGTAGCGACTATCTAACAGCTTCGGAGATGTTGCTCTATGCTGAGATATTCTCGTCTCCTGACCGCTGCCATGATTCTGTTCACCAGCGGGATCACCTGCACGGGACAATCTATTTCTCCTGCCCAAGCGCAGACGATGTATCAGGGCAATGTCTGGGTGACACTCACACGAACCCTCGCAAGCCACAAGCTCGAGCCCGGAGCCTTGGTCACAGCCAAAACCAATGATTCGGTTCCTTTAAGCAGCAGTATTGTTCTTCCCAAAGGGACTCTGCTGGAAGGAAAAGTTCTCGGCACTCGGCGGCTCACGCGTAAATCCCGCACGGAACAAATTATCTTCGCATTTCAATCTGCCGTGATAAAGCACCAGGAGCCGCTGCCCATCCACGCCCTGGTGGTGAGCGCCGAAGCGCCGGCAATCGTTGCAATGGCAGGCATGGGAGACACGATCTCCGGTGCTGGTTCCGATCCAGCCTGGGCTATCAAGCATGCCCCGGGAGATGAGGACTCTCACGGGTCAAAGAACGGCTCTCGTTCTCCTCAGGATTCTTCACCAGCCCCAACCATGTCTCATGATCACGGCCAGATGAGTCTGAGCGGGTTCCCCGTCGATAATGCCCAGAATGAGACTTTTGCCAGCACCACTGCTGGCGGCGGCAGCGTTACTTTTACTGCGGTTGGCCAGCACCTGATTCTCTACAAGGGCTTTCAGATGAGATTGGAATTATTGCTGGAGAAATAACCTCAGCATGCGTGCAAAACCCGGCTGGATGCACGTCATGCTCCGGAGCGGGTGTAGGGGCGGCCGCGGTACATGGACATGGTTTCGACGGCGCGAATGGCGATGACGAGCGCGGTGATGTTGTCAGAAGCATCAGCGGCGAGCGCCTGATCGATGAGGGCCTGCGCGAGCGCCTCGGGATCGTCGGACTGCGAGAGGGTGCGCGCGATCTGCGCGCTGGTGAGCGCGTTGGAGAGGCCGTCCGTGCAGAGCAGAAGAAGGTCGCGCGGCTGCAGCATGGCCGTGTTGTTATCAGCGGTGACGAAGCGCTCGGGGCCGAGCGTGCGGGCGAGCACGTGGCGGGAGCGTGACTCCGCAGCCTCAGCGGCGGAGATGAGGCCGAGACGGAGCTGCTCGTTGACCCAGGTGTGATCGGTGGTGAGGGGATGGGCCGTGCCCTGCCGGATGAGATAGCAGCGCGAGTCGCCCACATGCGCGATGTGTGCCACGTGATTGCGCAGGGCGCAGAGGACGAGCGTGGTGGCGATGCCGCGTTCGCGATGGCCGGCACGGAGGCCCTCATCATGCACAGCAGCGTTGGCATGCTGCACCAGGCGCGGCAAGAGGCTGGCAAGCGAGGTTTCTTCCGGCGACTGCGCGAAGCCCTCGACAGCAACCTGAACGGCGCGCGCGGAGGCGACTTCCCCCGCCTCAAGACCGCCGACACCATCGGCCACGGCGAAGAGCCATCCTCGCGAGCGGGACTCCTGCCGGGAGCGCGGAGCGTAGATGCCGAGCGCGTCCTCATTGACGGCACGATGGCCGGCAGAGGTGGCCTGTCCGAAGGCTAAATCGATCATTTGAAGCAGCTTTCACACCGTCGTGGGTGCGTTGAGCGGGTGAGCGGCGGTGACCCGGGCATAGCTAATGAAACGCAGAGACCGCATGAGGAATGCATAAAGGCGCGAGGGAAAAGAGAAAAACGCGTGGAATCTTCTCTAAACATTAAAAATTCCTTGAGGTTTGGGGATGCCTTGTGCAAACTTTCACCATGATGTGGTAGTTCCCGCATTTGCGGACCACGGATTGGAACCGGCCTCCTTTACCGGCTTTGGTTTCCGGCTGAGGGCATAAAGCCTGCTGAGATAGCGGGCTGCATCGCTTCGATCACCCGGGAGCCAGGCATGTATGAGGCCCGTTCTGGCGGCCATGGCCTTGCCGCAAACCTGGGACTAGTTCCCCGCAGCAGTGGCCATCCAGCGACGCCAGCACTACGGCAACAGCGACCTGAGTTTCAGAAAAAGAGGATGGCTGATGGGCAGCTCCCGGGTTCTTCTCAAGAAGACGCCGCAGAACTTTACTCTCAACGAGCCACCCCAGCGACATGGACCTGTCGCTGGGGACCCCGGTTTGCCACCCCAGCGACATGGACCTGTCGCCGGGGACGACACGGCGCGCGAGTTGGAGGCGGTGTGCTCGCTGGTGGCCGGCGCGACGGAGCTGGACCTGCATCGCAAGCCGGGCGCGCAACTGGCGGAACGGATTCGCGCGGCGCTGGGGCTGGAGGCGGCGGCGATTTTTGATGCCGATCTCGACGAGATTTATCCGGCGGGAGAATGGTGGCCGGGATTTGAGAATCAGCTCCGGAACATCTGCATTTTCTCGACCGTGCGCGATGAGGAAGAGACCGGACTGCGGCAGCGGGTGCTGCGCATTCGCAACCTGCCGATCGGCGCGCTGCTGCTGCGCGGCGAGGCCAGCGCGGCGGCCGTGAATGCGGTGGCGTCGCTGGTGGCCGTGACCTTTGACCGCTACCACTCGCTGGCCAACGAAACCCGCATTGAGAGCGCGCGGCGCACCGAGCAGTTGCGCACGACGGTGCTCGACAACCTGGCGCATGCGTACAAGACGCCGCTGACGGCGATTCGCGCGGCGAGCACGGGGCTGGCGGAGATTGGCGAGATGACGCCGGCGCAAAGCTCGCTGCTGGCGCTGGTGGACGAGCAGACGACCCTGCTGAATGATCTGACGACGCGGCTGCTGCAGACGGCCAGGCTGGAGGCGCATGAGATTGCGCTGCACCTGGAGCCAGTGGGCGTGCTGGCGCTAATGGAAGAGGTGGTGGCGGGGCTGCGCGAGCCGCTCGAGGGCATGCCGGTGACGATGACCGTGCCGCGTGAGGATCTGGCGCTGCGCGGCGACCGCAGCCTGCTGCGCGCCATGCTCACGCAGTTTGTAGACAACGCGGCGAAGTATGCGCACGCAGGCAGCCCGGTGACGCTGGCGGCCAGCGAAGAGGCCGGAGCCGTGGTGCTGTCCGTCCATAATTTTGGCCCGGCGATTCCGGCCGCCGAACAGGAACACGTTTTTGACCGCTACTTTCGTGCCACGGGCGCCTCCAGGATGGCGACGGGCACGGGGATCGGTCTTTCCATTGCACGCCGCGCGGCGCAGGCCCACGGTGGCGATGTCTGGGTGACCAGCGACGAAGAGCGCGGCACCACATTCTTTGCCTCGCTACCCTTCGAGGCCCAGGAGCTGCAAGCCTCATGAGCGATCTATCGACCCGTATTCTGCTGGTGGACGACGAAGCCGCCATTCGACGCGCGATGCGCACTTCCCTGCAAGAGCTGGGATTTGAAACCACCGAAGCCTCGCGCGGCGAAGAGGCGCTGCACCTGCTGCAGTCGCAGTCGTTTGACGCGGTGCTGCTGGACCTGAACATGCCGGGCATTGGCGGCATGCGCACGCTGGCGCGCATGCGGGCGCAGTGCCCGCGCCTGCCGATTCTGATTCTGACGGTGCGCGACGACGAAGAGGACAAGATTGAGGCGCTGGAAAGCGGCGCGGATGATTACGTCACCAAACCCTTCAGCATGCGTGAGTGCGTGGCGCGAATTCGCGCGGCGGTGCGGCGGGCGAAGGCTCCGGACAAGCCGGGCAATGCGCCGCTGGAGGTGGGTGACATTCGCCTGCTGCCCGAGCAGCGGCTCGTATATAAGGGCGGACAGCCGGTGCATCTGACCCCGAAAGAATATGAGATTCTGCACTACCTGATGACGAATGCGGGCCGCGCGGTGACGCATGGCAAGCTGCTGACAACGGTGTGGGGAGCCGACTACCGGCAGGAGATCGACTACCTGCGCACGTTTGTGCGGCAGTTGCGGAAGAAGATTGAAGAGGACCCATCGAATCCGAAGTATCTGCTGACGGATGCGTATGTGGGGTACCGCTTCGCGGAGTCAGGCTCAATGATGACGCAGTAGGAATGTGAAGAAGGCAGGAAGTGCGGAGCGGATTCGCCGAGGGGCGAATCCGCTCTTGTTTTGTCTAGAAGAGGTTCCAGAGAGCCTGGTTGTAGACCTCGTGATGGAACTGCACTTCGGCGGATTTGACGAAGGTGCCGAGCGAGCGGGCGCAGCGGTCGGCAGAAGCCTGCTTGAGATCGGCATACCGGCCCTTGACGTCATCGCCAAGGATCTTCGTAACCCACTCGGAGGCGCGGAAGTCTTCGAGCGCGGAGTAGATTTCGCTGGGCAGATAACGCTCGGCCTGGCGAAGTCCGTCGATGGAAAGCGTGGAGCCTTCAAAGCCGGTCTTGAAGATGGAGTAGAGCGTGAGGTAGGGGTTGGCATCGGGCGCCACGGAGCGCAACTCAACGCGCGAGGACTTCGAGTTGCCGATGGGAATACGGATCATGGAGCCGCGATCCGTGGCCGAAGCCTTGATCTGATTGGGCGCCTCAAAGTGGGGATCGAGACGTCGGTAGGAGTTCACGCTGGGGTTGAGGATGAGGCAAAGATCGAGCGCGTGCGAGAGGACGCGATCGACGAACTCCCAGCCGAAAGTAGAGATTTTCTCGACACCGTTGGGGTCCCACATGAGATTGGTGTTGTCTTTGGAGACCGAAAGATTGGTGTGCATGCCGCTGCCGTTGACGCCGACGACCGGCTTGGGCAGGAAGGATGCCGTGTAGCCCATGTTGTTGGCAATCTGGCGGGCGAGCAGCTTGTAGAGCTGAATCTGGTCGGCGGCGGCGACAACCTCGCCATAGCCGTAGTTGATCTCAAACTGGCTGGGCGCGACCTCGGGGTGGTCCTTCTCATTCTGGAAGCCCATGGCGCGCTGCACTTCCGCAGCGGTGTCAATGAAGCGGCGCAGCGGGTCAAGCGGCAGCGAGTGATAATAGCCACCCGTGTTGACGAACTCGAACTTGCCGGTCTCATGAAACTTGCGCTCAGCATCAGGGCCGGCAAAGAGGAAGCCTTCAATCTCATTGGCGGCGTTGAGGGTGTAGCCCTGCTCCGCATAGAGTTTGTTGGAGTAGCTCTGGAGAACGCCGCGCAGGTCGCCGGAGTAAGGCGTGCCGTTTTTGTCGATGACCGAGCCGAAGACCAGCACCTTGCCGCTGCCGAAGACGTCGGCGGGCACCCAGTAGAAGGCGCTCCAGTCAATGCCGAGGCGCAGATCGCTCTCTTTTTGCGCGGTGAAGCCGCGAATCGACGAGCCGTCAAAGGTGAGGTTGTCGTAGCTCGAGAGCAGAAACTTCTTGTCGTAGTCCAGCAGGTGCAGCCGGCCCTCGAGGTCAGAGAACAACACGGTCACGGCCTTGATGCGCTTCTCATCGGTGAGATACTTCAGGCGTTCTTCCTGAATCTTGTCGATGGCGACGCGATTGCGGCGGTCGGTTTTGGCCTTGAGATTCAGCTCTTCGAGCTCTTCGTAGCTCAGCGCGAGAAAGTTGCGGTACTCGCTCGACATGAATGGTTTTCCTCCAGTAGGGCCCGACGTGGGGCCACGCTTTCAACGTAGGAGGCGAGCCATGAAGATTGCATGAAGAGCCCGCGTGGAGCGGCCTCAATGGCGCTGCGACAACAGCAGCATGGCCACAAAGAGCGCAATGGGAATCGCGGCCAGAGCCACGTAGACCAGCACCTTGCGCAAGGAGCCGGAACGCTGGGTCTTCCACTCGCGCAGTTCGCTGCGGTCTGCCACGCCCACCTTGTCAAGATTTTCAAGATCCAAGGCGAAGGCGTGCGCGTTGGGGTAGCGGTTGCGGGGGTCGCGCTCAAGCGCGCGGTAGAGCACCTCTTGCAGGTGAGGCGTGATTTGCGGATTGGCCTCACGCGGCGGCAAGGGGTGGCGCATGAGGCGCTCATTCATCACGGCCAGGGGCGACGGGCCGGTGAAAGGCGTTTTGCCGGTGAGCATTTCATAAAGCATGATGCCAAGCGCATACAGATCAGACCGTGCGTCGCCGCGCTTGCCCTTCACCTGCTCGGGCGAAATGTATTCGGGCGTGCCGAGCGCCTGCGTGTAACCGGTGTAAGTCAGGCGCTTGGCGCCTTCAAGCGAGGCGATGCCAAAGTCAATGAGCTTGATGTGGTCATGCTCGTCGACCATGATGTTTTCCGGCTTGAGGTCGCGGTGTACCACGCCGTGATTGTGGATGTATTCGAGGGCGCGCAGAATGCCGAGAGTGATGCGGATGGCGCGCTCCTGCGAGAAAGCGTGCTCTTCATGGAGCAGCGTGCGGAGCAGCTTACCCGGCACCCACTCCATGACCATGTAGGGGCGGGAGTGGTCATGGTGGGGCACGATCTGCATGACGTTGGGGTGGTGCATGCTTTCGCCGATCTCTTCTTCGCGCTTGAAGCGGTCAAAGAGAACGGGGTCAGCCTCGATGGAGGCATGCGGCACCTTGATGGCGACCTGGCGGCCGTCGCGCTCGTCGGTGGCGCGATAGATGGTGGCCATGGCTGTCTCGGCTACCTTGGCGTCGATGCGGTAGTGGTCAAGCTGTGCGCCAACTTCGACTTCAGCAGGAAGCATCATGAGGCGTTCCTCTTTCGGCGGCCCGTCGAGCCGCGGGAGAGACCGGCATGGCTGGAGTATAGCCAGCCAGGGGGTAAGAAATGCGTAAAGCTGCCGCTGTCTTGCGGCGAACGGGCGGCGGAGCTTAGCGACTGCGGCTCAAGAGAGATCATCGGGGCAGAAACTCGTCTCCGTAAATAACAAATTCGGGATAAGCGCCCGCGCCCAACTCGTGCAGATCCATGCCGAGGCGTTCTCCCTCGGCCGAGGTGCGATAGCGCAGCAGCTTGTTGAGCAGCCAGTGCATGCCATAGAGCAGCGGGAATACGAGGCCGAGCAGCGTACCGATACCCAGCAATTGCGCGAGCATCTGGCCCGGCGGAAAACCGCCGAGCAGGCCCAGCACGAAGAGGCCCCACAGGCCCGAGATGCCGTGTACGGCGATGGCTCCGGAGGGATCGTCTATGTGGGCGTAGACTTCAAGCCATTCGACCAGAAACGGCAGCGCACCACCGGCAAGCGCGGCAGCCAGCAGCGCCTCGGCAGGCGAGGCATAGGGCGCGAGCGCGCTGCTGACCACCAGGCCGGAGACCCATCCGTTGGCGCAGAGCGAGGCATCGGGCTTGCGAAAGCGCAGGCCCGTCACCAGCATCGCCGCGAGCAATGCGGCGGCGGCACAGAGCAGAGTGTTGAGTGCCACCAGCACCAGCGACGGCAGGGCGATGCCGGTAAACAGAATCGCGCCGAGGCAGTTGAAGGCCATCCAACCGGGCAGCAACAGCAGGCAGCCGAGCAGCACATAGATCATATGGTGGCCGGGAATGGCGCGCGGCATGGAGGAGCCGGAGAACTTGGTGCGGCGCGGGCCGAGAATCCAGACCACAGCCAGAGCGCTGAGGCCGCCGAGCGCCTGCACGGCCGCCGCGCCGCCAGGGTCAATGAATCCCGCGCCGAGATGAAAGCTCGTGCCGAGGGTGGCGAGCCAGCCACCGCCCCAGACCCAGTGCGTAACAACGGGAAAAGCGAACGCAGCAAAGACCGCAGTGACCAGGCACACCGAGCCGAGACGCCAGCGGTCTGCGCCCGAGCCCCAGGGAATCAAGGCGGCGAAGCCTGCGGCCAGAGCCTCGAGCGCGGCGGCGAAGCTGGCGGGAGTGCCGGTCCAGTGCAGGCCGCCGAGGAAGAGCGGACGCGCGCCAATCCAGTTCCAGGAAGTAGAGCCGAGGTCAAGCGAGTAGTTGGTATTACCCGGATAGGCCGCGAAGGAAAAGCCTGACATGCAGAAGACAATGGCGGCGACAGCGATGATCGCAAGAGCCCCTAGCAGCGACTGCGCTGCGCTGCGCGAGCGGCCGAGGCCGGTGTTGAGCAGCGCGATTCCGCACAGTGCGAGCGGCGCGAGCAGGAGCAGCAAGAGGCAGAGCACGGCGGATACGGTGTCGAGCGGCATCAGCTTTGACCTCCGGCCAGGGCGCGATGAAAACGGCCGGCAAGGAAGAGGCCAAGCAGTTCCACCAGGAGGCCGGCAATGACAAAAACAAAACGTAACCCTGTCGATGACAAAATCACCGGCGCGACGAGCAGCAGCAGCCATCCGGAAAAGAGCAGGAGAAAACCGCCCCACTTCATCGTGCGCTCCCGAAGACAATTTCGGCCAAAGGCAAGGCCGGATTGAGGCTGTACGTCGCGTGATATTGGGTGGGTGTCTGCATCATGGCGGATTCCCTGTCAGGCCTCGGCCCTTGCCTTGAGCTGCGTAGAGCCGGATTCAGCGGTTGCCGCGTAGGACGCGGGGGCGGCTTCGTCCATGACCTCACCGCCGCCGGGAATGTCTTCATCGTCTTCGGCGCATTTGAGATGGAAGGCTCCGCGCAGGGCCAGCGGCGTGAGCAGCGTGGTGAGCAGCACAACGGCAACCATGAGCGCGACCTGCGACTCAGTGAAGATTTTGGCGCGCACGGCCATGGCGGCGACGATAATGCCGACCTCGCCACGCGAGACCATGCCGCAGCCGATGCGCAGGCTGCGCACGGGGCTGAGGCCGCGCGCGAGAGCCGCGAGTCCGCACCCAAACATTTTTGTAACTACAGCAATGACAAATATGATGCCGAGCAGCAGCCAGTGGCCGCCGAGGGCGCGAAAGTCGCTGGTGATGCCGATGGAGATGAAAAAGAGCGGAATCAGCAGACCGTGGCCAAGCGCGTGAAAGGTGCGTTCGACGTCGGCCTTGAAATCAGACTCGGCAAAGACGAAACCGATGAGATAAGCGCCGGTGATGCCGGCAACGCTTCCGAGCCACTCCGCGCCGACGGCATAGACGAAGACCAATGCGAGCACGCAACTGGTGACCGCTTCGGCCGAAGAGAGGCGGCGCATCTGCAGGATGAGCGGGTCGAGCCAGCGTTTGGCTCCGCCGTAGCCGATGACGAAGAAGATGCCGACGCTGAGGGCGATGAGCAGCATGCGCACGGCCAGCGGGTATTGCGCGGCAAAGCTGACATGATGCTGCAGCCAGACGGCGGCGGCGGGGGCGACGCCGAAGGACTCGACATCAGATCCGCTGGCGGTGGCAGTGAGAAAGGCCAGCACGAAGAGGCCCATGACGTCATCGATGACGGCCGCGCCCAGAATGACGGAGGCTTCGGGCGACGACATGCGCCCGGCATCCATGAGGGTGCGGGCCGAGATGGAGACGCTGGTGGCAGTAAGCGCGCCGCCCAGAAAGAGTGCGACATTCCAGGGCAGGCCGAGCATGTGTCCTGCGGCCGCGCCGAGAAAGAAAGGCCAGATGACGCCGGAGAGCGCAACCAGAAAGGCCGTGACGCCGGCCTCTTTCATGCGGTCAATGTCGGTCTCAAAGCCGGCGATGAACATGAGCACGAGGCCGCCGACTTGCGCGAGCAGCATGAAGGCGCTGTCGGCCTGCGCTCCGCGAAAGGGCGCCATGTGCAGCATGTTGAGCGCGGCCGGGCCAGCAACGATGCCCACGAGCAGCTCCCCGATGATGCCGGGGATGCCGAAGCGGGAACAGACGGACGCGAAAATCTTGCTGGCAGGCAGCAGAATCGCGATCAAAAGCGCGAGCTGGAGAATCTGTGGCATCGAGCTACTGCGGGCTCAGGGCTACGGCGCTGGACTCCTTGGCGGAACGGCCGCTCCAGCGGCGAGCGAAACTGAACATCTGAAGCATTTTGCCATATCCGCCGCGCTCAACGCCCTCGCGCTGCATGGTGCGGATGGTGGCGGCCTGGCGGCGCGCAAGGTCGGCCTGCAGCGAGTTGGCGGCCAGCTCGACGGCCAACTGCGTTTGCTCGGCGGCCTGGTCGCAGATGCGCAGGCGCATGAGCAGCTCGCCAAACTTGAGGCGCGCGATGAAGCTCTCCGGTTCAAGACGGCAGGCTTCGCGCAGTTCTTCCATAGCGGACTGGCCATCAAAGTTGACGCAGAGCGCCATGCCGAGCAGGACGCGGAGCGGAGCGGACTCCGGCTGCAGGGCGACGGCCTCGCGCAGGTGCGCGACGAGCTCGGCGCGTTCGGGGCGCTCGAGCAGGCTGGGATCGCGGAACATGCGCGCCAACTGCATGCGGGCCGCTTCAGGAACGACCGCCGGAAGGGCCAGCGGCGCGGCCTGCGAGGAGATAAGGGAGGATTCAGTAATGGCGCTGGTGGACAACTGAGTCGTGCCGGTCATCTTCGTAAGCTCCTGGAACGAGGACCGCGCGTCGGGCAGGCGCGGGCTGGAGAACAAAGGTGCAGCGGAGGGAATGGCCTTTACCCTTCCCTCCGCTGCATGCAGGAGAAATGAAACTCAGGCGACGGCGCCTTCTTCTGCCATCGTCATGAATGCAGGCTCCGGCTTGAAGACAAACTCGGGGTAACCGAGCTGGCCCATTTCCGGCAGATCGAGACCCGCAACTTCAGATTCGGCAGAGACGCGCTGCCCCATCGTGATGTCGAGAATCCAGTTGAGGACGAAGCTGAAGGTGAAAACGAAGCCGATCAGCGTCACAATGCCGACAAGCTGGGCGACGAGCTGGCTTGCGTCCCCGTAGAAGAGGCCGGTGACCGAGCCGGTGACGCCGTTCCATGCGCCGCCGTAGTTGCTCTTGCCGTCAGCGAAAAGGCCTACGGAAAGAACGCCCCAGAGGCCGCAGGTGCCGTGAACGGAAACCGCGCCGACCGGATCGTCGACCTTGAGCTTGTTTTCAATGAAGGCCACGCTAATGCAGACCAGCACGCCGGCAATGAAGCCGATGATGGCCGCGCTGACCGTATTCACAAAGCCGCTCGGAGCCGTGATGGCGACCAGGCCTGCGAGCAGGCCATTAGCGCCCATGCCGGCATCGGGCTTGCCCTTGAATATCCACATGTAGAGGATGGCGCCGAAGGTGCCAGTGCAGCCGGCGAGCATGGTATCCACCGCGATGGTGCCGATGCGGAGGTTGCCAGCGGCCGAAGCGCCGAGCGTGCTGCCGGGGTTGAAGCCGAACCAGCCGAAGGCCAGAATAAAGCAGCCGACCAGTACGGCCGAAATGTCATGGCCGATGATGGCGTTGCTCGAACCATCCTTGTTGAACTTGCCGATGCGGGGCCCGATGATGAGCGCGACCGCGAGAGCGGTGAGGCCGCCGACGGCATGCACCACGCCTGATCCGGCGAAGTCGCAGTAGCCGTGGCCGAGGCCCAGGTTGGAGCCCAGCGCCGAGAGCCAGCCGCCGCCCCATGCCCAGTTGCCAAACAGAGGATAAGTGAACGCGCCCATGAGCACGGACGAAACGCAGAAAGTGAGGAACTTCCAGCGTTCGGCGGCCGCGCCGGTGACGATGGTGAGGGCCGTATCCATGAAGACCATCTCGAAGAGGAAGATGACCATCACGCCTACGTCATAGGTATGCCCGGAGAGGAACATGCCCTGCGTTCCCCAGAGGCCCCAGTGGGTACCGAAGAGCGTGATCATGTGCTCGGGAGCGAGCGTGGCCAGGCCGCCAAGATTGCCGTTTCCGGCGGCCCCGCCCATTTGTATGGCGAAGCCTATGAGCCAGTAGGCAAACAGCCCGCACGCGTACACGGTGAAGTTCATCATGTAGGTGTGGTTGGCGTTCTTGACGCGGCAGAGACCCGCCTCCACCATGGCGAAGCCGGCCTGCATGAACATGACGAGGAAGCCGGTGACGAGCGTCCAGACAAAGTTGATGGCAATTTTGTTCTGGCCGACCTGGTTGGCAACATCGCCGACGGTGACACCGGCTTTGGCGTTAGAGACTGGCACGTCATTGATGGTGCCGGTGAGCGTGCCTCCAGGGTCACCCTGCGACATCTGGGTGGCAGTGGGGGCCGCGGCGGTGGCGGCTTTGAGATCGGCCGCGGCCGATCCGGCCTGGGCGTGAGCCGTGTTGCCCATGGCGAGCAGCAACGCGACTGCGCAAATCCAAACTCGATTGCGGAATTTCTTCATTGGCTGGGCTCCAGATTAAGAAAAGTTAGGCCTTCCAAATGGCGTTCTTGTTGCATGCTGCCGGCAGAATCCCGATCATGCCGACCAGCGAAATCGCGAGCCCCACAAGCGCGATGACCATGCGCGCGCCCACCGATGTGGTGAGGTGCAGGCCAAAGAGCGTGAGCAGCCAGCCGCCCGCGGTGACGACCGCGCCGACCAGCTTCATCAAGGCCGGCTGCGAGCCGAGGGCGATCTTGCCTTCCAACGGCTTCAGCTTGATGAAGGTGAAGAACGACGCTGCCAGAACGACAAGCCCAATGACCAGCGCAGCCTTGCCCATACCACTGGAAAAGGCCGCGATTCCGGCGCACGTGGCCGTCAGCCCTCCAAGAAAGAGCCCGAACGACCGGCCCTGTGATTTGTTTGCCGCCATATCCCTTCCTCCAGGAAGAATTGCTTGAACTGCATGGGTGATTCCCCGGCCCTGAGCGAGGAGAAAGCTCAGAGAGGGGGCTGGCTTCCGCCCAGGTGCGATCAGCTCGACCTGGAACCGGAAACAGGAACTGCAACGCGCCGGTGACGCCCGCTCCGGCCTTTGCTGACTGGCGTCTCAACGGTGACTCGCGCTCGGATGGCACTCTTTTGCTCTTTGGCCACTGGAAGCGCGAGGAACAGGATGAACTGCAGAGCCGCCGTAAGCTCGACCACCAGCGGCACGCCGGTCTGCAGCCGGACCAGGATGAGAATCCCGACCATCGCAAACCACTGCCAGCGGGAGCGGCTGAGCCGCTCCACGCGATCCGTGAGACGAAACAGATCCCGCGGGCGCTGAGCGATGTCCCGGATCTCCCCTGCTCTGGCCTTGAAGCAGGCAACAGCAAAGAAGCCGGAAACCAAGAGTTCGAGAAATAATGCCTGATCCTTCATGGGTATCTCCGTTTGAGGGTTTGCCGCCGCGTTACCGCTTCGGACCAAAGAAAGCAATGAAGGCCACGGTCAACGTGGATTGCGCGTCGACCATTTCGGTATTGCCCTTGTGGAAGAAAGGCTGATCAGACCAGTCGCGCCGGTACTCCACGCGAGTGAGCACGCCCGGGTTCCACTTGTACTCGTAAGTGGCGGTGACCTCTTTGAGCTTCTGCGCGGTGCCTGTGGCGTAGCCCTCGCTGTCATTGAAGAATTCCCCACGGAACGAGAGCGCCTGCTTGGGCAGGAACTGCTCATGCAGGTCACCGGCAAAACCCTGCCAGTGCGCGGAGGACTCCGGTGTAGTGCCCATGGCATCGGTGTGGTTCTGACCGTAGTCGTAATTGAGATAGGCGCTGAACTTTGGCGTCGGCGTGAGATTGAGCGTGGTGTCAATCAGGTTGCGATTGGCCTTCTGCGTGTCAGTGTTCTGAGGACCGACATAGTAGTTCAACGCCCAGTTGTACTTCGGCTTGGTGTAGAGGCTGGTGAGGCCGACAGTGACCCCGCCGTTGTTGGCAACCACGTCATTCCATCCGTTGACGAGCTGCACGCCGGCCGTCCAGGACTTGGTGACGGGCGTGGAGGTGCGGATGCCGAAGTGATAGTAAGGAATCGCCCATGCGAAGAGGATGGAACGCGAGTAGTTCCAGTCATTCATCGCCTCGATAACTTCAGCGCCGGCCGAGGTTACGAATTGGCCGAAGTCCAGCTCCGTGCCGTGCCACTTGGGAGGAGTGGCGCTGATGTAGGCCTGCTCAATGTAGCTGTCAGTGTTCTTGTCGGTGCTGGGATGCATGATGTCATTGGCGCGGCCGAAGATGAGGTCCACATGCACGCCGACCGGATCAGGATTGTGGTTGATGGTGAGCTTGGCCATCGCCAGGTTGAACTGATCGGTCTTGTCATTGAAGTTGTACAGGTCGTTGATTTGCCCGTTGGCGGCATTGCTGGGGCGGTTGGCGTTGTAGCTGTAGTAGCCGTCAATCAGGCCGCTGAAGTCCAGCGAGCCGACACTCCATATTGAGGGCGCGGGTGCAGGTGCGGGTGATGGGGCGGCTGCAGGTGCCGGTGCACTCTGGGTCTGTGCAAAGGCTGCGACGCTGCAGCAAAGAAGAACTCCGAGCAATCCATGTGAAACAGATTTGATTTTCAAAATGCCGTTCCTCCATCCAAAAGGTGTGTTACCGACTGCATCGACACATCCAACGAGGCTTGATAGGTACAGCTCCAGCGGAACCCTCCTCCCGGGGCCCTGAAACGTTGCCTCTGTAAAAACTGCATGCGTTCTGGATGGACCTAGGAACTCATGCGGGTCATGAGGAATTCATAAAGAACTCACAGAAAGCGCATAAGAATCCACGGAGGCCTGACCGGGGTATTGCCAGGAAAGATAAGAGCAAAAAAGAAAGGGGTGGCCGAAGCCACCCCGGAGGTAGGAAGTAATAGAGCTTAGAAGTTGAACTTGACCTCAACTTCAGAGATGCGGCGGCCAATCTTGATGTTGGTCGTTCCGAACACGTTCGCATTGCTGTTCGTCGCGCTTGCCAGCGCATTCGGGAGTGACTGATAGAAGGTGCTGGAGTTAGTTGAGTTGAAGTTGGTGTAATTGAGAATCAGGTTATTCGGCTCAACGTTCGTATCCAGCGTAGAGTTGGCATGGTTAAGGAAGTTGAAAGCCGTGTAGCGGACCAGGACGCTCCTGCTGCCACCAAGAGCGAAGCTCTTCTGCAGCGAGAGATCCGTGTCAAAGTAGGCAGGTCCGGCGACCTCATGGAACTGATAGGGCCCCTGCTGTCCAAGCTGGGTTGGAAGGCTGAAGCACGAGTTGTTGATGTAGACATGCGAACCGTGGGTTGCGGCCGGATTGCATGTTACCTGCGGCATGAGGTAGACATCCGGCGTACCCAGCAGTTCCTGCGCGCTGACCGGAATATTGGCTTTGTAGCCGTTGTACAAAATGTTCAACGAACCCGTGGTGCCGAAATCAGGGTTCCAGCTTGCCTGGAGAGGCGACCCGCTCTGCGCCGTGGTGATGCCAGAGATCATCCAATGATTGGCGAGACCGGCCAGCAACCGCTGATGGAAGACCTTGCCCACTGTGTATGCATAGGTGGCGTTGAAGGCATTCCGGCGATCAAAGGCCTCTGGGCCGTAGTCGGCATGAAGGTCAAACGGAGTCCCCGGGGTGCCGTTGTTGGAAGCGCCCCAGACGCCCAATGCCTTGGACCAGGTGTAGTTGATGCCGAAAGTCAACGGCCCTTGCTGCTTGTTCCACGTGACCTGCAGCGAGTTGTAGTTCGCGTAAAGCCGGTGGCTGGCAATATTGAGCGCGTTGTACTCAGGGTACGGACGGAAGTCGTCCACCTGCTGCTGACTCAAACCGCTGATGGCGGTGCAGCTACTGCTGCTGCTGCCGGGCGGGCATGCGAGGGGATAGGTCTGGCCGGTGATTGGGTCTGCCTTGTACAGACCACCAATCGGGATGGCATTGATGTTGTCAGTGGTTACGGGCTGCGTGGAACCATTGTCGAGCAGATGCCGCGAGATGTTGCCGATGTATGCGATCTGGAAAAGCGAGTGCCAGATGGTCCGCTGATCGAGATCTACGTTGTAGGTGTAGATCTGCGGCTGCAGATCGTCCCCCATCTTGAAGCCGGAGACGCTGGTGGTTGGAGTAAAGCCCGAGCCGGTGACGGCGCTCTTCGCCAGCTCAGGTACTGCCTGTTGATAGAGGAACGGGCCGGTGAGCTGAACGGTGCGCTGACCGACAGCTTCGCTGGCCGGAGTTTCTACATCGTTTGCCGAGTCATGCGAAGTGTAAAGGCCGAAACCAGCGCGCAGCACCGTCTGGCCGTTGTGACGCATGTCCCATGCAAAGCCTACGCGCGGCTCAATGAAAGGAGCATGCGCGTTGATGCCTGAGTCGGGAATGCTCTTGTCGATCCCGTGCCAGAGGAAGCCAGGCAGGGTTGGATTCTGGCCCGTGGTGTAGGTGGAAGGATCCCACACGGGGATGCCAATACCGTGCGCATCGCTCCAGGGAGCCAGATCGTCAATGCGAACGCCATACTGCAGTGTGATGTAGGGCGTGACACGGTAGTGATCCTGAACGTAACCGGCAATGTTCCAGAAGTAGATATTGGGAGCCGGGTCCAGATTGGTTTGCGAGTACTGGAAAACGCCGCCTTCGAGGAAGTCGGCAAGATAGTTGCCGCCGTTCCCGCTTCCTTGCGCACCGGTGGAATATTCGGTGGTGCCATTGGGCGCGTCGTTATAGGTGCTGCCGATGTAATACATGTCGATCGCGCCATTTGTAGCAACAAAGGGCGTGGCCTGGTGATTATTGGTGAGACCAACATAGATACCACCCCGCAGAGTGTGGCGGCCCAGCACCTTGGTGATGTCATCCTCTCCGTAACGATCCCACTTCTTGGCGTAAATGCCGCCAAAGCTGGTATCCGGATAAAGGTTTACAGGCAGACCGTTGTAGCCGTAATCCTGGAACTCGGGGATAACCTTGGATCCGTTGTTAAAGATGCCCGAAAAATTCCACTGCCCATTCAGCGTCAGGGCCGCAGGATCTTTAAGGACGTAGTCCTGATCAAAGTAAGCACCGGACAGGCTGAGCTGGTTAGTCATGGTGGGGCTGAGGATGGTGGTCAGATTGAGCGTGCCGATCTCGGAGTTGAGATCTGCCAGCATGCCGCCACCCGGAGTGTTGGTGCCGCCGGTCGGGCCGTGTGGCGAGTAGTACGGCACCTGGGGAACGCCTTCCTTACCGCGTTCGGTGCTGTACATGACAAATAGGCGATTGTTCTTGTTGATCTGGTCGTCGATGCGGAGCTGGCCCTGCCAGTTGTCATTGTCGATCAGGTTGGTGTGCGCATAGTTGTAGCCCTGCGCGACCGTAGCCTGGTTCGGCAATGGAAGAGTGTTGATCAGCGCCTGCTGCGTAGCATTGAGGTTGGAACCGAGCTGTCCATTGGCCAGAGGAGTACCGTCAAGGCCGGTAGCCGGAATGCGTGCGAGGTTTGCATAGGAGCTATTGCTCGCCAGCGGACCCAGATATTGATTGAGCTGTGCCTGGCTGAAGTCGCCGTTACGCATCGCGGCTGTGGGGACCAGCGCCGTCACAATGGCGCTGCCGGAGTTGCCGTAGGCATATTCATTTTTCTGGAAATAGCCTTCGAGACCGGCGAAGAAAGTGAGATGCCGGTTGTGGTTAAAGTCCAGATGCGGCAGAAGAATGGGGCCGCTGAGCGCGAAGCCGGGATAGATTTCACGATCCGGCGGAGCGCCCTGGTGATCGTACTTGGTGAGCCAGTCCACCGAGTTCATCTGGTAGGTGCGGCCGTAGGTGTAGACCTCACCATGGAACTGGCTGGTGCCCGACTTGCCGACCGCATTGATGATCACCGGGCCACCGACGTTATCCGCCGTGACACCCGAGGTGTCCACCTTCACTTCAGCTACCTGGTCATAATTGATGTTCTGCAGGCTGCCGCCGTAGTTGCCGGGATCGGTGATATCGATGCCGTCGTAGAGCTCTTCAATCGCGCTGCTGATGGTGCCTTCGGCAGAGTAATTACCATAGCCGCCTGCAACCGAGACTTGGGCCGGATCATTGACCGGGGTGTTGGTGACGCTGTTGTTGCCGCTCGAGAGAGAGAAACCGGGCAGAATCTTCAACAGTTCCGTGACGTCGCGGCCCTCGACCGCGAGGTGCTTGATGTCCTGAGCGGAGATCAGCGTGCTCGAAGTGCCGGAGTCCAGGGTGATTTCATCGGCAGCAGTTTTGACCGTCACGGTCTGGGTGGTGGAGCCCGGCTGCAGAATGATCTCATGCAGGTTGCGGGAGTCGCCCGGATCGAGGTGAATGCCGCCCACCTTATCCACCTGAAAGCCGGTGATCCGCACGGTCAGGGTGAAGTTGGCCGAGGGCAGATCGACGAAAGTGAAGTCGCCGGTTCCGTTGGACTTGGTGGTACGAACGTCGCCGGTAGCCACGTTGGTCAACTTGACGGTGGCCCCGGGGATAACGGCATGCGTGGGATCAACCACCGTGCCGCTGAGAGTTGCATTGTTGGCCTGCGCAAGGAGCATGTGCGGTGCCGCGCAGATAGCCGCAGAAGCGACGGCAAGGCGCAATAAACGCCCCCATCGCATATTTCTGGGTTCCATTGTGTACTGCCTCCTGAAGATGTACTCGTGTCACAACAATTTGACCAAGTGCATTAACCAAATCTTTACAGTTGATGCCATATAGCATTCCGCCACACCATAAAAACAGTTGTCAAGGGAGCAAAGCGATTTTCTATGGAGGTAAATCGAATTTTCCAGAGCACGTGGGATTCGCTTCAGATCATGTTTTCCGGCCTTAAACGTTTACTATAGAGGCAACTTTTTCAGACATACGTTTGCCCTTTTCCTGAATACGTTTTCTTGGTGGCCGCCGCGCCGTTTTGCTCATTCCCGCTATTAGCGTTGTGGCAAACTTCCGGGGGCATAATGTTCACGCCGTGAACCGAGTCCGGTGCGCGAGGAGACTTCTCAGGGAGATCTGGAGGAATCTCTGCAGGCAAATGGCCCTGTTGACGCCGCCTCAACACCGCTGTCACAACCGGTCGCTAGCATGGCGGCTACCGGATTATGAACGTTCTGCTCATCGAGGATGACCGGCGCATTGCCAAGCTGGTGGAGCGCGGGCTGAGGGAAGATGGCCATGGCGTCTCAGTGACGCATGACGGAGCCGACGGAGCGCGCCGCATGCTCACCGGCGAATTTGATGCCGCGTTGTTCGACATTCTGCTGCCTGGAATGAGCGGCCTCGAGGTGCTGCAGCGAGTGCGCGCCCAGCACTGCAAGACTCCCATTTTGATGCTGACGGCCGTGGATGCCGTGCCCAAAGTGCTGGAAGCATTTGACCTTGGAGCGGACGACTATCTGGTGAAGCCATTTCTGCTGGAGATTCTGCTGGCCCGCGTGAGCGCCATTGCCCGCCGCGCACATCCTCAGGTGCCGCAGATGCTGCATGCCGGGGGCCTGACGCTGGACCGCCAACGGAGGGTGGTGACGCGTGAGGGCCGGCAGATTCCGCTGACGCGCAAACAGGTCGATCTGCTGGAGGTACTGATGCGGCGCAGCGGGCTGGTGACCTCTCGCGAAGAGCTGATTGAGGCCGGATGGGGCGCTTCGTCCGCTGTGAAGGAAAATACGCTCGACGTCTACATCCACAGCCTGCGCAGCAAGCTGGGCGACCGCTCAGAAAATCGTCCGCTGATTCGCACCATTCACGGCACCGGCTATACGTTTGTGGCGGACTGATGATTCGCTCGCTACCGATTCGCGCGAAGCTGACGATCTGGTTCCTGCTGCTCACCTTTGCGGGCGCGCTGCTGTTTGGCGTGATCTCCTATGGCGTGATGTTTTATGCGCTGACGCAGGAGAAGGCCACGCACCTGGTGGGCCGCGAGCACCGGCTGGTGCGCCTGCTGCGAGACAATCGCAAAGAGCATGTGAACTCGACGCTCGATGAGCAATTGGCCAACTTTGCGCTGGTAACGCACGAAGGCGATCTGTTTGAGATTCGACGGCAGAATGGCTCGCTGTTGTTTCCCGTGAACAGAAAGTCGGCGCCACGGGTTCCCTCCACGCCTGGCGACTGCCCCAAGCGCAGCTACAAGCTCACGCGCATTGAGGGGCAATGGGCCGTGGTGATGTGCCACACCATCTCGCTGGAAGGTAACGTGGTGACGCTGCATGTGGGCGGCATTCTGGGCGAAGAGCTCAATATCCTGGACACTTACCGGGATGCACTGCTGTTCCTGCTGCCTCTGATCTTGCTGGCTTCGTGCATGGGTGGATACTTTTTGAGCCGCCGTGCCATGGCTCCCGTGGACCGCATGACAAAGGCCGCGGTGAACATTGGCATCGGCAACCTGTCGGCACGGCTGCCAGTGCCGCAGGCACGCGACGAGGTGCAGCAACTGGCCGAGGCCTGGAACCAATTGCTGGGCAGGCTCGAAGCCGCAGTGCTGCGATTGAGCCGCTTCTCTGCTGATGTTTCCCATGACCTGCGCACGTCGATCACCGTGATGCTGGGCACGGCGCAGCTCTCGTTGCGGCAGCAGCGCTCCGCGCAGGAGCACCGCGACGATCTCGAACGCATTGTGACCGAATGCCGTACCGCCTCCACCCTGCTGGACGCTCTGCTGTCGCTGGCTCGCAGCGACAACTTCATGCAGGAGGTTTCATTCCAGAAGATTGAGCTGTGCGATTTGGCGGTGAGCGGCTGCCGCAGGGTGGAAGACCTCGCGGAGGCCAACGGCATTCTGCTGGACTGGGTGCTGCCCGAAGCGCCGGTCTATATTTACGGCGACCGGCAGTTGCTCGAACGCCTGTTCGGCATTCTGGTGGACAACGCCATCAAGTACACGTCGCCGAGCGGCGCCATTCACGCGGAAGTCACCCTGGAGCAGGGTCAGGCGGTGCTGGCCGTGCGTGACACCGGCATCGGCATGACGCGCGAGGTGCGCGAGAAGATCTTTGACCGCTTCTATCAGGCCGATCTGCGCGAGCGCAAATCGCAGGCCGGCTGCGGACTGGGGCTTTCCATCGCGCGCTGGATTGCCGATGCACACCGCGCGGAGCTGACGGTAGAGAGCGCTCCGCTGGAAGGATCGCTCTTCCGGATCCGCTTTCCTCAGATGACGTCTGAGAGTGCCGCGCCGCACATGGAACAGCAGTGTAGCTAGCGAGTTACCGGCAGGAATCACGCGCAACGCAAGAAGGAAAGGCAGCCGCAAGCGAATTGCGGCTGCCTCGGTTACAAGTTGCACTCAGGGCAAATTCAGGTCATTCCGTCATCTAGAACTTGAACCTTGCCCCGAACTGGAACTGACGCGGCGTATTCACGGTGCTGGTGATCTGGCCAAACGTCTGCGCCACGGATGGCTGCGTCTGCACCGCAGTGATGGTCGGCACATTGGGCATGCCGAGCTGCGCATAGTTGGTCACGTTGTAAGACGAGACCTCGATGCGCAGGTTGCGATCTCCACCCAGCGAAAAGGATTTGTAGAGGGAGAGGTCGAGATTGCGTGCGCCCATGGTGCGCATGTGATCGAGATAGGCGGGCGCCGAACCCGGCACAAACGGACTCGACGGAATCGAGAAGCAGGCCGGAGTGAACCATGTGGTGGCATTGCGCGGCGCGCCCTTGCTGGGATCGCAGTTGAGATCGGCACGCTGATTGAAGTAGGAGATGCCAGCCCCCACGGTCGGCGAGGCAATGGGGATGCCGCTGCTGATGTACGCGATGCCGTTGACCGTCCAGCCACCGGCAAAGGCGTCACCGAGCTTTCCGAGCTGCACGGCTCTTCCCTTGCCCACCGGCAGATCGTAGGAGGCCTCGGCGGTGAGCTGATACTTCACATCCTGCGGGCTGACGGACCACTCATATTGCAGATCCTGGGTGTCCTGCGGTGCTCCGCCGTGCGAGCCTACAAAGCCCAGCGGAGGGTTGCCATCATTCGTCATCAGCTTGGCCCAGGTGTAGCCGACCAGCATGGTGAAGTGATTGGTCAGCCGCTTCTGCAGCTTGGCTTGCAGCGAATTGTATTCCGATGAGCCAATAGGATCGCCGTTGATCAGCACACCGTTACCCGAGCCATAGCTGCCGTTGCCAAACTGCGGATACTGCTGCAGCGCAACCCACAACGGAACAGTGGAGGAGCCGTAATTGGCGTTCGTTGCGGGCTGCGTGGCGGCCCACTGGTTCGGAACCATCTGGCAGTCCGGGTTAGAGGTATCGACGCAAAGCGCCGCGCCGTACTTGCGAATGGTCTCAAGACTCAGCGTGTTCAGATCAATCTGACCGAATGGAAGAAAGAGCCCATGGCTGCCGACATACCCGACACTCAACACCACTCCGCGGGGAAACTGATATTCGAGACCCAGGTTGTAGTTGTAAGTGGTGGGCGTGCGCTCGGAATGCAGCACGGTGTTGATGGTCTGCCCCAGATTGTTGTTCAGGCCCGTAGGCGGTGAAATGAGCACTGGCACTACTCCATTAGGAAATGGATTACTGAGCGAGTAGATACCGGTATCGCTCGGAGCCGGGCTGCCCGGCGCAGCACCCACGCACCCCGAGGTGCCGTTGTAGACCGTGTTGCCATCGGCATTGAGACAAGTGGCGTTCCAGTTGGTGACTGAGGAGAAGCCATCACTGTCGAGCGAGCCGTTGGCAACCATCTCAGGGCTGGGGCCGTAGTAGATGCCGGCGCCACCGCGCATCACCACATGCGTGAGCGGCTGCCAGGTGAAGCCAAGGCGAGGACCGAAGTCTTTGAGGTTGGTGGTAAAGGGCGAACGATTGTGGCTGTTGACGTAAATCTCAGCGCCGGTGAAACCGACGCCGTTGTCATTGCCCTGCGCGTTCGGGTCAAAGTACTCCAGGCGATTGTGGCGCTCGTTGCGGCCGACGAAGACATCCCACCGCAGGCCGGCCGTGATGGTGAAGTTCTTGAGCGCGTGGTAAGTGTCCTGCACAAATGCGCCGTAGTAGGGGTTCGATTCGGCAACGAAGAGATCTTTGGTGAAATTGACGCTCTCGGTGCCAGGCGCGGTGCCCATGCCCACCAGGAATGAAGCAAAATCGCTGCCCCCCACACCGCTCGCTACAGATTGATCCGTCGCGCTCACGTCGAAGTAATACGCGCCCGAGGGAGCCGGTGGCTGACCCACGTTGAGATAGCGTTTCAGGTATTCAAAGCCGAAGCTCAACTGGTGCTTGCCCTGAATGCGCGTGAGGTTCGCGATGAAATCGTGATTTTCGCTGGCGTACTGGAAGGTGTCGTAGTTCGCCGTGCCGCCGACGCCGCCGCCCACATCGTTGAAGATGACATAGGGCAGAGTCTTGTAGTTTTCCTGCGCGGCCAGCGATGCCGGAAAGCCAAGCGAAGTAATGTCAAAGCCGGTCTGGCGCGGGTCACCGGTCTGGTTTTCATCGTGACGCGTGAACGAGTACCTCAGTTGCAGCACAGTGTTGGAATTGAAAGTGTAGTCGTCGGCCAGCAGAAAGTTATGAGCGTTGGTAATGTTCTGCGCGTAGAAGGGATCCCACATGTTGTTGAAGGCGTTCACCAGCGCGCTGGTGAGATGCGCAAAGGAGTAGCGGCCAAAGATATGCTGCTTTTCGCTCTTGGCCCAGTCGAGGCGCACATCAAATTTCTGCGCTGTGGAGGGATCAGTGCCCGGCATGTAGTAGTTATTCACATCGCCGTTGGGGTCTGAGTCGCAGGTAGCAGGATTGGGGTAATTGCACTTGGGCATTTCAGAGAGAAACTTGAGCGCAATCGGATTGGGATGGGAAATGATGTTATTGGCGAAGGGCTGGCGTGTGCCGTCTGCATTGTCTGGCAGGAGCGGATCGTAAATGGTGAAGTTGTCGTTAGAGAAATCGCCCGTGCGCTCGGCCGAGGTGGGCACAGTGAAGAAGTTCGATCCGTCAAAGAGCGCCTGTTGTGTTGCCTCATAGTCGCCAAAGAAAAATAGCTTGCGGCGAAGAATCGGGCCACCGAGCGAGCCGCCCTCCTGATAACGATGAAACGACGGCGGCGTATTCGGCATGCCGCCGGAAAGCTGCCCCTGCTTGTTAAAGTACTCATTCGACGCCAGCACATCCGGACGAGTGACATCGAAGATGTCGCCATGGAATTGCGAGCCGCCGGCCTTCGTAGCAAGGCTGATCACGCCCGCGCCGCCGCTTTGATAAGTGGCGGGAGTGTTCTGCGTTTCGACGCGCGTCTCTTCCACATCGTCTTCCGGCAGCACCATGGCCGGAAGAATAACCCCGGCATTGTTCTCTGCCACGCCGATCGGGCTGCCATCCACCATGTAATACACCGAGCCCTGCACCGCGCCGTTAATGGTGTAAGAGGAAACGTCAATGCCGGGGCGGCCGCTGGTGATGCTCGAAATCGCCTGTGAATTCGAGGAGTTAGGCGCGCCGTTGGCCGGGGTGACGCCGGGGCTGAGCTGCACGAGATCATAGACGTCTCGGGTCAGCAGCGGAACGCGATCCATCGTGGCCGCATTGATCAACTGGCCCACGGTGGAATTGGTGGAGGCCGTCAACCCTTCGCTGCCTGTCACGGTCACCACCTGCGTGACGCTGCCCAGGTGCAGAGCCAGATCCACGTTGGTGGTTTGGTCGACGGAGACAGGAATACGTTCATGCACCACGGTGACAAAACCCGACGCGCTGGCACGTAGGCTGTAGGTGCCTGGATTCAGCGAGAGAAATCCAAAGTCTCCTGAAGCGTTGGCTGTGGTGCTTTGCACGACGTGCGTCGCCGAGTTAGTCAGCGTCACCTTCGCACCCGGGATGACTGCGCCGGACGGATCAGTAACCGTACCGCTGATGGCTCCTCTGCCAGCCTGCCCAAATGCGGCCGCGCTGAAGAGGCATAAGAGCAACGTACATAAGGCGGTACGGGCGCATCTGGCAAGCTGAACATCGGGTTTCATGGTCACCTCGTATTTTGTTCTTGATTTCAAACGTTTGAATGGATTACGACTTTAGGAACAATTGCATTTCATGTCAAGAAAAAAATGACCGCGAAATAAGGATTCTGAACTGGAAGGCAGGGCCGGGATTCTTTTGAGGCGGTGCAAGAAAAGCAGGGCCGGTCAGCAATCCACGTATGATGCTGTTCGGGCGCCAAAGCCAAGGAGGGTAAGAGTGGGAAGAAGCGCAACAGGACACGTCACCTTGTCTGACATTGCACGCGCGTGCCAGCTCTCTGTTTCCACCGTGTCGATTGTGCTGAGTGAAGCGCCGCTCTCGCGCCATGTCGCCGAGGCCACCCGTCAGCGCATTCAGGCAACGGCACAGAAGATGGGCTATCACCCCGACCTGTATGCGCGTTCGCTACGCCGCCGCCGCACGCAGACCATCGGAGTACTTGCCTATGACACCTCTGATCCGTTCTGCATTCCAGTGGTGCGCGGCATTGAAGAGGGGCTGCAACAGGCTCAGTACTTCTCACTGCTGGTGAATGCGCAGACACAGCGGAAGCTCTTTGACCAGTACCTGCGCATGATTCTGGAGCGGCGCGCCGAAGGCGTAATCATCATTGCGAGCTGGGTCTTTGAAGAAGCCAACCTGCTCTCTGACATTGAAAAGAACAACGTGCCAATTGTGATCGTAGGCCGCGACCTGACGGAACGGCGCGCCACTTCGATTCTGGTGAATAACCGTGCCGGCGGCGCAATGCTGATGCGGCATCTGGCTTCACTGGGACACCACAATATCGCAGTGATTCGCGGACCACAGGAGATGTTTGACAGCGTGCCGCGCTGGGAGGGAATTCAGTCGGTTGCGAACGAGGCGGGCATTCGCATTGATCCGCAGTTGGTTTTCCAGTTGCCTAATCTCTCTGACTCCATGTCGAGCTTTGACGGCGGACGCGAGATTGCGGGGCAGATGCTGCGCTCGGGCAAGAAGTTTACCGCCGTGATCGCCTTTGACGATCTCACCGCTCTGGGCGTGGTGCGTGGCCTGACGGAAGCGGGCCTGCGTGTGCCCGAAGACTGCTCTGTGGTGGGCTTTGACGACATTCTGCCCGCGAGCGTCTCGACCCCAGGCATCACAACCGTGCGCCAGCCGCTGCAGGAGATGGGCTTGCTGGCCACTGAGCGTATGCTGCGCGCGCTCTCACGCGGCAAGGATGGAAAAGAGCAGGAGGCCGGACTGCACATTCTGCAGCCACGGCTGGTGACGCGCACTTCTTCAGCGCCGCCTCAAGGGCTTGCAAAAGCAAGCAAAAAAGCTACAAAACGAAAACAAGAAGTACGCCGTTGACAAGCATGAAGCTTTCAGATTACCTAATTCAAACGATTGAAGCAGGTGTCTTCCCTGCTGTTTCTCTAAACCGAAGACTGGGGCCATTCGGCCGCGCACCGGCAAACTGGAGGTTTCCTGACTGATGAACCGTTCACGCCTTTGCTCTCTTCTCGCCGTATTGATGATGGCTCCGCTCCTGCATGCCAGCCAGGTGACGCCGCTGCATGATGGCTGGCGCATCCAGTCCGCCTGCAAGCTCCATGCAGGAGGAGAAGCCATCTCGAGCGCGGACTATTCGCCGCAGGGCTGGATTGCCGCGACGATTCCGAGCACGGTGCTGGCAGCGCAGGTGGCGGCGGGAATTTTTCCTGACCCATACTTTGGCGACAATCTGCGCAAGCTGCCGGGCATGACCTATCCAGTGGGTGCGAACTTTGAGAACCTGCCCATGTCGCCAGACAGCCCGTACCACTGCGGCTGGTGGTATCGCGACACGGTCACCGCGCCTGCTGCCAGTGCACATGGGCAACAGTGGCTGCATTTTGGCGGCATCAATTACCGCGCCGATATCTGGGTAAACGGGCACAAGGTCGCAGACTCCTCACAGATTGCCGGAGCTTACCGTACCTATGACCTCAACGTGACGCAGGTGTGGAAGCCTGGACAAACGAACGTGATTGCGGTCGAAGTCTTTGCACCCACCGACAAAGACCTTGGTATCAACTGGGTGGACTGGAATCCGGACCCGCCGGATCGGGATATGGGGCTGTGGGGCGCGGTGAAGCTGGTTTCGACCGGGCCGGTAGCCCTGCGCTCGCCCATGGTGGCCACGCACTTTCATAATGGCGACCTGAACCAGGCCGAACTCACCGTCGAGGCTGAGTTGCAGAATGCGACCGATCATCCGCTTCCGGTTACGGTATCAGGCAGCGCAGCGGGCGCTCAGTTCACGCAAGACCTTACGCTTGCGCCGCATGCGACGCAGGCCGTTCTCTTCACTCCGCAGAAGTTTCCGCAGTTGATGATTCACCATCCAAAGCTCTGGTGGCCGCGTCAGATGGGCACTCCGCATCTTGAAAATCTCACGATGACAGTGCGCGCGCAGGGCAAGGTCTCTGACCAGAAGAGCATTCCGTTTGGCATTCGCGAAATCACCTCGGAGCTGACTGCGGGCGGCGCTAGATTGTTCCGCGTCAACGGCAAACCGATTCTCATTCGCGGGGGCGGATGGTCACAGGACATGCTGTTGCGGCGCGATCCTGTGCGGCTGCGGAAGCAGTTTCAACTGGTGCGCGCGCTCAACCTGAACACGATTCGGCTTGAGGGCAAGATGGAGTCAAATGACTTCTTCCACCTCGCGGACAAAGACGGCATTCTGGTCATGGCTGGCTGGTGCTGCTGCGACCAGTGGGAGCACTGGAAAGAATGGACGCCCACTGATCTGCAGGTGGCCACCGCCTCGTTGCACTCGCAGATGCTTCGCCTGCGCTCGCACCCCAGCCTGCTGGCTTGGCTGAATGGCAGCGACAACGCACCGCCCGCCAACGTGGAAACAGCTTACCTGAACGTGGAGGCTGAGACGCATTGGCCGAATCCAGTATTGTCGGCAGCCTCTTCGCAAGACACTACGGTGACGGGCCTGAACGGCGTCAAGATGACCGGCCCTTATGACTACGTGGAACCGAGCTACTGGTATGTGGACAAACATCACGGCGGCGATTACGGTTTCAACACCGAGACGAGTCCCGGGCCGGCGATTCCATCCCTGGCCAGCCGCAAAAAATTTCTGCCCGATCCCCAGGCGTGGCCACCTTCCGCAGACTGGAGCCTGCATTATGGCGGCGGCGGTTTCAAGAACCTTGCGGTGCTCGACGACGCGATGAATGCTATTTATGCCAAGCCCGCTAACCTGGCAGACTACACGCGCATGGCGGCCACCATGGAGTATGACTCAGAGCGCGCAATGTTTGAGTCCTACAGCGGCAACAAGTTTGTTTCGACCGGCGTGATTCAGTGGATGTTGATCAACGCGTGGCCGTCGATGATTTGGCACCTTTACGATTACAATCTTGATCCAGACGCCGGCTACTATGCCGTCAAGAAGGCCTGCGAGCCGCTGCACATTCAGTATTCCTATAACAATCAGGGCATTCTGGTAGTCAACAGCACCTATCACCACGTGAGCGGGCTCACGGCGAGCGTAGAGGTGCATGATGTCCACTGGAACGAGCTCTACAGTGCAACGGCGAAAGTCGATGCCGCCTCCAACAGTTCGCAGCGCGTCTTTACCTTGCCGGGCAAGCTCTTCAACGGCATGACGCGCATCTTCCTCATCAACCTCACACTCACTGACGCCAGCGGGCATATCGTAAGCCACAACTTCTACTGGGTACCCTACACGCTCACAACATTTGAGTGGGATGCGACGGACTACACGCATACTCCTGCGGCTCGCTACCCTGATCTGCGCGCACTCGCTGATATGCCCCAGGCGAGCGTAAGCTCTCATGCTGAGATTGTGCGCACTGCGCAGGGCCGCGAGCTTCGCCTGCATCTTAACAACACTTCCGGGCACCTCGCCTTCCAGGTGCGCGCGGAAGCGCTGACGCCATCAGGGGATCTGATTGCTCCGGTGATCTGGTCAGATGACTGGATTGAACTGACGCCCGGCGAATCACGCACGCTCACAGCTGCCCTGCCTAAGGATGCACCTGCGGATACAGTCGTGAAGCTGAGCGGCTGGAATATCGCATCGACCACGCTGACGCCCGCTGCCACCAGCGACACGACAGCGCAGAAGTAAAGAGCACTCTTACGACCGAGACGACAAATCACGATGGCAGAAAGCACGCAGCAGAGCTCCCCGGTACGGCTGAGAAAGGTTCTCGGCCTCTGGGATCTGGTCTTCTACGGAATGGTGCTGATACAGCCCACGGCGGGCGTGCCACTGTTTGGCGTGGCGCAAAAACTCTCCAACGGCCACACCGTCACCACCATTCTGATTGCGATGTTTGCCATGATGATCACCGCCGTCAGCTATGGACGCATGGCGGCGCTTTATCCCTCGGCAGGCTCGGCCTACACCTATGTGGGCCGCACGATCAATCCGCATCTGGGCTTTATGGTTGGCTGGGCGATGCTGCTGGACTACATCCTGCAGCCGCTTATCAACGTAGTCTGGATCTCAGCCGCGCTGCATAGCCGCTATATCGCCGAAGTCCCGTTTCCTCTGATTGCACTGGGCATCACTGTTTTCATCACGGCGCTGAACCTGATCGGCATTCGATCCTCCGCGCGCATGAACAAGCTGCTGCTCATGGCGATGTGCGTCGTGATTGCGGTCTTCCTCGTGATGGGCGTTCACTTTCTCTACCACCAGGGGCAGTGGGCGGCGCTGTTCTCGATTGCTCCGTTTTACAGCCCGGCCACGTTCAGCCTGAGCAAAGTGTGGGGCGCAACGTCGTTTGCCGCGCTCACCTACATTGGCTTTGATGGCATTACTACCTTGTCAGAAGACGTTGAGAATCCACGCCGCAACGTCATGCTGGCCACCGTGCTGGTCTGCCTGCTCACGGGCCTGCTGGCCGGCGCGCAAACTTACCTGGGTCAGCGCATCTGGCCGGACTGGCACACCTTCCCTAATCTTGAGACGGCCTTCATGGACATCTGCCGGCGCGTGGGCGGGCCAGTGTTGTTTGAAGCCATGGGCGTCATTCTGATTCTCGCGGCACTTGGCAGCGCGCTCACCGGTGGACTCGGCGCCGCTCGCCTGCTGTTTGGCATGGGACGCGATGGCGTGCTGCCGCGCCGGATTTTTGCGCACCTGCATGCTGAGACCAACACGCCCACCTACAACATTCTGCTGATTGGCGCGGTGGCATGGCTGGGCGCGGTCGCGCTGAACTATGTAGGCAGCGCCTATGAGCACGCGGGCGAACTGCTCAACTTTGGCGCATTTCTTGCCTTCATGGGCGTGAATCTTTCTTCGTTCTGGCATTTCTCGCTGCTGCGCAAGGCAGGCAAGCCGCGAGTGTTGGCAGACATCGTGCTGCCGCTGACCGGCTTTGTGTTCTGCGCCTCCATCTGGTGGAACCTGAACATTCTTGCAAAGGTGGTCGGTGGCGTGTGGTTTGCCGTGGGGCTGATCTGGCTGGCGGCGACCACCAGCGGATTCCGGCAGTCGCCGAAGATGATCGATTTCAGCGAAGGCTGAGGCTTGTGCGCGCCATGAGAGATGACGCGCACCCATGGATTAGAAGAGCGGCGCATGCGCAGCATCTGGCGAAGCGAAGTACTTCTTCCAGAAAGCGAGTCGCGCTGCACTGGCCAGAGGCATGGGCCCCATGGTCTGGCCAAGCTGCATGGTCACCGCAGACTTTGCCTGTACGGCTGGCCAGTGCGGCAGCCCCGCGCCGTTGGGATCGCCGGTCGCTACGAAGTTTTTCAAATAAGCAGAGACGGTGCGAGAGACTGCGAAATCCGCTGGCTGCCAGGGCCGGTGCATGCGGTTGAGATTGCGGAAGAAGTATGGCAACTCGCCGGAGTGAAAGGCTCCATACTCGGGGTGCTGCGGCCACGGAATCGCGCGATCAAAGTAATAGGTGTAGATAGGCTGAGTCACGTCAGGGCTTTGCGCACGCAGCCGCGCCCAGAGATACATGGATACGCGGTCACGATCTTCTGAACTGAGCGTCTCCATCGCAGCCGCCTGCTCCGCATTGGCAGCCGGATACAGTTGAAGAAATTGCGCGGCCTCGCTGCCATACAGACGATGGGCCAGAGCCTGATATTGCTGGACCGTATGGACGCGCGGAGAACCGAGCATCCAGTCATTCGCTTCATTGCCCGTAATCACTGGAACATGGCTGCCCGTGCCCTGTGCGGTGAGCTGGTTGCTTGCGGCAGGCAGAACCCATCCGTCCACATTGGGCAGAAAGCGATCGCCGGGGCGCACATCGGCCAGCAGCGCAGCTGCGGGCACGGCACGCAACTCCGCGAGGGAATGCGCGCCGATGCGCGTGGCAAACTTCTCTCCGTTGGCCTCGGCCTGCCGCAGTGAGAGCGAATGAAAACCATTCGCGAGCCCGATGCCGCTGTCTGCCTGGGCGCGCTCAAAGAGGCCCACGGGCAGTGGCGACAGCAACAGGTCTTCGACGCTCCAGGCCCCGGCGGACTGGCCCCAGATGGTGACCCTGTGCGGATCGCCGCCGAAATTGCGAATGTTGCGCCGCACCCAGCCAAGCGCCGCTATCTGATCGAGTAGCCCATAATTGCCGGAGCTGTGATGGCGCGACTCTGCGGTGAGTTGCGGGTAAGCGAAGAAGCCAAAGACGCCGACGCGGTAGTTGAGGGTAACGACCACCATGCCGGTCTCGGCCAGATGAGCGCCGTTATAAATGGAGATGCTGCCCGCGCCGGAGGTGAAGGCGCCGCCGTGAATGAAGACCAGCACCGGAAGATTTGCGCTGGCAGATACACGCGGCGTCCAGACATTCAGGTAGAGGCAGTCTTCGCTCACAGGGCGATGCGTCATGAAGACCGGAGTCCACGGCAGAAACTCATTCGGCGTCTGCTGCATGCAACTGTCGCTGAAGTGATCGGCCGGGCGAATGCCCTTCCACGCATGCACCGGCTGCGGAGCGCGCCAGCGCAATTTGCCTGTGGGCGGCGCGGCAAAGGGAATGCCCTTGAAGACCGCCAGATCGCTGTGCGCGAGTTGGACGCCAGCGACGCGGCCAGAAGCCGTGGAGACAACGGGGCCTTTTGCGCGCGGTTGCGAATGAGCAACCGGCACGCCGAGCACGGCACATGTAAGGGTGGTGACCGCGGCCAAGGCGCGAAGCTTCATGAATCCCTCCTGATGAATCAGCCTAGCCATGGTAGTGCAACAGTACAGGTTTGCGCTCGCATGAGGCATGGCGCGGCCGACCGGTCAGGATTTGCGCGTGATCTCCCAGGCTTTGGCGTACTTCCAACTTGTGTAGAGAGAGTGATAGGCGTGCAATAAAAATCCTTCCCGCCCGTCGAGAAATCCGCCACGAAAAATGTAGTTCCAGAGAAAGGTAAAGATAGGCACAAGAACAACGTTGCCGAGAAATGCCCACCACGGCTGAGTGACCTTGCCCTTTTCGACCGCGACCTGCGCGCCCAGAGTGCTGTAGCGGTTCATGTGTTCCAGGTAGCCATGAAGAGTGGGGTAGGCATGGTGGATGAGATCGTGACGGAGTATTTCGCAGGGGCCGTCATAAGAAATGGTTTCGTGCACAGCGCGTTCGGCAAATCTCAGAGGAGCCTGACCTTGCGCGCTCGCCTTGCGAAAGAGGCGCAGCTTGGCATCGGGATAGTAGCCGCCATGACGCATCCAGCGGCCGAGAAAGAGATTGCGGCGTCTCAGCCGGAAAGCTATGTTGAGCGGACTGCTATTCAGCAGCGCAAGGATCTCCTGCTGCAACTCGGGGGACAACTCTTCGTCCGCGTCGAGCGAGAGAATCCAGGTGCTGGAGCATTTGTCGATCGCCAGATTTTTCTGGCGCGCAAAGCCCTGCCACGACTCGGTGAAAACACGACAGCCAGCCTCTTGCGCTATGGCAACGGTCCGGTCGGTTGAGCCGGAGTCCACCACGATGACCTCATCGGCAAAGCGAACACTGGCGAGGGTGCGGGCGAGGTTTGCCTCCTCGTTGTGCGTGATGATGGCGACCGAGAGCGTGTCCTGCCGGGGCGTGGCTCGGGTTGTGTGCTGTTGTGAACTCAATGGAGGAATCGTGTCATATCCCTGCCATCTGCATCAACTGGCAAAATAAGGAAGACCTATGTCACCGCAGGCAGATCATCGCCATCGAACTTCCAACCCGGCTGATAGTGGGGCGTGAGCGGCAGATCGAGCATCGCCGCGCGAATCAGCTCAATCGGAATTGCATACTGCTGCAGCATGGCATCATGAAACTGTTTGTTGGTGAGCTTGGCGGGTACCATCTCCTTATGCAGGGCATAAATCTGCATGCCGCCGAGCAGATATGCCGCCTGGTACAGCGGCGGATAGGCTCCGCTGAAGGAGCGGCGCACTTCTCCGGCGGCGGCATCCGGCTCGACGCCCACTTGATTCACCAATAGGTCAATACACTGCTGCGGCGTCATCTTGCCCAGATGAAAGCTCAACGAGAAGATGATGCGGCCGCAGCGCAGCATGCGCCAGTCAAGCGCACCGATCTTCTCCTCTGGCGTGCGATCAAAGCCGAGGTCCCACATCAGCAATTCCCAATAGAGCGCCCAGCCCTCAATAAAGAAGGGCGTCTCGCCCAGCGCTGAACGGTAATTGCGATAGCGCTCAAGCATGAAGCCCTGCAACTCGTGGCCGGGAATCAGCTCGTGAAAGACCGTTGCGTGCGACATGCCGGTATTGTTCGCACGCATACTGTTCATGCGCTCGGAGTAAGTCATCGTGTTGGTCGGGTAAGCGATCTGCATCACTTCCCCGCCCAGAAAGAACGGTGAGATGAGCTGCTGCTGCGGTGGAATCATGCGCCACCGCCAGGTATCCCGTGCCAACTCAGGAACAGTGATGAGATTGTGGCTTATCACAAAGTCCTGCGCTTGCTGCTCCAGCTTGCGCACCAGTGCGGGCTGCTGCCCCGGCTTTACGTAGGTATTCTTCACCTTGTTCAAGGCGGCGCGCCAGTTATCTCCGTAGCCCATCTCGCGCGAGGTTTGAATCATCTGCTGCGTGCACCAGGCAAACTCGTGATTTGCCAGCTCGATCAACTGCTCGGGGGTGTAAGGAATCATAGCGTTGGCAAGATCAGCCATGATCCCATCGCGTCCAATGGCATGTCCAATGATGTCTTTGTTGCTGCCCGCACGTGCCGATTGCATGCTTTGCACAAAAGCGTCGCCGTCTCCGCTGCCCGGTTTTGGAGGCGGCGCCAGCCCCAGCAGATGGACCGCGAGATAGTTCTGGTATCCCGTAAGCGCACTGGTCGCGGACTTGTAAGGCACATCGACCCACCAGGTAAAGAGCGGGTCATAGCCGTTATAAAACGTAAACCACGCATTCAGGTGGCGCGCGAGCGTCTCCAACTGATGCACGGCCTCATTGACGGCCTCTTTATTCGGCTTGGGATACTTGCTGTTGAGTGCGGCGGGCAACTGCTTAAGCTGCGTTGCCAGATGAGCCAGCGTCGCGGCCGCGGCCTTGGAGTCCACCGGCTTCATGGCGCGCATGTCATCAAACAATGCAAGAATCTCCGGCGCGAATGGCAGATAGACATCCACCTGCTGCTGAAAAGCAGTATCGAGATCGAGCTGGCGAAGACGATGCTGCAGATAATTGCGCAGCAGAAGGTAATCGACGCGGCCATCCTGATTCAGGCCTGCGAAATCAATCGCCGCAAGCTGCTTCTGCCAGAGCTGATAAAACTCGCGCATCCGGGCTCGCGTATCCGGCGCAAAGGGCACGCTGTAGTAGCGCTGCAGCAGTTGGTGATCCGAATCAAAGCGCAGCAGGTGCGGGCGTAGCGCGCTGTGCGACTCATCGACGGGAACCGGAAAATTCGTCGACTTGGCAGCGTCGCCGTAGCGTGGCTTGAGGGCCGATTTTGCCTCTGCCGCAAAGGCCGGCACTTCAGCCCCGGCAGCAGCCACCCCCAGAAATGCCGCGGAGCGCGCGCTATTCAATAGAAATTTTCTGCGTGATGTCATGGGCAATGGCCTTCCTGCAGCTTGAGTCTCCCGCGATCTGCCGGCGCGCGTGAGAGCAGCTGCCTTGAGCAAAATCCGGAAGCCCCCACAGTGTACCTTCAACCAGGGCCAGATACATCCAATTCTGTATCCAATTTTCGGCTGTTTGCCATTGCAAGCCGCCGGATCGCCTCGCGCGCAAAAGCGAGCTATTCAGCGGGAACTGAGAATCGAAGAGACACCCCGGTGGGATTCTCTTCAGTTAAAGGAACAGCGTCTTGTATTCTAAGAAACGGCCATGACCTATCCCACCAACAACCTCAGAATCAAGTCCAGTCGCATCGTCGTTCCTCCCATTTTTCTCGAAGAGGAAATGCCTGTCACCGAGAATGCCTCGCGCACTGTTTTTGAAGCGCGGCGTCAGATCGTCGACATTCTCAACGGCGCGGATGATCGTCTGGTCGTCGTAGTGGGTCCCTGCTCCATTCATGATCCCGAGGCAGCCCGCGAGTATGCGGGCCTGTTGAAGAACGCGATTGCAGATCTCGCCAGCGACCTGATGATCGTGATGCGCGTCTATTTTGAAAAGCCGCGCACCACGCTCGGCTGGAAGGGCCTGATCAACGATCCATACTTTGATGAGTCGTTCCGCATCAGCGATGGGCTGCGCATGGCGCGCCGCCTGCTGCTCGATCTGGCCGAAATGAACGTGCCCGCGGGCACCGAATATCTCGACATGATCTCGCCGCAGTATGTGTCTGACCTTGTAAGCTGGGGAGCCATCGGTGCGCGCACCACCGAGAGCCAGGTACACCGGCAGCTTGCCTCAGGGCTCTCCTGCCCGGTCGGCTTCAAGAACGGCACCTCGGGCAATGTGCAGATCGCAGTGGAAGCAATTCTCTCCGCGAGCCATCCACATACTTTTCTCGGCACTTCTGAGACGGGCCAGGCTTCGATTCTGCTGACCTCAGGCAATCCTGACTGCCACATCATTTTGCGCGGCGGCCGTCAGGTAACCAACTACGATGCGGCTTCGGTGGCCTCCACCGCCGAGCAGATGGTGAAGACCGGCGTGCAGCCGCGCATCATGATCGACTTCAGCCACGCCAATAGCGGCAAAGACCACCGCAAGCAAGCCGCAGTGTGCCAGTCCGTGGCTGCGCAAGTCGCAGACGGCGAGCGCCGCATTATGGGCGTCATGATTGAGAGCAATCTGGTCGCCGGCGCGCAATCGCTGGCCAAAGACAAGCCCCTCGTGTACGGGCAAAGCATCACCGATGCCTGCATCGACTGGGCAGAGACCCGCACCCTGCTCGATGGCCTGGCACAGGCCGTCAAGCAGCGCCGCGCGCACGCATCCAGCGGCGGACACTAAACCCGGGGGAGGCTGCTCACGGGCCTTCGCTTGCGGAGTCGCACGCGGTGAGCAGCAAAGAATGCGGGTGCGGCAAGGCCCATCGCCCAATGCATCACAGAGATTACGGGCCTCACCTTGTCATCGCCCACGTAATAGAGCAGGTATCCGCTCACCACTAGAAATGCCAGCACGGCCACCAGAGCCGCGCCAGAGCGTCGCCGCCGCTTGCGCGGCCATGCGGCCGTGACGTGCATGCCCCACAGAAGGCCAAAGATCCAAAGCGTCGCAAAGGCAAAAGCACCATGCAGCCCAAGCCACCAGGCCGTCAGCGGATTTTCCGTGGGACCGAACTCTCCCTGCGTGACAAAGAAATAGTGGAACAACAACCAGAGGCCGCCCGATAACCAGACGCCCACTCCGATGAGGTAAATCTGCCAGCGCCATCCCCGGCTAATCCGGATGGTCTTGTGTGCTGTGCTGCTCATGCGATTTCCATTCCGAGATGTTGCCAATGACAACCGGAATCTTTGATCCAGGCCGAAGCTTCGTATTCAAGGAGCAGTGCAGCGCTGTCTGCCCCTTGCGCCATCACCACCTTGGTGAGCGCGTCGGCGGTCATGCAGCGCTCTGCGATCACGCACACAAAACGTCCCGCTGAAGCAGTTTGCCTCCGTGCTCCATGAAGATGAACGCTATGCGCAAGCTCCTCACGTGCCTCACTCCTGGGCGCAGCGCAGGAACCAGCAATGCTGCCCTCGGACAATTCCAGAACCGGGGCCATCTGCCCGCTCGAAGGCGCGCTCAGCCGAACAAGTTCCGCATCCGTTCCCCGCACGCGAATGTCTCCCCCTGCATTGACGACTGAGCGCGCAATGCCTAAGGCAGCCAGACGCTCGCTGGCGCAGTCTACGGCGAAGCCTTTGGCAATTCCTCCCACGTCAATCCAGAGGGGCCGATGAAAGAAGACGCTGCCATCCGGCAGCAATTCAATATCCCGCCAGGAGCCGCCCCCAGGGTGTGCCGCTTGCTGCGGAGGCGGAAGAACTCCGCGCCTCACCAATTCCGCGGCGACCGAAATATCAAAGCAACCCTGTGAGCGCCGCGCACACTCCTGAGCACATTGCAGCACGGAGTAGGTCGAAGAATGCACGGCGACAGGGCCGCGCATAGCTTCCCGATTCAGACGGCTGACGTCGCTCTTGGGGGAGTGAAAACTCATCCGCCGATGGACAGCGGCGATCTCGGCAAACGCCGCGTCCATGGCCCGATGCGCTTCTTCCGCTGGCACGCCCTCTACCCGAATGCTGACCAGCGTGCCTAACCATGGCTGCGCCCGCTCAATCACCGGCAGGCTTGAGCACGACTTCATAGGTCACCAGGAGACGTTCCACTCCGTCGGTTATGTGCTTGCACGAGAGCGTCGCGCCGGAGATGTTGCGAATATTTCTCCCCAGCCGCAGTTTTGCATCCGGGCCATTGCCTGCAAACTGCCTCTGCCAGAGTGGGTCGCGAATCTGGCTGCCGTAGGCCTCGCGGTATTCGAGTATCTCGATTCCTTTGACCTTTCCCTTGTTGTCGAGCGCCAGTGCAAACGGAATAAAGTCGTGCTTGCCGACTACCTCATCAACCAGGAACCATCCCCCGGTCGAGGCCCGCCACGCTCGCAGTTGGTTGCTGAGCACGTGCACTCCAGACAAATGCTCAATCTCTTTGATCTGGTTGTGATCGAGCGTCTTAAATTCCTGCTGAAATGTCGCCCCCGGAAACATCAACTGCTGGGCCTGCGCAACTGTGAGATACACCGTCGCATACGCTGGCCCGCCCGCCAGCACCAGACCTGCCAAAGGCAGGAACATCAATTTCGATTTCATGATTTTCCCTTAGAAGTACCAGCCCACTTTGAGGCGCGCCCGGTATTTTTCAAAGTCGTTGTCATAGTCCCGGCCGCCCACAATCGTGCCAGGATTAGTGGACTCATGCGTCGTGGCCCAGGGCATCTGCTCCAGAAAAGTGCCCGTGGCAAAGAAGTGCCTGCCGGCATAATGCAGCGACGGGCCAGTGAAATAGGCGTCGTTTATCTCCTTGTTCCAGAAGGTCCAACTGTCAAACTCGCGCTCATTCACCAGCTCAAAGCCGGCCGACCAGTTCGGGATGAACCGGTAAGAGGCACCATAGTCGGCGTTCATGTCGGTTTCGTTGAGCGTCAGCGGACCGGGGCGATTATTTCTCAACTCAGGCGCGTAGGTGAAATTAGCCGCCAGCACGACACGGTCCTGACGAAAATTCTTCTGAAACAACAGCCTGTTTTCTGTTTCAAAAAAGTCGCGGCCCGCGCGCGCTTCTGAATAGACGCCGATGCCCATGAAGTGTTCATAAGGGCTGAGAATGCGGTAGATCGCCTCTATATCAGTCGAGATGTAAGCCGTGCCGCGGTAATGCGCATTGGGGTCTGGCGAGTCAAAGGAGAAGGGTTCGCCCGGCGTCGTCGCCCCGAAGGGACCATTGTGGTAAGCAGCGGTCGAGTCATAGTCCTGATAAAGCGAAAGCTGAAAGCGATTGCTCAGCCCGTAGGAGAACTCGGTACGGTTCTCCTGAAGCCAGAAGTTTCCCTGGGACTTGGTGAAGCGTGTTGTAGACCACTGCTCCACCTCATACTTGCCCTGGGGCAGTGTATCGGTCGTATAAGTAAAGCCGAAGAGAGGCTCGTCAGCATGCGCCAGCATGGGCGCCCAGAGTAGCAGGAGCAGCACCGCAGCGTGCAGACAACGCCTCTGCCAGTTGCCGCTGCCGGCCAGACGTGGTATCAGAAAAGACACAGCGTAATTCGTACGAAGCATAGACCCTTCCGTTATGACATTGCGCTTCAACTGGCCCTTGCCGTTGCAGCGGCGGGGGCCAGTGCTATTGATAGGGATGGCTAACCGCACCCAAGGCTCGCCCAGCCAGTGATTGGCGTCCGTTGTTTTCTCAATGCTGTTGCAGCAGCATCTAATTAGGACTAAAGTGATCGTATTTTTGCGGACCCGCTCTGTCAACGGGTTTGCGACGATTTTTTCTCTCTCCCGTGTCGGCCTCCATCGCCCTCCGCAGGCACCCCAGGCTCGTCCTCGCAGCTTCCGCAAGACTCGTATGCGATCCTGCGGCCGGGCTGCATTCAGCCGTATGGCTGGCGGTGTATGCTGGCTTCTCTTGCGCAATCCCATTCGTGCAGAACATGAACGGGAGCAATCCATACAAGGACTCACCATGACCAGAAATTTTCTTCGTCTTGCCGCCCTGTTCGCGGCTGCTGTTTTTGGATCATCCGCTCTGGCCGCCACCGCGCCCACCGTCCATATTGCAAATGGCGTCGTTCAGGGCACGCAGGAAGATGGGCTCAGCATCTATCGGGGCATTCCCTTTGCCGCGCCGCCTTTGGGCGCGCTGCGCTGGCGCGCCCCGCAGCCGGTAAAGAATTGGACCGGCGTGCTGCACGCCGATCACTTTGCACCGGCCTGCATGCAGCACCTTGAGGCCTGGATGGGCCCCATTCACGACAGCGAAAACTGCCTGTATCTGAACGTATGGAGCCCGGCAAAGTCCGCGAAGGCAAATCTGCCCGTCATGGTGTGGATCTACGGTGGTGGCTTCACCTCGGGAGCCACGTCCATCGCGGCTTATAGCGGCGAGAACCTCGCGAAACATGGCGTCGTGGTGGTGAGCATCTCTTACCGCGTGGGACCTCTGGGCTTTCTGGCCTTGCCCGCATTGAGCGCCGAGTCAAAGCATCATGTCTCGGGCAACTATGGCCTGCTCGATCAAATTGCCGGCCTGCGCTGGGTGCAGCACAACATCGCTGCGTTTGGTGGCGACCCACATAAAGTCACCATCTTTGGCGAATCCGCCGGCGGCATCTCGGTGAGCATGCTTGCGGCCTCACCGCTGGCGCATGGCCTCTTTCAAGGTGCCATCTCAGAGAGCGGAAGTTCGTTCGGCCCCACGCGCACGCCGCCTGCTCCGGGTGAGAACGTGCAGACACTCGCCAATGCAGAGCGCGAAGGCGTGGCCTTTGAAAAGCACCTCGGCGCAAGTTCGCTCGCGCAACTGCGCCAACTGCCGGCCAGCACCATTGATGACGCAAGAGCAGCGGGCGGCGAGTTCTGGCCCGTGCTGGATGGCCGCGTCATCGTCGGCGACGAGTACAACATCTACAAAGAAGGCCGCTACAATCACACGCCTGTGCTCATCGGCACCAACTCCGACGAGGGCGCGCTCTTCGGCACGCCGCCTACGCGCGAGGCTTATTTGAATGGAGTGCGCCAGCGGTTCGGCCCCTTTGCCGATCGTGTTCTTGGCGTTTATCCGGCCACGCCCGCGGCCTGGCGTCAATCAAGCATGAACCTCATGCGTGACACGGCCTTTGCCTGGGGCACCTGGAGCTGGGCTCGCCTTCAATCCCGGACGCATGGCGGCCCGGTGTACATGTACTACTTCGATCACATTCAGCCGCGCCCGGCCGACTCCCCGTGGAAGAACGCCATCGGCGCTGTGCACTCCGAAGAGATTGTGTATGTATTCCAGCACATCAACCAATCGCCCAACCTGCCGTGGACGCCGGTCGATCGCAAGCTCTCCGATGATATGGCCACGTACTGGACGAACTTTGCCAAGTACGGCACACCCAACGGCAATGGAGTACCCCACTGGCCCGCCTTCACCAACGCCAACGCGAAGGTGATGCATTTCACCAGCGCGCCCACTGTGGGCGGAGTTGCAAATCTTCACAAGCTCGAAGTGCTCAACGCCTACTTCGCCTGGCGCAGAACGCCGCAAGGCAAAGCCTGGGTGAAAGATCATCCGCCGGCGCCGCGGCATCCCGTTCCGGCGCATTGATCCGCAGCCTGCTCTCTCCAATGCCGATCACCACCCACTGCCGCAGACACTCTGCGGCAGTGTCACTTTTCCCCGGCTAACGCACCTTCCACTTTGAACCGAGAGCGGCCAGCTTCTGATCCATGGAGAGTGTGGGCTTCGGCGCGGGCTTCGCTTTGGAAGGCGCCCGGCCGATAGGCTCCATCAGGGCTTTCATCGAGAGCGCAATCCGCTTGGTCTTTGCATCGGCGCTCAGCACCTTCACCTTCACAATCTGGCCCGCCTTCACTGCCTCTGACGGCTCTTTGATGAAACGGTTTGAGAGCTCACTGATGTGCACCAGACCATCCTGATGCACGCCCACATCCACGAATGCGCCAAACTTCGTCACATTCGTCACGACGCCTTCCAGCACCATGCCTTCCGTGAGATCGGTGATCTCCTTCACGCCTTCCAGAAAGGTGGGCGCGGCGAACTTGTCCCGCGGATCCCGGCCCGGCTTGCGCAGTTCGTCCAGAATGTCGTTGACCGTAAACGCTCCGGCGGAGAGCCGGCTGCGGTCCACTCGCTCCAGCAACTGCGGCGTGCGAATAATCTCCGGCACGGTGACAGAAAGTGACTGCGCAATCTGCTCCACCACGCCGTAAGACTCAGGATGCACCGCCGTCATATCCAGCGGGTTCTCGCCATCGCGAATGCGCAGAAAGCCCGCGGCCTGCTCAAAGGTCTTCGGGCCCACGCCTGAGACCTCAAGCAATTGCGCGCGCGACCGGAAGCGCCCATTCTCATCGCGATACTTCACAATGTTGACGGCCGTGCGCTCCGTCACGCCCGCGACATAGCGCAGCAGCGTCCAGGAAGATGTGTTCAGATCCACCCCCACACGATTGACGCAGCTCTCGATCACGCTTTCCAGCGACTCGTGCAATTGACGCTGGTCCACATCATGCTGATACTGGCCCACGCCAATTGACTTGGGATCGACCTTCACCAGCTCTGAGAGCGGGTCTTGCAGGCGGCGCGCAATCGAGATCGCGCCACGCACCGTGAGGTCGAGATCAGGAAATTCCTGCCGCGCCACATCCGACGCCGAGTAAACACTGGCCCCTGCCTCGCTGACCGTAACGCTGAAGATCTCCTGAATCTTCTTCTCGCGGAAAAACTCCCGCACAAAGGCATCCGTCTCGCGCGAAGCCGTTCCATTGCCAATGGCAATCGCCCGCACCTGGTGCTGCCGGATCAACGCTTCCACCTTCTGCTGCGCTTCCTGGACTCCGTGCTTTGAGGTGTGAGGATAAATCACATCATGTGCCAGCAGCTTCCCCGTCTCATCCACCACAGCCATCTTGCAGCCCGTGCGCAGCCCCGGATCAATGCCCAGCACCGAGATCGGCCCGGCGGGCGGAGCCAGCAGCAGGTGGTAGAGATTATCGCGAAAGACCTGAATCGCCTCCGCATCCGAGCGCTGCTTCAACTCAAAGCGAATCTCCGCCTGGATGGACGAGTTCAACAGCCGCTGCCACGCATCTTCGATGGCCAGGCTCAACTGCGCCGTCCAATCCCCTGGCTGCCGCATCACGTGCGCCTGCATCAGGGCCATCACACGCGCGGCCTCCACTTCAATCAGAAAGTAAAGCACGCCCTCACTCTCGCCGCGCCGTATGGCCAGCATGCGGTGCGACGGAATGGTCTTCGCCGGCTCCTGATATTCGTAATAGATTTTGAACTTTTCCTGCTCGTCTTTTGCGTCAAGCGCCTTGCGGCTGACGACAATGCCCTCTTCCAGCATGACGCGGCGCAACGCCTTGCGCAGATCGGCAGATTCGCTGATCCACTCCGCAACAATGTGGCGCGCGCCTTCCAGCGCTTCTTCCACTGAGGCCACGCCCAGCTCTTCATTCACAAATGCGGGCGTCATTTCGCTCAGAGTCTGCGGCCCGGCTTCCTGGTTCCACAGGTACTGCGCGAGCGGCTCCAGCCCTTTTTCGCGGGCGATGGTCGCCTTGGTGCGCCGCTTGGGCTTGTAGGGCAGATACAGATCTTCAAGCTCGCTGCGATTGAGAACCGCCTCAATCTTCTCTTTGAGCTCCTCGCTCAGCTTGCCCTGCTCGGCAATGGAAGTGAGCACCGTCTCACGACGGCTCTCCAGCTCCCTGAAATAGCTCAGCTTCTCTTCGATGGCGCGAATCTGCACCTCGTCAAGATTGCCGGTCGCCTCTTTTCGATAGCGGGCGATGAAGGGGACGGTTCCCCCTTCATCCAGCAACGCAATCACGGCTGCGAGGCTGTGCGTGGAAAGAGCAAGTTCCTGGGCAATATGCAGAAGAATTCTGGAGGGAAGGGGCTTCAATTCACTCATACGAAGCCTTCATACTACACGTCCGCGATGAGGAAATTTTGGCGCCACGGCTTTCCTTCTTTCACCTTCGCAACGCTACTGCTCAGAAGGCACGCCTCATCCTACCTGTGTCACAGGAATCTCATTCGCGGCCTTGTCCAGCTCCAGCATCACAATGGCGTCTGTATGGTTCGCGGAGTTTCGTGTCAATTGCAGATCAAGCGCCGCGACGTTTTGTGTGAAGTGCACCGTCTCGCCTGTCAGGCATGCCGCGCGCAGCACCTTGCCCGGAATCGGTGGCAGAGCCACACGGCTCATCGCGGCATCGAGCACGTGTACATATATCCGGTTGGCTTTGTGTGTGGACACACCATACTTGCCCGGCATGTAGGGGCCGCCGCGCGTTCCATAAATGCTTTCACCATATTTCTGCATCCACTGGCCTATCTCGCGCAATCGCTGCTCATGGCTGGGCACAATGGTGCCGTCGGCTCTCGGGCCAATGTTCATCAGCAGATTGCCGTCACGCCCCACCACGTTCACCAGCAGTTGAATCGCATCCTTGAGCGCCATTGGCTCCCTGTCGCCCGAATAGCCCCAGTAACCGGCCAGCGGAAATGCGCACTCCCACGGTGACGTATTGTCGAAGTCGCCCACTATGCGCTCGCGCGAATGATAATCGGGTGGAATGCCGGCCGCGCGATTGTTCACAATCACCTGCGGCTGCTTGCTGCGCAGCATCGCATTGACTTCGTCGCCGCGCCAACTGAACCGCCCGTGATAATCGCCCTTTCGCTTGGGGAATGCGGCGGTGTTCATGTCGTGCCCAAAGCTCAGCCAATCGCTCTCTCCACCGTCAAACCACAACACGTCAATCTCGCCGTACTTCGTAGCCAGAATTTCGATTTGCCGGTGATATTGCGCGCGCAACTGTTCGGCATTTTCCAGTTGCAGGTCGGGGAAGAAGAATCCAGGGAAACGCCAATCGAGCGGCGAGTAATACAGCCCCACATGCAGGCCAGCCTTTCGCACGGCCTGAGCATATTCGCCAACCAGATCGCGCCGCGCCGCGGTGCTCACGCTGGTGAACGGATTGCCCGGATCATCAAACAGCGCAAAGCCATCATGATGCCGCGCCGTCAGCACGGTGTACTTCATGCCGGCATCCCTGGCAAGGCCGGCCCACGCATCCGCATGAAAGCCCGTAGGGTTGAACTGCTGCGCCAGCGCCGCATACTGCTTTACCGGAATCTGCTCGGCAAACTGCACCCACTCACCGCGGCCGGGGATCGCATAAACGCCCCAGTGAATCATCAGGCCAAAGCGTGCCGCGCGCCACCACTGCAACCGTCCCGGAGCCTCGGTGGATACTTTCTCACCCAGGCTGGCCTGCGCGGCTCCCGCTGCCGCATTCGGCACTTCCCCGGTCTGCGCATCTTTCTGTGCGGGCATTCCCAGTGCCCGCACACCAGACGGCATCATCCCGATGCCTGACAACACTCCCAGCCCAAGACAGAAGTTTCTGCGATCCATATTTTTCAACTCATTCTCCTCATGCCTCACCGGCAGGTTTTATTTCTGTTTTCACCATCGAGATTGCCCGCTCATCGCCGTACGGCAGCGAATACCGAGTCCGCACACTGCATCTCACAGATGCCACATCAGGCATTCCCATATGCACAAGTCAACGCCGCGCTGACAGCTTTGAACTCGCGCCACTCTTCTTCCCGGGCGTGTTTCATGCCCTCTTCTTCGACCGCTGCTCGCTCGATGGACAACATTGTCTTTCTCTCTGCGCACCGATCATAGCCACATCATGCAAGCGGTTGCAACACCGTTTTTTACGTTACCTTTAACGATGTCTAAACCGCTCACAATCAAGGGGATGCGCGTGTTTCAAAACCGCGTGTAACAGGCCGGTACGGGAATGTACCAAATAAACCTTTTGCCCTCTCCACTTCCACAGTTAGGTTTTGCCGGAATTTGCTCAGGCTCTCCCAAAGGTTCCTCATCCCACGCCCACACAGACGGCAGCCCTGGAAGCTCCCCGCCTTCCAGGCACGATGAGCCGGAGAGACCGGGCAAATCAACATGCTGGAAAAGGAGTCTCCGGCACCCGCAGGGCACCACGTCGTGCCTCTGCGGATGAGGGAGCTCAAAGTTGGTGGATCTTCTGGAGGTGGAACTTGCGGATAGATAAAAATTTCTTTCAGTGCGTCTGGCGAATGCAGGCAATGACAAAATTGCACCTGCTCATGCTGGGTCTCGCGCTGCTGATTGCCTGCCCTGCCATTCTGATGGCTCAAACCACAGTGTCCATTTCGGGCACGGTGATGGACTCCACCGGCGCCGTCGTGCCTGGCGCCCGGGTGCTTGCGACCAACCAGCAGAACGGCGTCCATTGGCGCATCACCAGCAATGGGGCGGGCTTTTTCTCCTTCTCGGCGCTGCCCCCCGCCAGCTACTCCTTGCGCATCGGCCATCAGGGCTTTGAGATCTGGACGGTCAGCGGGATCGTCGCGCATCCCGGCGACAGCCTCACCGTGCCGCACATTGTCCTCAAGGTAGGCGCGGCGAGCACCACCGTGGTGGTGTCGGCTCAGTCGGCCGGCGTCACTTTGAACTCAGGCACACACAGCACTCTGATCACCTCCTCGCAGATCAAGCGCCTCTCAACCATCAGCCGTGACGTGAGCGAACTGGTCAGCATTCTGCCCGGGTTTACCCTCAACGCAGGCACAGGGCTGGGCAACACCGGCCCTGGCGGACTCTACGGATACCAGGCCACCAGCCCCGGCAGCGGTCAACTGAGCGCCTTCGGTGCGCTCGGCTCCGCGCCTCAAACTGCCGGCGTCAGCATCTCTTCCGATGGTGCGCAGTTTGTCGATCCCGGAGTCATGGCCGGCCAGAGGGGCAACATCAACGTCTCTCAAGTGAAAGAAGTCAAGGTGACCACCGCGGACTTCAGCGCGGCTGAGTCCAAAGGCCCGGTCGTGATTGACGCCGTGGGCCAGTCCGGCGGTATCAAATTCAACGGCAGCCTCTACACCTACGTGAAAAACACCGCCCTCAACTCCAATGACTGGCTGTCTAACTACTACGGCAGCGCGCGTCCCCGGTTCAAATACTTCTATCCTGGCGAAACCATCGGCGGCCCCGTCATTCTTCCCATCACACACTTCAACCGGAAAAAGAAGAAGCTCGTCTTCTGGCTGGGATATGAGTACTACGATCAGCACCAGCCTGCCGGCCTGCTCACTGACTTTATCCCCACCGCCTCCATGCTGCAGGGGGATATGAGCAGGGACAATATTGCCCGCGCGTTGAATGTATCGCCCACAGCCCTCGCGGCCGGCTGCCCGCAAGACTACTCGCAGACGCCGCTCTTCACCAACGTCGGCGGCTTTTGCTACACCCCGGCCACCGCCACTGATGAGAACGGCAACACCGTGACGAACGGCATGATTCCAACGCAGGACATCAACGCTGGTTCGCTGGCGCTTGCCAGCTACTGGCCTCAGGCCAACCGCACGCCACAGCCCGTCTATGCAGGCAACACCGAAACCAAGGCGACCGACGGCGTCAACTATGCAAAGAACGTGGAGGAGTCAAGCAACGGATTTCAACTGCACACCCGCATCGATGACAACATCAGTGACTCTCTCAAGATCTATGTGATTTACGGTCTTGAGAAAGTCAACGTCGAGTCTCCGTTGCAGAATATTTATTACAACCCGGCAGGCACCATTCCCTACCCCTCGCCATTCTTCTCCAATGGCCGCACTGACAATATGACCATTGACCTGACAAAGGTCTTCAACTCGTCGCTGACCAATGACTTCACATCTGCCGGCGTCTACTACTACCAGCCCGAACAATTTTCAGACCCGGCAAAAACGCAGACCACCGGCAACGCCTGGGGCAAAGCCGGCTACGGCGGAGGCTATTTGCACCTGAACGAGTCACAATTGCCGCAGATCTCAAACTGGGATTCCGGAGTTCCATCGCTGGCATTCGGCTATGTGCCGCCGCCGCCCAACTCGCAATATTTGCGCAAGTTTGACTGGACCATCAAAGACAATCTCACCAAGGTCCTCAAAAACCACACCATCAATATCGGCTTCTACATGGAGCAGACCGGAAACAGCGGACCGCAGCTTGGCAGCCAGGTGAACGGCAGCATGAACTTCAACCGCTACGCCTCCTGCTACGTTGACCAGACCAGCACAACGGTAGACCCCAACACAGGCCAGATCGTCACCCCGCCCACGGCGAGCATGTACAACTCCATTGGCAACTTCCTGATCGGCTGCCCGTCCGGTTACACGCAGGCCGCGAGCGACCCCATTCAGAACCAGCGCTACCTGGAGTACGACGGATTCGCCACCGATTAATGGAAGGTCAACGCCAAGCTCACGCTGACCTTTGGCATGCGCTTTGACCACCTCGAGCCCTGGAGCGACCCGCACGGCATCGGCATGGCCGTATGGGAACCTCAGCAACTCGGAGTGGGACAGCACGTGCTCTATCCTGACACGGCCTCAAACCTGACGTGGCCCGGCGTCACCTGGCACAAAAAAGACCCGAGCATTCCCAACGCAGGCTCTCCCACGCGTGCCGTCTTCTTCAACCCGCGTTTCGGCCTCGCTTATGACCTCTTTGGAAACGGCAACACGGTCTTCCGCGGCGGATGGGGCACCTACTATTCGCAGGACTCCACCGCGGCAGCGAGTGGAGCCGAAGCCACCGCCATTGGCCTGCAGACCTACATTGAGCCGCAAAACACAGGAGGACAAGGCTGCACCTTCAATCAGCTTTTCCTTCGCTCCACTTATGTTCCATGCGGCCAGTATGCCGTAACACCTCCTGCATCGCTGCCGCCCTTCAGCATCGGAGCCATGGATCCGAAAGACGATAACATGCCCGTGACTTACAACTACAACCTCACGGTCGATCAACGCGGACCATGGAACTCCAACTTTGAGATTGCCTATGTCGGCAATCAGAGCTATCACCTCGACACGTTGGCGGCCTGCAGAACCAGAACGTGATTCCGCTCGGCGCATTCTTCAAGACCGATCCCGTTACGGGCCAGCTAAATCCCACCGACAACATTCCGAATGTCAATGACTACCGCCCCTATCCTAACTACACACAGGTCAACGTCATGACCAACAGGGACTGGTCCAACTACAACTCACTGCAGCTCTCATGGAACAAGCAGAGCGGCAGTTTGATCTACGGTGCCAATTACACCTGGTCCAAGACTCTCGGCGTGAGAGGCAACTACAACACAGGAGCCATTGCCGATCCCGTCGATCTCAAAAACGATTACGGAGTTGTTTCCTACAACCGCAATCAGGTCCTCAATGTGAACTACTCCTGGAAGGAGAGCGATCTCTACAAGGGCAACCGTGCACTGCGCGCGGCGCTGAACGGATGGGAGATCTCCGGTATCACCTCAATCCAGAGCGGGCCCGATCTTTCCGTCTCTACCGGGACAAACTACGGTATGAGTGGCTCGCTGGGCTACACCAGCGGCGGCAAATCCACCAGCGTCCCCTTCGGCGCGGCGGAGTGGATCGGCAGCTCTGACTACACGCTGCAGCCCATTGTCACCTGCAATCCGGCACTGGGCCTCAAGAAGCATCAGTACGTCAACGGCTCCTGTTTCTCACTGCCCGCCGAAGGCACGCAGGGCTGGTATAACCTGCCGGCCGTCTACGGACCGGCTTACTTCACCTCAGACCTTTCCGTGTTCAAAAACTTCAGCCTGGGTGGCAGCCGCACCATGCAGTTCAGAGCTTCAGGATTCAACTTCCTCAATCACCCGCTCTATTCCTTCAACAGCGCCAGTCTCAATGACCTCAATCTGATCATCGGCGAATGCCCCGGCTGCAATCCCACTACCGCCGCCCAGGCTCTGCAAGACGCCACGATCAGCAATGGGAGCACCTTTGGTTACACCACCGCCAAAGATGGTGTTCGCATCGTTGAGCTGGCCTTTGAGTATGACTTTTAACCCCCGCGCGGGAGCGGCAACGCTCCCGCATTTTTTTGCGCCCGTCCCCAAAAGAGCTCACTCAACCTCGCAGCGAAATCGGGGCCGAGTCCCCTGCAACACAACCGCCCGGGCCTCCAGCCATCTCGGTACCCACAGCAATCTTGCTCCCCGCAACCATAATTACTTCACCATCAACGAAGCTGGCCACGTGGGTACAGTCGGCCCACTTCCCCCATGAATGCGGCGTTCTCTCTTTGCGAGATCGAAAACAAAATCTACAGCGAGGCAGCGGTCTCTTATTCCTGCCCCGCATACCAGGAGAATCCCGGCGGCAGAGGAGCCTCCAGGCTGATTTGGCTTCCGCGCACGGGGTGCGGAAATGTCAGAAATCGCGCGTGCAATAGGTAGCCGCCATCCCCCGGCAGAGCCGGATGATCAGCCAGAGGCAGGCCGCCGGGGCCATACAGACCATCACCCACCAGCGGATGCCCGACGGATGCCAGATGGATTCTGATCTGATGAGGGCGCCCCGAGTGGAGCCCCACTTCAAAAGTGGTAGTCCGCGTACCGCGCGCAACCACCTTTGCCGACGACCATGATGGCTTTCCGTCAGGACTGGCAGCCCAAACAGAGCCAAGGCGCGGATGTGGAACCCGCCCAATGGGCGTGTGGATCTCATACGCCTCATGCTCGGCGATGTTTTCAGCCACAGCCCGGTAGATCTTCTGCACTTCGCGGGTATTCCAGATCGCCTCAAGACGAGCGGCGGCCTGCGGTGTCTTGGCAAAAAGCACAATGCCAGAGGTGCCTCGCCCCAGCCGGTGCACAGGGCTTGCATGCCGGGCGTGCCGCTTCACAAGGCGCAGAAGAGTGTTTTCAAGAAAGCCGCCGCCCGGCAGAGTCGGCAGACCGCTGGGCTTATTCACGGCGACAAGTTCGTCGTCCTCATAGAGGATGTCGAAGTGGCACGGCGCATCCGGCTCCGTCCACGGTGGACAGTTCCAGACAAGAATCTGACCCGCCGCAACAGACTCACTTCCCTGAGCGGCAACGCCGTTGAGAGTAATTTCCCCGTTGCTCAGTCTCTGTTGCCACACTTCAGCAGAGGAGTGCGGATAGAGGCTTGCCAGATGAAACAGCAGCGTCTGCCCGTGGTGCTCGCTGCCAATCGTCGTGGTGAAAGCATAGCCCTGGTTGCGCATTCAGCTTGAGTGTAAGCGATCGCAGGTCAGGGAAAGCCCTCGGGGCACAGTCTTCGCCACGCATACAAACGCAGCATCACGCCTGAAATCTAGCATCTAACGGCAATAATATCTCCGGCCCATCAAGATTCAGGGGTGATCTATGATTAGGCTGGCTACTGATGAGGAAGAGATGCCAACACCCAGTCCACGCCTTGACGCACTGATCCCTCGTGAAGATTTTGAAGTCGATGGCGCAGGAACCGATCAAGACCTTCAAGATTTCGTGGATATTACAAGTTTAGAGAAGAGACACTTCTTCTACGAGTCTTTGCGAAAGCCTGATTTTCAGCGCGAAACTGGCAATTGGTCTCCTTGGCTTGTTAACACTACTTCCATCCAACTTCGATAGAGTAGGAGTAGATGGAGATCACTGAAGAGCAGTACGCGCGAATCAAGGATAGTTTGCCGGTTCAGCGGGGCAATGTAAGCCTGTCGAACCTGCAATTTCTGAATGCTGTGTTGTATGTGGCCGAGCATGGCTGTAAGTGGCGAGGGCTGCCGAAGCGTTTTGGCAACTGGCATACGATCTACACACGGATGAATCGCTGGTCGAAAAGTGGTGCGCTGGACCGGGCCTTTGAAAAACTGCAGAGCGAACAGATCGTGCGCATCCGGATTGAGGCGTTCAGCCCGGATTCGACCTCGGTGAAGGTTCATCCGGACGGCACCGGCGCATTAAAAAAAACGGACCACAAGCGATTGGCAAATCGCGCGGCGGATGGACCACCAAGATTCATCTGGTTGCCGCGAATGCTCGAACGGCCATAACGTTTGCGCTTTCGCCTGGCAACGCCCACGACGCGCCAAGAGGCCGTGAACTGCTCCGGGATTTAGGGCCGATTCCCGGCATGCCGTTGCTGATGGATCGCGCCTACGAAGAAAACGAGACCCGCCAACTGGTGCTGGATATCGACATGATCCCGGTGGTGCCACCCAAATCCAACCGTGTCGATCCATGGCGCTACGACCGCGCTCTCTACCGCAAGCGAAACGAGATTGAACGGCTCTTCCGAAGGCTCAAGGGCTATCGACGTATCTTCTCCCGATTCGAGAAACTGGACTCCCTCTTTCTCGGCTTCCTCTGCTTCGCCCTCATCGTCGAAGCCCTCAGATAGTGTTAACACGCCCTCGTTGGGCTTTGTTTGATATGTGATTTTCATCACATTGCTACTTCTCTCCGCCATCTACCATCAGCGCTGATAACTTCGACAGCTTGTTCTCGCAAACACTCGATGAAGCAGCCTACAGTCGAGTCAATTAATACGGCTGAGCGAAGATCCCTGCACTTCTTCAAGGGCGACGGTAATGACAAAAGCGTCATCCTGAAGAGCTGCATCAGCCAGGGGATAACGATTCGAAGGTGTTCATTTCGGCTCACAAGGCAATACATATTGTCGTGTATACCTTGTGAGACTTCGTGATTCATGGAATGAGTTAGACAATCATTACTCGGAGGTTACAGCCACAGATGACAAAGCTAATAAAAATCATGGTTATAGGACTGCTCATAAGGTGGAGCATGCCTGCCTGGGCTGTCCCCAGCTTCGCTCGCCAGACAGGCCTATCCTGTAACGTTTGCCACTACGATCCACCTGAACTGACAGCCTTCGGCAGAGTATTCAAAATGAACGGCTACTCGCTCATCAGCAACAAGGCAAAGCATACGATTGGCGATGGAAAGTCTCTGCAACTCCTCAACAACGTACCCATCTCCGTGATGCTGCTCATCTCCGACTCGAGCCTGCAAACCAAGCAGCCTGGCACCCAAAACGGCACGGTAGAGTTCCCCCAACAATTGAGCATCTTCCTCGCCTCATCCGTCGCACCTCATTTCGGCGTCATGGCTCAAACTACATACGACCATCAAAGTGATCACTTCACCATGGACAATACCGACCTCCGGTATGCCAACAGCAGGCAGCTCCATGGCAAAACACTGGCCTATGGACTCGACATCAACAATAACCCGACCGTGGAAGATCTCTGGAACAGCACCCCTGCATGGGGATTTCCGTACATTTCCTCCGATCAGACTCCAGGTTCTCTCGCTGCGCCCGTCATTGACGGCGGCCTCGCACAGGATGTTGCAGGAGTGGGCGGTTACGCCATGTGGGATGACCATATCTATGGCGATGTGACTCTCTACCGTTCCGAGCACGCGGGGGGGACTGCGCCGAATACTGGTACAGGTTTTAGCTACAACATATCGGGGGCGGCCCCTTACTGGAGATTTGCCTGGCAGCAATACCTTGGTAAGAGCTATCTGGAAGTTGGCACCTATGGCATGCACATGAGCTCTTATCCGGGTGCGATCAGCGGACCTACCGACTCTTATACTGACCCGGCATTCGACTTCACTTTGCAAAGACCGTTCGGTAGCAATGCGCTCACTGTGCATGGCACCTATATTCATGAAAGCTCAAGCATGGTCGCCACCTTTGAACAGGGTGGGGCCGGCATGGCCGATCACACCCTTGACGAGGGGCGCATCAACGCAACGTACTACTGGGGTAACAAGTACAACGTGACTGCACAGTACTTTACCTTGACCGGTAGCGATGACCCTGTTCTCTATGCGCCGGCACCCATTACAGGAAGCCGGACAGGAAGCCCCAACACCAACGGCTACATTCTCCAAGGTAGCTACTGGCCGGTCCAGAATATCGACCTCACTTTGGCTTATACCGGTTATGGCCACTTTAATGGCTCCGGCATAAATTATGACGGCTCAGGGCGCAACGCCTCCGATAACAACACGGTATATGCCGCAGTTTGGTTCAACTATTAATGGCGGTCAGGCAGGAGATACGCATGGAAAATGATCCAAAACATCATCAACAACAGGACCATCCTCACGCCACTCCCGTCACGGAATTAGGCAGTAACGTCATCGTCATCAGCAGGCGCTCCTTTTTTGGAGCCCTGCTGGGTATCGGTGGCGTTGCCATGAGTGCCTTGCTGGCTATTCCCGTGCTGCGTTATGTGTTGTATCCGCTTTACGCCAATGACACCCTGTCTAAGTGGTCCAAGATCGGCTTGGTGGATTCACTGCCGGCAGCGGGCAGCCCGCCAGTGATGAAGCGGATTACGTTTCGTAAAATTGATGGCTGGCGCGAAACAGTAACCACTGAATCCGTTTATGTAGAACGCACGGCTAATGGAAAACTCCGCGTACTCTCTTCTATCTGCCCACACCTCGGCTGCACAGTTCAGTGGCGCGCTTCCAAGGGTGACTTTCTGTGCCCCTGTCACGGAAGCGTCTACAGTCAGCAGGGCAAGCTCATGAAAGGACCTGCGCGCCGCGGTATGGATCCTCTGCCCACCAAGCAGGAAGAAGGGGAGTTGCTCGTTCATTTCGAGTTTTTTCGCGAAGATGTTCCGTACAGGGAAGTCGTGAGCTAGCGCTTACCAAGGAGATTCGATGCCGCAACAGGAAAATCCGGTAACACGTAAGCAGAAGCTTCTCGGCTGGATCGAGAGCCGTACGGGTATGAACCTTATCCTGCGCGTATCTCTTGACGAACCCATACCTGGGGGCGCCCGCTGGGCCTACGTCTTCGGTTCAGGGCTTCTGTTTATCTTTATTTCACAGGTCATCACCGGCATTTGTCTCGCGCTCTACTATGTCCCGTCCGCGCAGAATGCCCACGTCACTGTTGCCTACATCACCAAGCGCGTAGCCGCAGGAGAATTCCTGCGCAGCCTGCACGTCTATGGCGCCAGCGCCATGATTATTGTGCTGGCGCTTCACTTTTTACAAACCTTCCTATGGGGAGCCTACAAAGGCCGCCGCGAACTGCTCTGGGCCGCTGGAGGTGTGTTAGCTATTCTCGTGCTCGCCATGGGCTTTACCGGCTACCTGCTTCCCTGGGACCAGAAAGCTTATTTCGCAACTGCAGTTGCTACAAATATTGTTTCCACTATTCCCGTCTTCGGGTCCTGGATGGCGCATCTCATGCGCGGTGGCGACACCATCGGCACCCTGACACTTTCTCGCTTTTACCTGATGCACGTCATCATTCTTCCGGCACTGCTGTTTGCCTTTGTGGCCGTGCACATCTACCTCTTCCGCAAGGCTGGCGCAGCAGGTCCTATCAAGGAAGACCCGGTCGAACCCAAGCTTCCTCCGGAAAGCTTTTACCCCAAACAGGTCATCCTTGATCTTATATTTTCGATGTTACTGGTATCCGGCCTTGGATTTCTGTCTTACTTTCACCCTGTGACGCTTGGACCGCGTGCTAACCCGGCTTCCACGACGTTCATTGCGCGCCCGGAATGGTACTACCTGCCCATCTTTGAATGGTTGAAATTCTGGGAGGGACCGGCCACCGTCTTTGGCGTCGTAATCTTTCCCGCGCTCGTTGCACTTCTCTTCTTCCTGCTACCGTTTCTAGATCGCAAACTGGAACGCCGCCCATGGCGCCGTCCAATCCCACTGCTTGCTGTTTCAATCCTTTTCGGCGGTCTGCTCTACCTCGGCTACCTCAGTCACTATCAGGACATGCAAAACCCGATCATTCGCAACCAGCTTATGCAGCAGGCAGCCCAGGAAAAGGCCTACACCAGGACGCCTTTTCAGCCATTTGTGCAGTCACCGGGCTCGATTAACCTGCTGGCCCCTGCAACATTCAATCCCACTGTCGCTAAAGGTAAAGCGCTCTTTCAGCAGAATGGATGCTCAGGGTGCCACGGAGATCGTGGTCGTGGCGCAGTTGGACCATCGCTGGTTGGCATAGGTAAAAAGTATAGCCAGGACGCACTCCTGGCCCTCATTCACAAGCCTTCTGCGGCGATTCGCAAAGCTGGCATGCCCGGTGCGCCAGATCTTCCTATTCCAGAGGTCAAGGACCTGGTGGCATATCTGAACGCTCTTGGCACGCCTGAAGAGAACGTGCAACCGGCGATGTCTGCGCTGACATCATCTGCTGCAAACACGCAGACTCCGCCCGCTGGGGGCGCCGTTCCACTGACATTGGCGGTTGCCGCTAGGCCCGTATCATCTTCTGCCGGCGGTGCTGCGGCAGCACTCATCGCGCAGGGCAGACAGCTCTTCCAGGCTCACACCTGCGCCACATGTCATGGAGCCACTGCGCAAGGCACAACCATTGCGCCGCCACTGGCGGGCATCGGTCACTACTTCTCAAAGGGAACTTTCAGCTCACTCATTCACCATCCGAATACTCAAATGACGGCCAAGGGCATGCCGCCCGCACCTCTCTCTCTCAAGGAAACCTCTGCTTTGTGGACCTACCTCAATTCCATGCCTGCTCCAGCGCAGCGCCAGCCCGGTGTCCCGGCCGTCGTCATTTTCAAAAATACCGAAACCGCTCTAGCCCGCCAGGCATCTTCTGCTCCTGCCAGCAGCAGCGCGGCTGCAATCTCAACACAACAACATGTAGCCGCCTCGCGGCCACAGCCGCGGGAAGTCGCAGCTTCTGCAGTCAACGAACCTGCCGGCGACATTGTAGCTGGCAGAGCAATTTTCCAGTCTCACACGTGCGCTACATGTCATGGACCAACTGCGCAGGGCACAGCGATCGCACCGCCGCTGGCGGGCATCGGTCGCTACTTCTCCAGGAAGGAATTCAGCTCACTCATTCATCATCCAAACGCTCAGATGACAGCCAAGGGTATGCCGCCCGCACTGCTCAGTGATCAGCAGACTGAGAACCTTTGGGCTTACCTCAATTCCATGTCCGTACCGGCGCACAATGCGACAGGCGTTCCGCCGGTCGTCATTTTCAAGGCGTCATCTTCCAAACCATCTCAACCGTCTACTCCGTCGCACGCAATCGTGGCGGCTAGACCTGAATCCAGCGGGTCGGCTGCTGCCAAATCCTCTGCAACACTGGCCCTGCCGAAGCGCAAAGTGATGGTCAATCAATCTGCGCTGAACGGCCCAGCCGCTGCCGGCGAACAAATCTTCGAGTCTCACGGTTGCATTGCCTGCCACGGCGAAGGCGGTGTAGGAACCAAATTGGCAATCCCGCTGATCGGGATTACCAGGACGGTATCCCACGACAAACTCATCACACTCATCCGACACCCTGACTCCAGGATGAAAGCCGGCGGCATGCCGACCTTCGGATTTGATGATACGCAACTGAACGATGTTGTATCTTACTTGGCCACACTCAAGAAGTCGGCAAGAGGCGAGGCCACAACAATCACAGCTGCATTCAAACACACACCTCACAAGCTTTCTCCTCTGGAAGAGGCAGGCAAGAGCGTCTACTTCCAGCAGCGTTGCTCCACCTGTCACGGCAATGGAGGAATAGAAGGCACCGTAGCCGCTCCATCGCTCACAGCCACAGCCTCAGAGCTTCCTCCATCCATGATTGAGCACCTGCTCCTCCATCCTTCGCAAGCCATGCAGTCGCGCGGCATGCCACCCATTGATTTGAACAAAGCAGACATGAAGGCACTTATAGCATTTGTTCGCTCCCTCAGGTACAACCGCTAACTTCTAAGGAGCCTCTGATTAAGTTCCGAATCCGCGTCATTGGCGTCTAATGATGTAGGAGTAACGAGGACGCGATGCGCCAGATAACATTTGCCTGCCAGCCGAGTTTCGAGAAGTATTCCCGACCCAGTCGCCGAGAGCAGTTTCTGAGCACCATGGAGGCTGTGGTGCC
>Ga0078972_1000430_pt1 | contig 174558 bp, 161 predicted proteins | sample YelNatPaOPGAMG01_FD_67568 | JGI IMG/M metagenome (GOLD analysis project Ga0078972, IMG submission 67568) | Hot spring thermophilic microbial communities from Obsidian Pool, Yellowstone National Park, USA - OP-RAMG-01 (SPADES assembly) (version 2) | ecosystem: Environmental > Aquatic > Thermal...
TCAGGTGTCCACTTTGCTCCAGAATGAGTGTTCACTTTGGATCGGATCGGGTGTCCTCTTTCCTCCGGATTGGCTGTCCACTTTCAGTCAGAACGGGTGTCCTCTTTGACCAGAATACGCATCCGGACTCAAGGGAATCTGCATCGGATCGCCGTTCTTGGAGACTTCTCCGGGGACCTTCCAGACGTTGCGCTCGAAATCTATATCTTTCCACCGCATGCCCAAGACATTTGCCCTTCTCGCCCCGGTAAACAAGGCCAGTAATACGAAGTCCTTGAACGTCTCGCTCTCGGAAAGGTCCAGGGCTTCAAAGAATCGGGCCAGTTCCTCTCCGGAAAGAAAACGGTCCCGGCTGATCTCCTTGAATTTCTTGATTCCCCGGCAGGGATTGTCCCCCCGGTAATAGCCCCACAAGGACGCCTGGACAAAAACGGAGGAGATGAGGGCGAGAAGACGATTGGCCCGCACAGGCGTTTTCTCTCCAACCTTCCGATGGAGGGATTCGATCTTGTGTCGGGTGATCTCCTGGAGCTTGTAATTCTTCCAAGGCTCCAGGTGTTGTCGGTAGAGGGAACGATATTCCTTTGCGGACTTCTTTTGGTTTCCGTGCCGGTCCATGTAGATCTCGAAAAACTCCCCCAGGGTGACGCCTTCCTTCTTCTCGGCCTTGGGATTCTTCCCCTGGGCCAGGTCTGCCCGCACCTTCTTGGCCTTCTCCCGGACCTGAGCCACATTCAGATCCGGCCAGACTCCCAGCTTGAACATGTCGTGCCGCTTCTCCACCAGCACATCGAGGAAGAACGTCTTACGCCCGGTGGGATAGACCTTCACAATCAACCCCGGTGTTTCGTCGTCCCGGACGATATAGGCCCGGTCCTTCGGGAGCAAGATTTCAAGCCCCTTTTGCGTGAAATGCCGAATTTCCGCCATCTCTCGTTCCTCCCTGTTCCCTTTCCGGAATCCGTTCCGAGAACAAAATTTCAGGACTGTAGCCAACCTCCCCTTAATTTCTGTTCCATATATGTTCCATATTGTACGTCAATTTTCATCAAAAAACAAAGAACACGATCAAAGAGGGAATCTCGGTAATATGCCTGTAATGCTTGATTTATAGGGGGTAGTCAATCGGGATCAAACAGGGTAAAACCTACGGACTACTGACTCTGGATCTGTCTATCTAGGTTCGACCCCTAGTCCCCCAGCCATTCTTTCATGAACATCCAGCCATCTCAGGTTTCTTCCCACATTCTTCCCGTCCCCATTTGTTCATCACCATACGATGGAATTTTTCATTTTAGGTCTTTTTTTTGCCAAAGGATAAAATGGAATCGAAGAGGAATTCTCCATGACATTTACAAGCGGAATGGGACAGGAACCACTGCAAACGGTCAAGGCGGAAGGGAAATGTCCTTCTCCGCCTGTATTGGATGGAGGTTTCCTTCACGGAGTCCCGCTTAACTCCGGAATCACTCGCATATCGTGAACTCGAGAGGCTTTCCGGTTTCGAGAATGGATTTGAGGCTTGACAGAACCATGGGCCACCCTTTGGAGACCCCTTCCGCGATAAACCGCGAATTGGGCCGATTCATTTCGTGAGTCACTTTCAGCATGATCACCGCTTTGTCTTTGGTGGGATTGATTTCGAAAGTGCAGAGCGAATCGCCTTCCGCCTTGAATTCCGGCCGGAATTCATGTCTCCATTTGAGTACGATCCGATGGGGCTTCTCACACTCAATGACTTCTCCGCCATCGGCAACTTCTCCGTCACTAAACACAAGTTTCCAGGGAGCTCCTTTTTTCCATTCGGACTCGATCCCCATGCCTTTCCAGTATTCCCGCATGAATTCGGGACGGGTCAGGGCCTCCCACAGTTTCTCCGGGGTCGTGCGAATCAGGGTGACATAAACGAACGTCGAATTATCCGCCATCGGTCTCTCCTTCGAGTCGGGTTTTGAGATCTTTCAGAGCGCGAAGCCTTCCGCGCTCGAATTTGCCGATCCACCGGTCGGCAATGTCAAAAATAGGAACGGGGTTCAAGAAATGGAGCTTTTCCCGCCCTTGCCTTTTCGTGACAACGAGATTGGCGTCTTCCAGGATTTTCAGGTGCTTGGTCACTGCCTGGCGGGTCATGTCGAGCCCCCGGCAAAGTTCACTCAGCGTTTGCCCGTTTTCCTCCCTGAGCCGATCAAGCAGATGACGTCGGCCTCTATCCGCCAGGGCCCGGAATACAAGATCCATTTCCATAATTTAAAATAAGCAACCTTTTGGTTGCATGTCAAGAAAAAATATTTTCATGGGGGTATTTGTCAGAGAATACTTTTACAATCGCCATCTAAAGCGGGGGCGTATATCGGGGACTGAAAGTCCCAATACGCGTCCTCTCATCAACCCCTTCGGATGTTTCTCCATCCCTTAATATTATTGAGAATTTTTCACACTTCCAGAGAATCTGATGGTCTGGAAAATTGTGAAATGCAGTCCCTGAGGGCCTTAAAACAGCGTTCGTCGATTCCTTGCCCGACATCCCGCTCCATGATGTCGAGGGCCTGCGCGACCGGCATGGGCCCCCGGTAGGGGCGAGCGGCTGTCAGGGCATCGAAGATGTCGGCAGTCGTGATGACCCGGGTCTCCGAAAGAATATCTTCGTCGGTGAGGCGATGAGGGTAACCAGCTCCGTCAAGCCTTTCGTGATGGTTTCCGGCAATTTTCGAGAGGCGGAAGAAAATGCCGATCCGTCGAAGGATCTCTTCCGTATGGAGAGAATGTTTTCGCATCTCCTTCCATTCTTCCGGGTCAAGCTTTCCGGGTTTGTCCAGAATGGCATTGCTGATTCCCAGCTTCCCCAGATCATGCAGAAGAGCCCCCCTCCTGATCCAGTTTGTCTGGTCCCGGGAGAGGCCCATGGAGACCCCCAGGACCTCGCCATAGTGGGCGACCCGTCGGCTGTGATCGTGTGTATAAGGGCTTTTGGCATCGATAATCCGGGCAAAGACCTCGGCCATTCTGTCAAGGAGCTGGTCGTCCGGAGAGAGAAACCTTTCAAAGGGCTCCAGGGCCTGAACTCGTTCCTGGAGACCTTCGTCTTGCAGTCCCTTCCAGAGGTCCGGATCATTGGAAAAAGCCAGGAAGGACTCCACAAGCTCCGGATCAAACCAGGATCCCTTCCTGGACTTGACCTCTCGGATGGCCCGTTCTGGACCTCCCAGATGGTTGAAGACGTCGATGACCTGCGCAAGGAGAGAGATCCGGGATCCAATGGGAATTTTCTGTCCGGAAAGCCCCTGGGGCCGTCCCTTACCGTTCCAGTGTTCGTCAAGAGAAAAAATCCCTCTGGAGACGGCTTCGCCAAATCCCAGATGGCGGGCGATTTCTGCTCCCCGTTCACACCGCGTCTGAACGAGTTCGGTGGCAAGGGTCTCTCCGAAACGTGACAGGAAAAGGATCCGTCTGAGTTTACTAGCGAGGGGCTCTCCGTTCCCCGCATGACGGAAGACGAAGCGGGCCAGGGGAAGAAGTTGTTGGGAATCGATGGTCTTGAAATCGGCCTTGATGCTCCGGTCATCACTTCCGTAGAGCTCCCAGAGACGGGCGGCATTGCTGCTGCAGCCGGCGTCCTTGAGAAGAAGCGTATAGTAGAGGTCCGAACGCTCCCCGGTGCCAAGTTTGAAAGGATGGGCGATGCGCATCCCGATCAGGCAGGAGCGGAGACAGTGGCCGGGCGGCTGTCCCTCTGTCATGTCAAGGGCATAGCTCACGGCTCCTATGACTTCGGAAAGGCGCACCCTTCCGGGGCCCTCCTGGGGAAAGAAGGAAGGATTTCCGGTATCAGGGAAGTGTGGACCGGGGAACGGCTCCTGTGTCAACGAATGGACCCTCCTCGTGGGTCATCAGGGATGGCGGCCGGGGAGTGTGTAAGGCCTTTTCCGGATTCTAGGGCTTTTTATCCACCCGGACAAGCGGGCTCTTTTTTGAGTGGTTCTGGTAACGGCCCAAGGCTCATCAAAAGAACTGCCGGAAGAAGTGGAGAATCGGATTTTCCGGCGGATTCGGCATGGTTCGAGTGCAGTTTTCCGAGGGTTCCGTTCCAGCCAGGAAGGGAAGGACAACGGAAGGGCCGCAGGCCGGGTCACCTCGCAAGCCGGTTTTTTCATCGACGCTTGTCAGGAGGATTTCCGGAGGCGCCGGAGGCGGAGCCGGGGGAAATCCTCCCTGAAAGGACAAGAGGGAGGAGACGATCGGGAGGGCCAGCTGGGCTCCGAACCGGTAGGTCGGGGTATTGTCATCGAAGCCGACCCAGGCCAGGACAACTTCCCGGGAGGAAATGGCGACAAACCAGGCGTCTCTCCCACGGTTCGAGGTCCCGGTCTTTCCGGCCCACCCGGCGCGTCCAGGGGAGGTATTCATAAAGGTCGCGGCCGTCCCTTCCTCGAGAACTCGGTGGAGTCCGGTCCAGAGAAGAAAGACCGGACCGGAGGGGAAAATTCTTTCGGGAACCAGAAAGGCGCCTCTTCCGGCCGGATCGATCAGGGAGGGAGAGACATCATAGCCTCCGTTGGCGATCCGGCTGTAGGCGGTAGCGATCTGCAGGGGAGTCTGGGCCACCACCCCCAGAGGGTAGGACATGGGAAGGCGGGTGGGGCCCGGGGTTTCGAATCCCAGTTTTCTCGCGGTTTCGACGAGAGCGGCTTTGTCGAGTGATTCCGAAAGGTGCAGGACCGGAAGATTCATCGAACGCTCAAGGGCCTTGTAAAGAAGGACCGATTTGGATGCGTCAAACTCGTCGTTTTTCGGGACCCAGCGCTTGTGGCCAAGAAAAAGGCGCAGAGGGGTGTTGGGCAGGGAGCTCGCCAGGGTGGCCACCGGAGGAGAGGATCCGTGAGGGGAGAGCGCGGTCAGATAGGGAACAATCTTGAAAAGGGAGGCCGGCTGACGGCGGGAGCGGGTCGCCCTGTTGAGGGGCGAAGAGGCAAAGTCCCGTCCTCCCACCATGGCCCGTATCGCCCCGGTACGGGGATCCATGACGACAAGTGCCGCTTCAAGGGCCTGGGGATGGGACCTCCGTATCCTCGGTGGAAGGGATTTTTCGAGACGGCTGAGAAAAGAGGGGACAATCCGGTCAGCCTCTTCCTGAAGGAGGGGATCCATTGTTGTGTGAAGGGAGGAGGGGCCTGCCTGGGAGGGAATGCGCCGTTCCTCCCTGGCAAGCTCGTCGAGAAAATAGGGTCCGACAGGATGAAAAAGTCCCTTTGGCTCGATCAAGCCGAGGGGAAGTCGTGTCAGCTTGCCCCATTCCTTTTGATTCAGGATCTGATGTCGGTATAATAAGCCCAGAATTTTGTCACGGAGCCGCTTTGTTCTCCCGGGATGGAGAAAGGGGGAATAATAGGTGGGGGCCCGGTTGAGAGCGGCCAGGGTGGCCGCTTCCTTCCAGCCCAGTTCGCTGGCGTGGCGTCCAAAATAGCGCAGGGAGGCGGCTTCGACTCCGACAATCCGTTCCGTCCCGTATCCTCCGAGATCGATGTGGTTTAAGTAAAGCTCAAAGATCTCCTGTGGGGTGAGGATCGCCGCCATACGAAGGGCAAGGACGGCCTCTTCCAGTTTTCTTCCGAGGGATTTTTTCCGGCTGAGGAATAGGTTTTTTACCACCTGCTGGGTGATGGTGCTTCCTCCCTCCTTGAACCTGCGGGCCTTGATATCTATAAAAAAGGCCCGACCGATTCCCAGGAGATCGATGGCCGGCGAAGAAAAGAATCGCCGGTCTTCGGAAAGTAGGAATGTCGACTTGATCGACTGGGAGATTTGGCTGAAACCCACGGGGCGGTATTCAATCATCGCCCCGTCCTCGATCGAACCCAGAAAAAGAGGAGGGAGGGTGATCTTCGGTTCCGAACGAGGACCCCTGTCCTTGCCGATTTGGAGAATCTCCCCGATCCTGTCGTCAGGTCCCCAGGTTATGTCGGCAGCATTGCCGTTGTCCAGGGAAATATGGATCGTCCGGGTGGTCTTTTGAAGCAGGGGAGGAGAGGGGATCATTCCTCCCTCCCGTGCAAGGGACAGGTAGTGCCAGACCCTGAAAAGGGGAATGGGTTGACCCACCCGGAGGGTCAGGGAATGGGCATAGACAGGAATGGGCCGGGCCCCCTTGACCTGGTCAAGCCTCACATGAATCTTCTTGTCGATCCAGGCAATGGTTGCCTCTGTCGCACCGAAGATCAAAAGGAGAAAGAAGGCGGAAAGCCAAAGAAACCGGCTTCCAGGCTTCCTTTTTCGGCGTTTTTTGCCTTTGGAGTCGGTAAGGTTCGAATCCTGGTTCATGATTGATGAGGGATCACGGAAAGATGGAGACCGAGAGGGAGGAAAAAATCATGACTCGACCAAGATTTTGTCTTGGGACATTGACCGGGAATTTGCTTCTGTATGCTTTTCTTGCCATTCTTCCCCTTTCTGCCTGCACCCGCCAGGAGGGTCGCCCGATTCCCGAGGCTGCCGTTCTGGCTCTCAAAATTGGAACCACAACCGAACAGGACGTGCTCAAAAGACTGGGGACTCCCGAAAGCAAAAAACGATTGCTGGGAGAGGAACTCTGGACTTACCGCCATGTGCTCCATCAGGGATTTGCAAGCGTTGAGACAAAGATCCGCATACTTAGGCTCAGATTTGATGATCGGGGCATTCTCCAGAACATTGAGCAAAAGAACCGGAAATACGAGTCCCTTTTCTAGTGACCACCGGATCCTCCTTTCGCAAGTCCCGAAATCACCCGCCGGGGAGGGGGCGGGATGGGGCCCTGCCATTCGACCCTGACATGGGTCCCGTTTCCGCAAAGAACGACCGGGAAATCCCTCACCGGAGGTCCGAATCCGTTCAGATGGATCCTGGGATATACACCCCGGGGGGTTTGCCGGGCCCTTAAGGTAAAGCATCCGGTGCTGGTCTCAAAGGAGAAGCCTACGGCGTGTTTTTTTCCCGTAGGGGCGATGAGAAATCGGAGTGTGTCCCGGGATAGGCGTTCAAGAACCATCTCCCTTTCCGGATCGTGGTTTCGGGTGATATGGATCCAGCCTCCGGGATCCCGGATCGTTCCCGTATAGGCGATTCCCGGTCTGACCCTGACTGCGTGAATGGAAAAAACTCCGGGAATATGGGTCAGATAAAGACCTTCTCCGTCTTTTTCAAGTGTTGTCCACAAGGAATTGGCAGAGGCGATCTTTCCCCAAGGCCCGAGAATCAGGAAGAAGAAAAGAAGTCCGGCCAGGATGGGAGGCCGGAAAACTCGGTCAATGGGCCAGGACATCGGGCGTCTCCGTAGGCAAGGAAACCTTTTGAAGAGGTGGGGAGTTGACGTTTTTCATGAGCTCCAGGAGAAGTGCCGCCGCCCTTTCAGCTCCATAACAGGATTTCGGCCGACCGTTTTCCCCTTTTTTAAGGGGGATGTGGTCATTCAGAAGACGGTCAAGACCCTTTTTGATCTCGGATTCTTCCCGTGAGGGGACGGAAATGGCCCAACCCGCCATTTCCGCCTCCCGGGCCCTTTTGACCTGGTCGTCAAGATCCCGGTCGAAGGGAATGAGCAGGGAGGAAAGTCCCGCATTCCCAAGCTCGGTGACCGTATTGTATCCTCCGCTTGCGACGGCAAGGTCAAAGGCCGGGAGCCAGGGAGCCAGGGGCCAGGCCGGAAACCATTCCCGGGCCGTGATAGAGTCCGGCATTTTTCGTGCAAGGGGGCCAGTGGCCACAAACACCCCGACGTGACTGTCCCGCAGTCCGCGAACAACCACCCGAAGGACCTCTTCCGTTTCCGGATCGCCTCCTCCCCCGAAGGTCACGATGGCAGCCTTTTCTTCCCTCATTCCGAGGCGTTTTCTGAGATTTTCCCGCGGTTCAGTGGGCCGGTCCTCTGAAATGGGGCCGGTAAAGCGGACCCGCGGATCCTTTTCAAGCCAGGATGGAAGACTGATTGTGTCAGGGTCATGGGCTACCAGAATCATCTGGTAGGCCGAGAGGCGCGGACGGGCCTCCTCCTCCCGAAAGGAGCCGGGACGGGAGTCCCTGTATACGAAGGCCTTCCGGATCGGCCATTTCATGATCGGGGCCAGTTCACCCTCGGGCCCTTCCGGAAAGGTATCGGTCACCAGCAGGTGGGGATCGAAGGAGGAGACAGTCTGCCAGAGAAGGGGTTGTGAGGTCTGGTAGTAGGACTTGGGCGAAATCCCGGACGATCTCGCCCGAGAGGGTCCCGGGATGCGGATGGTGAAGGGGGCCTCCTCATGAGGGTAGGGACCCGCCTCGCATCGGGAGAGAAAAAGGATCTCATGGGAGGCGTTCTCTTTCCGGATCGCCCGGCTGATTGCCAGAAGCCTCGTGACATGGCCGAGACCCAGACCGTTGGTGGCATAAAACAGGATCCTCATCAGGAGCGGTCTCCACCCTCGGGACCACCCCTCTCCCGGTCTTCCCGATCGGCAACTCCACCGCCGCTCCAGTCCCCTTGTGGATGGGAATCCGGCATCGACACGGCCGGCGTGTCGTGATGGCCTTCGTGGGTCATCCAGTCCAGGAGCATGAGATCGCCAAAGGAAAGTCCTCCCCCCATGTAGGGGACCCCCCCGGTATAGAAGGAAGAGGGAGGTTGGTAGGCCCCTGTCTTCTGGTAGTTCTGTTCCATTTCGGCAAGACAGGTCGGACAGACCCGGGCATAGGCCACCTTTCCCTGACGTTCGAGGGGAACGGTCCGGCCTTCCCTGGCATCCCGTCCACAAAAGACGCAACGGTCTCCACCGATGGGAGGGGTTTCGGGGGAAGCCGACTGAGCCGCTTCCGGCCCCGGAGGAGACGGAGTCCCGGCAGTGGAGGAAAGACCCGGCTCTGCCTTTTCATCCAGGAGGGTCCGGATATTGAGTATTGCGGCATCCACGGGGGCCAAGGCTGCCTCGAAGCGGTTTCTTCGCTCGGCCCAGTCCGTCTGGGGGGTTTCTGGTTCCCTGAGAATGTTGAGGACATTCCTGTAGGCGGGATCAAGGGTCCGGAAGGCCTCTTCCAGATGGGCCCTCTTGTCCGGGTGGTCCAGAAGAAAATAGTTCTTGTCGTCAAGAAGCTTGTCCACTGCCTTCATGAGGCGTCCCGCGGTTTCCTCCATTTCCTCCTTGTCCCGGGTCCCTGATCTCTCCCTTTTTTGGGACATTCTCCTAAGAGCCAGAAAGATCAGCACCCCCCCGATGGCAACAAAAATCAGAAAGAGACCCAGGTGAGAGGATGACCGGGGAGATTCACCGGGAAAGGAGACGGGGTGGGGAGGAGGAACGGGGCTTTGTCCCTCGATGACCTGATGCATGAGACGCCTGTGCATGGATCTGACATGGGCGGGATTGTTGGTGAAGGTCAGGCCGGGGTTGGTATGGATCGCCCCTTCGAGATCAATCAGGGCCTGGTGCTCAAGGCCCTGGTGATCTTCGGAGAGTGCCATGAAGTACTGGAATTTTCCCGTCCCAGAGGGCTGGTGGAGGTGGAGGGCTCTGAAAATGCTGGCAGCTTCGGTATAATGGCCCGTGTGGTAAAGATGCAGGCCTTCCGTGAATGTGGCCTCTGCAGCGGTGGCCCTCCCCCCTGTCAATCCTGAAAGGAGAAGGAGAATGACGAGGGCGGAAAGGCAAAGGCGTCGCATGGATCCCATTTCAGGATTTTTTCTGCTTCAGTGCAGCAAGCTCCGCTTCGATATCGGGCTTTTTTTGATCTAGTTCAGAAAAGGCCGTTTCGAGATCCGTCCCTTTCTGCCTGTCGGCATAGTCCTTCGTTGCTTCGGCACGGGCCTCCATCCGTGAAATCTTTTCGGACATCCGTCCCATCTCCTGGCCGATATGCTGTGGGTCGATCTCGGCACGGACGGCATTGATCTCCTCCTTCGCCTTTGCCCGCTCCTCACGCAAGGACAGGGTCGACTGTTTCCGGGCAAAATCGTCACGCATGGCAGAAAGCTTGTCCAGGTCCGCGGAAAGTTCGTCCACTACGGACTTCTGGTCATCCCTTTGCTTCGTAAGGTCTGCCAGTTCGGAGGAAAGGCGGCTCTTTTCGAGAAGAGCCTTCCGGGCCAGATCATCGTTCCCGGCTGAAACGGCCTTCTCGGCACGCTCTGCATAGAGAGCAATCTGATCCTGTGCCTCGCGCATCTTCTGTTCGATCAGCTTGACCTCTGCCATGGCCTTGACCAGTTCTCCCCTGGCACTCTGAAGCTTGTCGTCGAGGTTCCGGAGCTGCTGGGCAATCATGGCCTTCGGATCCTCGAGGCTGTCGAGAGCTTCGTTGGCGTTGGCCTGGAAAATTGTCTTCATTCTGTCGAGCAAACCCATGAATCGTCTCCTTGGTGAAATTGGACGGCAGGAACGTTTATCGATCCTGTCTATGGTTTTCTTTGGCTGGAAGGAATCTCGTGTGATGTCGGAAGCTTGATGTGGTATCGGGGAATGTTGTCCCGTCCGTGGCCTTCCATCGGTGAATACATCGCAAAGGCGGCCTCCTTGAGGTGGAACAGAGAGCCTGTCCTTGCCGATGGACCTCCTCGGGGAGTTCTGATCCTCTTCGACCGGGCCAGGACATGGAAGTATCCGTTGTCATAAAAGCCGAGCCAGGCCTCCATCCAGCGGTGGGAAGACCAGAGGGGGATATTCCAGCGGTCGGCCATCCCGGTCATGATATCGAAGACATGGTCAGCCATCGGTTCCAGAGCTTTTTCATTGCGGGCCACTGCCCCTGTCACGTCCCGCACTTTGAGGACGAGTCCGGAAGACTCAACCCGCCCTGCCAGACTCATATCGCTTCCCGGGTCGAAGGCGAAAAAGGCCATGATCCGGAAGGGAGAAAGCGGAAGTATGGTCACGAAATGCCCCCGTTCCCGCCGGGAGGGCTCGTAGGGAATGTCCAGGAAGTCCTTCCAGCCCTCGGCCTGTCTGACGGAAGAGTGAAGGAAGGGAGCCTTTTCTCCGTGCGAAATCGGTGGGGGAGTCTCGATAGGCGGCGGTGACGGCGTTTCCACCGTTTTCCCCTGAGCGTGAAGGTCTTCCCCCTTTTTCAGGCCGGATCGGGACATTGCTGCCTGGATCCGTTCAATGAGATCCGGGCGGCGATCTTCGGGGGAGACGGACAATCCGATCGATTCTGCCAGTTCGACCAGTTCGGGGCGGGTCTTCTTACCCAGGCCGGGAATCGGCGCAGATGGCCCTTCGGATCTCTTTTTTGTTCCGGATTCCGAACCCTGGGAGGTGGAGACGGGGGAAGGGGGCTTTGATGGGGGGGTCCGGGCGGAACCCTTCCCGGATTTCCCCGGGACATTCTCTTTCACGGGAACCTCCAGTCAGTCACGGTTGTCCTGACGGCCTCCGAACCATGGTATCATGGACGGAATCGACGACCAACATTTCTTCAAGGATATCACAATGACCGAAAACTTTCCTCTCTCGCCCAAGCCCTCCTGGCTCCGGGTTCCCGCACCCTGGGGGCCCGAGGTCTCAAGAATGAAGGAACGTCTGCGGGGACACGGGCTCCGCACGGTGTGCGAAGAGGCCAGCTGTCCGAATCTTGGGACCTGCTTTCGTGAAGGTGTGGCCACCGTCATGATTCTCGGGCGGGTGTGCACGCGAGCCTGTCCTTTCTGTGACGTGGATCACGGAAAGCCCTCACCCCCGGATGCGGACGAACCCCGTCGCGTCGCAGCCCTTGTCCGGGAGGGGGGACTCCGGTTTCTGGTCGTGACTTCGGTGGACCGGGACGATCTTCCGGACGGCGGGGCCACCCATTTTCTTTCGGTTGTCGATCATTTGAGAAAGGAGTTTCCGGTATTGGGAATCGAAATTCTCGTGCCGGATTTCCGCCGCTCCCTCGACCTTTCCCTGGAGATTCTTCGGGAGGCCAGGATCGATGTGTTCAACCACAACCTTGAAACCGTTCCGAGGCTGTACCCGTCAGTCAGACCCGGTGCCGATTACAGGCACTCCCTGGAACTCCTCTCCCGTTTTGCCGACGGACACCCAGGGGTTTTGGTCAAGTCCGGGATCATGGTGGGTCTCGGCGAAGAAAGGGATGAGCTCAGAAGTGTGTTTGAGGACATGCTCTCTGCCGGAGTCGAGATTCTGACGGTCGGCCAATACCTGGCTCCTTCGGCTGCCCATCACCCCGTGAAGCGCTATCTTCATCCCGACGAATTCCGGGAAATTGCCTCGGATGCCCGATCGATGGGTTTTGCCAGGGTGGAATCCGGACCTCTTGTCCGATCCTCATTCCATGCAGGCAACCTTTTGTCCGATGAAAAGGAATCGGGGATAAATTGACATATCGAGAAAATTAGATATAATGAAAAACATGGAACCGGTCGACGTCTTCAAGGCATTGGCCAATGAATCCCGCATCCGGATACTCAAATGGCTCGGGGACCCGGAGAGATATTTTCCCGTTGGTCCTGAGAATTCTGAGGGCCATTCGGAGAAGCTGGGGGTCTGTGTCGGTCTTCTCCAGAAAAAAACAGGACTTTCGCAATCCACCGTTTCCCACTATCTGGCCATTCTCCAGAAGGCCGGGCTGGTGACAGCCCATCGCCAGGGGCAATGGACCTATTACAAGCGGAACGAGAAGGCCCTCAAGGCTGTCGCACGGTTCCTGAAGGAAGAGATCTGAATCGAAAATCCCGGAACGATATCCCTATTTCATTTTCAAAGGAGAGACGATGGCAGAAAGTGAGAGACAGCCCCTGTTGACACCCCTTGTGATGGGACCTTTCAGGCTTCGCAACCGGATTGTCATGGCCCCCATGACCCGGAACCGGGCGGAAAATGAAGGGCGAATCCCGATCGATATCATGGCGGCCTATTATGCCCAAAGGGCTTCCGCAGGCCTCATCATTTCGGAGGGGTCGCAGGTCAGTCCCCAGGGGGTGGGCTACCTGAACACTCCCGGGATTCATTCGAAAGAGCAGGTGGAAGGCTGGAAAAAGGTGACACGGGCGGTCCACGAAAAGGGGGGTCTCATTTTTCTGCAGCTCTGGCATGTCGGCCGGGTCTCCCATCCCGATTTCCATAATGGAGCGCTCCCCGTCGCGCCATCTCCGATCAACCCTGAGACGGAGGCTTACACCCCTCTCGGTCTCAAAAAGACGGTGGTCCCCCGCGAACTGTCGACCTCGGAGGTCCGGGCGGTGGTCCAGGACTTTGTCCGTGGCGCCAGAAATGCGGTGGAGGCGGGGTTCGATGGGGTCGAAGTCCACGGAGCCAACGGGTATCTGATCGAGCAGTTTCTCCGGGATTCCGCCAATCACAGGAAGGACGAATACGGGGGGTCTATCGAAAATCGTTCCCGTTTTCTCATGGAGATTGTCGATGGAGTGGGTCAGGCGATCGGCCGTGAGCGGGTCGGGGTAAGGCTTTCGCCGGCCAATACCTGGAACATCCCCGCCGACTCTGATACGAAGGCTTTGTATGGGTCGGTTATCGACCGTCTGTCAGGCTCCGGACTGGCCTACCTGCATCTTCGGGAAAAGGCCTCGGATGTTTCCGGCATCCCCAACATGGTGGCCAATGTGTCCGAATTCTTTCGCCCCAGGTTCAAGGGAGTCCTCATGACAAACACCGGCTTCGACCGGGAAAGCGGAAATCGGGTCATTGCCTCGGGGCTGGCCGATCTCGTGGCCTTCGGTGTTCCCTTCATCGCCAATCCGGACCTTGTGGAACGATTCGCAAAAAATCTCCCCCTCAACTCTCCGGACCAGTCGACCTTCTACATGGGAGGCGCCAAGGGGTATATCGATTATCCTGTCCACGCCTGATCTTTACAGGACCATGAAAAAACAGGGTGGGAAGGCAAACTTCCCCCCCTGTTTTTCTCTTGTCATTCTTTTCCGAAGATTCAAGATCTCCGGCAGGGTCCTCTGTAATGGCCAGTTATCCGCTCCCTGACCAGCAAGCCTCCCGGAGATTTGAGCCGTGTCTCGATCTCTCCGGAGAGATGCCTTTTGCCATAGGTGAAATGGGCTCTGGATATTCCGGTGGTGCAGGTCATCGTATAGGAAAGAGTTTTTCCTAAGAGGGTTGGTTTCGTCATGGAACAGTTCCTGGTCAGTCTGGACACAACCATATGATGAGCCGTCAGACAGTCGTCGAAGGTGAGGATCCGGGGAGGAATTCCCGGAATTCCCGACATGGTGATTCGTGTTGTGAAGGACCAGTCTCCGTAGGTGATCGGGAACCCAGGCTTAAGTGAAGGATCGGCGAAGGAGGAATGCCCCCCCGATAACGTGAGCAGGACAAAAAGGAGAAGGAAAAGAAAAACCGAAATCCTGGTCATGCAAGTTCTCCCTGGCAAGAAGGTGGAAATGGCGTCCCGGAGGATTTTAGAAGATCCGGAGCCGTAGATCCACAAGTCCAGCGAAAAAGGAATCATGCACCGGAAGTGGGCTCGTGACGGGAAAATGCCTTGTAGTAGAGGCCCAGGTAGGCCCCCTGTAGAACGGCTCCGAGAAAGAAGGGAAGTCCGAGAAATCCGTGGGCAAGCAGTGCCGCTCCTGCGACGGGGCCGACCGACTGGGGGATTTGCATGGAGACGTTATGAAGGCTTGCAGCCAACCCTCTCCGGTCCTCCCCCACAAGTCCGATCGAAACCGCCTGGCGGGCACCGATCGTGCTCTGGTTCAAGGCCACACGCAGAATGTGGGCGAAGACCGCCCACCCAAATGTGGGCATGAGAGGAATCAATAAGGTAAAGATGAGGCCGGACCCTCGTCCGGCAATGACGGTCGCGACCGATCCGTAACGGGTCGAGAGGTGGCTTGCCAGATAGGAAAGGATCGCCGCGAGAAGATAGCCTCCAGACATGGCAATTCCGATGGCATCCGGTCCCTTGTCGAATCTGACCGAGAACCAGTAGGCCATGAGGGGGGCATAGAGGCCCAGGGATATGCCGTTTAAGGCATTGATCCCGATCATGGTTCGTAGAAGGGACCACTCCTGTCGGAGGGTTTCTGGTTGTACCGACACAGGGGATGATATTTTGTCGGGTATGAACAGAATCAGGAGGAGGGCCAGGGCCGCCCCGGCCATGACGGTCAGGAAGACGGCCCGGGCGAGACCTCCGGGGGAGGAGGCTGCCGGGAGAACAAGAGGAAAGAGGCCCGTCAGTGCCCCCACGGCCATTCCGACGAAACCCAGGGCCGTATTGATGCTGAAAGCCGGTCCCCTTTCCCCCGCCGGAAGAAGGCGGGCAAGCCAGGACTGTTCGACCGGTGAAAAGGCCCCGGCCCCCCCTCCGGTGCTTTGTCCGAATCCTCCGATAATGGCGATCGTTCCCAGGACCCCGTTGGCCGGTGTTCCCTCCTCCGTCATGAAACCTGCGATGGCGCAAAAAAGCTGGAGGGATTCATAGGCCAGGAGAAAGCGTTTTCGCCCGAAGCGGTCGCTGGCGGGACCAATCACAAGGGTTGCCAGTATCGAAAAAAGGATTCCTCCCGTGAGCATCAATCCGATCGAGGGAGCGGACCAGCCGAGCCGCTTGAGTTCGAGGATGAAATTGGCGGATAGGGCCCCCTGACCGATGCTCCTCGCTGTCCTTGCTGCAATGAGAAGCAGGACGTAGGGAGAGCTGACGGTGGAGGTCATGAACTTGGGGGCGAGGGGCGCGGAATGATCATCCGTAGAACCCGAAGGAGGCATACCCGGTCAAAAGGGTCGGGTCCCCGGTGTTTTCCTCCGAATTGGCCGTCATAAGAAGGTGCGGGGTGAGGGAGCCTTTTTGGGCCAGAATCCCCAGGGCATTGACGCCTGTCGCCCCGCAGATACGGAAAGGGTCAACCGCCAGACCGGAACTGATTCTCTCGATTGTCTCCCGGTCGATCACTTCTGCCTCATGAGCATTGAAATAGCGGGATAGATCAGCCGAGACCAGAACGAGGGTGTTGGGGTCCGAAAGAAAGGGGTCCAGGATCCTCGCCAAAACATCGGTAGGCAGGTCCCCATACCCCAGCGGAACGATGGGAATCGCCCCCCAGAGCTCAAAAAGGAAGGGCAGCTGGATTTCTATGGAATACTCGGCAACATGGGCTTCGTCGGAAAAAAGGGTTTCCGGAAAGAAGGCCAGCTGCTGGATCGTCTTGCGGTCGACCGGGAGAGATCCTGTGGGAATCCGGTAGGAGGGAAAAGTGGGCAGGACCAAACCGTATTCTGGCCATTGGTGGAGCGGGGCCACGATCAGGATCCGTTCAGGCTTTTTTGTCCGGTTTCTGAGAAGCCGGAAGGCCGCGGCCGCCACCGGACCCGACCGGGCGTACTCTCCATGGGGGACGATGAAGGCATGGAAGCGGTCAGGGCTAACCCCACCGTGAGATGGGTCGGATGAACCCTCGAGAAGGGTCTGAACAAGGGAGGAAAGGGATTCCGGGTTTCCCGGATAGTAGGTGCCGGCGTGGGCAGGGGCTCTCTCTTGGGTCATGGTTCGGTATAGGACGGGGTTGATATTGACCGTCCTTCTTTCCGTCTCCTTTCAGAAAATGCCTCGGTCCAAAGGGTCTGGGAACCAACCCGGCCGTGTTTTGCCGGACCTATAGTAGCACGGGGGTCAGAGGGGAAATGTCCTGATTCTGGGTGACCTCTCCCCTTTTTAGGGTGAGATCAGAGGGCCAGAAAAGTCTCGGAGGGTCTTGTCTCTTGGACCGGAAAAAATTTTGCAATGGCCTTTTACAGATTGCGACGTTGGGCAAGTCCAGGCCGGTAGAATCCTCGAGACAGGATTTCCCGGTCATGTGTCGGACACCATTCGGATCTCTGAGACAGGAAGGGGGGAGCCCCCTTCCGTAAGGATCCGGTCCCGTGTCCGGCAGACCCGTTCCCGGCAAATAGACCAAATTGTCGGAAAGCCGGGATAGGCTGTCGGGCTCCCCGATTGAACAAGAATTGCCGACCGCATTCCCCCGTCTTCATGGTTCAGTTCAAGAACGGCCTGTCCGGTCGTCCCCGACCCCGCAAAGAAATCCAAAACAAGATCTGACGATCCCGGGGAAGAGGCCCATCCGATCAGGTCACGGATCAGTCGGGAGGGTTTGGGAAAGTCGAGGAGGACCTCTCCGAAAATCTCCTTCATCTCTCTTGTGCCGTCGGTTGTCGTGACCCTGTCATAATAGGATTCGGGGGTCTTTCTGCGCTCCAATCCCTCCTGCCGAAGATACTGCTTTGTATAAACCGTCCATTGTCCGTGCCGGTTTCTCTGGATCAGGATCTCGTCTTGTCTACGTTCAAAGGTTTCACGGCTCCAGCGCCACTGGTGAGTGGGACACAGGATGACGGTTCCGTCGGGGGCTGTAATGGGATACAGGAGATTCGGACGGGGAGACTGGCGGGTTCCGGACTTGGCGAAGGGAATCTTTTTGTAGGGGCCCTTTTCGTCGGCATGAGGATAGGCCTTTCTCATCTCAAGGGAAAGCGGCTCTGAAAAGGCGGGAAGAGCGGATATCTCCCGGGCATAGACCAGGATATATTCGGTCTGGGGGAGAACATGCCGGTTTCCTCGGCCCCGAACGACCTTTTTTCTCCAGGTGATCATCGAGACGAAGTTTTCCTCTCCGAAAATTTCATCCATCAGGGTTCTGAGGTGATGAACCTCGTGGTCGTCGATGCTGACGAAGAGAACCCCGTCCCTCTTCAGGAAACGATGGGCCAGCAGGAGGCGGGGAAATATCATTGAGAGCCAGTTGTCATGACGGTCGAAAACCCTCGATCCGGCAGACCTTTTGGAATATCTGTCGTGGTAAACCATCCTGTTGCCGGTATTGTATGGGGGATCAATGTAGATGATGCGAATTTTTTCGGCGAAGAAAGGAAGAAGAAGCTTCAGGACCTCGAGGTTGTCTCCCTCGATAAGAAGATGGCTGCGAAGGTCAAGGATTGGGCCAGGATCAAGGAATCCTTTCGGGGATTCGAAGGCCTTTTTTTCCGACAGCGCCCGGCCGGGCCAGATGAGCCGGGTCCCTTCGAATTCACTGGAAATTGTGTGCCCCCTATGAAAAAGTTGGTTTTCCTTACGTTGCCGAATCATTATAGCCTGACTTCCAGGAAGGAGAAAGGCGGAGGTCTTTTGATGCCCTATGGAGGTTGAGATTTTGAGCCGGATCTGGTAAAAACATTGCGGGCCGATAGCTCAATTGGCAGAGCAGCTGACTCTTAATCAGCGGGTTGGGAGTTCGATCCTCCCTCGGCCCACCATCCCTCAAGCCTTCAAAGATCCCCGATCATTCCTCTTTATCTGGTGAAAAAACACCTTGAGAATTTTTTCTTTTTAGAAGTGTGAAACTTGCCTGATCTAGAATCTTGATCCAGCAATAAACAGATTTGACCCAAATCAGATGGTATCCTTTGGCCATCGTCTTCCATGCTCAGGTCTTCCTTTTCTAAAATTCAGAATAAGGAAGACAAAAATCGGAATCCCCAAAAATTTCCTTTTGGGGGGAAGGGGCAGGAATGAGGATCTGCTCAAAGAAGATAACAGCAGATCCAAGAGGGGCTTATCTTCAGGAATCCATCCTGTCCCTATTATCACTCATGATTCAACCGAAGGAGGCCGTCATGGAAACCAAGGAGGCTTACAAAAAGAAGCTTGAGGCCCAACTCAACGAGTGGAGCGCCCAGATCAACTTGTTGTCCGCCAAGGCAAAAAACAAGGGCGCGGACGTGAATCTCCAGCTTGCCAAGACTCTGGAGGACCTTAAAGCGAAACAAATGGCGGTTACCCAGAAGATCAAGGAACTGGATGGTGCCGGCAGTGAGGCCTGGGATTCCGTCAGTATGACAGCAGAAAAGGTTCTGAATGATTTGAAAAAAGGGGTGGGAGAGGCCCTTTCCAAATTCAAGTGATGCAACCCCTTTTCAGATCGCTCCTTGTAAGGATTCTCAAACATAAGTTAGCTGCCACTATGGGCCTTCCTGGATGATCGCAATGTCGGAAGACAACGGGGCTTTTGATTGGTGTCGTCCCTGAAAGGATGGACAAGGGGGTCGGGGGGATAACCTCAATTTTCCAGCGTGATGAGAAATCGGGGGAGTAAACTTGCTGTGGAGGGTCCAATATCAAAATCCAAAAGAAAAGGGAGAGACTCTTGGTGATGGAGTCCCTCCCTTCATTACTTTATTTGTGAGGTATGAATCAAGGATTAACGATCAGGATTTGCTTCGGGATTTATGGTCACTATTCCCGAACAGGAATACGAGAACCCCGGTTCCCACCAAATATGTAAAAATAACGAGAAAGATACTGATCGGGCTGGCAGATGGTCCAAGATCCATGGTTTGCTCCCTTTCCCTAATGGTTTCAGCACCCCTTTGGTTCCATTACCAAAGGATGGCCCCCATGATACACCAATGAAACCATTTTCGTCTTCTTTTTTTCGAGTTTCATGGTAGAAACTTCTTGGCTTAGGGAAAGGGAACTCTCCCGGAAAGAATTCATGCCGGAGTGGGTTCCTCTTTGATTCCTCCAATGAAGGTCGGGCTCTTCCATGGGTTTCTGGAGTCGGGGAATTTGCCTTCCTGGAGGGTCAAAAGCTCAGGGCTGCCATAGTTCCGGATAGAGTTTTTTCAACGCGGCAAGCTTGGGAAGGTCGTGATAGACGATATAAGGGTAGGTCGGGTGCTCCTCCAGAAAATTCTGGTGGTAGTCTTCCGCGGGATAGAAAGCCTCAAGGGGGACAACCTCTGTGGCGATCGGCCGGGAAAAGAGTCCTGACCGTGAAAGCTGGCCGATATAGGACCTTGCGACCCTTTCCTGGTCCTTTGATAAATAGAAAATCGCTGAACGGTACTGGGTTCCCACGTCAGGGCCCTGCCGGTTGACCTCGGTCGGATCATGCGCCACAGAAAAGAAAATCCGGAGAAGTGTTCCGAAGGAAACGAGGCGGGAGTCGAAGGTGATCTCCACCGCTTCGGCATGGCCGGTCCGTCCCGAACTCACAATTTCGTAACTGGCTGTGTCGGCCGATCCTCCGGCATAACCGGAAAGCACCTTCGAGACTCCCCGGACGTGTTTGAAGACCGCATCGACCCCCCAAAAGCATCCTCCGGCAAGGACAGCCTTTTCGATCCCGCCGCCGGAACTTTCGGCTTCAGGCTCAGGAAAGGGCCTGTCCGCTCCGGTGGCCTCGCCAAAACAACCGATTCCCGCGAAAAGCAGAATGGATCCGGAAAGAAGGGTCTGGGCCAGGGTCATGGAGACCCTCCCTTTCCGGCCGGGAATGGGACAAAGTTCAATGCGGCCATGTTGATGCAGTAACGGAGGCCCGTGGGAGGAGGGCCGTCATTGAAAACATGGCCGAGATGGGCGTCACAGCGTGCGCAGAGGACCTCCGTCCGCCTCATTCCATAACTGTGATCTTCCCGTAACTGGATGTTATTCCCGGAAAGGGGATCCCAGAAGCTTGGCCACCCTGTTCCCGAGTCGAATTTGGTGAGGGCGGAGAAGAGGGGTGTCCCGCAACAGATGCAACGATAAAGGCCCCCGTCCTTCCGGTCGTAACCGGGACCGGAAAAAGGCCGTTCGGTGGCATGTTTCCGGGTCACATCATAGGAAATCGGAGAGAGGACCTTCTGCCAATAAAAATCATCATGGAGTTTGGAGACCCTGGCCGGTCCAAGGCTTTCCCCTTCTTCTGAAAATTCCGTGATGGTGACGAATTCCGAAGAAGGGACGGAATCTTGGGACATATCGGACACACCCTCTCTGGTGAAATTGGCTTGGGCAGACTCTCCTTCCGAAGGAAGACAAGAGCCTACGGAGAATCCCTGATTTCACGATAACCGCCTCCCCGCGCGAGGTCAAGGGAAAGAGGACAAGGACCCCTTCCGGTTTCGTCCAAGAACCCCCCGGGGCAGGAAAGGCACTCCAGATCCGAAGCGGAAAGAGTCCCCAATGGAATCAGATGCACCGGTCGGGCATGGAGAGGAAAAGGGGCCCTCCGGGAGCAAGGGAGTCCCTCCTCCTTAGGAAAAGGCGCGGAATCGGAAAGAGGCTCGAATTTGTGCGGAGAAGAGGATGTCCCCGGGGGAGGAAGTCTTCAGATGTTTCCTGCCACAGAGCAAGAAACTCCAAGGTGGAATCTCTGAGACCGACTGTTTCACCTGTCATCGGTGGGATTGGAGATCTTCGGATTTCGGGGAGAAAGGGCTTGAAGGAAAGACGGATCCCGATGGCTCTGCGAGAGGCGGGAGTCTTATGAGATCGGATTCGTCCTGAGGGATCAGGGGGATCCTTCCTTTGCCGGTTCCGTCCCCTCTTTCATCCGGCGGTCGAGGAAGAGGGCCTTTCGGAGAAAGGAGTCCCCGTCGATTTTTTCATTGTTCAAGGCCATGGCGATCAATTCACCCCCGATCATTTCGGGGGAAAGGATCATGTCCGGAGAAACCGAGCGAATTCGGGAAAAGTTGGCCCGGCTCCGGACAGAGACGATGGTCCTGGCTTTGGAACCGATATCCCGGGCAGCGAGGACCACAAAGGCGTTTTCCGCATCTTCATCGAGAAGGGACAGGATCGCCTGGGCGTCAAGGGCCCCCGCCGTTTTAAGGGTTTCGCTGTCTGCCGGATCTCCCACCACCTGGTCGGCCTGATCAAAAGGGGGTTCCCGGAATTCTTTGGGAACGATCAGGGTGACGGGAAGATTCCGGGAGGTGAGTTCATGGAACACATGGCGGGCCAAGGTTCCGGTTCCCACCAGGATGTAATGGTTCTTTCGAGGCATTTTCCGTTTCTCCGGGATGAGAACCTTCTTGAGTCTTTCGTTGATCAGGGGAATGAGAACTGAAGAAATGGCAGCACTGAAAACGGTGATGCCGAACAAGACAAGGCTGACCACAAAGAGACGGGCATCATCCGTTGTCGGGACTATATCCCCATACCCCACCGTGGCCATGGTGATCACGGCAAAATAGAAGGCGGTGACCAGATTGGTGATGGGCGGTGTAAATCCTTTTCCGAGAATGAAGGCTCCGAAGATTCCATAGCCCATGAGAAGAAGGATGCTGAGGAGGGAAAAGAACGAGCCGGTGGAGACGGTGGACTGGTCGAAGGATTTCCGTGCCAGAATGAGTCCGGCCAAAAGAATCAGGACGATCCCAAGGTGAAGGAAGGACAGGGGAGTCTCTCTCAGGATCACCACGAAAGAGAGAGTGGTGAGGAGGAGCGTGACCACCCAGGCGAAGCGGGAGCGGAGGAGAAGACCTGCTGACATCAGGAGCTGGACAAGGCCGATGATGGTCTGGGGGACGCCTCCAGGGATATGAAAGACAGCCGGAAGGTGGGAGAAGTCCTGGGCTGGTCCAAAAGTCTTTAGATGAATCCGGATCAAACGGATCTGATCAAGAAGCGGGAGAACATTCTTGAGGCCGTAAAGACCGACCACAAGGGCTAAAAGACCATGGGGAAAGAACCAGGAGCCTCCCGGAGTCCTGTGGAGGCGCTGGTCCAACCAATCCCGGGCCCTTTCGATTCTCCCTTTTTTCACATTTTCTCCTTGAGGCGTCAATCTGGTACCATGGGTGGAGTGATCGACGGGAGAAAGATAGCCCATCCGGAGGATCCGGACAAGGGCCAGGACCGGCGTAAAGTTGAAAGGCGGTCGAGGATGCTTTTGCTTCTTTTCAGGCTTTTGTTGAATGCCCTTGTCATTTTTGCCGTTTCCCGGATGGTCCGGGGGGTTGAGATCCGGGGATTCCCGACCGCCATCGCAGTCTCGGTGGTTCTGGGCTTTTTCAACATCCTCGTGCGTCCCGTTCTGGTCATCCTGACCCTTCCGATCACAATCCTGACCCTGGGTCTTTTCATCTTTGTCCTGAACGCCTTTCTGCTCTGGCTTGTCTCGGAAATTGTTCCCGGCTTTGAGATCCGGACCTTTTTCGCCGCTCTGCTCGCGGCCTTTCTCATCAGTCTGGGAAGTCTTCTGGTCTCCATGATATTTCCGAAGGGGTGGGCGTGAGCCCAAGTGTCCAAATGCCGGTCTTCCAGAAGTGGATGGCCGCCACCCGACCCGACCGCGAAATCAGTCTTCGTCGCAAGGGGGAAAGCCTTTTTTTCCAGGGTGACCCCTCTGATTATTTCTACGTCGTGACAGAAGGAAGGATCCTCTTTGTCAAGGAAAGCCCCTTCGGGACACCCCTTGTCCTTGAGCGGCTCCTTCCCGGCGATTTTGTGGCAGGTTTTGCGGTGATCTTCGACTTCCCCTATCCAGCCGGAGCTGTCTGCGACTGTCCCTCGAGGGCGGTCGGGTATTCGAAGAAAAATCTTCTTGCCGCCCTGGACCGGGACCGGGACCTTCGCCGGGAGGTCAACACGGAACTTGGGGAACGGTTCCGGATGTATCAATCGCGGTTACTCTATGCTCATATGCCCATCGAGGTCAGACTTTCCCAGGCCCTGGTGGCCCTCTCCGGTCGCGGAACAGACGTCCCGGTCCGGGAACGGGGAGCCTCCTATCGTGATTCGATCGTGATTACGCGCACCGTCCTGGCCCAGATGTGTCTGACCACGGTAGAGACGGCGATTCGCGTGACCCGTATGTGGGAAAAGGCTGGAAAACTCGATCTTTCCAAAAAAGGAATCATTCGGATCGTCGATCCGGCCTTTTTTGAAGGGATTGTCCACGGGCACTCCCTGCGACTTTAAACTTTCCCCTCATCACCCCTCTTCCGGACCATACTCGGCACCGTTGCAGGCCACACATATAAAATCCCCGTCCAGCCACCTCATGGGTTTTCCACAGATCGGACAGGCTTTCTTTTTCATTGTCTCAAGGGGCATGTCATCCTGAACATCAATATCATTCTTTCCTGGTTTCCCGGTGGCCATCACTGCTCCTCCTCGTGGGGGTGGATGAGACTTGGGACATTGACGACCTCATTGTACCGCTTTCCGGGGGATTTTGCTTTTGGCAAAGGGGGAGAGAAGCAGGGATAGATTTTCCCTCTCTCTCCCGGGGTGGTAGGCAAGATGGCCGGAAATTTCAGGAAGAATTGCCGGAAAGTATTGTCCTGTCCTTTTGGATCCCGGAAAAAGGATCGTCGCAAGAAACAGAAAAAGGAGAGGAAGGAAAATACGACGGAGGGAGGAGACGGAGGTAATGAGAAGAAGGATCACGGCAATATAGAAGACAAGTCCAATGGCAGGATCTCCCCCGGGGATTTTCACCAGGCTTCCCGGAAGCCGGGCAAAACCTCCGGCCAGCCCCAGGACGATATGGGCAAGGGAGCCAGTCAGAAGAAGAAGGATTGTGGGAGTGTGGGGAAGGATCAGGAGAAGGATCAGGTCAAAAAATCCCAAAGGAAGGAGCAGGTCTCCCGCCACCGGAACGAGGACAGGGTTTGCGATGATCCCCGCGGGGTTCATGGTTCTGAAGACCAGTGCCAGAAGGGGAGCCGTAAGAAGGGTGATGATGAGTCCGGCCTGAAAGGATTCCCGAATGGGACCCGATCCCGCCTTTTTTCGGCCCTTTTCCGAGATGTGTCTTTGATGCATGACAAGTCCCCACAGGGCGAGAAGGGAGAGAAGGAAGGAAAGGGAACGGGAGAGGGAAGGGACAAATGCCAGCATGAGGAGGGTGGAAAGTCCCAGAATTTCGGGAAACTCAAGGTCGAGGAAGAGTAGTCTCAAAATGGCCAGAAGGGAAAAGGCGAGATAAGCCCTGGCGGCGGCGGGAGGAATGCCGATCATCAGGGTGTAAAATCCGAGAAACGGAAGAAGCAGGACAAGAAGGCTCCGAGAGACCGGAAGGTGGACTGAGAGAGCGCGAAGAAGGGAAAGGGGCATGATTCGGACCAGTAGGAGAAAGGCCCCGCCCAGGGAGAGGCTCAGGAGGGTCATGTGTTCGCCTGAAACGGAAAGGAGATGGGAAATGCCGGACTGCCTGAAGTCCTCCATCGCGTCGGACGTTAGAAACCGAGTATCGGAAAGGACGAGGGCCGACAGGAGTCCCGCCACATCCGGGGGGTAGTCTTCCCTGAGGCGGGTCGTAAGGTTCCGGGAGAGTTGAAATGCCCGCCGGACAAGGTGGTTGACGGGAGAAGAGGAGGGTAAAACCTCCAGTGATCCCGAGACAGGGAGAATGTAGGTGGGGGTTTCGGAAGGAAGTGGAAATCCTCCTTGAGGGAGTGGAAGGGGATCGACCTGCCCCGACAGGCAGTCTCCCCAAACCAGAGGATCGGGTGGGAGTCGGTCATTCGGAATGAATAATTTGACCTGTTTCTGATCCATGGGTTCGCTCCCTTCCCTTGTCCCCGTGACCCAAAGGCCTTTGTTTGAAAGGGAGGGAAGGGAATCAAGGCAGATGTCGGCAGTGAGCGATCTCTGGGGAGGTGCAGGATGGTCCGGAGGGAAGAGAAGGAGTCCCGTCAGAAAGCTTCCTCCCAGAAAGACCACGAGAAGACGGGGGGATTGACCTGCCAGGCGCAGGACGAGTCCGAGGAGGGAAAGCAAGACAAAGTCTGACACGGGGAAGAAATAAAAAAATCCTGACAGGAAAAGGCCGGCCACACTCATGACGGAGGCAGGGAAAAAGGACCGGGAGGTCAAGGTTTGAGGAAATCTCTGTCAGTGGCGTGGAGGAATCGCCGAAAAGTCCTTGGAAACGGCTCTCTCCAGGGATTCCATCATGTGGTCGAGTTTTTTCGGATCCGGCCCTTCGAGCATGATCCGGATGGCCATTTCCGTTCCGGAATAACGGAGAAGGAGGCGCCCGTGGCCCTTCAAAAGCTCCTTTTCGACCTCGGCCCTTGTCCTTGAAAGTTCAGGGAGGGTTTCGATAGGTATCTTTGCCGGAACGGAGATGGTTTTCAGCATTTGAGGATAAGGCTCCATGACCCGGGCCGCATCGTCGAGCGAAACCCCGTCAATGGAAAGAATGGAGAGTAGCTGGAGGGTGGTGAGCAGGCCATCTCCGGTAGAGTGGAAATCCCTGAAAATGATATGACCGGATTGCTCCCCGCCGAAGGAAAGGGACATCCGGTCCAGCTCCTCCAGAATGTACCTGTCTCCCACCTGGGTCTTCCGCAGGTGGATCCCATGGCTCTTCATGGATTCTTCAAGAGCCAGGTTGCTCATGACAGTCGTCACAAGAGTGTCTCCCGAAAGACGGCCTTCCCGCTTGAGAAAGGGGGCGACAATCGCCATGATCCTGTCTCCGTCCAGGATCTTTCCCGACCCCGTCACAAAGACGGCCCTGTCGGCATCACCGTCAAGGCCCACACCCAGGTCCGCTCCGGTCTCGACTACACGTTTGGCGAGAATTTCCGGATAGAGGGCCCCGCAGTTGTCATTGATATTGATTCCATCGGGGGTGTCAGCCATTGTGATGACCTCCGCCCCCAGCTCCCGCAACGCCATGGGGGCAACCTTGTAGGCCCCTCCGTTTGCCATGTCCGCCACGATCCGGATCCCGTCGAATTTCTGTTTTCTGGGGAGAGTGTTCTTGACAAATTCGACGTAGCGGCCTTCGGCTCCTGAGAGACGGGAGACCTTGCCGATGAGGGCCCCTGTCGGACGAATGTGGTCGATCTCGGGGTCGGTGACCAGTCGCTCGATCCGGTCTTCAAGTTCGTCGGGGAGTTTGAGCCCCTCGGAGGAGAAGAACTTGATGCCGTTGTCATCGTAAGGATTGTGGGAGGCAGAGATCATGATGCCGGCGTCGGCTCTGAGACTTCTGGTCAGAAAGGCGATTCCGGGTGTGGTGAACGGCCCGACCAGAATGACATTGACCCCCATTGAAGTGATGCCGGATGTCAAGGCCATTTCCAGCATGTACCCAGAGATCCGGGTATCCTTTCCGATCACGATATGATGTTCTTCACCGGCACGGACAAAGAGATGGGCCGCCGCCCTGCCGAGCCGATAGGCCATTTCCCCGGTTATTGGATGGACATTGGCCTTTCCCCTGATTCCGTCTGTCCCGAAAAGTCTGGGCCGAGTCTTGCTCACGTCCCCTCCCGCATTAAGGTCGCAATTCCCGTCATGATAGCAGAATTTCAGCCCGTCCCAAAGGCTATCTCTTTTTCACCGGCCTTAAAGGGCCGGAGTGAGTGATCTCGACGGTCACGGTCGACGGTGACAGAAGCCTTATCCGTGTGCTCTCGGGGATTGCGATGCCTATGGCAAATGACTGGGTTTGTTTTCCTGTCAGGCGGGAGAGTTCGATGGGCCGCGTCTTTAGGAAATGAATTGAGGCCAGCTCGTTCCGGTCACCTTCGATCAGGGCATGATCCGGGGTTATGCGGACGCGAAGAGGAGTGATCCTGTGTTGGGTTTCTCCGATAAAGAGCGGCAGGATCCTGACAGATTTCCGGGAGAGGGGCATGAGATCAAGCGAAACTTTATCCGGGGCGAATCGGACCACGCTGACCCCAGTCGGAAGGGAGAGAACGGAATTGTCAAGGTGGAGTGTCCTCTGCCCCGGGGAAAAGGAATGTCCATCGAGGATGACCGACAGGCTCTCAGCATGGATTTGCCGTCCGAAGCCCGGGGGACCCTCAAGCGTGAGGGTGACACGATCCGGAAGGGATCTGGCGAGTTCGAGATGGGGAGGAAGCTTGACCACGGTGACAGGAACAGTCAGGGAAAAATACTCCCGTCCTGTGCGGCTGATATGGAACCAGAGGGCCAAGGAAAGGACCAGCGCCAGAATCTTGAGTGGCAGGTTCTTTTCCAGGGAACGCCGGAGGAAGTCCCACCTGATCATGGGTGATTCCTCGAAGAAGGGCCGGAGCCGCTGATGGCCTTCATGAGGGATGACAGTCCCGGAATGTAGGAAAGGGTGGCATAAAAGCGCTTTCGCAGGGACTGCATCTTTCGATTTTTGGAATGTCGGGTTTCCTTTCGGAAAAGGCGGGTGAGGGTTTGCCGGAGAAGGATCATGTCCGACTGGGGGGTGACCCTTCCGGCAACGACAAGAGAGATCTGGGAGGTCTCCTCCGAGACGACCAGGGCAACGGCATCGGTTTCCTCTGTGATTCCGATCGCGGCCCGGTGACGTGTTCCATATTGGCGGGAGAGGTCGGAGGAGAGGGAAATGGGAAGGAAACATCCGGCCGTGGCGATCCTGTTCTTCCGGATAATGGCGGCCCCGTCGTGAATGGGAGAGTAAGGGAGGAAAAGACTGACCAGAAGTTCGTTGGAAATGATGGCATCCAGGGGGACCCCCACCTCGACAATCTCGGAGAGATCGGTATTTCTTTCTATGACGATGATTCCACCGATTCCGCGCCGGCTTAAGGTTTGCAGGGCCTTCACGAGCTCTTCAATATCGAGGGAGGAGTCACCCAGAGGAATTCCGAGCAGGAGAGGGCTTTTCCCGACACGAGCAAGGGCTTTGCGGATTTCTGGCTGAAACAGAATGAGAAGAGCCAGAACAATCTGGGACCAGAAGCTGGTGATCAGCCAATTGAGTGTATAGAGCCTGAGCCATCCGGAAACGAAAAAGACAAGAAGGAAGACCAAGACTCCGATGACCATCTGGAAGGCCCGGGTCCCCCGGATGAGGAGAAGAATCTGGTAAAAGATGAACCAGACGGCAAGGACATCCAGGATATTCCGCCAGAGGGACCAGGACGCCAGACTATGCATGGTCCTCTCCCGCGATTAAGCGAAGAACCCGTCTGATCTGGACGGCGATATCCGGGCGATGTGTCCGGAACAGGGAGGCTCCATGGAGGGTCGACCAGGCCATGACGGCTGCCGTGGGAATGTCACGGCCTTCCGGGGCCATTGGGTGGTCCCTGTCGTCAAGGAAGCGTTTTCTCGAGGGGGCGATCAGAAGAGGGCCCATTTCCAAAAAAGAGTTCATGTGCCGGAGAAGCCGGAAGTTGTGATCTGTCGTCTTGCCAAAACCCAGGCCCGGGTCAAAGATCAGCCGGTCCCGGTCGATACCTGATCTTTCGAGCATCTGGGAGCGTTCTGAAAAAAAATGACGTACCTCGGAGACGACATCCTCATAGGAGGGATCGCGCTGCATTGTTTCGGGAGTCCCCTGCATGTGCATGACGACGGCCATGATTTCAGGGTTTTCCTGCATGATGGTGAGAAATCCCGGATCCCTGAGGCCTCCGACATCATTGATGAGTGTGGCACCGAAGTCCATAGCCTCCCGGAAGATCTCGGGGCGGCGCGTATCGATGGAAAGGGGAACCGGAATCTCGGCCAGGGCTTCGATGGCAGGAAAAAGGCGGGACCGTTCCTCCTCCGCCGACACGGGGCGGGAGCCTGGCCTTGTGGATTCGCCCCCTATGTCGAGGATCTGGGCCCCTGAGTCGATCAGACGGCGGGCCTGGTCCAAAAGAGAAGTCGTCCCCGACAGAAGGCCGTCACCTGAAAAAGAATCGGGGGTCACGTTTATGACCCCCATGATGAGAGGGAGATTTCTCCCCTGTCTAGCGTTTTGGAGAATTTCCCGGAGATCAGCCCGGGGCATTTGCCGCCTGGATGAGGGCATCGATCTGGGGAGAATCGAGGGTTTCTTTCTCCAGTAGGGCTTCTGCAATATTGTTCAAGGCCTTCATGTGTCCAGAGATCAGGCTCTTTGCCTTGGCATAGGCATCGAAAATGATGCCACTCACCTCACGATCGATATCGATGGCTGTGGATTCACTGTAATCCCTGCGCTGGAACATTTCCCGTCCCAAAAAGATCTCGTCGTTTTTCTGGGCAAAGGTGATGGGGCCAAGCTTGTCGCTCATTCCCCATTCACAGACCATTTTTCTTGCCAGGTCGGTCGCCCGCTCAATATCGTTTCCGGCCCCGGTGGTGATGGATTTCGTCACGAGCTCTTCCGCGACCCGTCCCCCCATGAGGATGGCAATGTTGTTGAGAAGAAAATCCTTCCCATAGGTATACCGGTCATCTGTCGGAAGTTGCTGGGTCACTCCGAGGGCGCGACCCCTGGGGATGATGGAAACCTTGTGGACAGGATCTGTCCCCGGAATCAGCTTCGCAACCAGGGTGTGGCCCGCCTCATGGAATGCTGTAACCCGTTTTTCGTCTTCGGTGATGAGAATGGACTTGCGCTCGACGCCCATAAGAACTTTGTCCTTGGCATCTTCGAACTCACTCATCTCGACCACCTTCTTGTCGCGGCGGGCAGCCAGGAGGGCGGCCTCGTTGACAAGATTGGCGAGATCGGCTCCGGAAAATCCCGGAGTGCCGCGAGCCACCGTCTCAAGGTTGACGGAGGAGTCGAGGGGGATCTTTTTCGTGTGAACCTCGAGGATCTTGATTCGACCCTTGAGATCAGGTTTTCCCACGATGATCTGCCGGTCAAAGCGCCCAGGACGAAGAAGCGCTGGATCAAGAACATCTGGCCTGTTGGTCGCAGCGATCAGGATGACCCCTTCATTGCTTTCGAAGCCGTCCATTTCGACAAGGAGCTGGTTCAGGGTCTGTTCACGTTCGTCGTGTCCTCCGCCAAGGCCAGCTCCCCGATGGCGACCGACGGCGTCAATTTCGTCTATGAAAATGATACAGGGGGCGTTTTTCTTTCCTTGCTCGAAAAGATCACGGACCCGTGAGGCCCCGACACCGACGAACATTTCAACGAAGTCCGAGCCGCTGATATGAAAGAAGGGGACGTCGGCTTCTCCGGCAATGGCCTTTGCAAGGAGGGTCTTTCCTGTTCCGGGGGGGCCTACAACAAGGACTCCTTTGGGAATATGTCCGCCCAGCCTCTGAAATTTTGAAGGATCCTTGAGAAACTCCACGATCTCGAAGACCTCTTCTTTCGCTTCATCGACTCCTGCAACGTCGGCAAAGGTAATTTTCTTCTTGTCCTCGGTCATCATCTTGGCGCGCGATTTTCCGAAGGACATGGCCTTGTTTCCACCGGTCTGCATCTGACGCATGAAGAAGACCCAAAGAAGGACCAGAACCACGATCGGTCCCCATGAAATGAGCAGACTCATGTACCAGGGGCTTTCTCCCGGCGGAATGGCAATGATCCTGACATTGCGTTTCTGGAGTTCCTCGACCAGGTGCGGGTCGTTGGCGGCGTAGGTCTGGAAGTGCGAGCCGTCTTTCATGACACCATTGATATGGTTCCGCTTGATTGTGACCTCACTGATCTGGTTCATTTCGAGCTTGGAAATGAAATCTGAATAGATCAGGTTTTGGGATGAGGGTTGACGGAACTGGAACATGTCAAAGACGAGAAAGACGACGATTCCGATGATCAACCAGAGGGCGAGATTCTTGTAGAACGGCTTCATCAACAGATTCCTCCTTCAAGGGGTGCGATTTCTGATTCTAGCATGGAGCATACCCCTCTTCAATCGGAATTTATGAAAACGGGCTAGGGGAAAGGATTCCTGAATTGGGAGGTCAGGAGGTTTGTTCGAGGACAGCTATGAAAGGGAGGGTCCGGTACTTGTTCTTGTAGTCAAGCCCGTAGCCGATGACAAAACGGTTCGGTATGGAAAATCCTGTATAGTCAGGGGAAAAGGAGACCTCTCTCCCGCCGCTCTTGTCAAGAAGAGCGCAGAACTTGACACTCTCCGGGTTGTGTCTGGCGAGGACATCCATGATGAGACGGGCGGTTTTCCCAGAATCAATAATATCCTCTATGACAAGAACATCCGTTCCCTTCAGGTTGAGGGAAGGCTCTGAAAGAAGGCGCGTTGTCCCGGCACCGTCGGAGGAGGGGGCAGAGGATGTCATCATGAAATCGATCTGGGCCGGAATTCCGATGGATCGGGCGAGATCGGCCGTAAAGGCGAAGGCTCCCTTCAGGACCCCGACCAGAACAAGATTCTTTCCTTCATAGTCACGTGTTATCCGAAGGCCGAGTTCTCGGATTCGGTGGACGATTTCTTCTTGGGTTATCAGGGGTTTTCCAAAAATTTTTTCCACTGGGAACGCTCCCGAGCCTGATAGGTTAACGTGACCGCACTTCCTGACCCATTGTGCGGCAGTAGCCCCGTAACATCGAGGATTCCAGGGATCCAGAGGGCATAGGGGCCTCGGCACAACACAGGGACCATGAACTTCCTGGACCATGGCAAGGGACGGTTCTTCCAGATCGAGGAAACGGGTCGCGGAGAAGCGGCCGTCTGGTCCGGCATGACCCGTAGGCCGGGAGTCCAATAGCAGATCGAAAAGGATTCCTCTGGACCCGTCTGGTCCGGGAGCATGAGGGATGTGGAGATTCCGGGCCCTCGGGATCGATCCCTCACGATCTCGCTCCTATTGGACCTCTCAACGAAAAGGGTCCCACCCCGGGGAAGCTGGATCGTTGTTGCAGTGAAGCCATCTTGCTGGGCCCCTGGAGGCAGTTCGTATCGCCATTTGTCGGATTCAGGATATTTGTATACCAGATCCGTCCTCCCAAATACAATACTGAGGATCCAATCCTTTCCGACGGGATAGTTCAGGAGATTTTTCCCCGGATCGGCCTCTTCAAGCGTTCGGAGGAGATTCCTCTCGGGAGGGAGAGGCAATCCAAAGTTTCCTTGCCGGTTGAGCAGAGATCGCAGGAAAAGTCCCTGAGCTGAAGGCCGGAGGGACTGGTACATGAAGAGGGAAAATCTTACCTTTCCGAGAGATTCTTCCTCGCAGAGAAGGGGCGTCAAGATAGGGTTGGGGGATGTTTCCCGTTCCATGAGTGTTGCAAGGTGGCCCAGGTGCCGCGATCCGTAGGGAGGAAAGAATCGATCGATCTCCCCCCTGAGGGTAAGGCGGATGCGGTTTCTGAGGTGGGCCGGGTCCAAGTTGGCCGGATCATCCCTATAAGGCAGTCCTGCGAGAACCAGGGCCTGTCTGATCTCCTCCCTTCCGAATCCCAGGAGGGGACGGAAGATTCTCCCTCGGCTCTCTTCGGCGATTCCTATGAGAGAACGGGGTCCTCCTCCCCTGAACAGGTTGGCCAGGACCGTTTCGATCCGATCGTCTAGTTGGTGGCCAAGAAAGATTGCAGATTGGGGGTGGGTGGAAAGATAGGATTCAAAAAATGAATGGCGTTCCTGTCTCAGAACAGTTTCGGAAATGTTTCGGCGTGAAAGATCAGGGGAGGGGGAGCAACCGGAATAAATCGGAAGGCCCATCGTCCGGGAGAGATTTTCAACGAACTCCTTATCATCCAGGTTCTTTTTTTCATCCGTATGGTGATTGAAGTGCAGGATGGTGAGGGTGATGGGGGGAGCGGCGAGACGGTTCAGAAGGTGACAAAGAAAAACGGAGTCTCCCCCTCCCGAGACTGCGATGGCCCATTCACGAAATCTGGGAGGATTGCCGTCTCGGGCCAGGAGAGCGTGTCGGAAGAAAAAATCCCTGGCCTTTGACTCAAAGGGGTCCAACGGATCCGGTAAAGGGATGGTCATGGAGGACCTGCCTTGCTTCTGCGACATCTGCCGTGATCTGTTGCTTGAGTGCATCGACACTTGCGAAGGAGCGCTCTCCGCGGATCCTGTGGTAGAAGAAAACCCTGTGCCACTTGCCATAGCAGTCCCTGTCGAAATCAAAAAGATGGGTTTCGACCACAGGATGATGGGTTCCGAAAGTGGGTTTGGTCCCGATATAGGTGGCTCCATCATAATAGCTTCCGTCGATCTGGGTCCGGGTCGCATAGACCCCGGGGGGAGGAATTAGACGATGGTCGGGGGGGATCAGGTTCAAGGTGGGAAAGCCAAGCAGCCGGCCGCGTTTTTCCCCAATTGAAACAGGGCCCGAGACCTCGACCGGTCGAGTCAGGAGCCTGTTGGCCTCCTCGATATCTCCCTGGTCGACGGCTTTCCTGATCCGTGAACTCGAAACTCGCTGTCCCTTCTCCTCATAAGGCGGAACCGAAGAAACCTCCACTCCCAGGGGGGACAGGACTCTCTTTAGATCCTCGATAGAACCGGACCTCCCGTGGCCGAACCGGAACCCCTCTCCGACAATCAGGGTCGCGGGATGAAAAAGATCCCAGAGGACAGAAAGGGAAAAGTCTTCCGGGGAGAGCAACTGAACATCCTTGTCGAAGGCGAGAACAACCAGAATGTCCAGTCCAAGGCCGGAGAGGACTTCTTCTTTTTGATCCGGGGACATGATCATGCGGAAAGGTGTTTCCGGAGACAGAAAAAAAAGCGGGTGGGGATCGAAGGTCAGAAGCAGGGAGGGGAGATGCTTCTTGTGGGAAATATCCAGAAGCCGCCTGAGAAGAAATTGATGGCCTGCATGAATCCCGTCAAAGTTGCCAATGGTCATGACGTGGGGACCAGGGGGAACGGTCTCGCGCAAGGACTTCAAGGATCCCCTGAAGGTTTTCATGATTACCGGCCAAGAAGTCTAGCAGCCGCAACTGCAAAATAGGTAACGATCATTTGGGCCCCAGCGCGGCGAATAGCGGTCAAGGTTTCGATCATGACCCGGTCCTGGTCGATCCAGCCATTTTGACCCGCGGCACAGATCATGGAGTATTCACCAGAGACCTGGTAGGCTGCGACCGGAAGGTCCGATGTTTGAGAGACCCTGGTGATGATGTCCAGATATGAAAGGGCCGGCTTAACCATCAGAATATCGGCCCCTTCTTCCGCATCGAGGCGAGCCTCCCTGAGGGCGTCCCTGATTCCGCGATAGTCCATCTGATAGGATGATCGGTCTCCGAACTGCGGCCCGGACATCATGGCCTCCCGGAAGGGGCCATAAAATCCGGAGGCATATTTGACCGCATAGGACAAAATAAGTGTGTCGGTAAAGGCATTCCGGTCGAGGAGTGTTCGAATGGCCATCACGCGTCCGTCCATCATGTCGGACGGGGCAACAATATCAGCGCCTGCCTGTGCGTGAAGAAGGGCCATTTTCGAAAGAATGTCGAGAGTGGGGTCGTTCTCGATCCTTTCTCCGCAAACGAGTCCGCAATGTCCGTGGGTTGTATATTCGTCGATACAGATATCGGTCATGATGACATAGTCAGGAAAGAGGGAGCGGATTTTTCCAATGGCCATGGGGACGGGCCCATCTGGATTCAGGGCTTCCGACCCTGTTTCATCCTTGGTTTGCGGGATTCCGAAAAGAAGGAGCGACCGGATCCCGGTTTCCCAAGCCTCACCAAGGATTTCGGGGAGTCTGTCGAGCGAATACCGGAAAACTCCCGGCATCGATGAGATCGGTTCTTTTCGTCCCGATCCCCAGGTCACGAAGAGGGGAAGGATCAGGTGATCGGGGGAGAGATCGACCTCCCGGACAAGATTTCTGATAGCCGGGGAATTTCTCAATCGGCGGGGACGTTCGACAGGATGGCTCACGTAGACAATTGCTCCTCGGGATTGAAGGTTTTTTTCTCGGTGGAGGTCGGGCCGTCAGGCGTCTTTCCAGAGATCTCCGAATTATTCCCTATCGGGGCGAGGAAATCCAGCGCGGCATCAAGAATGCCAGATACCGTGGGGGCTTGGGCCAGAATGATCTTTTCTACTGATCCGTCTCTCAGTGCGCCACCGGTGGTCGGTCCGATGGCAAGGGAGGGAATGGATAGAATTTTCTGCCGATGACCTGGAAAAATCTCCAGGAGTCCTGAAAATGCAGAAGGGCTGTAGTAGATGGCAAGATCAAGCTCCCCCTCTTCGAGCAGCGACTCCAGGCGATCCCGTTTGTATGCCGGAAGGGAGGGAAGGACATTTTCATAGACACCGATGGTGTCGACAGTGAAGCCAAGAGAGGAGAGTCCGTCCGGAATCAGTCCGGATCCCCGGTCCCCCCGGACGAGGAGGATTTTTCCGGTTCGGGGTCCGGGAAGAGTGGAAAAGGCATCCAGGACCCCCTGCCCGTGGGATTGTTCAGGGGTCGCGTCAGGAAATATTCCGAAGGACTCGAGGGCCTGGGTGGTGGCCGGTCCCATCGAAAAAATCCTGAGTCCGGAGAGGGAACGCACATCCTGTCTTCTGTCGGCTAGCTCCCTGATAAAGTGGCGCACTCCATTCGGACTCAAAAATACCAGCCAGGAATACTGTCCCAGATTCATGATTTTTTCACGGGCATTTTCCCCAAGTCCAGGAACGACAGAAATGGTCGGACATGAAATGACAGTCGCCCCAAGTGATTCAAGAAGAGTGGACAGTTCTGCCGAATGTTCACGTTCCCGGGTGAGAAGGATCCGTTTTCCAAAAAAAGGAAGCCGATGAACCCAGGAAATTTCCGAACGAAGGGTGACGACTCCTCCGATCAGGAGGGTGACGGGGGGAGAGAGATCGGTGGTGTCGAGAAAATCCGAAAGTTCTCCGAGCCTTGTCTCAAAGGATTCCTGCCTCGACGTGGTTCCCCACCTGACAAGGAGAACTGGAGTTTTGGAAGAAAGCCCAGCCTTAAGAAGTCTGTCAGCAAGCTGTTTCATATACATGACGCCCATCAGGACAACGATCGTCTGGTTACTTCCTGAAAGCCCCGCCAAGTCCTCTGGACTCCAATTCGCGGGATTGTCATGGGCTGTGAGGATCACGAGCCTTGAATTGTGATCCCTGTGGGTGACGGGAACACCCGCATAGGCAGGCACGGCAATGGGAGAGGAAATTCCTGGAATCACAGAAAAGGGAATGCCTGCGCGTTTCAGGGCCTGGGCCTCTTCCCCGCCCCTCCCGAAGACAAAGGGATCCCCTCCCTTGAGACGAACGACCACTCGACCCTTCCTGGCATGCTCGATCATGGTGTCTTCGATTTCCGCCTGGGTCATGCGAGGGTGATTCCTGATCTTTCCGACATCGATTCGGAGTGCCTGAGGAGGGGCCAGGTCGAGGAGTTCAAGCGGGACGAGATGGTCATAGAGGACCACATCGGCCGTTCCAAGGACATGGGCCCCCTTTCTCGTCAGAAGGCCAGGATCTCCCGGGCCGGCTCCCACAAGATGGACCAGAGGGAGAATCTTCCTGATATCTTTCGTCCGTGTATGGCGGGCCACGGGTGAAACTCCTTGTATTGTCAGGGTCAAGGGACCGTCAGGTCGTTTGTTTTTTTATCCGACTTTCCATTATGAGGGAGGACTTTCGGGTCTTCAAGCAAAAAGGAATGACAACGGAAGAGAGCATCAGTGGGATGAAACAGCGTCCAGCAAGGCTTTTCCTCCCCGATCAAGAAGTCTTCTCCCGGCTTCCTGCCCAAGCTCGATGCCATCGGTGGCCGGACCCGTTATGGTTTCCTCAAGGAGTGTTGTTCCTTCGGGATTCAGGACTCTGGCGATGATTTCGATTCTGCCGTCTGGAAGAATACGGCCATGGGCTGCCAGCGGAAGCTGGCAGCCTCCATTCAGAGCGGCAAGGACTCCTCGTTCCGCAAGGACGCAAAGGGTGGTCTCTTGGTCGGAGATCTGGTCGAGGATACCCTTGATTTTCTGGTCATCCGCCCGGAACTCGAGCCCCAAAGCCCCCTGACCTACCGCGGGAAGGGAGAGGTTTGTCGGGAGAAACTGGCGAATTCTGTCGGCAAAGCCAAGACGGACAAGACCTGCCGCGGCAAGAATGATCGCATCGACCTGTCCCTCGTCCAGCTTCCTGAGCCTTGTCCCGACGTTTCCACGAAGGGAGACGAATTTCAGGTCGGAACGGAAATGGCTAAGCTGCGCCATCCGGCGAAGAGACGAGGTTCCAACCCGGGCCCCTGCCGGGAGAGATTCCAGGGATGGGTATCGCCCTGAAACGAAGGCATCCCTCGGATCCTCCCTGGGAAGAATAGCTCCAAGGACGAGTCCATCCGGAAGAAAAGCGGGAACATCCTTCATGCTATGGACAGCGAGGTCGATGGTCCGGGCAAGGAGAGCCTCCTCGATTTCCTTGACAAAGAGACCCTTTCCACCGACCTGTGAGAGAGGAACCGAGAGAATCATGTCTCCGGTCGTTTTGATGATTGTCAGTTCGCTCGGGATTCCCGCACTCTGCTCGATCAGTTTTGCAACATGACGAGCCTGCCAAAGGGCGAGTTCGGATCCTCTCGTTCCTATCCTGATAGGAGATTTTACTGACGGGGAAGGCTTCAGCAAGATTGTTCGCCTGGAAGGGGAAAGTCGGGTCGTGCGGGATCGAGGGCAGAAGACTTATTGTCAGCTGGCCCACCTTCCTCCCGTGAGGAGTTATCCTGGGAAAGAAGTTCTGGCGACAGTCCGTAGCAACGAGAGATCCATTCCCACGCCTCCTCCAGATTCGAGGAGTTTCTAAGGGTCTGGTAGGTCGGGTGGAGCATTTTGTTGACAAGGGACTGGGCCAGAACCATAACCTGCTTCCTGGTGTCCTCGGGGAGACTTTCGAGTGTCCGGGAAAAGCGGTCAAACTCAGACTGCTGGAGTTTCTCGGTATGACGTCTGAGGGCCTGGATGAGGGGGACAGCGGACCTTTCGGCGCGCCATTTCTGGAATTGCGCAATCTCCTGGCGGACTATTTCCCTGGCGGCGTAGGTCTCCATCTCCCGTTCTTTCTGATTTGATTCGACGACCGATTTCAAGTCATCGATATTGTAGAGAAAGGTATTTGAAAGACGGGAAATTTCAGGGTCGATATTCCGGGGTACGGCGATGTCGATAAGGAAGAGAGGCCGAAAATCACGGCGTTCCATGGCGTTTTCCATGACAGGAACCGTCAGAAGATAGGTTTCCGCACCTGTGGAACAGACCACCATATCTGATTCGGCCATCGTCTCTTCAAGGCGTTCCATGGCGGCATAGGAGGCTTCGTATTCGGCAGCAAGGAGTTTCCCCTTTTCGGGATCCCGCGTCATGACGGTCAGGGATCGCACACCCATTTTTTTCATGTGCCGGGCGGTAAGCTGGGCCATTTCTCCACCACCGAGGAGAAGGACTGACTTGTTCGACATGTCCTGAAAGATCTTTCTTGCCAGCTGGCACGCGGCATAACTGATCGAGACAGGGAGGTGGCTGATGGCCGTCTCCGAGCGAACACGCTTCGCCGTGCTGATCGCTCGCTGGAAAATCTGGTTCAGATAGGGGCCGATGGTGTTTTCCTGTCGGCAGGTCTCGAAGGCTTCCTTGACCTGTCCCGTGATTTGCGGTTCCCCTACGATCATGGAATCGAGGCTTGCCGTGACTTCGAATAAATGCTCGACGGCTTCCGTATCTGTTTTGTAGTAAAGGTGAGGGCGAATGGGGATCGAGGAAAGGGCCGGATGTGTCCGGGAGAGGAAGCTTGTGAAGAAATCCGGGTCGGGATGAATGTTGGATGTGATCGTAAGGATTTCGACACGGTTACATGTTGAGAGAATAAGACATTCAAGAACATTTTCTTCGCGGGAAAGAATTCTTACGGCGGGAGACAGATGTTCTTTTGGATAGGCTATCTTTTCCCTGACGTCAACCGGTGCCGACTTGTGGTTGACCCCTGCGAGAGTAATCTTGATCACTGTCCAGCCTCCGCAGTCACCCGGTTCTCCTCCCGAGGAAAAGGAAACCCCCTAAAGAATAAAATGGGACCCTTTTGAAAAAAATACAAGAGCGAACATTGTGGCCGCAAAGATGAGAAAGCCGGAAATGGAAAGGTAGGCTGCCTGCTTTCCTCTGAAGCGACGGCTCCAGCGAAGAAGGACTGTTGCCGCATAGGCGACCCAGACGAAAAGGGCTCCCATGAATGCCAGCCTTCCCTGTGAGGCATGGGGGATGGTGCTCCCAAACTTTTTCCATGACCAGATCATGGCAAAAATCAGCCCGGTGGTCAAGAAAACAAAACCGAGACCATTGAAGTTTGTATTGAGTTGATCGAGGGTCTCGAGAGAGGGCATGCGGCTGAAAAAACGGTTGAATATTTTTCGTCTCAGGAAAAAATCCAGCAGGAGGTAGAGAAGGGCGACGATGAAGGAAAGAGCGGCAGAGGCCAGCCCAAGGTCGATCAGGATGGTATGAAGCGATAGAAGAAATCCGATGGGTGCCTTTGTGGCAAAAAGTGGAGCATGGAAGGAGATTCCGATGACCAGAAGGGTCGAAAGAAAGGCGATGGCAAAAATGAAAAGTCCCAGAATCCGGACTTTTTTCTGGTGTTCCAGGTAGAGAAAGGCAAGAACTAATGTCCATGAAAAAAAGGAGATGACCTCCCGCAGGGAAAGAAGGGCGACATGGCCCTGAAATCCGAACCGAATGAAGATTGCGAGAGACTGGAAAAGGACTCCACCGACGCCCGCCGTGACTGGGGCCCAGGGAACGCGGGTGGGACGGGAGAGGATAAGTTCTGACAGATAAAGAAGAAAAGCCCCCAGATAAAATCCGCTGGACATTTCAAGAAGCAAAAGTTCAAGCGGGGAGATTTTCATGCAAAGCCTTTCAGTGATTTCTGTTGCCGATCCCTGGTCTTCCGGCGGACGGACTTTGAATTTGAACGGGCAATGAGGAATAGGAGGAGCATGGAGACCGATCGTTCTGATATGATGGTTTAAACGGTTCTTGACCCTTATGCATTGTGGCGGCGCCGCCATTTATTCTACCACAGAGTCCGGGGTCGGGCCAAAATGGCCAAGATCGGCTCCCCCGTGACCGAACCCTCCCATTGTCTGGAGGTAATTTTGTTTCGGAATTTTTTTTATGCCCTGAAGGCGGAAGGGCTTTTCGAACGTCCGTTCAGGATTTCCCCCAATCCGGTCTCTCTTCCTGGAATAGATGAGGATTTTCTGGCCCGTCTTGGTCAAGCTCTTGTATCCTTTTATAGGGCTCTTGACCTTCTGTACAGAGAACCCGCCTCAGGTCATGAATTCGTAAGGTTCTATCTCGACCGGGGCAAACCGGCGAACCTTCTTGCCCTTGGCCTTGCCAGGAGATTCCGCCAGGACCTTCCCAAGGTTCTCAGGCCGGATCTCCTCCTGACCCCGGACGGACCTGTCCTGACAGAAATGGATTCGGTTCCCGGAGGGCCCGGACTTCTCCTTGCCCTTTCAAGACTCTATCGGGATGCGGGGCAGGGGGGAATGATCGGGGGATCGGAGGGTATCCTGGAGGGATTTGCGGCCATGATCCGATGCCAGGAGCCGGATCCCGCCCTGGCGATCGTGGTTTCGGACGAGTCGGAGGAGTATCGGGGAGAAATGACCCTTCTGGCCAGAGCTCTTTCCAAGGCCCACTTCCCGGCTACCTGCATCCACCCCCGGGAGTTGCACTTCGATGAAGAAGGTCTTTTCGTCCAGACCAAAAACGGACCTTTAAGACTGAACATTCTCTACCGATTTTTCGAGCTGTTCGATCTTTCGAATATTCCCAAGGCGGAAATGATGCTTTATTTTGCCAAGGGTGGCAAAGTCCGCATTACTCCCCCTCTCAAGCCCTGGCTCGAGGAAAAAGCCGGGATGGCTCTCTGGCATCACCCTGTTCTTCGTCCATTCTGGCTCCGAGAGATGCCGGATGGAGCAAGAGAACTCCTGGATCGTCTGATTCCCCAAACATGGATCCTTGATCCGGCCCCTGTCCCCTTTTCCGCGACTGTCACCCCTCCCATTCCGATCGGAGACCGTTTTCTGAGAGACTTTTCCGGCCTTTTCGGGTTGACTCAGAAGGAGCGGCGATTCATTATTAAGCCATCCGGATTTTCCCCGCTGGCCTGGGGGAGCAGGGGGGTTGTTGTGGGACATGACCTCCCCGAGGAATCCTGGCATGAAGCCTTGCAAAAGGCCTTTGAAACTTTCGACTCCGTTCCTTCGGTGCTGCAGCCCTTCCGAACGACACGAGTCCTGGCATTATCGGGATTCGACTTCTCGGCAAATCATTTGCTGGAGGAAGGATATCGCGTTCGGGTCTGTCCCTATTTCTTTGTGATAGGGAATGACCAGGTCAGGACCGGTGGAGTCCTTGCAACTGCCTGTCCGAAAGATAAAAAGCTGATTCATGGAATGGTCGATGCGATTCTGTCACCTGTCTGGGCCGGAAATGACCAAGGTCAGTTCGCTCCTGGCGAGGGTGGACAGGGTTGATATGGGTTGATGGATGTTTTGCGGTTTCTGCTTTATCCTGGACGCATGAAGTCCGGGAAGCGAGGTGAAGATGGAAGAATGGCAGGAGCTGCTTGTCGGTGGGGTACGCAAGAGCGAAGACCTTCCGCAGGATTGGGTGATCTCCAGAGAGGGAATCGGCCCGGAAAATGTAGAAAATCTCTATCCCCTCAGAATCAATTCCTATTATCAGTCACTCATCCAGTCTCCGGATGATCCTATAGGCCTTCAGGTCATTCCAGACCCCGTGGAATGGATGGACGGGGAGAGTCCGCTTGATCCCCTCGGCGAAGACGAGGACAGCCCCGTTCCCAGTATCGTTCACCGTTACCCGGACCGTGTCCTTTTTCTTGTGACAAACCAGTGCCCGATTTATTGCCGCTACTGTACTCGAAAGCGTCTGGTCGGAAAACCGGAAGGAGTTGTCACGCAGGAGGAAATCAGGCAGGGAATCGATTACATCAGGGAGCACCCCGAGGTCCGGGATGTTATCCTCTCAGGGGGAGATCCCCTGATGTTGAAGGATGCTTTGCTCGAGGAGATCCTTGGGGGTCTGAGATCCATCCCTCACCTTGAGATAATCCGCATCGGGACAAGGGTTCCTTCTGCCCTCCCCCAGCGGGTGACCCCCGCATTGTGCGAAATGTTGAAAAAATATCATCCCCTCTTCATGAATCTGCACTTCAACCACCCTCGCGAAATTACTCCCGAATCATCTTTGGCTTGCATGCGTCTTGCCGATGCGGGGATTCCCCTCGGGTGCCAGACAGTCCTCATGAAAGGGGTCAATGATGAGGCCGGGGTTCTCGCCACCCTCTTCAAGCAGCTCCTGCGCATACGCGTCAAGCCCTATTATCTTTACCAGGCCGACCTCACCCGGGGAGCCAACCACTTCCGGACCCCTCTTTCCACGGGGCTTTCCATCATGCGAGAGTTGCAGGGTCATATTTCCGGAATGGCGATTCCTCATTTTGTGATTGATGCCCCCGGAGGCGGCGGAAAAATCCCGGTGCTTCCAGACGATTATCTTGTCGGAAGGGAAAACGGGAACATTATTCTGAGAAACTATGAAAACCGGATCTATACCTATCCGGATGCCGAATCAGGCTCTCTCCCGGAAGAAGGAAGGGGCCCCCATAAGCCTGCACAAGACAATCATGAAAGAAATCAATCTGGTGGAGGCCCATTGGAAGAGGAATGCTCCCGATCCCTGATTCCGAAGGAACATCCCGGGAAGGACGAGCGAAAAGGTTTCACGGCCACCATTTCCGCCACACCTATGCCGAAACAGGCAGACCGGAGTCCCTTATGATGGACCCGTCATTTGGCGAGGGTCACCCTGACCTTTCCCTTCCTGAAGAGGAAAAGAGAGGGGTTTATCATGCCATCTATACAAGAAGGGATATCCGGAGAGAATTTTTGCCGGACCCTGTCCCCCACGAGATCATCGTCCGTCTTCTGAAGGCTGCCCACCATGCCCCATCAGTGGGTTTTATGCAGCCCTGGAATTTCATACTTGTGGAAAACGTAATTGTCAGGCAAGAGCTCAAAAGGGTCGTTGACAAGGAGAGACGTGCGGCGGCAATCGTATTCGAATCTCCCCGTTCCGAAAAATTTCTGGCACTCAAGGTGGAGGCCATTCTTGATGCTCCTGTCCTCATTGGCGTCACGATCGACCCGGCCCGGGAGGGCCCTTTTGTTTTGGGGCGGCTTTCCGACCCTGATACGGATGTGTATAGTGCCTCCTGTGCCATCATGAATTTGTGGCTTGCAGCAAGGGCGGAAGGGATTGGCATGGGCTGGGTGACCATCTTCCGGAGGGAGGATGTCCAGGGAATCCTGAATCTCCCTTACCATGTAAAACCTATCGGACTTCTCTGTCTTGGTTATGTTAGGGAATTTCCCCGGAGACCCATGCTGGAGACAGAAGACTGGGCTTACAGGCAGCCCTTATCCAAGCATGTCTTTGTGGACGGTTGGGGGAGGCAGGAAGGGCTTTTATGGGAAACGATCAAGGAAGACCTCGACAAGAAGGATGACTGGCCTTGGGAACACTGAGCGACTGCCAGATTCGTGGTCTGATTTCCGAGGGTTTCGTGACCTCGTCGATGGAATGGGGGGTGCGCCAGATCCAGCCAGCCTCCCTAGACCTTCGTCTCGGGCCGGTCGCCTATCGCCTTCGATCGAGCTTCCTTCCACTCGAATCATCCGTCAACGACCTTTTGCCAGACCTTGCGCTTTACTCCTTCAATATCGATTCGGCTCCCTTTCTCGAAAAAGGAGCCGTCTACCTTGTCCCCCTTGCCGAATCCCTGGCCCTCCCTCCCTTCCTTTCTGCCAAGGCGAATCCGAAATCATCGACCGGAAGGCTCGATGTCTTTACACGTGTTCTGACGGAAAGAGGAGACCGCTTTGATGACATTCCTCCGGGATACTCTGGAAGGTTGTATCTTGAAATCTTTTCGCGATCCTTTACCCTCAAGATCAGTCCAGGTCTCGCCCTTTGTCAGATGAGATTCTTTGCCGACAGGAAGTTTCTCTCGGACGAGGAGATTGTTGTCCGCCACCGCCAGTCGCCTCTGTACCATGTTCCGGAGTCCCCATCCTCTGAAAACTTTCGGGACAGGATCGTTGATGGGGGGCTGTATCTTGGGGTCCGCCTCCTGGGAGAACCGATCGTTGGTTACCGGGCCCGCCCCGATGCCGGGATTCTCAGCCTGGTCCCCGGAGATTCCCAGCGCGCCACGGAATTCTGGGAACCGATTCGGGAGATCTCCCGTGGCGAGATGATTTTGGAGCCGGAGAAGTTCTACCTCTTCGCCTCTCGTGCCAAAATTCGGGTGCCTCTGGATCTGGCAGCCGAAATGCTCCCTTTCGATGCGGCAGCGGGAGAGCTCAGGACCCACTATGCCGGTTTTTTTGATCCTGGATTCGGACTTTCCGGGGAGGGGGCCCGTGGTGTTCTTGAAGTCAGGCCCCATGACGTTCCGTTTCGGATTGTGGATGGCCAGCCGGTCTTCAAACTCCGTTATGAACGGATGGAGCGAGAGCCGGACCTTCCCTACGGCCAGGGAATAGGGTCAAATTACACAAACCAGGGACTTAATCTGAGTCGATATTTCATAAATGACTTTTCAGTGTTCGAGGCCTCCTGAAAAGAGGATTGATTTTCCGGTAGAAAAAAAATAAGATTAAAAAGTTATGAAATAGCAAATTACTCCCTTCCTATTCCCCGGTAGCTCAGTTGGCAGAGCGGGTGACTGTTAATCACCATGTCGCAGGTTCGAGCCCTGCCCGGGGAGCCATTTTTTCGCGATTTTCTTTTCCTTTTGCCCCAAGATGCGGCTTCAAGCCTGACCGTTCTTTTGCAGAGACCGGTTCTGAACTCCTTTGATTTCCGGACTGATCGGGTGGTAGCTGCCGTCAGGGAGTGCCTGTGATATTTTTGCGTGACTGGAAGGCCCTGGGGGGAAGAGAGCGGCGAATTGTTGTGGCCGCCTTTCTGGGCTGGACGCTTGACGCCTTTGATTTTTTCCTTCTGGTTTTTGTCCTCAAGGATGTCGCCCATGCCTTCTCTGTCTCCCTGACTACGGTGACTGAGGCGATCTTCCTGACCCTCGCTTCCAGGCCTCTGGGAGCCTTGTTTTTCGGAAGACTCGCGGACCGGTATGGACGAAGACCGGTACTGATGGCGGTCATCCTCCTCTATCCATTTTTCGGATTCCTATCGGCGATTGCCCCGACAATCGGGGTCTTTCTGATTTTCAGGGGATTGTTCGGAGTCGCCATGGGTGGCGAGTGGGGAGCCGGCTCATCCCTGGTCATGGAGAGCATTCCGGCACAGTGCCGGGGATTCGTGTCTGGGATTTTGCAGGCCGGCTATCCTGCAGGATACCTTCTGGCTTCTTTAGCCTTTGTCATTTTCTATCCGGTGAGCGGCTGGCGGGGGCTTCTGATGCTGGGCATCCTGCCGGCCTTCCTCGTATTCTTTATTCGAAGGAGTGTTCCTGAATCTCCTTCCTTTTCACAAAGAGAGTCCAGGGATTCTCCCAATTTGTGGGCTCTCGGCCGGAAATGCTGGAAGCTCGCACTGTATGCGACAGTCTTGATGACAGCCTTCAACTTTCTAGGCCACGGGACCCAGGACCTTTATCCCACCTTTCTGGAAACGACCCATCACCTTTCTCTTGAAGCGGTCGGGGGGATCGCCGTGTTTTACAATATTGGGGCGATCCTTGGAGGTATCGTTCTCGGAACGATATCGGAAAGAATCGGAAGGAGACGGGCGATCCTTTTGGCGGCCATGATGGTTTTGGTCGTCCTGCCTTTTTGGGGAGGGGCCGATGGCCTGGTCTCCCTGGGCGTGGGAGCCTTTCTCATGCAGTTTGCCGTCCAGGGAGCCTGGGGGGTTGTGCCGGCTTACTTAAACGAGATTGCGCCGCCTGAAGGCAGAGGGGCTTTCCCGGGTGTCGTCTACCAGACAGGAAACCTTTTGGCCTCTGCCAATGCGACGCTTCAGTCAATCCTGGCAAACCATCTCGATGGAGGTCTCCGAATTGCCCTGATTCTTGTTGCCGGACTTTCGGCCCTCGCGATTGCTCTCCTGATCGTCCGTGGGCCTGAAAGAAAGGGCCAGCCCCTCCTTTGCGAATAGGCTTAAGGACTGGTCAGTGTTCCCGGGTTTGTCTAAACGTAGGTTGCGAAGGCAGTCAGGGCGCGATTGAGAGCCTTGTGCTTTTTACGGAATTTTACCAGGGGAATGCCCTGCTCCCAGGCTTCCCAAGACTGCCGGATCGATTGTCCTCCAGCCCGGGCGCCATCGGGGTGTCCACAGACCCCTCCGCCGCAAAGATAGGCGAAGTCAGGCCCGAAAAGGTCGGCATGAACCGCCAGTGTTCCGGCATGCATTCCTCCCCCAACGGCAATTAGGGAGGATTTCAGTCCCGGCATCGGGGTTCGGCAAATCTCGAGAACCGTCTTCAGGTCGGTTTTCCTTGACTTGAGAGTTCCGGAAAGAGCCGGATAAAGAATGATGTCCGATCCCAGGATCCGCATGAACCGCGCCCAGGCACGGACCGACATTCCGTGCTTTTGCCAGAGCCAGTCGCTGGTTGCCATATGGGCCATGATGGGAACTTGCGAATGGCGGGCCAGTTCCTCAAGCATCGGGAACCCGCTCGCTGCCGGAGAGAGCATCGCAATTTTGGCCCCGGTCCTGGCCCCTTTGAGATATCGGTCAATCATGGACTGCGGCCTGTCGACGGTGTGCATCATGACCCATTTGGGTTCTCCTGTCTCCTCTTCGGCCCGTCGTGCAGCCTCGACCGTTGCCTCAAGCCTTTTGATATAATCGGGTTCCGGCTCCTGGAGGAGTTCGTCGGACTTGACGACATCCATTCCCCCCACGAGACTTTCGTAGGCGATGCTCGCATATTCCTTGGGTGTGAGTCCCTGGGAGGGTTTGAGGACTGTAATGAAAAGAGGACGTTTGGGATTTCCCCGTCTTTTGGCAATCCCTTCGACTCCGAATTGGGGCCCAGGCAATCTTGACAGAAGGTCAGGAGAGGGTTCGAAGTCAGTCAGTTCGATGGACTTCAGAATGTTCAGACAGCTTATTTCCCCCGCAATGGAAAGCACCAGCCCGTAGGCAGATGAGATCCGCTGGGAGGGGACCATGATCTCGACGATGGCTTTTTTTTTCCCTTCTTTGACTTTCAGCGGTTTGGCCGCAAAACTTTCTGTTCCAGCTGTCTCGTAGGACGTTTTCTTGACGCCAAGGCTCATTTCCCTTGCGATCAGGGCTGCAGCCTTTGGAACATCGCTTGATCGGATCGTGTAGGTCGTCTTGATTATCTCTGGTTTGCTCATGAAGAGGATCCTTTATTCTTGGAGATCGTTGGAGGGTAGTGGGAAATCGGATACATTCCCAATACAATAGGACAAAGAGGGAGACACAGGCAATACAACAATAGGGAAAGGATCAGGATTCATGGGTCAAACGACAACGGCAACAATTGAGGCCATCGACCGGTTTGCTGAGGATGTGAGGCTTTTTCGCCTTTTGCCGGAGGGAGAACCTGTCTCCTTCATTCAGGGTCAATTCATCAAGGTCCTGTGGGAAGGGGAAAAAGGTTCTTATTTTGCAATAGCCTCTCCGCCGTATGAAAAAACCTATCTCGAGATTCTTGTGAAAAAAGGAAAAGGTGTCTCGGAAAGACTTTTCGAGGCCCGGACTGGCCAGAAAATTTCTTTTGAGGGCCCTCTGGGAACCGGTTTTCCTCTTGATCCCCACCGGAGCAAGAATCTTCTCTTTGTCGGGGTGGGAACAGCGATTGCCCCTCTTCGATCCACTCTTCTTGAAGCCCTCCGCCGACGCGGGGAATTTGGACGGATAGAATTTTATTTCGGAACCCTCACCCCCGGACATCTTTATTTTGGGCAGGAGATGGCGAAATGGCACGCCCAGGGAGTCAATGTCGTTGTAACAGTCACATTTCCCGACGAGCACTGGGATCGCCACTCAGGGTTCGTCCAGCATATTCTCCAGAGGCAATCCGACCCGCTTCACCAGACTGTGGCCTATGTGTGCGGGATGAAGGAGATGGTCGAAGAGACGATTAGCGTGCTTAAGGAGCGGGCCATTCCGGAAGAGCACATCCTTCAGAATATTTGAAGGCTCCCTTCTCAAATTGACGAGAGCCTCCGGAGGGCCTTAGGATGGAACAAAGGAATAGGACATGATCAATTCAAGCCAATAATTGGCCCTGGTCTTTTTTTCCCCATCATGAGGATCTGTTACATGGACAAGACCGACCCCTTCAGCCGAAAGAAAAATGACTCCGAACCCAACAGCGATAAAAAGGAAGGGGCGGCCCCCGAACCTTTTGCAGATCTCGTCGTTGCGATGGAGCGCCTGATCCGGCTTCTTGATGGCCAGGAAGAGGAAATGAGGGAGGCTTACCGGATCAGAAAAAAACTTCAGGAGTTCGAAAACGAGTGGCAAAGGATGCAGCATGAGGCCTCTCGTCTCTCCGATGTTCTGGAAAAAGTGACCAAACCGGCTTTCCGGATCGGAACCTGCCTCGGAACGACGGACGATGGGCTGGCTTGGGTGTCTGTCGGGGGAGGGGATTATCAGGCAACGGTCGATCCAAGGGTCTCTCTCGATTCTCTGAAAAAAGGAGAGCGCGTTCGCCTGAACGAGGCCCTGTCCATCCTCGGGACGGTCGGCCCTGACCTTTCCGGGCCCATTGTAAGGGTCGGCCGCCTTCTCCCCGACGGGCGCCTGGAAATCGCCTCCGATCGTCCTGACAACACCTTGGGAACGATCCTCGACAGATCAGACCTTCTCAAGGACGAGCCTCTGTCAACGGGCGATTTTGTGAGACTCGACAGCACCTCCCGCATCGCAGTGGAAAAAGTTCGCAAAAGAGAGGAAAGCTATCTCCTGGCGGAAGTTCCCACTGTCGGGTGGGAGTCTATCGGTGGTCAGGAAGAAGCTATCCGGGAGATCCAGAAAGCTATACTCAACCCTGTCCTTTATCCTGAAGCCTATTCCCGCTACGATTTCAAATCTCCCCGGGGATTCCTTCTCCATGGCCCTCCGGGGTGCGGAAAAACCCTGATCGGAAAGGCAACGGCCCATGAGATTGCCAGCCGGCTGGCACAGAAGGAAGGAAGGCCCGTCAAGGGTGTTTTCTTTCATATAAAAGGCCCTGAAATCCTGAATATGTGGCTCGGGGAATCCGAACGCATTGTGAGGGAGCTGTTTGAAGAGGGCGAGAAGATAAGAAAAGCCGGCGATTTTCCTGTTTTATTCATCGACGAGGCTGAGGCCATACTGGGAACCCGCCGCAATGGGCGCGGTTTCAATATCCACAATACCATTGTCCCAATGTTTTGTGCAGAACTTGATGGTCTCGCCGGTCCGTCGGGCTTCCAGATGGTCATTCTGGCCACGAACCGCCCGGAAATGATCGATCCTGCCATTCTTCGACCAGGAAGAATTGACAGAAAAATTAAGGTTAAGCGCCCCTCCTTCGAATCGGCGATTGAAATTCTAAGGATTCACATGGGGCCTGACGTTCCAATCCATCCCATTTCTTCCGGCAAGGATCAGGGTGGTGATCGCGAGGCACTTCTTATCTCATTCCGGGACCGGTTTTTTGCAAAAACGGATGAAAATGCCGTTTTCGAAATCTTCCGACGGTCTGGAAAAAGAATGCCGATTTATCGATCCGATTTGGCGAGCGGGGCGATTCTTGAGTCCATCACCCTCCGGGCTAAGGAGAGGGCCTTATTGCGAGAGATTGAAAACGGAGACGGAGGAGTGTCCCTGGACGATCTCCTCTGGGCAGCCCAGTGTGAGTATGACGAAGGGGATATCCTTCCTCCGGCGGAGATTGCCCTTGAGTGGATGAGCCTTTTGGACATCGAGACTCAGGATGTTGTGGATGTACGGAAGATTCGCCCGGTTACGGGGTCTTCCAGGACTCTCAGGGCAATTGAATAGAGGGATATTTTGCCGGAAATGAAGGAAAAGGAGGGATTCCCCCTCTCCCCGAATCAGGTTCTGATCGGGTTGGAGACAGAGTTCGGGATCATCCGAAAGGATCTCGAAGAATCCGATCCTGTTCGCGAATCGATGGATCTTGTCCGGGCTTACCGACCCCATTCTTTTGGGACTTGGGCCTACGAGAGCGAAGATCCCCGTGCCGATGCCAGGGGGTTCCGTGTTGACCGGCTCGCCCAGGATGAGGAAGAAGAAGCCTTTTCCCGTTCCGACCAGCGAAGACATTTCACCTTCAGGGAATCCAAGAGCGACAGGATCCTCCAGAATGGTGCGCGCTTTTACAACGACCATACGCATCCGGAATACTCCACGCCTGAATGCCGAACCTTGCGCGACCTGGTTACTTATGACAGGGCAGGGACTGAAATACTCAGGCAGGCCATCAAATCCAGGGAGGAGGTCCTGGGGCAACGTGGAGTTCTTGGAATTTACAGAAACAACACTGATTTTCATGGGCACAGTTACGGTTGTCATGAAAACTATCTTCTTCCGCGCGCACTTTCTTTCGGGCGGATTGTTGAGGGCCTGACTCCCTTCCTGGTTGCCCGGACTGTGTTGCTGGGGGCGGGAAAGGTTGGCAAAGAAGGGGGGGACGGCTATGCCATGGAGGGCTATCAGCTTTCCCAAAGGGGAGATTTCATCGAGGAGCGGATCGGGGTGGACACAATGCATCACCGGCCAATCGTCAACAGCCGGGACGAACCCCACGCCGACCGAACCCGTTACCGGAGACTTCACCTGATTTGCGGCGATTCGAACATGTCCGAATGGCAGACAGCCATGAAAGCGGGAATGACTCGCCTCGTCCTTGCGGCCGTGTCTTCCCTCCCGGAACTTAAGCTTCCGGTCCTGGAAGATCCTGTGAAGGCCTTTCGTCAGGTGTCCCGCTCGGAAAACGGGGCGGCTTCACTGAAGCTTGAGAATGGTAAGACCATGTCCACCGTGGACCTTCTTGAGGCGTATCGGATCCTGGTCGGGAATCTCTCGGCAATTGACGCTGAAGACCGTTGGATCCTTTCAGAGTGGGATCGGGCCCTTAAAGATTACCGGAATGATCCGGAACGCTTGGCCGATCGGGCAGACTGGGTTGCCAAGCGACAGCTCCTGGAGCTTTTCCGGGTCGAGGAAAGTCTTTCTGTCGGTGACCCCTGGTTCCAGAGCCTTGATCTTGCTTACCACGACTTGGATCCGGATCTGGGAATGTTCTGGCCCCTCGAAGCGGATGGTCGGATCATGCGCCTTTCTGACCCGCAGGAGGTCGAGGACGCTACAGGTTGTCCCCCTTCCATGGGACGCGCCCCGGTAAGGGCGGCTATCATCCATCGTTTTGAAGACCAGATCCGCGATGCTGGGTGGGAGCGAATCGCCTTTATTGATGGCACATATATCGATCTCCCCCTCTTTCTGACCCTGGAGAGGATGGAGGTTGATACCCTTTGCAGGCGAATCGGGGCCTGTGAGGGCCGAGCGGCACTGGCTGGTATCCTGGCAGGATTGGAGTAGGGAGGAAAATCTCATGAGAATCAATATCTTGAACAGAGGAAAATTTATCAGCCTTTCATCTTCTGAGGCCAGCATCGGTCTTGATGAGCAGGAAAGGGTTCCCTTTCCTGCAAAAAAAGGGACCACCCCAGATAGCCCTTCTCCGAGAAATCTTGATCCGAAGCCAATGAAGGATCGGATGATGGACCGAATGAGGAAGGTCGATCCGAAGCAGTCCGAACGCTATCGGCAAAGAACGGGTGAGTAGTTTCTTGAATCCTCCGGAGAAATGGAAAGGATGCGGGCATTGAGAATCGACAAAGAGGGAAGGGGAGGGTTTGTTCCTCCGAATACAGGTTATTTCCCTGATCTGCTCAAGCAGGAGGGATCATATCGCCAGGTGAGGATTCATGAAAAAGGCCCTGTTTCCGGAGCGGCTCATGGGACGACCATTCTGGCTTTCCATTTTCGCGATGGAGTTTTGGTGGCCGGAGACCGCCGGGCCACGGCATCAAACAGGATCATGTCCAACCGTGTGGACAAAGTCCTTGAGATTGATGATTCGGCTCTCCTTGCCATTTCGGGTTCTCCGGCCATGGCCCTTGAAATGGCCCGAGTCCTTGACCATTCCCTCAAATTCTACCGGCGGAGCCAATTGACCGAAATTTCCCTGGAAGGGAAGGTGCGGATCCTTGCCCAGCTTCTCAAGGAAAACCTTCCCATGGCCGTCGAGGGAATCGGAGCTGTGGTTCCTCTTTTCGTGGCCAGGGATCCCGCCACGGGGGCTGTCCGTATTTATTTCTACGACATTCTGGGAGCCCATTTCGAAGGTGTCGAATTTTCCGTTGGCGGATCCGGGTCGCCGGAAGTTCAGGGCATTCTCCGGTATCTCGACCGATGGAATCCCCGTCCCCTGAGGGAAATGTCTCGGGAGGAAGCGATTGTCCTTTCCCTTCGTCTCCTTGAAACGGCCTCCTACTTCGATTCTGCAACAGGGGGGGTCGATTCGCAGGATCCGATCTGGCCGGTCATAAAATTGTTGACTCCCGGAACCCTCGAAACCGTTGATGAAAGGACCATAGCCGAAATTTACAGAAATGAGGTGATGCGTGTTCGATGAGCCCTACCGTTGGATAGACGCGATTCATCAGCGGAGGGACTACATCGCCGAGCAGCTTGACAGGGCAACGCCGGTGGTGGGTATATCCGTTTCGGAAGGAATCCTGCTTGCTTCATTCCATCGCCAGAATCCGAAGATCTATGAACTTTACGACCGGATCGCCATGGGAGGAATCGGACATCCCGCAGACCTTGAAACGGTGAGGGGGATTCTGCTCAATATGGCTCATGTAGAAGGATTCCAGCGCTCTTCAACCGATGTCAGCATCGAAAGGCTGGCCCTCTTCGGATTGGCCCCCCGGCTGAAAGCGGCCTTTGAAGACGTCTCAGCCCCCCCCATCATTCTCGATGTCCTGCTTTCAGAGGTGGGCAAGACCGGTCGTGATGACAGGTTCATTCAGGTTTCCTTTGATGGCAATCTTCAGAGGGCGACAGAAATGATGGTCCTGGCCTCCACGGAAGAGATGGAGGAGAAGATGACAGGCCTTCTCAGAGATAGGATCCCAGCGGGAGAGAGGACGCTTGCCAAGGTCCTTCCTGTCGTCTCCAGGGTTTTTATGGACATTCTCTTTTCTCCTGAAGAACTGGGGATGGACGAATCAGGGAATCTTCTCAGCCCGGAAAAATTCTCCGAATGCGAATCCCGGCTTTTCGAGGATCGTCAATGGGAAGGGGCCCTTCAGGACAGAAATGCTCCAGCAAGGATCAAAAAGGTTCCCTATTCCGGAGATAAATCAAAATGAAGTTTTTGTGCGGAATAGAGACCGAGTATGGACTCCTGATCAGGGAGGGTGACGGGCGCGGATCGTCCATGATCCGCCAGGAGGAGCTCTTCCGCAGAGTGAGGGACTATCTCTTTTTTGAAAAAAAGGCTGGCCTTATTGATCTTCACCAGCGAGCCTATGACGAACCCCCTGGCAACGGAGGGTTCCTCCGGAATGGGGGACGGCTTTATATCGACATGGGCCATGTCGAATACGCTTCCCCGGAATGTGGAACCATCCTTGACCTTGTCGCGATGGACAGGGCCGGAGATTTGCTCCTGGAAGAATCCTTAAGGGAGTTGGGATTGTCCGGAAGCGTCTCTTTTATCAAGAACAATATTGACCATCAGACGCTGGCCACCTTCGGATCCCATGAGAACTATTCTGTGCCCAGGAGTTTTCCTTTTAACGAAAAAGGTCTGGATCCCCTTGTGGCCTTTCTCGTAACCCGGCAGATCTTTTCGGGGGCCGGACGGGTGGGTGCCTCGATAATCAATGACAGCCTTATTTCCCTTGACAACAGTTTTCCCTCCATTCCCTATCAGATTTCCCAGAGGGCGGATTATGTTGTCAACAAGTTTTATCAATGGGTCCAGATGAATCGTTCCATCGTGAATACCCGGGATGAGCCGTTGGCGGATCCCCTTCAGTTCCGCCGGATTCATCTTCTCCTGGGAGATTCTAATATGTCCCAGTATGCCCTGGCGCTCAAGGCGGGTACGACAAGGCTTGTTCTGGCCCTGATAGAAAGGGGAGAAGCTCCATGGATCCCTGTGGCCGATCCGGTCCAGGCGATCCGGTCCTTATCCCACGACTTGTCGATGGCCTGGCCGATAGAAATCGGCGGGGAGGGGGTTGTCAGTGCCGTTGAGATCCAGGGAAGATTCTATGAGGCGGCGGAAAAGGCCTTCAGGGGTGAAAGTGATGACTCAGACTGGATTCTTGATGCATGGAACGGGATTTTGACTGATCTCGAAAAAAAAGATCCGGCAATTGTGGCCGACCGGATTGACTGGGCCCAGAAATACGTTCTGCTGGAGACTTTCCGCAAGGAAGAGGGGCTTTCCTGGGACGATCCCTGGATGGAAAGCCTTGATCTGGCCTACCATGACCTGAATCCGGACACGGGCCTTTTTTATCCCCTGGAAGAAGAAGGGTCCCACAGGAGGCTGGTTTCCTCCACGGCCATCAGAACAGCCAGAGATAACGGGCCGGCTGGGACAAGGGCCCAGGGACGTTCCGAAGCGGTTGTCCGGATCCTTGATGGCCAAACCGGAAAAATGTTCAACGACTATATCATTCAGTGGTTCGGGGTTCAGGTCAATGGAGGAGAGATCCTCTATATGCTGGATCCTTACAAGACCTACCGCCGGGAAGTCGCGACCTACTTTTCGGAGGCAAGCCAGACGGCCCATTCCGGAGAATAACCTTCCCTCTCCGGTTTCCTGATATTCCCCATAGTTAGTCGTGGTGTCCTTTTCCAATCTCTTCATGGCGAAGATTTTGCTGTTTCTGGTGGTAGGCCAGATAGGGATCCCACATGGCACCGGTTGCCGTCATGGCAAAGTCCGCACCCGATGAAAGAAAGAGGTCATAGTCCTCCACCGTCATCAATCCTCCGACTCCGATGAGGGAGAGCGGAAGCTTTAGAGTCCCGATTCCCCGAGAAATCCTTGAAACCACTTCGAGCGCAGCCTTTCTTATCCCGTTTCCGCAGATTCCTGACCGTTCGCGTCCCGTTCCGGGGAGGGCCGGTCTCCCCTCCGGATTGATCACCGTTGCCGAAAGCGTATTGATGGCTGCAATCGCATTGACCGAGGGCCCAATTTCACGAAGGAGCGCCACGGCCTCCACATCATTTCCGATATAGCCAACTTTGACGATCAGGGGAAATTCCGGTCCGATTGCCTTTCGTACCATTCTGGCCACCTTCCCGGCACTCTCCGGATCCTGGAAAATCTGTCCTTCCGTTCCCTTTACGTTGGGGCAGGAAAAGTTGACTTCAATGGCTTGTGCTCCGGATTCCTTGGCCATTTTGGCCGCCCGGGCGAAATTCTCGGCGATTGATTCCCTCTCCCGTTCCGTTCCGACGACACTTACGATCAGGACCTGGCCCGGTCCGATTCTTTGTCTGGCCCGTGAAACATCCTTCTGCCAGACAGACGGATCCTGGCTTGGCATTCCAAAGGAATTGGTGATGGTGATGTCCCGCATGGAGGAAGGCTCCATACGGGGAGTCCCTATTAAAGGAGTGGAAAGGGATCCCGGAGTGAGATCCCCGGAGACCGAGACATAAAGACAGTTGGGGGGCGGATAGGAGGGATGAGCATGCGTCCTGACAGTTTTATAGACCAGAAGGTCAAAGCCCATTTTTGCATAGAAGGCTATCCAGTCGGAATTCAGAAGAGGACCTGCCGGGATTCCCAGTCGGCTGTTGGCAGGAATCCCGAGAAAGGAAACTGCGGGTCCCGTCGGCATGGTTGCCGGAATCCTTCCGTGAAAAACCGGACCATCCCGATAATTGTCCTCATAGGATCGTTCGATATTGTAGACAGGTTCAGAAATCTGCAACGCGCACTCCTTTCGGGTCAATAGTCGACAAAAAGATCGTGGCCTCGATATTTTTTGAAACCAGAACTTCCTGGAGGGATTCTCGAATGAAGGGGATCCTCTCTTCGTGGGGAGTAAGGGCGACGGTTGTCGAGCCTGCTCCCGAGATTGCGAATCCGGTTGCCCCAGAAGACAGGGCGGCCTGTTTCAGGGAGTCGAAAGCGGGAATGAGCTTTTTCCTGTAGGGCTCGATGAGGGGGTCCGACACCCTGAGGCAGAATAGGTGAGGGTCGTTTCTCATGATGCCCGCCAGAATTCCCGCGGTATTGGCAAGAGCCTCAACCGCATCCTTTCTCGGGACCATATCGGGAAGAATGCGTCTGGCTTCCGCGGTCTTGAGGGTCGATTTCGGAACAACAAAGACCAGATGAATCCCGGGGAGGCTTCCAACCGGAAGGGATGAGCGGCTTTCGCCATGGCTTACGGTTACCCCTCCATAAAGACAGGCCGAAATATTATCGAGAAAGATTCCTCCGCTCACTTTGGCTTCGGCCGCCAAGGCGGCCTCAAGAATATCAGGCTGGGAAAAACGGCCTCCAGCCAGAAGATGGCCGAAAAAGGCGCCCCCTACGGCCGATGCTGCCGAGGATCCGAGTCCGGATCCGGGAACTCCTTTGGAAATGGTCATCCGGAAGGGGGTTTTGATGCCTGCTCGATCAAGGAGGAATCGTGCCGCTATGCTGGCCGTGTTTTCCTCTGGTGATGAGGGAATGGGGGTCCATGCCCCGGATATCCTATCAATGCGATCGGATTCAAGCGCAGGGTCGAGATAGCCTGAGATATGATCTCCCATGCCTGTTACGGCCATCCCGAGTGTATCAAAGCCGGGTCCGATATTTCCCACCGAGGCAGGCGCATAGATGGAAACAGGGGAGGGGGATAGATGATTGGATACCAAGAGCCTTCTCCTCAGAGGATCCTTTAAGGATGATGAATTTGGGATTCTTTCAATATCCTAGCATATCCGGAAGGTGACACGCGAAGGGATCAATGAACCAGGGAAAGGATCCGGGGGAGGAAGGTTCCGATAAAAAGTCCCGCGACTCCGGCCGCCCCGCCCAGAAGGAGCATTTCTCCGGCCCCCTTCAGGGGAGGCTCGCTCGACAAACGGGATTTGATCCCTCCGAAAATGAACAGGGTCAGGCAGGAAAAGAGAAGGGACCAGGTAAAAGCCGTTCCGATCTGGGGGAATAGAAAGTAGGGAATAAGCGGTGGAAAAGCCCCGACCAGGAAAGAGCCTCCGAGGACAAGAGCCCCCTTCAGGGGATTTTCTATATCTTCCTCGTGGATTCCAAGCTCTTCCCGGATCATGAAGCGATGCCAGACTCCCGGATTGGAAGTGATTCGTTCAGTGACGTGGTCTGACTGGGTTGGATCGAGCCCGAAAGAGAGAAAAAGGTTGCGAACTTCTTCCCGCTCGGTCTCAGGTATGTTTTCGATTTCCCATTTTTCCCGGTCGATCTCCCTTTTGAAAATGTCGTTTTGAGTTCGGGAACCCAAATATCCACCAATGGCCATGGATAATCCACCGGCAATGGCAGTCATGAGTGCAGCATAAAGTATGGAAAGCCTGGGCAGCGAGGAACCCGTCAGACCACCTAGGAAGCTGACCAGGGTTACCATCCCGTCATTCATTCCCAGAATGAAGTCGCGGAACTTGCGCTTTGCCGGAAGATGTCCCCCTTCGAAGGAGCTCTGTTTGAACAAGGAAAATGGAAGCCAGGAAGCCATGAACCCCATCCTATCAAAAAGAGACGTAAAACTCTCGGGTTAATCCAGGAGTCTGGACGTGGTCTTGAATTTTTCGAAATAAATCCCAATTTATACGCGCTTTAAGCCTTAATCAGAAGCCCCCCTGATTCCCGAACTTTAGTGTCCCCATCGGGGATGGTTTAAACCCCTCGCCTTCAGGCGAAGGAAAGATCGGCGAAATGGACGAAGTCCATGAGCCTGTTTTTTGGTTGGAGGGTGCAAAAATACTCACTAAGTCAAGCCGCCTTCAAGGCGACCCCGAGCCCATGATGGAAAAGAACCCCTCGACTTCCAGTCGAGGGGTATTCAGTTATTCCGGCTTCGTTCCAAATCCAATTCTTCACAAATGGCGGGTGATATCCGAGTTTATCAATTCGTCTCTCTTTTTTTGAGGCGGCTCCCTTGATCCTCAATTTCAAGACAAGGTGATTGGAGTTATTGATGACGACCTAGCCTGTCCCTTTGGAGCTTTTCTTATCCGTGGTATGACAGGGAGAAGGAACGTAACCACAAAGCCTCCCAAATCTTTTGACTTGCGCTGGCGTCATGGCGTAATCCCCCCGGAATCCCCGGCGTTTATGACGGGGAGCCGTAACCCAAGTCATTATGTCGAAGGTGGGAGTCTTATGGATATGCTGAGGGTCGGACTTCCCCGTGTCACATTTAAGCTTGACAAGATTTTATTCGAGGCGTATCCTTCGAGCTGTAATGCCCTCAAAAATAAGGGTCCGCGTGCTTGAATGCGGATCAAGGCACTTATTCCTTATCTTCATTTATAAGGGGGTTGTCGTGGCTCAAAGCAATCAAAAGGGAATCGTGGCCTACTGGCTCGGTGCGGCCTTCTCGGCTGTAGGAAGCGGATCTGTTGTCGGGTTCTGTCTGCAGGAATGGTTTGGGGCCCACCGGTTTGAAACATGGCGAGAATCCTACATCTGGATTTATTGGATCATGGTTCTTTCCACGGTTGCAGGTGCGCTTATCGGTCTCTATTCCTATTCCTACCACAGAAAACGTGAGGGATGGTGAACCCGGTTTTGTGTGGTTGAGAAGGATCCGAATCCTAAAAATCTGAGGAGGTGGGAGTATGTGGATGTTGAGTGCGCTTACAACCTTGTCAAGTTCACAGCTTAAAGAGCTTTCCGATCCGAGTCACTGTTGCGGAATGACTCCCGGCGGTGCCAGCCAGGGCGTCGCCTCTTTCGCCGCATTCATGGGAACGGCGACTGCCATCGGCAGCATGGTTCTTCTTCTTGTCTGCATGTCGGGCATTGCCGGTCGGGCGAAATTCGATCCTTCTCGCAAGAAGTAGGGTGTCTGGGTAGGAAAGGAAAGCCGGGCGGGCTTCCCGGTCTCCTTTTCTTGGGGTGCGGAGAATCTTCGCATCTGGAATGTCTTCCGTTCCTGAACGGAAGGCAGATTAAAACTCAAGAGTGTTAAGGAGTGCGAGATGGCATTTCGCGAGTACAAATTTGGCGTAATGATGACCGGAACCGTCTTTGCCGTGACCCTGTCCATTACTGTGCTGTTTCCCGCCATGGAAATGAGCAAGGTTCCTCCCTCTGCGACGGCAATCCAGAAGGCCAAGGACTACGGTCCGGACAGTGGTTTTACCATTGAGGATCCCTTTATGACCGGTGAGAACCGGCCAACCATGATCGGAAAAGGGAAGGTGATCTTTGTTCGTGAAGGTTGCTGGTGGTGTCACACCCTTCTTCCCGAGCAGACCCAGGATTGGCAGTATTTCGGTGCTCCTCCGAGAGTTTCTGACTTCGTCGGAGAGGCGCCGACCGTTTTCGGTTCGGACCGCAAGGCTCCGGATCTTCTTCATGTTGGCAGCCGTCTGCCGATCAAGGGATGGCATCTTGTCCATCATGCCAATCCCCGGGCAGTTCAGCCTATGTCGCAGATGCCTGCATTCAATTATCTTTCCAAGAGAGATCTGAATGCGCTGGCCGATTACATGATGAGCCTTAAGTAGACCGGTGAGGGAATCGCGCTCTCCGGGTTTGGCTCCATGCCCGGAGAGCCGTTCCATGGTATTGGCACTCAAGATCGGACCTGATTTGGGTCCGGCGGGATACCTCGGAAAGGAGAGGCGTAATGGCTGATGTTGAAGAGCTTCTGAATGAACGGTTTGACGGGATGCTCGAGGGAACCAACAATATTCCCGGAATCATCATTCTTCTTTTGGTTATGACGGTCGTGACTGCGGAACTCCTGACCTTTCCTCTTTTCGGAGCACGTCCTCAGCTTCCTGGACACCTGCATTACTGGTTGGTTCAGGGGGTTCCTGTTCTTAAGGCCCATACTTCTCCCAATCTGGCCCGTCCATGGTGGGATCAGGGGTATGTGATCAATTCCTTCTATGTGTCGATCTTTTTTACGTGGGTCGGCTTGTTGATGAAAAGAACGGAAGTTGCCCGGGATTTCTAGGTCTGATTCTTGTCTGACCTTTTCGGGAACTTCTTTAGGTATCACTCACAATCCAAGAGGAGGTGAGTCCTTTGTGGAATGTCAATAGTCCTATCGTATTCTGGAGTATCACCCTGATAATGCTTTTCTCTGCACTCATCTATTCCTTCTTCATTGATGATGTAAAACCGGAGTAGGTTTCCGGATACCTGAAGAAGCCAGGCGGAGTCAAGAATCCTCCGTATACATTAAAAGGCGGTTTCCAGCGGAGACCGCCTTTTTTTTATTGTCATAGTGTTGCGGAAATTTTCCGTCAGGGTGTACAATCGGGTTTGAGAGGTGTTGTATGTCAATCAAGATGTCTGTCTCGGTCGTTATCTTTACATTTTTAACAGCCTCTGTTATTACCTTTGCTATCATGTCCCGATATATTATCGGACCCTTTAAAAAGCTCAAGCGCGGGGAACAGGTTATTATCGCCATGAGCTTTGTCGGAATAATCAGCGTTATTTCCTTTGCAATCATTCAACTTCTAATGAGAATCCTGGTGTAGCCGGCAAATGAAAACTGGCGAAAAGGTTGTTTTTTTGCTTTCAGGATTAATGGTCTTGTCGGCAGTTGTCCTTTACGTGTTGGCACGAATGAATGTCGTCACTTTCTGGACAACCAATGACATTTACCTGTTTTCCAAAAAATCGGATGCCGGATACCAGGTTTTTCAGAAGTATGGATGCCGTGATTGCCATGTGGTTTATGGGGAAGGAGATTATGACGGCCCTGACATGGACGGGGAAGGAACAAGACGGACTGCAGCATGGTTGCATCAGTATTTTAACGATCCTGCATCCCTTGTCCCTGGAACGGCTCACGGAGGAAAGTTTGCCCCGACCTTTGCCAAACTTTCCCCAAAGGAGAAGAACGAGTTGGTGGATCTGCTCATGAGCCTCAAATCCTTGCCCGGATCCCCCAACTACCCAAAGCCTCCCAATTAGAATTCGAAACGCCTGAGGGAGATTTAACTGAGGAGTCAAAATGAAGTTGCCAGAGGGGATTGTCGCTTATCTATGGACTGCGACGGGTCTAGTATCACTTGTCATCATTGTTTTCGGAATCTACTGGGCCTACAAAAATGGCCAGTTTGACGAAAATATAAAATATATCGTCTTTAATGAGGAAGATGGTGATGCGCAGAAACCGCCACATGAGCAGGCAGAGACCCACCCGCCAGCTCCCAAGGCAAAGTAGGACGGCTGCTCCAGTGTTGTCGCAAAGAGGTTCCGTTTGAAAAAGAAACTCAATCGGTTAAATGCCCTTGCAGGTGTCGGAGCGGGATTTCTCCTGTTCTGGGCGGCCGACAGGTTGTTTGGGTTAACGAATGGTGCCTTTCACCATATCTTCGGTACGGGAATCCTTTTCTCCTATCTTCTCGCACCCCTGGTAGTTTCCCTTGTGACGGGCTACATCACGGGTCCCTATGGAAAGTTTGTCGGGCCAGTGCCGTCAATGGGTTATCTTCTTATTTCCTACCTCTATGAAGTCTATCATCCATCGGGGTTGGCTGTAGGGATCCCGGTGGCCCCTTTCATGATGATCTTCTTCATAACAGTTCCGGAAGTCTCATTGCTGGGTGGATACGTGGGGGAGGTGATCCGCAGAAGAAGATCTTCCGGTACCCCAGGTGAGGGGAGGCCAAGATCACGTGGCCCCGAACGGGTGTCCTGAATTCTGAAAAGAGGTACATCATGAACTACGCCAGAGATACAGACAGGCTCGACAGCCCGACAGACCGTCTTGGACTCCGTTTCATCCTTTTCGGGGTTTTCTGCCTTTTTGTCGGGACTTTGCAGGGGTTTCTCCAGTCAACACCCAAAATTCGCCACTGGATCCATATGACCGGTCAGGCGGGCCATCTGGTGGATCCACTGGCCCATGCCCATATCAACCTGATCGGAGGAGTCGTATCGGTTGTCATGGCCATGGTTTACTATCTTCTTCCTCGTCTGTCCGGCAAACAGATATGGAGTCAATTTTTGGGTGAAATGAGTTTTTTCTTCATGGTTGCAGGAGTCCTGGCCTTTTACAGCGTGCTCCTGACCTTCGGAATTCTTGAGGGAAACAGGATGATCGACCAAGGAATCGTCTATCCTCTTGCACGGGCCGTCTACCAACCCTATCACAGGATCGGATTCGTTCTTTCGGCCCTTTTGATGGGGATCGGACACTGGACATTTGTCTTCAATGTTTTTGCCACTGTCTGGTTTAGTGACGGGAAGAAGGTTCTTGAACAAGTGACGAGACCAGCGAAGGAAAGGGTCTGAGACGGATGGAAGAAGAGAACAAAAAGAATCCCGACCCAAATCCGTTAAACCCTGAAACAAACTCTCCGGAGAACCGGCCCAGAATTTCCTCCGATGATGACGATCTTGCTCCTGTGGAAATGTCTCCCTGGCAATTGCCCTGGAAGGCGATTACGATCACATTTGTCCTGCTTATCCTGATTGCGGGAGCCGTTCATGTCGTGGGACTAGCTTCGAACAGGATTGTTCGCCTTTCGACGGCGAGCGTCAGGAAGCACGGGACAGCTCCCGGCGAGTTTCGTCCGATGGGAGGAGTGTTGACCGAGGCCCTTCCCGGGTCAAGCAATTCGAAGGTCACTGAAGCATCAAGAAATCTCCAGGAAGGGAAGAATCTTGCTCAAACCGCCCAGATCCAGGTCGATTCCTCGGGTTACAAAATTCCCACGGGGTTTGTCCTCATTCCCCCCGGTCCCTTCTGGATGGGATCAGATGACAATTTTGCCAATTTTGACGAAAAACCGGTCCACAAAGTCTATCTTCCGCCCTTTCTGATTGAAAAAACACTTGTGACAAACAGGGAATATAAGGAATTTGTGGACAATGCCCATTACATTCCTCCCGGGAACTGGAAAAATAGAACCTATCCTCCAGGAAGGGGAAATTATCCTGTTACCTTTGTTTCGATGGAAAATGCCCGGGACTATGCCCGATTCAGGCGGGCGAGACTTTGCACGGAAGAAGAATGGGAAAAAGCCGCTCGTGGCATCGACAAAAGGATGTGGCCCTGGGGGAACACCTGGGATCCGAGGCGAGCCAATGCCAATTATACGGTGGGGGATACATCCCCGGTCAACCGTTACCCCATGGGAGCCAGCCCCTATGGGGTCCTCGACATGGCAGGAAACGTTTTTGAGTGGACGAGTTCAAAGTACAGGCCCTATCCGGGAAATACGGCCAACAAGGCCAGGTTCTACTCCTATAGGGTGGATGCAACGGGGGCCCTCCACCCCGTCAAGGGAAAAAGTTACTTTGTTCTTCGGGGGGGATCCTGGAAGAGCGATCAGTATAGTGCCCGTGTCAGCGCCAGAAATCCGACATGGCCGTTCTACGCCTCTGACTTCTTCGGTTTCCGGCTCTGCATGGATGTCAAACGCTGAACGATTAATGACTCAAGGAGCCTTACATGACAAGGGATGAAAGAATCAAGGACTACATCATGAAGTTTTACTATGCCTGTCTCCTGTATGCCATTGTCGGATTTTCCTGGGGGGCAGTCATGGGAGGGGTTGAAACCTTCCGAAACTTCGTCCAGGCGGGGGCGGGTGGTCCTTCCGACCTTATCGTGCTCGGCCATACCCATATCAATCTTCTGGGTTGGGTGGAGATGGCCATCTTCGGATCGATGTACTATATCGTTCCCAAAATTTACAAGGGACCTCTCTACAGCTATCGTCTCCTTAAGATCCATTTCTGGATGCATAATATCAGTCTTGTCGGGATGGTGCTGGCCTTCTGTATCGCCGGATATAAGGGGGGCATGATACTCCTGCACGGCAATGTGGCCGACATCAAGCCCGTGGAGGCCCCTTACATGGAAATGGTCGGAATATTCGGGATGTTTGTCCTTCTCGCCAATATCATCTTTGCCTACAACATTTATATGACCGTCCAGGTGGCCAAGGGACGGCGGGAGCTCCCGGCCGGCGAACGGGAAGAGGCGTCAGCCGAACTTCTGCCGGGCATGCCGACTTCGGTCGGCCAGGTGCGCCAGTAAGTGAAATCATCAGGGAGATCCCTTCTTTTGTTTAAGCTTTACAAACCCCTTCTTCTGGGGGCAATATGGGCAATAGGGGAGGTATTGATTCCCGAAACATCATGGGCGTACCTTCCCCGTTATGTTCACGTCACACTGGGACTTCCCTGGTTTGCCTACCTGTTCTTTCTCTTGGGAGTCCTTGTGCCCGTTTTTCTGTATCTCGGAATTTCCTGGTATTTTAAACGGGAACTGGAAAAACCCGGGCACGGCAAGGGATCGCGGGACGAAGACGCGGAGGAGTAGGAACTCCGGGGCCCTGAACATATTTGAAGGAACGGGAGCCCTCATTCATGGAACAGACGCAACCTCTCATACCGATGCCGAAAATTGGCACGCAGGCGTTAAAGACCCGGAAAATCCGCATTACCCATGTCCGTTATGCCGTCCAGACAGCCGTCATCGTCCTGCTTGTCCTCTTGCCCTTTACGGGAGTTTTTCACGTCGATCTTTCAACCGGACGATTTGTTGTCTTCGGGTACCAGGTCTGGTGGAGCGATTTTTTTCTGATACTTCCTTTCTGGCTTTTTGTTATTACCGCCATGACAGCTGTCTATGCTGTACTCGGGATGGTTTATTGCGGATGGGCCTGTATCCAGAACACTTTTTCTGAGTGGACCAACAGCCTTGCCCGATTCGCCTTCGGTTCGGCCTCGCTTGGCCCGGGGATCGGGGAGGTCTCCCTGTCGTCTCCTCGCCCCAAAAAAATTTCCGTTCTCAAAAAAGGACTCCAGTGGTCGCTTTTCCTGGGCGGAATCACTCTGTTTTCCCTGTTGGTGTCGATCATCATCACGGCCTATGTGATTCCTCCCCGGACCCTTTTCAACGATCTTGTCTCGGGACGGAACCATACGGTTTACTGGCTGGTCTTCGGAATCGGGGGGGTGATGTTCCTGAACCTTCTCCTGGTGCGCCACTACTGGTGCAAATGGGTCTGCCCCTATCCCCTTTGGCAGCATATGTTCAAGACCGACGATACGCTCAAGGTGGCCTTTGACCACCGGCGGAGAAATGAATGCACGGGATGCAACCTGTGTGTCAAATCCTGTTTCATCGACATTGATCCAAGGGATACGAAAAATTATTCGCGTTGCATCAATTGCGGTGAGTGTGTGGTGGCCTGTGAAGACTACTCTGCGAAACGGGGCCTTCCGTCTCTTCTGACATTTCACAAGAACGGGGTCTATGTCGATTCGGCAGGCGTCATGAAGGGGCGGAAAATCTCCCCCGGAACAGCCCGATTTCTCGTGGCCGGAATCGGGAGCCTTTTTCCGCTCGGCCTTTTTATTTACGGAATCGTGACCTATTCGCCCTACCATGTCACGGTCAGTCAGGTTCCTGGACGTCTTGACCAGTTCGAGGTTGGGCTTTACAACAAGACCCCGCGGACGGAAGAGTTTGCGATCGGGGAGTCGGGTCTGCCGCCTGACCGGGTTACCTTCGAGACGACACGCGTCGCAATCCCGCCGGGTTCGCACCGAAAGATCTACTTTACGGTGAATTCCGGCCTGGACCTTAGTCCTGGTCTGCACAACTTTACGGTCACGGTCGATTCGAAAACCCCAAAGCCGGGAGAGTTCAGCCAGGTTGCCACCGTCTATGTCGTGGGCGGGAAATCCTAGGAGAGACCGTTTAGGGAGTCCAGGGGGCCCGGAGCGCTTCGGCAAGCACTTCCGGTGGGAAGGCCGGGAGGGTTTTCTGGATTCCCGAGCCAAGGTGCTTGAGCGTGATGGTTCCGGCTGACAGTTCGTCCCCACCCAGCAGACCGATAAAGAGGGCTCCTTCCCTCTCCGCCTGGAGAAAGGCCCTCTTGATCCTGGCCTGCCCAAATATCCCGACGGCAGAAATTCCCTGATGTCTGAGGGCTGCGAGAATCCTGTGAGCATAGGGTCTTGCTGTCTCCTCCAGCGGATGAATGGCAATGTGGACGGCTGGCCGTGTCGCCTGAGGAAGTGTTCCTCCGAGTTCCCTGAGCAGGAGGAGTCTTTCCAGCCCAATGGCAAGTCCCACCCCTGGAACGTCAGCCCCTCCCAGGTGACGGACCAGGCCGTTGTACCGGCCCCCCGCCGCCCATGTCGACTGGGCTCCCAGGGCATCCGACACCCATTCGAAGGCCGTTTCAGTGTAATAATCCAGCCCTCTGACAAGTCTGTGGGTTACGGTGAAGGACAGACTTTCCCCTTCAAGGCCCCGGCAGACCTGTTCAAAATGGTTCCGGGATTCCGGACAGAGGAATTCGACAAGATGGGGGGCCGCTTCGAGAACTGGCTGGCAGGAAGGAACCTTGCAATCGAGAACACGGAGAGGATTCGTCTCCGTGCGTCTTTGGCATGTTTCGCAGAGAAGATCCCTGTTTTTCACGAGATAATTGACCAGAATCTCTCGATAGGCGGGTCGGCATTTTGGACATCCCATGCTGTTGATGAGAAGACGGGAGGCCGGAACGTTCGTTGCCTGGGCATGACGACTGACTGTGGCAATTAAGTCGACATCGTCATCCGGATCCGAGGATCCGAGAAGCTCTGCACCGGCCTGGTGAAACTGGCGAAGCCGACCGGCCTGAGGACGTTCGTGCCGGAACATCGGCCCCTGGTAGTAAAGCCGCTCCACCCGTCCTGGTTCTGCCAGATGGTGTTCGATGGCAGCCCGGATGAGAGAGGCCGTTCCCTCCGGTCTGAGGGCCAGCGATTCTCCGCCCTTTCCGGAAAACAAGTACATTTCTTTTTCCACAATATCGGTCGATTCCCCGATCGAACGTGAAAAAAGATCCGCCGACTCGAAGATGGGGAGCCGGACCTCCCGGAAGCCGGACCGGCCAAAGACCTCCCGGATCTCGTCCTCAAGCCGGCGGAAGGTTTCCGAATCAGGGGGAAGGAGATCCTTGACCCCACGGGGTGCCTGGTACTTCATTCATGTCCGATCGTAAGAAGGTCTATGGGGGAGATGCCGGGCATATTTTCCATTTTCCAAAATGAAAAACTCAGAAGATCATTCTAGCAGAGGCCGATGGCAAACAAAAAGAGTCGAAAGGTAGACATTATCGGAGAACTCTCCCGGGGATTCACCCAAAGAACCGTTCCGGAGGGGTACATGGACGACCCTTTGGCCCGGAGAGCCTATGGCGACTATTTCGGGGAGGTGGGCTTCGAAAAGGGTTCGGCGTTCTCCCGGGAGATCCGGAACCGGAAACCTCCCGGTTTTTTCGGGAGCGGACGCCTTTCCATGGTGGATCTTGGCACCGGGACGGGAGAATTTGTCCGGGGCCTCGCGGAGGGCCTCCTTCCGGACATTCCGGGTGGAATCGACCTCCTGTGTGTCGACCGGTCCCTGTCAGTCCTTCAGGAGTTTTCCGGTCAATGGGCACGGCCTGAAGGGATTTCGCTCCGACTTGTGCAGGCACTCCTTCCGGAGGCACCGGACCAGCCCAGGATTGCCGGTCCTGTCGACGTGCTCTCCATGGCGAACCTTCTGGCTGAAAACGAGGACCGTCTCTCCGGTTTTCTCTCGCTCCTGAAAGGCTTTCTGGAGCGACTTTCACCCGGTGGGCTGATGATCCTGGTCGAGCCGGCGGACCGCCGCTCCTCGCGGAGCCTTCTTGGTCTGGGAGACCGTCTTCTTGACCTTTTTCCGGATCTCCGCATCCTGGCTCCCTGTCCGAACGACCGGAGAGGACCCTGTCCCTCGCTAGCTTCCCCCGACGGCTGGTGTCACGAAGACCGCCCGGCCGCATTTTCCCGCTCGCTGACACAGACCGCCTCCTCCCTTGGGCATATCAAGGATTCACTGAAAATGACCTATCTCATCCTCTCCCGGGGGGAGAAAGTGGCTGATGAAAGCGAGGAGGGCGCCCTTCGCCTGGTCTCCCCCCTGCACAAGGAAAAAGGGATGTCCTGGGGGGTATTCTGCGACGGGACCACACTTTTTCGACTGCGCCTTAAAAACCGGAATCGAAATGAGGTTACGAGAGCCTTTGTCCGTCTGAAACGCGGGGAAACGATCCGGAATCCAGGTTTTTCTTCGGAAAAAGAGGCATTGGACGGGGTTTTTGCCGATTGGCCTTCCGAAATCCCCCTGACCGGACTCTCCCGGCCGGACGGGACTCCCTTTAACATTTCCCGGAAGGAGGAGTAGTGGAAATCTGGCCGGTCCTGGCCCCTCACAGTCCTGATCTGCTTTCCTCCTGGAAAGGGGGAGACGAGAGGGAAATGCTTTGGAGGTTTGTCGGGCTTCGCCAGGAGATTTTCGCACGCTCGGCCGACCCTTTCACCGCAGTGATTGCCTATACCCCCGGATGGCAAACCAGAAACATCACCCTTGTCGATCCGGCGCCCGAACATTGTTCCTCCCGGGATTTCTCAGGATTTGGCCATCACTATCAGTATGATCCTCCGGGCGATCCCCTTCTGGCGCGACGATTGATCGCAACTGCGAGAGGCCTCGGGATGGCTGTGGCGGAGGGAATCCATGGTGTTGACCATTCCATTTCCATTCCCCTGTTTTTTCTTCTTCCCGAAGGAACTACCCCTGTTATTCCAGTCTCCCAGAATCTTTCGGGGGTACGGCAGGCTTCTCTTTTGGGAGAATCTCTCCGCAAGCTCGATCTCCCCGGAAGAAGCCGGATTCTGCTTCTTCTCTCCGGAGTCTGGTCCCAGAATCCGAAAGAAATGGCCCGGGGGCAGGAGGACCCTCTTGTCCCGTTCTGGGCAGAGAAAATCCGGAAAAACATCCTGGAGCGGACCAATCCGGATTGGGGATTCCTTCCGGGTCTGACCCGGGAGGTCCTTGACAGGCTCGATCCACCGGGGAGGCTTCGTGAGCTGCATCTCCTGAAGGGTCTCGATGTCAGGAATGGACGGTTGTGGGCCCTCGAGCGGATTGCAGGGCTTGTCCAGGTTCTGGCCGCCTTTGACCCCATTGTCCTTTGAACAGGGAGAGGACCGGGCTTCAATTCGTCACCTGAGTCTCAGAGGAAGAATCCCTGAGGGGGAGTGCAAGGGTCTTAAGGGACCATCGGGGAAAAGAGAGACTTTCCAGGGACAGCGGTGAAGAAAAAAGAGGAGTTTCATGTGGATCAACCGAGGCATTCTGTCTTAAATTTCTCCTGCAAGGCCTGAATTCCCCCCATTGGCCGTTCTCTTTCCCAAGCCTTTTTCCTGGGAGAGGCTTCCTCCAAGGACCGGTCCTGGAGGGTCTCCCCAAACCCCTCCTTCAAAAGTTCAAATTTTTAATTGATGTTCAGCTTTAAAAAAAAGACCCGATAAGAGTATCATGGTCAGCGATCAGGGTTTGACCGGAGCAGACGGAGCAAGAAAAGGTGAGGAGAACTGAAATGGGTTTGTTCAGCAGGACGGTCCATCGAGAGGAAAGGGGAGAGGAGGGATCTTCGGGAAAAGGAGGAGAGCTGGCCTTTCTCGAGGATGCCAGAATTCTCAGAAATCTTCTCGATTCCCTGCCGGATCTGGGAATTGCCATCGCCTCTCCGGAGGTGGGTGAGGGGCGCTCAGGAAACCGCATCCTCTATATGAACCAGGCGATGGAGAGGATCGTTTCCTCCAGGGAACCGGACCGGATCCGGAAAATTATCGAGGGATTGCCTCCGGGAGGGGGCAACAAGGATCAGGTGATTGAAATTGGAGGAAAATCCCTTCTCTCGACAACCGAACCCTTGGTTGATCCAGAGACAAACCGGATTCTGGGATACCTGACCCTCTTTCGGGATGTGACCAGTGACCGGATTTTTGAGCAATCAGTTCAATCCCAGGGTCGTTCTTCCGAATCTCTCTTATCCTCTATGGGGGAGGTCGATGCAGGGATCCGTGAGATCTTGGCCACAACCGGAAAAGTGGCCTCCGAATCCCAGAAAACCCGGACGGAAGGGGAGGCAGGACGAAAAACGCTTGAGGATCTCCTGTCTCAAGTCCGGGAGGCGGGGGAAGCGATGCAGACTCTCGTGGAGGTGGTGAACGGGCTCAATGCCCGAAGCCAGGAGGTCGGGAAGGTCGTGGAGGTGATCGATGATATCGCGAGCCAGACCAATCTCCTGGCGTTAAACGCGGCAATCGAAGCCGCCCGTGCCGGAGAGCAGGGGCGGGGGTTCGCGGTGGTGGCTGACGAGGTGAGAAAGCTTGCGGAGCGGACCATCCGGGCGACCAAGGAGATCGGCACAACCATCCGGGAAACCCAGGGAGAGACCACTCGGACGGTGACCCTGATTCACGGGACTCTGGGAAAGGTGGAGGAAAGCCAGCGGAAGGCAGAGGGGGTAGGAAAGGTCTTCGCCTCGATTGTCGACCATGCGACGGTCCTCTCCGAGACCCTGAAGGACATTGTGGGGGTGACGGAAAAACAGTCGACCAAGGTCTCGGCCGTCCGCAAGCAGCTTGAATCCCTGGTTTCCGATCTCATGGGCCATCTGAGGAACCTCCGAAAAGGTCAGTGATGCCGTTTTACGGAGCCTGTCCCTGGAAAGGGCAGGCTCGCCATCATGAAGGAGAGGGTTTATGGCATCCGAAATTGTCTTTGACTCCCCGACCCACAAATTTGTCTGGCTCGGACGCGATGAGACGGGGCTTGAGGAGGGAGTCCAGACGAACCAATACCTGATCGTCAACAACGGGCGGGGAACCCTTCTCGATCCCGGAGGGTTCGGGGTCTTTTCCCGGGTCGTCGTCAACATGAGCGAATTCGTGGATCCGGAGAAGGTCGACCACATCTTTCTCTGTCACCAGGATCCCGATGTGGGAGGAGGGCTGGCCTCCTGGATGGACATGACGCCGGCCCGGGTCCATGTCTCGTCTCTCTGGATCCGATTTCTCCTTCACTACGGTGTTACAGCCCTGGACCGGATCGAGGGGATCCCGGACAACGGGGGGTCCCTGACGCTTTCCTCAGGGAATCGTCTCGAATTCATCCCGGCCCATTTTCTTCACTCTCCCGGGAACTTCCACGTCTTCGACCACGCGTCGGGCATCCTCTTCACCGGGGATTTGGGGGCGGCCATCTATCCGAAGGGGGAGACCCCTCTCTATGTGGAGGACTTCGAGGCCCATGTCCGGCATATGGAGGGCTTCCACGTGCGCTACGTGGCCACATCACGGGCGATCGAATACTGGCTGTCGAAGATCCGGCCCCTGCCTGTCCGGATGATCTGTCCCCAGCACGGCTCCATCTTTCGCGAAAAGGAGGCCAAAAAGTTTCTGGACTGGATCGCGAAGGCGCGGGTCGGATTCGATGCGAACATCTTCACGTGAGCCGGTCCTCCGGAATTGGGGGGTCTGCGAGATGACCGAAAGGGGAGAACATGGGTGACGGGATATGCGAAAGGGAGCGTCTCGCGCTGGGGGAGCTTCAGGCCGACCTGGTCTTTGTGAGAAACTACATCGTCCAGCTCGAGGAGATCAACCGGATGCACGACCGGGATATCGGCTCCATGACCGACATCCTCCGGACGCGGATGGAACGGATCGATGTGGCGACCATGATCCGGAAGGGGCAGGAATCGATCGCGAATCTCGAACGGTTTCAAACGGTCCTCGAGCGCATTTCTTCGATCGGCCTCGAGATCCGGGAGATCTCGACCCAGGTGAACCTTCTTTCGATCAACGCGGCCATCGAGGCGGCCCACGCAAAGGAAGCCGGCCGCGGTTTTGCCGTGGTGGCGGAGGAGATCAAGAAGCTTTCCGACCGGACCCGCAAATCCGTCGAGGAGATCTCGAAGACGGTCTCCTCGATCGCCTCCGAGCTCGGGGCGATGCGGGAAAGCATCGAGGATGTCCAGCGGCGGATCGGAGAGATGCAGGACTTTTCCGAAAAGATCGAACAGAGTGTGGCCCACATGAAAGATGTCGCCTCGGGGAATCTCCTGAAAAAGTTTCTGGGAATCGTCGTCGGACGTTCCGACCGGATGACCCAGCGGATCAGGAGCGTTTTTTCGAAGGCATAGCGGCTGGGAAAGTGGCATCATGGCCAAAGCGAACAAAGTCAGGAGACAGGCACGATGAGCGGAAAAACAGAGATCGAGAATCTTGTCCTCCAGGTCGGAACAAACCAGATGGAACTCGTCGACTTCCGGATTTTTCAGGTCGACAAGAACAATCCCGACAAGGTAATGGAGGGGATTTACGGAGTCAATGTCGCCAAGGTGATCGAGATCATCAAGCTTCCCGAAATCACTCCGGTGCCCAACGCCAATCCCTTTCAGGACGGTGTCATCAATCTCCGGGGCATCGTCATTCCCATCATCAACCTCGCCCGGTGGATGCGGGTGATCGAGCCTCCCGGCATCACCTCCTCCCAGGTGATCGTCACAGAGTTTTCAAATATCCGCCTGGGATTTCTCGTCCATCAGAGCGTCCAGATCCGAAGAGTCTCCTGGAAGAGCATCGTGCCCATCAACCTTCCGTCGTCTGCCTCGAACAAGGATTCGAGTGTGGTCGGAACGATCAAGCTGAACGAAGGACCCGATACCGGCCGCGTCCTTCTCATTCTCGATTTCGAAAGCATTGTCGAGGAAATGGGATTGTATTCCCGTCAGGAACACGATATCGAATCCCTCCCGAAGCAGGAGGCGACCGGGAAAACCGTTCTGGTGGTTGATGACAGCGGAGTCGCGCGCAACATGCTTTCAAAGGCCCTGGACAAGGAAGGCTACAAGGTGGCATTGGCCAGGAACGGGGAGGAGGGACTGTCTCTCATGGGACAGATCTGGAGAAAGGATCCGGAGAACCTCGTGGCCGTCATCTCCGATGTGGAGATGCCTGTGATGGACGGCTACTCCTTTGTGAAGAAAATCAAGGAGAATCCGGATTGGAAAAATATTCCGGTCATCATGAACTCCTCGATGAGCGGAACAGAAAACATGCGCAAGGGGCGGGAGCTGGGAATCGACGAATATGTGGTGAAGTTCGAGCCCCAGAAGTTCCTGGATGCGCTCAATTCCGCCCTGGTCCGCCACCGTGAGATCAGGGAGGCGGCCAAGGGGTAGCGGAAGAGGAGGGGGGGTCCTTTTTCAGAACTTGGGAAAGTAGAAAAATGATTCCCCGTACATGAGAACCAGAGCAAAAATCCACGGAAGCTGGGGGGCAAGCCGCCAAAGGAGCCCCTGGTCCTGGCCCGGCACGGGATCGGGGCGCGCCTCCGAAAGAAGGGCCCCAAAGCCCACAGCGACGGCAAGGCTTCCCGTGATGGCAAACCAGGAAATCATCTCAAGCCCCCCGATATTGTGTCTTGACCCATAGAGATTAAGGGTCATTCCCCCCTGGATCAGAAGAAACTCCACTCCCAGATAAAGGACCAGTTTCATGAGAAAGGATTGGTTCTGATTCATGAAACGGTCTCCCGATGGATGGTTTTTAGAGTGTCCGGATCCCTCTCCCGGGCCAGCTGTCCGCATGCCGCCAGCACGTCCGGCCCCATGGACTTTCGAACCGTCGCCGTAATATGAAATCCTGAAAGAATTTCGGCAAAGCTTTTGATCCGGTCCTCCTCCGGCCGCTCGAAGGGGGAGCCCGGAAAGGGGTTGAAGGCAATAAGGTTGACCTTGGAACGAAAGGGAGCCAGGAGACGGCCGAGGGCCCGGGCCTGTTCCGGAGCGTCGTTCTTTCCCCTTAAAAGGACATATTCGAAGGTCACCCGTTCGCGGTTCCGGAGGGGGAAGCGGCGGCAGGCATCAAGGATTTCGGCGATGGAATAGATCCGGCCGACAGGCATGATCTCCCGCCGTAATATGTCATCGGGGGCACAGAGGCTGACGGCCAGCTGAATGCCCAGGTTGGCCTCTCCCAGAAGGGCTATTTTGGGGACAAGCCCCGAGGTCGATACGGTGATTCTCCGCGGCGAAAGCCCGACCCCATCGGGATGGGTCAGGCTCCGTATGGCCGGGACCAGGGCGTCGAGATTCGCCAGGGGCTCCCCCATCCCCATAAAGACAATATGGTCGATCAGTGGCCCTTCTTTCGTTTCTCCCGGAGAGGCCGAAAGATACCGCATCGCCTGGACCCATTGTCCAAGGATCTCGGATGGCATGAGATTCCGGATCAACCCCATGGCGGCTGTCCGGCAGAACCGGCATCCGATTCCGCAGCCGGCCTGTGTGGAAAGGCAGAGAGTCATGCGATCCTTCCGGGGGATCAGGACTGACTCGATGACCGGCCCGTCAGAAAGGCGCAGGGCGATCTTTCGCGTTCCGTCAGCGGATTGGTGGACGGATTCGAGTGCGGGAATGGCGAGGGAGAGGTCGTTTTCCAGGAGGTCTCGGGTGGAGGGGGGGATGTTGGTCATGGCCGCAGGGTCTGTGACCAGGCGTTTGAAGAGCCAGTGGGCTACCTGGCGTCCGCGATAGGCGGCCTCTCCCTTTTCCAGAAAGGTCTCTGCCCAGAGCGCTGCGGGACGATCAAGAAGGTTCACGGGACGGACTCCGGGTCGTTAGGGGGGGCGGTGGCCGCAATCCAGCGGGGGGCGATCCACCGCATGACGAGGAGGGTCGAGAAGAGACCGATCGCGGCCCCTCCCAGGACATCCAGGGGAAAGTGCGCCCCCACATAGATCCGGGAGATCCCGGTCAGCGTGGCCAGGGAGTAAAGAGGAAGGAAAAGCGGCGGATAGAGGCTGGCAAAGAGCGACGCGGTGGAGAAGACGGTAAAGGTGTGCCCTGAAGGAAAGGAGTTGGCATATAGAGAGGGACCCAGGACATGGACGAAAACGGCATGGGAGGCGATGGAGGGATGGAGGGCCGCCAACGGGCGGTCCCGGTGGACCAGATGCTTGAGGGTCGTTCCGATGATGAAGGAGAGAAAGGAGGTCGAGGCCCAGAGGACGAAATCCCTACGGAAATTCTTCCTCGCAAAAAGGGCCATGAGCGCCAGTCCCAGGGGAAAAAGATAAAAACCGTTTCCGAGTGCGGTGGCCGCCTCCATGACCGGATCGAGCCAGGATCGGTCCAGCGTATTGTTGATCCAGAGAAAGAGACTCTGGTCGTCATGGATGAAAATGTTCATCATTCCTTTCAGGGAGGCTAGTCTGAGCGGTCCCGGTCCAGCAGGGCCTTGAGCCGTTCCTGGACGGCCGGTTTGGACCAGTCGGAGGGGTAGGAGATGCGAAAGACGCCGCCGGCTTCCGAAAATCCATGTTTCTCTATCAGATATCGTCCCACTTCCAGAACCTGTTCCCGCCATGTGCCGGAGCTTGTCCATTGCAAGGCTTCCAGGACGAGTTCCCCGAATTCCTCCTCAGGGATCCGGTCCGGATGCCAGAGATCGAGTTCTCCGGAATGCTCGGGGTCCCTGCTCACAAGGGAATAGACAGGCATGGGCTGAAGACTCCTTGGGGGTGAGAGTGATTTGATGATCCGATTGACGCTATTATACACGAATAGTGACAGGCCGGTATATTGGTGCTCATGAAAGGACTCCGTGGACAAAGCCCCTCTCATCCTCCTGCTTCTCTCCGGCCTTCTGGTCGGAGCGCTTTTTCTCTCAAGGCTCTCTGAAAGGCTCCGAACGCCGGACATCCTCTGGTTCATGTTCCTGGGGCTCCTGCTTGGTCCTTCAGGTTCGGGAATTCTGTCGGGAGATTCCCTCATGGGCACGGGACACGTCTTTCTTCTGGGGGCCGTCTTCCTCGTCCTTTACGAAGCGGGCCTCAGAACCCGGGTCGACCGGGTCAGAGACCACGGGATCGCCATCGCCCTTCTGGTGACCCTGGGTCTTCTGATCACCTCGATCCTTCTGGCGGCTGCCGTCCATTTTCTTTTCGGACTGACCTACTTTGAGGGGCTCCTTCTGGGAGCGATCCTCTCGACCACCGATCCGGCCTCGATTCTTCCGATCCTCCGGAAACTTCCGCTTCCCTCCCGGGTCTCGGAAACCCTGGTGGCCGAGAGTGCCCTGGGGGATGTGACGGGAAGCCTGCTGACGCTCTTCATCCTCTCCCTCTCACGACCCGATCTCTCCCTGACCCGCTCCCTGGGGGAATTCTCCCTCTCCGTCCTCTGGGGGGGATTGTCGGGAGCGGTTTTGGGCGGGCTGGTCATTGTGCTTGCCACCCACCCGAAAATCGGGCTTTTCCGGCACAATCTCCCCATCCTGATCCTTTCGGCCCTTCTGGCCGGATTCGGCCTCTCCCTCCTTGTTCATGGTCAGGCTCTTCTATGTGCCTTCGTCCTGGGAATGGTGGCAGGACAAAGGGCGGATTCCGGCCGGGACCGCCATTCCCCCTTTTCTGGAGAGGCCTTCAGGACGGTCAACAACCTTCTGGCTTATCTGGCAAGTTTTTTCATTTTCCTGGTCATGGGAACCCTCATCCCCGGCTCGTCCGGGGGGATATCGTGGTTCAGACTCCTCGCTCTGGTCCTCTTCCTTGTCCTTGTGGTGCGTCCTCTGGTGGTCTTTTCCCTGCTGCCCCTCGACCGGCGGTCCCGTTTTTCGGTGCGGGAGATGGGGTTCATGTCCGTGGTCCGTGAGACAGGAATCATGGCAGGCGCACTCCTGGGACTGGCTCACGACGCTCTTCCGAACCGGGCCTCCATCATCGTCTTTTCCGTAGTCGTGGGAACGATCGCAATCGGAGCCCTGGGCTCTGCCCCCGTGGCCCGATATCTGGGATTTTCCGGATCTCCGGAGAGCCGTCCATGAAGCGGGTCATCCGGGGATTCCTGGCCCTGCTCCTGGCTGGCCTCTCGTCATGCGGGCTTCCCTCGAATCCCGTCACTCCTCCCGAGATCCTGGTGACAGGGGAAACCGGAGTCTCCGGAGGGGAGGTCCTGGGCACAAGCCTGCCCTTTACGGGCGTCCCCGTTCCGGTCTCCACCCATGCGATTTTGCCGGCCCTCACTCTCTGGGGAAGTGCGACCGTCGACAATAGCCTGGTCGTCCTGGCCCGTGACGCGAACGGAACGGGAGAGTTCCTCGTGGCTCCCCTTCCCCTCTCCGGGGCTCCTGCCTTCGCTCAGGTCTTCTTTCCCTCCCTGGGAGGGACTCCCTGGGCCCTGGCCCTTGTCACTCCCCAGATTCTGGCGGTTCTCATGACCACCTCCACCGCTCCCCAGGGATGCATCGCCCTTTTCGATGCCGCGGCGCTGGTCCAGATGACGGGAGGGGGAACAATCTCCGCGTCCCAGGCCTGTCGGCCTTTTGGAGCTTCTGGGTCCCTTTCCGGAGGATTCCTTCTCCCCCTGGCTGACGGAGTCATGTTCCTGGCGGGGACGGTGACATCCTCGGGGCCGGGGACCCAGAAGACCTCCCTCTTTCTCATGACCCAGAGCAGCGTCCTATCAGGTAACAGCATTAATTCAACTTCCTCCTGGATCCTTCCCGCTTCTTACGGTATGAATCTTCCCATCGCCGGAGTGGCCCTTCCCGAGGTGGTTCTCCTGCCGGATCCCTCCGCGCCGGCCATCGACCTCTACCCGGTCACCACCCTCTACGGAAGCGGGGGAGGGACCCTGGCCCCCCTCTCCACCACAAAACTGGATCTTCCCGCCCCTCCCACTCTTCTTGCCATCGATCCTGCCCAGAATTTCCTCCTGTCGGGATCGAGCGAAACGGTCTCCCTTTTCAGTCTTGGTGCCATTCTCAATCCGGGGGGGACCCTGGGGGTTATCGATTCCTTTTCGAGCCTCTCCGGAGACAGCTTCCAGACAATGACCATCTATACCGGGAGCTCCTGACAGAAGGAGAGAAAGGAGGGAGGGTGATTCATTTTGGTGTTCTTGCCGGCCTTTACCTTGGACTGGGTCTTCTGTCGGGATTTTTGTCAGGACTTTTGGGAATCGGAGGAGGGGTGGTGCTTCTTCCGGCCCTTCTCTTCATTCTTCCCTTGATGGCCGGCCATAGCGTCACTCCCTTCGAGGCGACGGAGATCTCCATGATCCAGGTGACATTTGCGGCCCTGATGGGGATTCTTGTGCACCGGCCCTCGACCCATGTCCCCCTTCGGAGAATCATCCTGTGGGCACTCTCCGCCCTGATCGGTGGGGCTGTCGGAGGCCTTCTTTCATACCGATTTTCAGGCCGGTTGATTCTACTGCTCTTCCTTGTCGAAACCTGCCTTGCTCTTTTTCTTCTTTTTTTCCGTCCCAGGGAGGTTTCTCCAGGGGATTGTCCTGACGGCTCCCCTCTGGAATTCCCCGTCATGACCGCGATAGGTCTGACCAGCGGCATCCTGGGAGTCGGGGGGGGGTTCCTTTTCTATCCCGTCCTGACCCTTTTTTTCCGCTATCCCTCATTTGTGGCGGTCGGATCGAGCCTTGCGGTCATGTTCCCGATGGCCGCCTCCGCCTCGGCTTTCAAGATCCTGGCTTCCGGATCCCTGGCTCCTCCTACGGTTCCGATCGTCCTTGGAGCCCTGGGGGGATCCCTTTTGGGGTCACGGTTTACAAAGAGATTGGGAGCCTTCCGGATCCGCCTGTTCCAGGGGGTTCTTCTTTCCCTTACGATTCTGCGCCTGTTGTGGAGTCTCTTTCATTGACATGGGACCGGGTCCTTATCCTTCCTCTTCCTCGATTTCATATTCCCGCATCTTGGCATAGAGGGCCTTTCGGCTGATTCCGAGAATCCGCGCCGCCAGGCTTTTGTTCCCTTTGGATTCCGCGAGAGCCCGGCGAATCTGCTCCCGTTCTCCCTCTTTCAGCGTCCTGGGCGGAAGGGGCTGGAGGGAGCTTCCCGGAGGAGGGGCCAGATGGAGAAGGGGCGCGATCATCTCGCCTTCGAGTTCGAAATGGTCAGGGCCGGTGAGTCCCTGAACAACAGCGACCTCGATCATGCGGTTCTTGAGCTCACGGACATTGCCGGGCCAGGGGTATGTTGTCAGGATCTCGCGGGCTTGAGGAGAGATGCCGATCGTAAGTCCGGGGCTGTCGAAGGCCTCGGCAAGAAAGCGCCGGGCCAAAATAAGGATGTCCCCACCGCGTTCGCGAAGGGGGGGGACATTGATCGGAAAGACATTCATCCGGTAATAGAGATCCTCCCGAAGGCGCCCCTGGTTGACGAGCAGGAGGGGATCGATGTTGCTGGCCCCGATGATCCGCGCATGAAATGACAGCTCTTCCGTTCCTCCGACCCGATAGAAGGTCCTGTTTTCCAGGACACGGAGGAGGGCTATCTGGGTCGAAAGATCCATGGTGCCGATTTCATCGAGGAAAAGGGTCCCCCGCCCGGCGGTCGACAGCCATCCGTCTTTCCGGGAAAGGGCACTGGTGAACGACCCTTTTTCATGGCCGAAGAGCTCGGAGTTGACCAGCTCTCTCGAGATGGCGCCGGTATTGACGGCAATAAAGGGTTCCTCCCGACGGGGAGAGAGCTGATGGATGGAACGGGCCACGAGCTCCTTGCCGGTTCCCGATTCGCCTGTGATGAGGATGGGAATGGAATGGGAGGAGGCTTTTCTGATGCGGTCGGCCAGTCTCCTGATGGCCGGACTATCCCCGGCCAGAAGCGGCAGGGGGAGTTCGTTTCCGGACAGAATGTCTTTTTCCGTTCGCTTCGGGGCCGACGTCAGATCGCCCAGCAGGGTCAGGAGCTTCTTTTCATCGATCGGCTTTTCAAGGTAATTGGCCGCCCCCTTCCGAATCGCCTCCACGGCGGTCTCCACCGTCGCATGAGCCGTCATGATCACGACAGGAACGTGGGGGTAAAGGGCCCTGATGGGTTCAACCAGCTCGATTCCGGTCGTGTCGGGAAGCTTGAGGTCAAGAAGAATCGCAGACCGGTGTGCCGGGAGCGGGTCGGACTTCAGGATTTCGAGGGCTTCCCGGCCGGTGCCTGCCTCGAAGACAACATATCCTTCGTGAGTCAGGAGGGTCTTCAGGTAAAGCCTGGTATTGGCATAATCGTCTACGACAAGGATGCGGCCCTGAGCTCTCATTTTAGGGATTTTTCCAAATTCGATAACTCTTTAAGTGTCTTTTTCACTTGAGAGAGCTTCTGGAGGAGTTGAGTCCGATCCCTCCGGAGTCTGGCGGACTCCTGGGCGTCGGCCAGAAGCCTTTGAGAGGCTTCCTTGAGCTCATAAGGAGTTTTTTCCCCATTGAGCGTTCCCAGCAGATTCTGGCCTTCGTGGCGTTCGGGGGGTCCCAGGTGCAGGTCTGCCAGGGCCCAGGCAAACACGAGCCTGTCACGAACTGCGGGCGAAATTGCCGGCAGGGAGGAGCGCTGCTTCAAGAGGGCCCTTGCTGCCTTGTAATATCCCTTTGAAAAGAGGTAGGACATTCCCCCGAAATACTGGGCATCGTGATGGCTGAGTTCGGCGATGGCGAAGGGAGGGAGGATGATGACCGCGGGAGGGCAGGGGGGAGGAGTCCGGACAGGGGGCAAGGACTGGCAGGCTGCCATGGGGAGGACAAGAAGGGCGACAGTGAGGCGGAACAGGGTTTTGAGTCTGGGTCTAGGCATGGGTGCCCTCCTCGAATAAAAGGGGGAGGGAAACAATGAAAACGGTCCCTTTCGGTGAATTTTGGGCAATTTCGATTGACCCTCCCATTGTGACAACGATCCCTTTTGTGACGGCAAGGCCCAGGCCTAACCCCTCCTTTGTCCGGATGTCAAAAGGGGCCACCTGGTAAAACTTGTCAAACAGAAAGGGGAGGTTTTCCGGCGGAATCCCGATCCCGGTGTCGGCAATTTCGAAACGAAGGGAGGTCATTTCCCGGGTCACAGAAATCCTGATTTCTTCTCCCTCCTGGGTAAACTTAAAGGCATTTCCCAGCAAATTGTCCAAAATCTGGGCCAGCTTGTTGGCATCGGTCCGGATTGTGTCAGGAAGTTCCTGATCGATCCGCACCTCGAAGCGTCTCCCTGACCCTTCGGCAGCCACTCGATACCGTTCAATGATTCTGTCGAGAAAATTCCTGAGCTCGAGGGGATGAAGATCGATGCGCATCTGACCGGCCTCGATTCGCCCAAGATCAAGAAGCTGGTTGACAAGATCGACAAGGTGGTCGATCTCCTCACCGACAACCGTGAGACTTTTCTGCTGTTCTTCATTCAATGGGCCCAGCGCCTGACGCTTGAGCATCGAAATGAAGCCTCGGATGCTGGTGAGGGGAGTTCTCAGTTCATGGGAGGCCACCGTGACAAATTCCGACTTTTTCCTGGAAAGCTCTCCCAGCCGGTGGGCCATTTCATTGAGGGCCCGGGCGAGATCCCCCATCTCGTCGGTATTTGTGAGAGTCACAGGATTGTGAAAGGCTCCCTGGGAGATGCGCCGGGTTCCGGCGATCAAGGCATTGATCGGGACAAGGACCATCCGCGAAAAGGAGACGAGGAGCAGGAGGACGAGCAAGGATCCTATGGCTGTCATTTCGATGCTGACGGTTGTCATCTGTTCTTCCCGGGCCGTCGTTTCCGCTATCCTGCGCTCGAGGGTTCTCTGATAGCCTTCCTTGAGATCACGCAGGAGTCCTGCCATGTAGATGAGAAGAGGGCCGGTCGACCCCCGGCTGATGGCGATGGCCAGCGTCCTGTTGCCATTTCTGAGGGCTTCCTTTTCTTTTCCGATGGCATCAATGAGTCCGGAGGCTGCCGCCAGTGTCCCGTGAACGAGATTGTCCGTCGTGGTATCGGGGTGGGGCAGTGTTTTAAGGAGTGCCAGGAGAAGGGGAAGTTCGCTTTCAACCGGGGACGGTGATTCTGGGGGAAGAGGGGCAAAGAGGATGTACCGCTTGTCCTCCGCCAGGATAATCCCCACCCTGTTCTGGATCTGTGAAATCATGAGAAGACCGGAAACTGACTGGTTCTTGATCTCGAGGAAGATCCTGTGAAGGGCATAAAGACTGGTAATGGCATAAAGGTTCGAAGAGAGGATGATCCCCAGAAGAACCGCCGAAAAAAGAAAAATCTTGGCTCGAAGGCGAAATCCCCGAGTGCGTTGGCTCAATCAGGCCCCCTGCCTTCACCTGTGTCGTGTCAGTTGAGATGTTGGCTCCCTCGGGAGCCACATGGGCATCAGGGGCATTCTAGAACAAAGAAGGGATTTTAACCAGAAGGAAGGAGGGAGACATCATCCCTGGGGGGAGAATCCTTCAGAATCTGTTCAGGATGTAGCGTCGGGGATTGACGGGACTCCGGTTGACCATGATCTGGTAATGAAGGTGAGGGCCCGTGGAAAGGCCCGAGTTTCCCAAGTAGCCGATAACATCCCCCCGTTTCACATGTTCGCCCTCATAAACGGCCACCTTTTCAAGATGCCCATAAAGGGTGGAGATCGAGGATGTGTGGTCGATGACGACCGTTTTCCCGAAGCCTTGGTCCCAGCCCGCCAGAGAAACCGTACCGGAGGCGGTGGCGATGATAGGGGTTCCCATCGATCCAGCAATGTCAAGCCCCGGATGGAAGTCTCGACCCAGCCCGAAGGGGGAGGTCCGCCATCCGAAACGGGAGGTGACGACGCCGTGGGCCGGCCAGATGCTGGGGGTAAAGGCCCACTCTGTCTGCCTGTCCTGAATGACATGCTTGAGTCCCGCGAGGGATTCTTCCTGGTTCAGGACCCCGTGTTCGATATCTCCGATTTGCCTGTCCATTTCTGTCATGAGATCTTCCATTCCCCGCCGTCCCTTTTGGATCAGGACAGAGGGAGCCACGGACTGTTCGGGGCCCCCCAGACCCAGGGCCACATTCGAGCTGTTCGACTCGGTCGTGTTCATGATGAGACGTACCTTGCGCTCGAGTTTGGCCACATCCACCATTGTGGAGTGAATATCCTGCAGCCTTCGGTAAATCCGGACGATTTCCTCTTTCTGGAGTCGGCTCTGGTGTTGGAGAGCGATCATTCGGGCTTCCTTCTCGAAAAGAATGAAGGCAAGAATGGAAAAGACTCCTGCAATGGCAAGGAAAACCAAGCCGGCAGCACCGCCCCACCGAATCCATCGACCTGAAATTTCGTATCGGCGGATTCGGTCGTTCGGAGAGGGGACCACAAGAACGGTAAACTTTTTCCCCTTGAGAGACTTTGTGTCCATTATGTTTTCCTCCTGGCCTTCGGAAGAGAATCCTTCCCGAATGTCCGCCACCTCTGAATCGTGGATCGGTCCCCGGATCACTCTGGTAAGATTATGGCTCAAATCAGAGAAATGTCAAGCACCATTAGAGTGGTATATCATGTGATGTATATCACGGTACTTTTTAAGTATTTATAATTAAAATATTTTTTAATTTTTATTAATATTTTTTATTGTAAATTCTATAATCTGTTTTCATTGTTCGAAAGGAGCCTTGCTATGTTGTCTCGATGCCGGATGAAGACCAGAATGGCCATTATGAGGAAAAGAAGGGTGGATCCCTGAGGAAGAGAATGAGGAACGATTGAGTGATTTCTTTCCCAAAGCAGGGAAAGGAAAGGCATGAGGGCAAAGCTTCCAAGGGAGGCGATGGAAGCGGTTCTTGTCGCCAGATAGAGAATGAGCCAGGGGAGACAGATCAAAAGGCCAAAGAGAGGATCGAGACCCAGAGCCACACCGAGCCCGGTTGCAACCCCTTTTCCGCCTCGTCCCCGAAGCCAGAAGGAAAAGAGATGGCCAAGAAACACGAAGAGTCCCGCAAGAAATGGGTCGAAGGAATTCCCGTAAAAAAGCCCCAGCCGGACAGCCAGAGCCCCTTTTCCCATGTCTCCCAGCAAGGTCAGCAAACCCAGGATCTTCCCCTGCCGGTCCTTCCCGACCACACGCATGACATTGCTGAATCCTATGTTCCCGCTTCCCGTCTTGCGGATGTCGATTCCCTTGAGCCGGGCAAGAAGAAGTCCTGTCGGGATGGATCCGAGAAGGTATGAAAGAATGACAAGGACCGCATGCGAGATCATGCGGGGCCATCCTGGCTTGTGATCCACAGATACCACAAAAGGTACTGGATGCCGGAGACAATCGTCAGAATGATGGCAATCCAGAAGGTCAGGAGTCCTATCCAGTGAAGGTTCAGGAGAAAGTTTGATCCGGGAATGGCCAGGTGGCGATTGTTGTCGAGCAGGAAGGCAATAGAGAGAGTCTGAACAACCATTTTGGCCTTTCCGGTTTTTTCGGCCGGGATGATGATTCCCCGTGAGGCAGCGACCGAACGGAGTCCTGAGACTGCAAACTCCCGTGCGACGACGATGATGGCCAGAATGGCCGGAAGCAGTCCGTGTGCCACGAGAAGAAAGAGTACGGAGCTTACAAGAATCTTGTCGGCAACCGGGTCAAGAAGTTTACCCATGGATGTCACCATGTTGTATCGGCGGGCGACAAAACCGTCAAGGATATCGGTCAGGGAGGCCAGGATAAAAAGAAAGGCCGCCATGTGGCTGGGTCCGGTCCTCGGGGAGTGGTCGGCCATGATGACGGCCGGGATAAGCAGAAGACGGCCAAGGGTCAGAGTATTGGCCAGGTTCAGCACAGATGGTCCTCCCCTTTGTCTTTGCACTTGCGGTTTTGGACAAAGAGAAGTGCGTCGGAGATCTGACGGACAGCACCCTTTCCCCCCGGAGCGGAGGTGACCCAGTCCGCCATTCGTAAAACGGAAGGGTGGGAATCGGAGACGGCAATGAAAAGTCCGGCCCGTCGAAGGAGAGCGAGATCCGTGACATCATCGCCCATGGCGGCAACCTGTCCCGGTTCGAGCTTCCACCGGGAGAGCAGAGAGTCGAAGGCCTGGGATTTGTCCCGTATTCCCAGGAAAAAATCCTGGATTCCCAGGTCCGCCAGTCGTCTTTCGGTCGCCGCGCCCGATCTTCCGGAGATGATCCCGACAGGGAAGCCGGACCTCAGAAGAAGGGCAATCCCGTGGCCATCACGGACATGAAAGGATTTCATTTCCTCCGTCGGCCCGAAGGAAAGCCGCCCGTCAGTCAGAACTCCGTCAACGTCGAGGACGAGGCCGCGAATGAAGGGAAGCCTCCGAAGGACCGGAAGGGGAATCCGAATCATAAGGGAACTCCCGCCCTCAAAAGATCGTGGAGATGGACAACTCCCAGCACGATCCGGTCCTTCCCGGTCACGACCACGCTGGTGATCTGGCGGGATTCCATGAGGTTCAAAGCCTCCGAGGCCAGTGTATCCGGAGGAAGGGTCGCCGGGTGCCTGGACATGATGGCCTCGACGGGAAGGTCGAGGATCGGGGAGCCGGAGCTATTCATCCGGGAGGATTCAAGGGTTCTCCGAAGGTCCCCGTCGGTCAGGACGCCCTGTAGATGTCCCGATGGATCGGTGACCGTCGTCATGCCCAGTTTTTTGGCTGTCATTTCCACGATGACCTCCCGCAAGGGAGTCTCAGGAAAAACCGAAGGAAGATGATCACCGGTGTGCATGAGGGTATTGATCTTGAGAAAGTAGCGACGACCCAGGGCCCCTCCCGGGTGGAGGGAAGCAAAATCCCGGACCCCGAAATCCCGTTCGGCCAGGACGACCATGGCCAGGGCATCCCCCATGGCCAGCATGGCTGTCGTGCTGGATGTGGGAGCGATGCCCAGGGGACCGGCCTCCTTTCCGACCTTGGCGGAAAGGACCCAGGTGGCCTTTCGGGCCAGCGTGGAATCGGTTTCTCCAAGAATGCCGATCATGGGAATCTCCATTCGCTCGAGAAGCGGCAGCAGGGCCCGGATCTCTTCCGTTTCGCCGGATTTTGAAAATGACAGAAGAATATCCCGCGATTCAAGCATGCCGAGATCCCCGTGGAGGGCTTCTCCAGGATGAAGAAAAAACGCCGGGGTTCCAGTGGAGGAGAAGGTGGCGGAAACCTTTCGGGCAATGTGGCCTGATTTTCCGATGCCGGTGACGGCCAATTTTCCGGGGTTGGCAAGGATGGCCTCCACGGCCCCGGCGAATTCCTGGCCGAGTCCCTGGCAGAGGGAACTGACGGCCCGGGCTTCCTCCTCAAGAATTTCCCGACCACGTTCAATGCGCAGGAGATCCTTTCCGGATGGCGTGTCGATCACGAAGGGCCCCCTGTTTTTGGGGAGAAGGCAGGGTCGCCGGAAAGGCTCGTTCTCAGCCGATGAATGGACAACACCTCGGTCAGGAGATCTGGAAGGGTGGAGAGGGGAATCATGTTCGGACCATCGCTTGGGGCGTGATCGGGGTCCGGATGGGTTTCAAGGAAGAGGCCATCACATCCTGCCGCCATGGCAGCCCGGGCCAGCAGGGGCACGAAAATACGGTCCCCCCCGGAGCGGTCCCCCCCTCCACCGGGACTCTGGACGGAATGTGTCCCGTCGAAGATCACGGGGTATCCAAGGCGGGCCATGATGGCCAGGGCGCGGAAATCCACCACCAGATTGTGATATCCGAAGGTGGATCCGCGTTCGCAAAGAAGGATCCGTTCATTGCCCGTACCGGCAATTTTTGCTGCCGCAGGCCCCATGTCCTCCGGTGCCAGAAACTGCCCCTTTTTCAGGTGGACGGGCTTTTCGGTCCGGCCCGCCGCCTCAAGAAGATCGGTCTGACGGCAAAGGAAGGCTGGAATCTGCAAAATATCGAGGACCTGGGCGGCATCCGGGACCTCCACGGATTCATGGATGTCTGACAAAACGGGGAGCCCGTACCGTCGGCGGATCTCCTCGAGAATGGCCAGTCCCTCGGTTCGTCCGATTCCCCTGAAGCTGTGTCGGGAGGTCCGGTTGGCCTTGTCGTAGGAGGCCTTGAAGACCACGGACAGGGAGAGCTGGTCCCGGATTTCTGCGATCCTGTGGGCGACCTCAAGGGCGTGAGCGCGGGACTCTATGACGCAGGGACCCAGAATGAAGGCCGGAGGATGTCCCTCCCCGATGCGGAAGAAGGGATAACTCGGATCACCGATCGGGACAGGTCCCGTCCTGCGTCCCGGGCTCATATTGTTTCCTGTGGAGGCCGCTTCCCTTTGGCGTGGCGAAGGGAAGCCTGGACAAAGCCGGAAAAGAGCGGATGCGGTGAGAGGGGCCTGGAACGGAATTCCGGATGAAACTGGGAGGCCACATAAAAAGGATGGGAGGGAATTTCGACGACCTCCACCAGCTTTCTCTCCCCGAATGTGCCCGAAACCTCGAGGCCCTCCTTTTTGATACGACCGATATAGTCCGGGTTGACTTCGAAGCGGTGACGGTGCCGTTCCCGGATTTTCAGTGTTCCGTAAAGTTCAGAGACCCTCGTTCCGGGGAGAAGATCCACGTCGTAGAGTCCGAGCCTCATGGTTCCGCCCATGTCGGGATTGGCTCTCTGTTCCGGGAGAAGATCGATGACCGGGTCGACGGGATGGGGGGTGAACTCCCGGCTGGTGGCCTCGGTCAGTCCAAGTTTCTTCCGGGCAAATTCGATGACGGCGAGTTGCATCCCGAGACAGATGCCGAGGAAGGGAACGCCGTTTTCCCGGGCATGGGTGATGGCCCGGATCTTTCCGTCAATGCCCCTGGAGCCGAAGCCGCCGGGAACCAGGATTCCCCCGAGACCGCCAAAGTGGGCGGAAGGATCGGGAGAGGCCTCGATTTCTTCCGCGTCGAGCCATTCGAGTGAGACGCGTATGCCTTGCTGGAAGCCCGCATGATTCAACGCTTCAATCAGGCTTTTGTAGGAATCCTTGAGGTTCAGGTATTTTCCGACAATGCCGATGGTGACATTCTTCCTGGCGCGCTGGATCCGGTGCACCATCGCCCTCCAGGGGGCAATCCGGGCCGGGGGAATCCGCATGCGGAGATGCCTCAGGAGGTAACGGTCAAGTTTCTGTCGATAGAATTCGAGGGGGATCTGATAGATGGTGGGGACGTCCGGGGCCGAAATCACCGCCTCGGAATCAACATCGCAGAAAAGGGCGATCTTGTTCTTGACTTCCTCGGGGATCTCTTCTTCTGCGCGGCAGAGGATTATGTTCGGACTGATCCCTATCTCCCGAAGCTTGTGGACGGAATGCTGGGAAGGCTTGGTCTTGAGCTCGGAGGAGGCCCTCACATAGGGGACAAGGGTCAGGTGGACGAAGGCCACATTGTGTTTTCCGACCTCCCGTGGAAACTGGCGAATCGTTTCCAGAAAGGGGAGGGACTCGATGTCTCCCACCGTACCCCCGATCTCGACAAGAAGGATATCGGCATTTTTCCCCCGCTCGAGAATGACCCGCTTGATCTCATTGGTGATGTGCGGAACGACCTGGACCGTTCCTCCGAGAAAGTCTCCCCGCCGTTCGCGGGTGATGACATCGTAGTAGATCCGCCCGGTGGTGTGGTTGTTCTCCTTACCCATGGTCAGGGAGGTAAAGCGCTCGTAATGACCGAGATCGAGATCGGTCTCGGCACCGTCGGAGGTCACGAAGACCTCTCCGTGCTGGTAGGGATTCATGGTTCCCGGATCGACATTGATGTAGGGGTCGAATTTCAGGAAGTCGACCTTGTATCCCCGGCTCTCAAGGAGGCATCCCAGGGAGGCCGAGGCGATACCTTTTCCCAGCGAGGAGACCACTCCCCCTGTCACGAAGATAAACTTCATAGCCGATTATGCCGGGAAACCCTGCTCCGGTTGGATGCAGGGGGACTGACGCATGGTGTCCCGGCCGTCTCCTTTCGTTTTTGCGCCGTTTGTCGAAATTTTCTGATCTCTTTTACGTCGTTTCACCCGAAAGGGATTTGGAGAAGAGTGCAAGATCTTCCGGGGTGTCAACCCTCCAGGAAGGAAGGTCAGTTCTGGCCACATAGATCGCAAAGCCGTAGTCGAGAGCCCGCAGTTGTTCAAGCTTCTCGAGTTCCTCAAGAGGAGAAACCGGAAGCCGCGCAAACTCGAGGAGGGCCGGCGTGCGGAATGCGTATATTCCCAGGTGCTGGTCCCAGCGGAGATCCGGACGTTCCGGAGCGATTCCGTCCCGGTCCATGGGGATGGGACTCCTTGAAAAATAGAGGGCCATGTTTCTCTGGTTGCAGACGACCTTGACGATATTCCTGTTCAAGATCTCGGTCGGATCGGAAAGGGTCCGGCGGAGGGTGGAGATGGGGAGACGCTCATCTCGAAACAGGGGTTCGACCGCCTGGTCGATGATGCGGGGATCTCCCATGATTTCGTCGGCCTGGAGATTCACGACGATCTGTGCGGAAAGGGTCTTGGCCACCTCGGCCACACGATCGGATCCTGTATGGGCTCCACTGGAGGTCAAGACGGCTTCAAAGCCGTGCTTCCGGGCTTCGGAGACGATTTCAGGGGAGTCCGTGGCGATGATGACCCGATCCACCACCTGGGACTTCCTGGCCATTTTTGCGACATGGATGACAAGGGGAATCCCGTTGACAAGGGCAAGAGGTTTGCCCGGAAATCGGGTCGAGGCCATGCGGGCCGGAATGACAACCACCACATCCGTTCCCGACTCCTCCGCGGGGCTGGCGGAGGCCGGCATGGCCCCCGGAAAGGCCGCAAAAAAAGGGTGATCGGAGATTTGAGGCATGATCATTCTCCTTCAGAGACGGACCCGGGGTCGGAAGCCGGCTGGCCGGAAGACCCCTCTTGATGTTTCAAAGAGCGAGGAGAGGGTCAGCACTTCTCGCAACTGCTCCCGGCTGACAGTAGAGGTCCCGACCATGCCGACGACGATGCCGGCGGCCAGGTTGGAGAGAACGGCCGCTTCGAGAAGGGAGGCTCCTGCTGCATGCGCCAGGGAAAGGGTGGCCATGACGGTATCCCCGGCCCCTGTAACATCAAAGACATCCTGGGCCACCGCCGGGATGTGGGAGGCGTGCAAGGAGTCTCCCCCCTCGAAAAGGGTCATCCCGGCTTCCCCACGAGTGATAAGGACGGCCTGGGAAGCCGTCCTGTCGAGGAGTGTCTGTCCCGCAAGAAGCAGGGTCGCCTCATCCGTAATTTCGATCCCCGAGGAACGGGAGGCTTCCAGATGGTTGGGGGTCAGCAGGGTCACCCCCCGGAAAAAATCGATCGAGGCCACCTTGGGATCGACAAAGACGGAAATGTCCCGGTCCCGGGCCATGTCGATCATGGCCCTGACCATTGCCGGAGCCAGCATTCCCTTGGCATAGTCGGAAAAGATGACGGCCTGGATGGAGTCAAGGATCCGGGAATAAAGCTCAAGGGATTCCTTCTGGGTTTCTTCGGGGATTTCGGAACGGATTTCCCGGTCGATGCGAAGAAGCTGCTGGTTGTGGGCCATGATCCGGGATTTTGTCGTCGTCGGTCTCCCGTGAAGACATAGAAGGCCCGTCGTGTCGATTCCCATGCGTTCCATGTCCTCGCGAAGCCTGATCCCTTCCCCGTCATCTCCGGCCACTGACAAAATGGAGACAGAGCCTCCGAGGCGACTGATATTGTGGGCCACGTTGGCCGCGCCTCCAAGTCGGTAGGAATCGCTCGTCACTCCTACAACCGCGACGGGGGCTTCGGGAGAGATCCGGTCAACGCGTCCCCAGATATAATGGTCGAGCATGACGTCGCCTACGACCAGAATCCGAGTTGAGGGAAATCTGTCCATTGTTTCGACAAGTCGTGAGAGAAGCACCTCGCTCATGAAGCCTCCGGGCAAAATATTCTCCTGGCTAATGGATCATCTTTCCGAGTCGAGAGAGGCGGATCGAGCCGGTCTCCTTGTTCCATGACCAGTAAATGAGAACGGCACGGCCGACGATCTTGCGGCTCTTCACGAATCCCCAGAAGCGGGAATCATAGGAATCGTCCCGGTTATCCCCCATCACAAAATAGGAATGGGGGGGAACAACCGTCTCGAAGTTGTCGCGTGGAATCATGTCCTTGACCGAGGGATCAAGGGTCTGGATATAGGGTTCGTGCTGGAGCGTTCCGTTGACGTAAAGCTGTTTCTTGGAGATGACGATATGGTCTCCGGGAATTCCGATCACCCGCTTGATGAAATCCTTGCTCTCGTCTTTCGGATACTTGAAGACGACCACGTCACCCCGTCTGGGATGGCCCGTCCGGACCAGGTATCGGTCGTGAAAGGGATTCTTTATCCCGTAGGCAAGCTTCGAGACAAGGATCTGGTCGCCTATGAGAAGGGTCGGAATCATCGAGCCGGAAGGGATCCTGAAGGCCTGGACGATGAAAAGCTTGAGGACTGCGGCTATGATAAAGGCGGTGAGGAGCCCTTCGGTCAGCTCCCTCACGAATCCTTTCTTCTTCCTGGAGACCTCAGTTTCGGCGATTTTTGGCTCTTCGGAGGTTGGTCTCACTTTTCCCGACTTCCTTCCGAAACCCTGAGGACGGCCATGAAGGCCTCCTGAGGAACCTCGACGCGACCTATCTGTTTCATCCGTTTCTTCCCTTCCTTCTGTTTTTCAAGAAGCTTTCTCTTTCGGGTGATGTCCCCTCCGTAGCACTTTGCCAGAACATTCTTGCGCATGGCCCCGATCGTTTCCCGGGCAATGACACGCGAACCGATGGCCGCCTGGATGGCGACCTCAAACATCTGCCTTGGAATAACCTCCTTGAGCTTTTCAACGAGAAGACGACCCCGGGAATAGGCTCTCTCCTTGTGAACAATAAAGGAGAGGGCATCCACCCGTTCGCCGGAAACCAGAACATCGACCTTTTCCAGTTCGGCCGGTCGATAACCGAGCCATTCGTAGTCGAAGGAGGCGTAGCCCTTGGAAAGGCTTTTCAGTCGGTCATAGAAATCCAGGACGACCTCGTTAAGGGGAAGTTCATACTGGACCTGGACACGACGGGAATCGAGGTAGCGAAGATCGCGCTGGACCCCCCGGCGTTCCTGGCAGAGGGTCATGACCGGTCCCAGGTATTCGGTGGGCATGTAAAGGGATCCGAGTATGAAGGGTTCGAAAATGGTTTCGATCTTGTTGGGGGATGGCATCTCAGCGGGGTTGACCACGGTCACCTCTTCTCCGCCCAGGAGCCGGACCTGGTAAACGACAGTCGGGGCTGTGCTGATAAGGGAGAGGGAGAATTCCCGCTCGAGACGTTCCTGAACGATTTCCATATGGAGGAGGCCCAGGAATCCGCACCTGAACCCGAATCCGAGGGCAAGTGATGTCTCCATTTCATAGGTGAAGGAGGCATCGTTCATGCGCAGCTTGTCCAGGGCCTCCTTGAGGTCTTCGTACTGGTCAGACTCCGTAGGGAAAAGGCCGCAGAAAACCATCGGTTTCGTTTCCTGGAAGCCCGGATAGGGAAGAACCTCGGAATTGCCCGCATCGGCCACCGTGTCGCCAATCCTGGTCTCCCGGACCGACTTGATTCCGGTGACCACAAATCCCACCTCCCCCGCGGAAAGGGAGGGAAGTTCAACGCGCTTTGGCGTGAAGGCCCCCACCGAAAGAACCGGATAGTCCTTCCCGGTGGAGAGGAGTCGTATGGATTTGCCGGGCGCGAGGGTGCCGTCGAAGACGCGGACAAGGATGACCGCGCCGAGATAGGCATCGAACCAGGCGTCGAAAAGAAGGGCCCGAAGAGGAGCCTCCCTCCTCCCGGAAGGAGGCGGGACCTGATGGACAATCGCTTCCAGAACCTCTTCGATTCCGATCCCTTCTTTGGCCGAGATGAGAACGGCTCCCGATGCGTCAAGACCAACTGCCTCTTCGATCTGCTCCCGGGTCCGGGGAATGTCAGCTCCGGGCAGGTCGATCTTGTTGATGACCGGAATCATATGCACATTGTTTTCAAGGGCCAGATAGGCATTGGCAATGGTCTGGGCTTCCACTCCCTGGGAGGCATCCACGACGAGAAGGGCCCCTTCGCAGGCAGCGAGCGAGCGCGAGACTTCATAGGTAAAGTCCACATGACCCGGTGTGTCGATCAGGTTCAAAAGATAGTCTTGTCCATCCTTGGCCCGGTAGTTGAGACGGACATTGTGGGCCTTGATCGTGATGCCGCGTTCCCGCTCCAGATCCATCGCATCGAGGATCTGTTCCCGGGATTCCCTTTTCGTGACGGCTCCGGTGAGGTCAAGAAGACGGTCGGCCAGGGTGGATTTTCCGTGGTCGATATGGGCTATGATGCAGAAATTGCGAATTCGTTCAATCGGATAGTCCAAAAAATGCATTCCTTCTGCCAGGGCATGGAACTGGCCCCCGGATTATCTGTCGGAGGTGACGGAGACGGTCGGCCGGATGAAGGGACCCCTCGCTCCAGGGGAAAGACGGTCTCGGTATGTCGGATTTTTAACTTTTCCGACATACCGAGACCATAGTAACAGAGGGACCCTTATGGTTCAAGAAATCGGGACTGCAGGCCGCTTTCTGGCAGATGGTGAAATCCTGGACATTCAGACAAAAAATGCGAGAGAGAAGGGAAGGTCCGCCCTCCCCTGCAGGATTCAGGAATCCTTGTGTTTCGCGGGACAGGTGTTGATCCCCAGGAGGGCATACAGTGCGCAGAATCCGACAAGCCCTGTCGCGAGGGGAAGCAGGCCGATCCAACCCCAGGGTGTCTTCGGACCCACATATACCAGGGAAATCAGGGCCAGCCCCAACAAAACACGGACCGCACGATCAATCATTCCTTCGTTCACCTTCATCTTTTTGCCTCCATGATTCCGGGCGACCTTTCGGGAAAACCCGTCATTCATAACAATGACAAATCCGGAAAAATATTCCCAAGCTTGTCCGGCCTTCTGATTTGAGTATACTCCTGCCGAAAGGCTGTGCAACGGGCAGAGGTGTCAGGAGGAGAGGGCAGAAGGACAGATGTCCGAGAGGACGCACTGTCCGCAAAGGGGATTTTTGGCCAGGCAGATATAGCGGCCGTGAAGAAGGAGGCGAGAGGCTGAATCGATCCAGAGGTCCCGGGGCAGGAGCTCCGAGAGAGTCTGTTCAATCTTTTCCGGATCGTCAGACCTTGTCCAGCCGAGTCTCCGGCATACGCGTCCCACGTGGGTGTCGACAAAAATCGCCGGCTTGTGGAAGGCGTGGGCCAGGACTACGCTCGCCGTTTTCCTCCCGACTCCGGGAAGTGTGACGAGGTCATCCATCCGATCGGGAACCCTTCCGTCGAATTTCTGAAGGAGGGCTGCGGCCAGTTCCCTGACATGCAAGGCTTTGCGATGAAAGAAGCCCGTTGGGCGAAGGATCTCCTCGAGATCGGCGAGATTGGCGGCAGCCAGGGCTTTTGGATCGGGATAGCGCCCGAAGAGGGCGGGGGTGACCCGGTTGACCATCCGGTCGGTGGTTTGCGCAGAAAGGACGGTCGCCACAAGAAGTTCGAAGGGGCTTTGATAGGTGAGCTCCATTTTGGGGTCAGGAATGGACGCTTCAAGCCTTTTCAGAACCTCCCCGACGGGGGCTGCCGATTTCACGGGAGATCGTCCCAGGGGTGGCGTTCCTGGCCCGACTCGTAAAGCTCCACCATGGTGAGGACCCATTCGGCGTGGCTCCATGTGAGGGGAGAGGCTGAAAGGGGTTCCATGGTCCGGGGATGGTACTGTTCGGCCAGCATTCCGTTTTTTCCCGCACGGGCCACCACCCAGTCGAGCAGTCTCCGGATCTTGCCCGAATGCAGGGGATCGGGGACAGTGCGGATGAGCCACCGGACCTTCCAGAGAGTCGAAATGATCCAGGGATTGCCAGGTGACATTGGATCTTCCCTGTAGTAGGGATCGTTCATGTACCGGATGACGCCACCCGCCCCTCCCTGGGCCAGTATCTCGAAAAGGTGTTCCATGGCCGGGGCCATGAATGGGTCCTGGGGGGAGAAGAGGTCGATCCAGTATAGTGCGGAAAGGCTCGAGTCCGGAACCTGGTCAGGGAGGAGGGATCCGGACTTTGTCAGGTGAAGCCCCCGAAAAAAAGTCCGGGAGCCGGAATCGAAGAGGTGGGTCCGGACGGCCCGCTCTATTTCCTCGCCTGCCTTTTTGAAGCGCAAGGAGGCGGCAGAGTCCCCGAAACGGCCGGCCAGGCGTCCCGCAGCATCCAGACCCGCCCAGACTGTCGCCACTGTAAATGTCCAGATACCCGGGCGCTCCTCCCATAGGTCGTAGGAGGGGATGGGAAGGCCTGTTTTTTCATCCCTGAAGGACTCCAGAAAGTTGGCGGCCGGAAGAACAAACGAGGAATAGAGCGGGTGGAGGGAATCCAGGTCGCGATAACGCTCGAGATGGCGTTCGAAGGCCCAGATGCAGAGCGCCGTTTCATCTTCCTGTATCGGAAAGGGCGGGGATCCCGGGACGCCGGCCGGATGCCAGGAAGATCCCGGAGAAAGAGTCGGATGATATTTGTGGAGAAGGAAGCCCTCACGGGAAAGAAGGGTTGGAAGAAGGCGGTAGAAACGTCTGGTCAGGTCCCCGTATCCCGCCCTGTCAAGGGCATGGGCGATGATGGCTCCATCACGCGGCCAGAGGTAGGAATAGGTATCCCGTGAAAGGGAGAGGGAATCGGAATCGACGGCAGCCACAATGGATCCGTTGGCGGCCATATGGTTCCGGAGGATGAAAAGACTGTGGCGGAGAAGGTTCCGGTAAGGCTCGGGAAGACGGTCCGAGGAGGCGGACGGGGTGTCGATCCAGAAATCGAAAAAGCTTCGGCATCTTGAAAGGGAATCCCTTGCTCCGGTCATTCCGACTCTTGAAAAGAGATCGGTCACCCGGTCGTAGGATGAGGCCGCCGCCAGAAGGGAAGTCCTTTCGGCACTCCCCCCCGCGGGAACTGGTATTCTGACCGAGTAGACGGAGTCGACCGCCCCCTGGGCGATGGGATTCCCTTCGAGGCGGCCGTCTTCGGCATCTCGCCATGTCCCTTCCCTGTGGCCATGACGTGCCCCGCAGGCATATTCATGGAGGGAAGCGCTGTCCCCGTCCATGGTCGCCATCAGAAAATAGGTGTCATCCTTGTAGTGCAGCATGGCATTGTGCGCGGGCAGGAAAGCCGCAGTGTTTCCGATATCCGAGTGGGAAATGTCCATGTCGTAGTGGAGGTAGAGGCGGAGATCAACCGGTCCGGGACCCTCGTTATCGATTCTGAGGTGGCGATAGAGGATGTCATTGGAGGTGTCGACCCAGTCCGTGAGGGCAAACCTCAGAAAAGAAAAGTCGGGAATTCTGAAACGCGATTCGATGACCGGAGCCCGCCCTTCATAGGATCGGGAGAGGATGTGGTCCGGCCTGAGCCAGGCAAAGGCTCCGCCAACGGAAAAGCCGATTCTGCAACGTCGCCCCCCCACATGGTTCTCTTTTCCAACCAGGGGATAGGTGAGCTCCCGAATGAAGCCGGATTGATCGAAGGAGATATAAAGACGACCATTCGAGATCGGGAGTTCCCGGGCCAATACGGCTCCTTTGATACGGGGGGGAGGACAAAACGACTGTCATCGATGCTACTCCTTGGGCCCTTTCTCTGCAAGGTGCAAAAACTCCTTCTCCATTAGCGGACGGAGAAACGGGAATGGTAAAAAAGGGAAAGGCTTAAAAATCCCTTTCCCTTTTTTCGAATCTTACCTTGGGGAATGGGAATCCATCTTCCCGAAGAAATAGGATAGGTACCCGATTCCCACAAAGAAGACAGTCGTGACGACAATGATCATGAGGGGATTGGTTGTTGGTCCGATCATGGCAACCTCCTGGATGGAACTTTCAATTATCAGATCCTGATTCCTAGCCTCCTTTTTTATTATACCACATGAATGATATGTAAATTATTATGATAATATTTTGTTTAAAATAAATTAAAAATTTTATTAAGTATTTATTTGATAATATTAAGTGAATGCATTACCGCATTTCTCGGAATTTTTGGATTAATCGTTCTCCCTTGCGCGTTCCTGGAGTTTCTTCCGAAGGCCTTAGCCCCTCTCCCGGCCGCTTAACAAGAAAGGTAGAATACCTGCCACCTTTCGGGTCCTGTTAAGATTTTGAGCCTTCCCCCCTCCGGAGGTCCTGTCCATTCTTCCCGGGTGAAAAACCCAGACTATTGATCGATCAAGGAGAAGAGGCGGATGAATCGGTCAAGCGCGGCCGGGCTTCTGAGTCCACTTGTCTGGCCACCCTCTCTATCCTTAGTCTTTGAGAATCCTGAGCGGGAGGCCGTGGAAAATCCGGAGGTTCTGGTGCGGTTCATGAAGGAGATGAGGTCGGCCGGTGTGCGCTTTGCGATTGACCACTTTGGCCGCGGATTCGCGTCGTTCGATAATCTCCGTGAACTCCCTGGCTCCTTTGTCAAGATCGGAGGGGAAATCCTTCGCAACCTGGCCTTCCATGGCCATGTCGACCGCCTGGTTGTGAAAAAGTGGGTCCGGATTTTTTGACGGCACGGAATTTATTGGGTGGGACACCAATCGAAACGGAGGAAGACCTGACCGAGGCCCGAAGGCTGGGAGTGTCGCTTGTCCGGGGCTATTTCATCGGTCGCCCCTCCCCGACCTTCTCCTGAAAACAGAATGTCTCCCCGTGTTTTCCCCGGGGAAGCGATCTGGTATGATGACCCGGTGGTCTGGTTCCTCCGGATGTGGGCCGGTCACTTAACAAAGAGATCAATATTCATGACTAAAAAAGAGAGGTAAAAGAATGGCCATAGTGCACTGTTCCCGATGTGGAGCCGATGCGGAGGGACTTTCAGAGCCCCCCTTTCCGTCTCCCTTCGGCAAGGAGGTTCAGGAACATGTCTGCCAGGCATGCTGGGCGGCCTGGGAGGATATGCGGGTCAAGGTCATCAACGAATACCGCATTAACCTGGGGCTTCCGGAGCATCGCGCGATGCTGGTCAACATAACCCGGGAATTTCTGAATCTCCCGGCTCCTGATAAGAAACCCTAATTTTTCGGCACCTTCCCTGTTGAAACCAGCCGGTCTAGATGCCGGCTGGCTCCTGTCCCGAATGGCAGGTAAAGGGTTGTCGGATGTCCGCCTTCGTAAATGAGCCTTCTCGCTTCTCCGTCCAAAACCCCCATATACATCTGGAATTCAAACATTTTGCCATGCTTTTCCATCAGGCCCTGGGCGGCGCCCAGAAGTTCCCTGTCGTGGGTGGCGATGGCGAAGAAGTTCGATTCCTGGAAAAGGATTTCCATCAGGAGAAGGAAGCGTTCCGCCACCTCTTTTTCGCTGACGGGCGTTCCCGCGTCCAGTAGGGGGAGACCCTTCACGAGCCGAATGCGTCCCCGGACCTGACGGATGAGTTCAAGGTCGGAAAGGGCACGCGGGATCCTGGCCGGAATGGTCACGGCCAGATGGGGAAACCGGGGTCGGAGTCCAAGGTAGAGATCGATCGTGGCCCCTACGGAGTCCGGGTCTTCCGTGTCAAGCCAGACTCCGTATCCGTATTCCTCAGCCCGGGTGATGAGGGGTGCAAGCCGTTCCATGGCCACCATCCATCCCTCGTCCAGGCCGAAGTTTCTCGGGTCGATCGACAACCCTCCCCGGATCATCCGGTGGCCCATGGTTGTCACGAGCTCCATGGCCTCCTTTCCTACGGGATCCGAATACCCTTCAAGAGGCCAGTGAGGTGCCAGAAGGGTACCCAGACCTTCCTTGTTCAGATGACGGGCCTTTTCCAGGGCCTCCTCCATCGTGTTTCCAGCCAGATATCCGGTCATTTTCTCCTCTTTCCGTTCGGGGTCGGGAATCCCCCATCCCTCAGTATAAATCCTTCAGGTCCCTCTCAAGGCTATTTTACCATTGTACAACACTCTCGAATTCCGGGAGCCTCCCCTGGGAAGGCTATTTGTCCCCCGGGGAACTGTCGTCGACAAGATTGATCATGTCTTCGAGGGAAAGCCTCCGGAAATCCTCCTCACCGGACCCTGCTCCGAAGGTCATGAGACGGTCAAAGAGTTCCTTCTTGGATTCCTTGAGTGTCTGGACGCGTTCCTCGACGGTTCCCCTTACCAGAAAACGGTAAACGAAGACCGTTTTTCTCTGTCCGATCCTGTGGGAGCGGTCGCTGGCCTGGGATTCGACCTGGGGATTCCACCAAGGATCGTAGTGAAAAACGTAGTCGGCCTGGGTCAGGGTCAGGCCGACGCCACCGGCCTTGAGGCTGGCGAGAAAGACCATGGGGGCCCCGGGATCCTCGGCCTGAAAGGCCTCCACCCGCCGCTTCCGTTCTTCGAGCGGGGTCGATCCGTCGAGTCGGACGTAACCGATCCCCAGTCCGGGCAGAACCTGTTCGAAAAGGTCGAGGATCCCTGTGAACTGGCTGAAAAGAAGGATCTTGTGGCCTTCGGAAACTCCTTCAGAAATCTTGTCGCAGACCAGGTCAAACTTGCTTGACCCTTCGAGTTCTCCCGCAAGTTCGGGAGGCAGGAGCGCCGGATGGCACACGAACTGTCGGAGTCTCAGGAGAAGCGTCAGGTATGCCATGTGCCTGGAGCCGTCAGACAGGAGGATCTCCTCCCTCCCATGGTTTCTGAGACGCTCGTATTGGGACCTTTCTTCAGGGGTCGGGTCGATCCAGAGATCCACTTCCACCTTCGGAGGGAGCTCGGTCAGGACCATCTCCTTTGTCCGGCGAAGGATGAGAGGAGCCACCAGATTTCCCAAAAGGGCGATCCTCCGGTTCTGTTCTTCCCCCAGGGCATTTTCCCGAAGAAACCGACGTTCAAACTGGAGCCTGGATCCCAGGAGTCCCGGCATCAGGAGGTTCATGATCCCCCAGAGGTCGGAGAGGCGGTTTTCGACCGGTGTTCCTGTCACCAGAATCCTTTGGGAGGCGGGAAGGGAAAGAAGGGCCTGGTGGGTCCGGGACTCGGGGTTCTTGACTGTGTGGGCTTCGTCCAGAATCAGGCACGAAAAGGGAGGGCCAAGGGAGAGATGGGAGTCATTGCGGAGAGTTCCGTAGGTCGTCAGGACAAGATCGGCCCTTTCCATCTCCTGAATACGGGCTTGCCGGTTCAGTCCCGCATGGATGTGAAGGTGTAATCCGGGAGAGAAACGGCCGGCTTCATGGGCCCAATTGTAGAGAAGGGAAGCCGGAAGAACGACAAGGGGCGGCCTGCTCTCCCGAGCCACCTCGGGATTTTCCATTTTCAGGAAGGTGAGAAATCCCAGAATGCTCACGGTCTTCCCGAGCCCCATCTCGTCGGCAAGGATTCCGGAAAGTCCCTCCCTTCGGAGGGAGACAAGAACGGAAATGGCCTCCTTCTGATAGGGGCGAAGAGTGGCCAAAAAAAGGTTTCCGAGCCGTTCGAAGTCCTCATCCGGAAGATGCGACGGCGAAAATGGGCGCAATTTAACACCTGGATCGGCAAGGAGCGGGAGGTCCGGGCGGAGCATCCGGATCATGGAGACATAAAATCGGCTTGCCCTCCCCCGCCCATCCCCATCGAGGGAGAACAGCTGGCATATTTCGCGGTCGTGCTCCCGGGCCAATCCTTCCAGGTAGACCGAGACCCCGGACGGGAGCGCAAGAAGAGAAGATGTTCCTTCCGGAGGGCGGCCGGGGAGGGGAAAGGTTCCGGCGCCCGTCGAGACCTGTCCGTAAAGTTCCACCTCCTGGGCTGAGATGTCACGGATACCGAGAGAGACATGAACGGGCCCGGGAAGAATGGATCCATCGTAAAATTCGCTTTTGTCGATAAAAAATCCCAGGGCCTCAAGTTCGGGGACGATCCGGTCCAGGATTTCGCCCGTCTGGGAGAGATCAGCGGGAATTCCGGAAGAGGAACTTGACAGTCTGGCAACCTTCTCGAAAAGATTCCGGGCAAGCAACTCCTTTTCCCGGTCCCGAGGGAGAAGAAGCGGGAAGGAGTCATTCCTGTCCTTCCCCGGAAGGTAATCCCCGAGACGGTGCCGTTCCGGACCGAAGAGAGGGATGGCCGCCTCGTCAGGATACCGGAGCTCGGGCGTAAGCAACAGACCGCCCCCGGGACGGCCGGTCAGTCTGAGGGCCGGTCTCCACCTGGAGCGGGAACCAAAAAGGGGTGCGAGATCGGGGGGATGAAATTCGACAGAAACGGCCCCCCCCTCTCTCATCCCTGGGTCGAGAAAGGGGGCCCATTCACCCGGTGAGAGGGGGCGGGAATCGCCCGCCCGTTCCATGAGCCTTCGAATCATGGGGGGGAAGGCCGCCTCCCGGGCCAGAAAAAGGAGGGAGCCCCCGCCAACGAGAAGGGAAAACTGATCAAAGTTGATCAAAAGGACGTCTTTGACAGGCCGTCCCCTCCCGCCGATTTCGACCTCTCCTTCGAGCAGGACCTCCCCTCCCGGCTGATCGGCCCAGCGGGCCATGAGCCGGACAGGGGGGCAGTGGAGAGGAGATTCAATCCTGTAGGAGGTTTTTGTCCGGGCGGACAGAATCCGGACTCCGGGAAGAGCCAGGTACCGGGAGAGAGTCTCCCTCTCTCCGTTTCTTGGACGATATCCGGGAACGGCCCTGCCGTCGCCCCCTTTTGCAGGATGGGGTTCGAAGGCCCTGCAGAAAAGAAGGGCAGGGAGGGGTAGTGATCCCTCCCCGCGTCCCCGTCCGGACTCCAGGAGACGAAATTGACGGTGGTCCATGGGTGTCATCTTGCGGGTCAAGGCTACGAAAAAGGGAGCCTGGCGAGTCCCTGCCAAAAGGAGTGTCAGGCATGGGAGTTCCCGGAGTTCTTCCGTCTCCGCCCGGGAGGTCCGGAAGGGAAGGGACGGGAGGGATTTCCCCAAGGCGGGGGGCAGGGGATGCCGGGAAGCGGTCCTTTCCCGGAAGATGAGAAGAACCGCAATGGCGTGCGTGCACGGAAGATCCTGCTCCGTCCGGCAAAGGGGGCATGATGCGAGGATCCCCGAATGGTCCGAGCGGAGGGCTATGGAGGCCGGTTCCCCCTCCCGGGACAGACGAAGCTTGGCTTCCAGGATTCCCGATGTCTGATAGGCAGGAAGGTCGAAGTCGACCGTTATTGAGTCCAGAAGTCTCCGGGCGGCAGAGAGACGGATCGGAGGGAAAGCCTGGGTCAGAAGCCAATCGGCCATTTGGGATGCTCTTTCCTCGGCCCTGTCACCTTACGGCATTGATTTCCGAAATGAGGAGGACAGCAGTGAACAGAAGTCCGAGCACGAAGGCGCCTCCAATCAGAACGAAGGCCCGCTTGCGGTCCTTAGCCCTGTTTTCGGGGGCCTCGACCGGCGCCTTTTGCCGGGATCCGGGAATGAATGTCCGTCCGAGAAGGCCATCTACGACGCAGAAGGAAGCCATCGCCTGGATAAGGGAAAGGGCCGTTCCTGTCGCCAGGAGCACCATCCCGGAAGCATAGAGGACGGGATGGGTAAAAACGGCCTTCCACTGTTCATTGTAAATGACGACAAAGACAAGCCCCAGAAATGCCCCACCGCCCCGGATCCATCGTCCTTTCCGGTCAATGTTGCAGACTCCCGGGAGATATTCGTCCTGGTCTGCCGGATCTTCAAGTCCTGTAGGGTTTTTTCGGGTTCCTGGGTTTTCCATCTCAAGGCTCCTTTGGTCCGGGCGGAAGATCGGAGTGAATTCTGGGCCCGAGGAAGGGGCGAAAAAGGGCCACGACCCGCCCCTGGACCAGTGAGGGTATGTCCGACTTCCGGACCTCCTGTTCCACGGTTTCAGAGGTCGGGGAGCGGAGAAGAAACCGGTCCTTCCTCCTGGCAAGGAATCCCGGAAGCAGTTCCCCCGTGGACGGATCCCGGAATATGATGATTCCCTCGCGTCCCCGGGCGGGAGTTTTCTGGACGAAGAGGATATCCCCTTCCTGAATCCCCGCCTCCGGCAGGGATCTTCCCGCTCCCACCTTCAGCGCATAATCGGGAGGATCTGTGAAATAGACAGGAGAAACAGGCAGGAAATCCGGGGCCCCTCCGGATGGAGGCCATCCCGCGAAACAGGGTATTTCCCTCTGGCCGTCCGCCGGGTCATGGAACAGGGTCAAGGCGGCACCGGTCAACCGGATCGACCGGGCCTGCCCCGGACTCCTTTCAAGATACCCCTTCCGGATCAGGGCTTCAAGATGCGTGAGTCCGGAACGGGTATTTTCGGAGCCGATATGGCGGGCAACCTCCTTGATTGTAGGAGGTTGCTTTTTGAGCCGGATTTCCTTTTCTATAAAATCGAGGACAGATCTCTGCTTCTCAGTGAGCGACCTCAACGGCCGGTCCTCCGCTAGAAGCCGAACTCGGAAAGAAGCTGGTCGACAGTGTTCTGGTCGATGTCTCCCTGAGCCCCGACTCCTTTGAGTGTCTCTCCTGGGGAAGATGCCGGGGAGGACGGCGAGGGAGGATCCGTCTTTTCATCGTTCCGGATCGTGTCAGGGGAGGTTTCTATGAGGATTCTCACGAGCCTCGACTCAAGCTCTTTCAGATGGCTTCCGATCAGCTTGATGTTCTGACCGACAAGGTCCTGGAAGGCCATGGCTTCGAAGCCGTGCATAATCCCTTCGTCCGAGCGGTCAAGAATCTCCGTGATCTCGTCCACAGCCGGTTTGATGGGAGCCTTGGATCCGGACAGGGGGCTGATGAGTGCGCGGATACGATTATGATCCTCCAGGAGTCTTTCGAGGATGTTCATGAGCTTGTGTGCCGCATCCTCGGTCATCTGGCTGATGACCCCAAGCCCCTGGGAGGTTTCCGGGATTTTTCCCTCCATGAACTTGAGGGAGTCGACCATCGACGAGGAAAGGGACAGGACACGTTGGATGTCCCGGGCTGTCTGTCCAACCTGCTGGAAAAGATCCGAAGACTCTCCGGCCACTTCCTTCCTGGGCAGTTCTCCGGAAAACTCCTGCCTGAGGAGGGGAATGTCGAGAAGCCAGGTCTCTGAACCTTCCAATGTTTTATGTCTGGAAAGGAAGGGATGTTCCGGATGAGGGATTCCTGCCGACTCGGGATCCTGGAGACGGAGAATGCGGCCGATCCTGGGAACGGCGACCAGAGCCTCGCGGTAGGAGGAAAGGGATATCCCCTTCAACCCGTCAAGGCTGTCGGGAATGGCCAGCCCAAACCACTCCTGGGGGAAAAAAGTGTGGGGCAGGCCGGGTCCTGCGGATCCCATGAGGGCATCGATCCGCCTGATCTCGGTCATCCGGATGCCGAGGTCGACTTCCCGGGAAAGGGGAAAGGTCATGATCTGCATCGGAATCTTCTTTTCTTTCCTTGGTTGGGCGTTAATCGGGGGCATCCTTCTTGATTTCATTTTGTTTGCCGGCTCTTCCGTCTCCGGAAGGTCCCCCCGAATTCTATGGGGGTAAAGTAGCATATTTGAAAAAATGGGGAAAGCCTTTCGGAGAAAACTCAGGGAGATCATGAAGAGTGCCGGGGGCTGTCCTCCGGATGGGCCTTCCTAGACCTCGCCCTGGCCGAGACGGTCGAGCTGTTCGAGAACCTCCTGGCTCGCCTTGTCCATAAGAGAAAGGGCGGCAAGGGATTCCTCAAGGCGTTTTTCGGAAAACCTCTCCACGGCCTCCTGCCCGAAGCGGTGGACCTCTTCATGGGGGCGCTCAAGATCCCGGAAAGCGACCTTTCCTGATAGGGTCCTGCCATCTCCTTCGTAATACCATTTGCCGAGGCGGCAATTCCGGTGGCTGGAGAAGGAATCCGGCTTCCTGTCGACGAGGCCAAAGAGAACCTGGTAGATCTCGAACTTGTAAACGAGGTGGTCCATCTTGACGACCTCGAGAAAGCCCCGGAGGGCTGAGCCCTCGATCGAGGCTTCCATCTTACTGAACTGCCCCATCATGTCCTGCATGCTCCGGGAGGCTCCGGTTCCGGCCGAGGACAGGGCTTGGGACTGGTCGGAGAGGGCGACCATGGCCACCTTGGCCGACTGGGTCGCACTCTGGATGGCATTGACGAGAGAGGATATTTCCTGGGTTGCGGCTGAAGTCCGGCTCGCGAGCTTCCTGACCTCATCGGCCACCACAGCGAACCCCCGGCCCTGCTCTCCAGCCCGGGCAGATTCGATCGCGGCGTTCAGGGCAAGAAGGTTGGTCTGGTCGGCAATCTCCCGGATGGCGCTCACGATGGCACCGATCTGTCCCGCCCGTTCCGAAAGGCCTTCCACCTCCCGGGCTGCGACCTTGGAGGCGCTCGACATCTTTTCCATATTGGAGGAAATGCTGTCGACGGTTCCGGCAGCCTGGAGGGCGATACGGTCCGTTTCATCCATGGCCGCCCTCTCCCGGCTCATGGTTTCGGCCAGGGAGACCAGAGAGCCCCGCACGGTGAAGATTGATTCCCCGAAGGATTTGACGTGAGAAAGGACCTCCCGTGTGAAATCCATCACCTTCCTGGTCTTTTCCGCCTCCTGCCGCTCGGTTTTGGCCAATTCCTCGGCCTTGAGGGTCCGGGACCTTAGATCTTCAAGCTCCCTGTCCCTTGAAGGTGAAGGGGGTTGCGGGATGTTGTGTCCGCTATCAGAGGCGGACGAACGTCCGAAAAGTCCCATGGCTGCGATCCTCCCGATCAATTGATTCCAAAGTCCACGAACAGGGGGCTTCCGGAGAACCTTTTCTTCTCGTGGCGCAAATCTTATCGGTATAACTCCCGGAACTCTTGATGTCGCGGGGGGTCAGAGCTTCCGGATTTCGCCCGGTTTGCAGGTCAGAAAGGAAAGGGGGTGGACGAGGAGACGGTAGCGGTTGATCCCCCGGGAGAGAGTGATGGTCCCCCTGACCGGGCACATGGTCGTGGGTGCAGAACGGAGAAGATAGTGTCCCGGCGGGAGATCCTGTTCAAAGCGCCCATCGGTCCGGGTCAGAAACTCGATTTCCGGCCCGGTATGGGGAGAAAGGGGCCGGAGAAAGATGGCGGCCTTCCCGACAGGGGTCTCTTTCCAGAGCATGCGTCCCTGGAACCGGGCCTGAGAAGAAGGAGCAGGTGTCGAAGTGGCCGATTCCTGGCGATGGCAGGCGGCAAGACAGAGGGGAATGGCAAGGAGAAGGGCGGACAAACGGAGTGAGCGCAAGGTGGTCATAGGGGATCTCCATTGAAGAGTGACTGGGCGGAAAGGATGAGATGGGCTTCCTTCCTGGCCACCTCGCGGATTATGTCCGGGTCGGTCTCCCGACCCCTGGACAGGATGTCGATCCATTCAAGGGCCCGGAGGATCTTTATCTCGAGAAAGTCCATCGAGGTTGAAAGGCTTCGTGGATGGCTGTTGAAAAAGGTCACAAAGGAGGTCCGGGCATCGACGCCCTCCTTCTCGAGGAGGGCAAGCGTTTCGGGGAAAAGATCGGGCATTGCGCCTCCGAAAAGCCAGATCTCTTCAGGGTAAAAATAGCGGCGGTAGGGGGAGTCCTGGGATTCCGAGAGTTCACGGGCCAACTCGCGATACTTGCCCCTGAGGCGGTTTTCGAATTCAGGATCGAGAGAAGGGATAGAATCCGGTGATGCCGGCGGAAGGGGGGCACCACCGGGACGGGCCTTTCTGTCAACGATCCTTGCAAATCTTTGGAATTCCAAACTTATTTGCAGCAGGTCCTTGTTGTCGACCTCCAGGGCGACACCTGCAAGGGCTGGGAGGGGAAGCTCCTCCAGTGCGGCTTCCAGACACTCAAAGAGGATGTCCGGAACCGGCTCGGAATGGTCGTCTATCAGGAAGGATCCCCCGGGAAACTGTCTCCATGCGAGTCCTCCCACATGAATTTCGACGACGCGTTCCAGCGGAAAGCCATCCTTGAGCCACTTGACGAGAGACGCCGGACTAACAGGATTGCCAGAGACGCCGAGATAGGTGAGGCAGTGGCCCAAATCGAGGCCTATGCCAAGGGGGGTGTTGCAGGTGAGGCGCTGGAAGAAGTCTCCCAGGTCCATGGGGCCTGGCGGGTGGGGAGGAAAAGGGGGCGTTTCGACGAGAAGGAGGCGTCCCTCCATCTGACCCTGGAGATGGAGGGCCCCCAGACGTGCGGCCGTCAATCCCTCCTTCGAGAGATGGGGAGGGGCATAGAGGCCAAATGCGAACCCCTCCATCGCCTTCTGGGCACACTCGTGAATCATCCAGGGAGATCCAAGGGCCTCCATGTGGGCTCTGGCCCTCCGCTCTTCTTCCCGGTATCCCGGATTGGAGGTGAAGTCTGCTTGCGTGTACCAAAGACAATCCCCGTGGTAGACAAGGGGAATCCCTTCAGGAACCGATCGGCGTGCCTCTTCGAGGTCGCATGTTCGTCCCCGGAAAATCTCGAGATACTCAACAGGGGGGCCGTGAGAAAGGCATTCGAGAAGATCCGTGAGAGGGGGGGAGTAGAGATCTGTCGAGAGACCGGCCCGTGGACGGGGAGACCGGCCGGCCTGATTGACGGGGGGGATCAAGGGGAGGGGGGATCGCGATAAGTCGGCCAAGGATCGTTTCCCAAAGTTTATTTGTACCTGTTCCGTGAAATTTCTTCAAAAGCGAGAATCCAGTATACCAAAGCGGCTATTCCCCGTCGAAAGAGAGGGGGAAATTCACTTGACGTCTCTTCCCGGGGTTCGTATACTTCGGTTATTGATTGGTTAATCAATCAAAGGAGGATAGGCTATTGGCACAGGAGCCGGGGACCCACTCTTCCGGGGCCAAGGAAGAGGGGCGCGGGCAGGAGGAGCCGTCAGACCGCTGCGCTCAACGGAAAAGGGATATTCTTGATGCCGCCATGTCCTGTTTCGCCGACGAGGGCTATTTCCAGACGACAAACAGGAAGATCGCCCGCAAGGCAGGTATTACAGAGGGCCTGATATACCATTATTTCCCGAGCAAGAAGGCCCTCCTCCAGGCGATCATCATCGAAAAATTCAACGTGGACTCTTCCCCTGCCCTGAAATGTTATTCCCGGTGGGAAGGGGAGTTCGCCAAGACCCCTCCTGACGGGAAAAGCTTCCGGGCATTTCTTATGGATCTCGGCCATGCCACCTTCGAGGGCCTTGAAAAAAACCGGGATGTCCTGAGGATCCTCCTGAGCGAATATCGCCTCCTTGACGACGCCTCCGAACCATTGTTCCCCCGTCTGGTCATGGAACATTCAATGAACCGATTTTCCCGTATCCTTGGTCGCTATCTGGAGTTCATCGGATCGGCCGGACAAAACCCTGCCATGAAGGATGCCTTTTTCCTGGGTCCGATCGTCTCCGTTTTCCTTTTCCAGGATCTTCTTCAAGGCCATCGGGTCAGAACCCTCGACAGGGAGCTTTTCCTGAAAACGCTGGTCGACCATTTCATAGCGGGTATCAACGGGATGGAAAGTCATTCGGGTCAAACTCCAACTATAGGGAAGGACGGAAAAAAAGAATGAAGAGACTGCGACAGGGGTTGATCGCATTGGGGCTTCTTCTTGCGGGAGGGACGGGAGCTCTCCTTGAGTCGATCCATGCCCAGGCCGACTCGATTCTCCACCGGTACGTCGGGGTGGAGACCTGCGAGATCTGCCATTCCTCCCAGAGGATCGGGCGGCAGTTCTTTGTCTGGGCCCAGAGTCCTCATGCCCGGGCCTACCATGATCTTTCGTCCCCCGAGGCCCGCCAGATCGCGACCCGTCTTCATATCGCCGATCCCACGAAGGATGGTCGATGTCTCTCCTGCCACGTAACAGCCTACGGGAAGCCCCTTCCGGAAATTCTCTCCACCTTCAGGATGACGGATGGTGTCCAGTGCGAATCCTGCCATGGCCCGGGGGAGGACTATGCCCATTTTTCGGTGATGATCAGTCCACGGAAGTCGCGCCTGGCAGGCCTTGTCAACCGGCCTGACGAACAGACATGCAAGACCTGTCACAATCCCGCCTCACCGACCTTCCGTGGCTTCGATTACCATCAGGCCCTGAAACGGATCGCCCATCCGGTTCCTCCGGAATACAAGAAGGAAACCCTCGAATCTGGAGGGGGTGAATGAGCGCCTCACCCCAGACGGGTCAGCCCGTTCCCCCCTCCCGGAAGCGAAAGGGATTCATAATTGGGGGTGTCGGGCTTTTCCTCACCCTGCTCGTCATTCTGGTCTACCTGCGTTATAACGCCTTTTATGTCTCAACCGAAGATGCCATGGTCGACGGAAACATTGTTCTTGTCTCGGCCAACATGAGGGGACGGGTCATGACCCTTCCCGTCAATATCGGGGATCCCGTCCGCAAGGGCGATCTTCTGGCCCGGATCGACACCACCGGCTTCAGTGCCCTCCAGTCCCTTGGACAGAGGAATGTGGCCGCATTCGGAGACCTGGAGAGGACCCGGGCGGAGGAAGTCTCTCTGGAGGTCCGCCTGGCCAATGCCAAACGGGACATGGAACGTGGGGAGGCCTTGCGAAAGGGGGGATTCATCACGGAGTCCGACCTTGACCACCTGAAGACAGCCTACATGGATCTCAAGGCCCAACTTGCGGAAATTAAAAAACTCGAGTTCGTGAACCGGACGGCCCTCGAAACAACCGAATCCCATCCCCTCAATTACACCATCCATTCCCCCCTTAACGGACAGGTGGCGGAGAGGATCGCCCAAGTGGGGCAGGTCGTTTCCCGGGGACAGGCGGTCGTTTCCCTCGTTGACCCGAAGGACACCTGGGTGACCGCCAAGGTAAAGGAGACCCGCATGGGACGGGTCAAGGTCGGACAACCGGTGGATATTTCCATCGATGCCTACCCGGGACAGGATTTTCATGGCCATGTCTTTCAGATTCTGCCGACCTCGGCTGCGGCAATTTCCCTCCTCCCCCCCGAAAATGCCTCCGGAACCTTCGTGAAGGTGACGCAACGGGTTCCCGTCCGGATCACGATCGATGATGCGAAGGGTGTCGTTCTTCGTCCTGGCCTTTCCTGCGAGATCCGGATCCATGTGAAGGAAGGCTCCCCGTGGTAAGGGGGGATGACGGAAGTCTTTTCGGAGAGTCTCCCCACTATCGCTGGTGGGCCCTGGCGGTGGTGATGCTTTCCCTGTTTCTTCCTGTCCTCGATACGACCATCGTCAATGTGGCCCTCCCCTACATGATGGGAAGCCTCGATACGAACCAGGACGAAGTGCGATGGGTCATTACCGCCTATTCCATGGCCTTTGCGGTCTCCACCCTCGCCAGCGCCTGGACCCGGACGGTCTTTGGCATCAAGAATCTTTACCTGGGATCGATCCTTCTCTTTGTCCTTTCCTCCTTTTTTGCCGGAATTTCCCCGAACCTGAATGTGATGATCATCTTCCGGATCCTCCAGGCGGTGGGGGGCGGGATCATGATGCCGCTGGGATTCACCATCATCACCGAAGCCTTCCCGCCGGCCGAACGCCCCAAGGCCTTCGGCTTTTTCGGGATTGTCGTTGTGCTGGCCCCCACCATCGGACCGATCCTGGGAGGATGGCTGGTCGATAATTTCAACTGGCGGGATGTCTTCTTCATCAATGTTCCCTTCGGAATTCTGAGCTTTTTATTTACGGTTTTCGTGCTGAAAAAGGACCGGGAACATATCCTTGTCCCCTTTGACTACGCCGGATTCATTTCTCTGGGAACAGCCCTTTCCTTTCTTCTTGTGGGTCTGACCGAGGGCGAACGTTGGGGATGGACGGCATTTTTTGTTTACGAATGCTGGGCTGTTGCGGCCATCGCCTTCTGGATCTATATCATGACAGCCTTTTCCGTCCGCCATCCCCTGATCGATCTCTCCATTTTCCGGGACCTCGATTTCTCTCTCATCATGGTTGCCAACTTCTTTCGGGCCGTCGGTCTCTTCGGAAGGATGTTCCTGCTTCCCCTCTTCGTCCAGACCTTCAATGCCTTTACGGCCACTGACGCCGGGCTTGTCCTTCTGCCCTCCTCTCTCATGGCAGGTATCGCCATGCCGGTGCTTGGGAGCCTTTCGGCAAAGGGGTCGGATACCTTCAAGCGCGTCCTTCTGGTCAGCGGATTCCTGATGCTGGCATTTTCCCAGTTTCTCTTCGCCTTCCTGACAAATGTACCGAAGATGAGCCAGATCATCATTGCCCAGCTGGTCTTTGGTCTTTCGATGGGCATGTTGAACGCTCTTCTCTCCTCCATTCCCCAGACATTGGTCGAGCCCCGGTACATCGGCCTGGCCTCGAGTCTCCAAAGCAACATGCTCCAGATCGGAGGCGCCCTGGGGGTGGCTGTTCTCGGAAATTTTCTGGACCATCAGCAGGCGGATTACTATGCCCGCTATCAGTCTGACTTGACCCATCATTCCTATTTTTATCAGCGCGTGGTCGACTTCTTTACCCAGTCGGCCATGCACGGGAATGTTCCCGACATCCAGGCCCGGGTGGGGGCCATGATCACCGGAACGGCCCAGAGCCAGTCGGCCATTTCCGGGTATAACGAGACATTCATCGCGGCCGGCCTGATGGCTCTTCTGGGGATTCCCATGATCCTTCTGATGCGGAGGCTGTCCCAACGGGGACCTGCCGCAAAACAGACTGTTGTCCATGGAGGCATCGAGTGAAATATCGAAACATGGTCCTATGTATGGGGATTCTGGGATTTCTGGGAGGGGGAGGGGAACGTGTCCTTGCCGACGTCTCTGGTCAGCTCCCCCTCTCCATCTCCCAGGTTCCGCAAGGACAACCCATCTCCCTCAAAGATGCTGTCAGGGAAGCTCTTGAGAGGCGACCGGCCCTCAAGGCCTTTTCTGATCAGGTCAAGGCGTCCCGGGAAAGGGTCGGAGAGTCCAAGGCCGGCTATTTCCCCAACCTTTCGGCCTCATACTCGGACACGATTGGGAACAGCATCTTCGGATTCTTCCTCATTCCGGGATACCAGTATGCCAACTACAACCTCCTGACTGTCGGGATCACCCAGACTGTCCTGGACTTTGGCCGGGTCCACTCCCAGGTTCGCCAGAGCCGGCATCAGCTGAAATCGGTGAAGGCCCAGGATCTCCGGACCATTCAGGGGGTGATCCGGGATGTCGAAGTGGCCTATTTCAATCTCCTGAAGGCCCAGCACCGCGTCCTCTCGGCTCGCCAGAGCCTCGTCGATGCCGCCTCCCATCTTGACGAGGCCCGGGCCCGGGTGGGCGCCGGAGTGGGACTTCGGCTCGACGTGACCCAGGCCAAGGTCAACTATGAGTCGGCCCGGCTTGACCTGATCCACGAGGTGACGGGCCTCAGGAAGGCCCAGGTGGATCTCGGGCGAGCCATCGGTTTTCGACACAAGAAACCCTTCGAGGCGAGCGATCCGGCAGGTGAATCGATCTCGGACCGGGTGAATCCGGAGGCGGACATTGCCAAGTATCTTCCCGCTCATCCTGAACTTCTCTCAGACGCCGAGACTGTCAGGAGCCGGAAGGCCGCCCTCGACTCGGCCAAGAACCAGAACTATCCCACGATTACCGGGTCGGCCCAGTATTACTTGGCCCAGATTTCAATATCCTTTTTCGGACTTCCCACGACCCCCTTTTCGACCTTCAACGTCGGCGGACTTTTGAATGTTCCGATTTTCGAGGGAGGACTGATCACCCATCAGATTCATGAGGCCCGCGCTGGCCTGCACCAGTCGGTGCACCAGAAGGAAGACGATGAAGTGCGGCTCATGGCAGGAATCCGGGATGCCGCCGAGGATGTCCGGGAGGCGAGGGAGCGGCTTCGGGAGACCCGGACCGCCCTGGAAAACGCCGAAGAGAACGATCGTCTGATCGAGGCGGCCTACCGGGTCGGGACCGCCCACTCGGTGGATGTGGTCGATGCCGAGACCGCCCTCCGGCGGGCCCGGGTCAATGTGGACTCGGCCCGATTCGATCTTCTGTCTTCGCTGGTCGAGTACAGGTATGCCCTGGGTACACTCTCTTCCTCCGATACGCCATGATGGACGAGGTGGAGCTCTATACGGACGGTGCCTGTTCGGGGAATCCCGGTCCGGGGGGGTGGGGGGCCCTTCTTGTCTGCCGGGGAACCGAACGGGAGATTTCGGGAGGAGACCCGGCGACCACAAACAACCGGATGGAACTGATGGCCGTCATCGCGGGATTGTCTGCCCTGAAAAAGCCTTGCCGGGTGACGGTCCATACTGACAGCCAGTATGTCAAAAACGGAATGACGACCTGGATCAAGGGGTGGAAAAAAAACGGATTCCGCACATCCTCCGGAACATCCGTCAAAAACGAGGATCTCTGGCGAGAGCTTGACCGGCTTTCGACGATGCATGATGTAGCCTGGAAATGGGTCCGCGGACACGACGGTCATGTGGAAAACGAACGGGTGGATGCCCTCGCCAGGAGGGCGATTCCCGGGAGAAAGGGGTAGTCTTTCCCTCTCAGCGGCTTAAAGTGGGGGTCTTGAGTCAGGAAAAGGATGGGGAATTAGGCGAGTCAGGAATGGATTCGGATATAAAAAAAGGCCGGAGTCTTTTGACTCCGGCCTTTTTTTTTAGTTCGCCGCGTGGTGCTTCTTGTGATGCTTTTTCATGTGGTGGTGCTTCTTGTGGTGGGGATAGCAGCGGTGATGCCGCTTGTAGTACTTGGTGTGATGGTTGCAGCGGTGGTGTTTCCAGTGCCGCTTGTGGTGCATCTTCTTGTGGGCCTTGTGCTTTGCCGGAGCGGCTGGGGTCGCGGCTGGAGCCGTAGCGGCGGCCGGAGCTTGGGCATCGGCGGCAAAGGTGACCGGGGCGGCAATCAGGGACAAAGAAAAGATGACTGCAGCGAGAGAACCGACAAAGGATGCCAGTTTTTTCATTGAAACTCCTTGATAGTGGTGGACAGATTAACACACGGCTCTCACTAAACTATCAGAGCCCGAAAGGATTCGCAAGTGGGGCAGTGAGAAAATAGCCGCAATGTGGAGGACCGGTGCTTTCCCTGTCGCCGGAAAGTCGCCATTGATCATGGTCCGATTAAGTGAATGGATGTTCTTTCCTGGTCTCCGGAAAGGGAAACCAACATCAAGGGGGCCCGAAGGCCCCATTTGAAGGCCCGGAAAATCTCAGAAGTTGAATCCGGCGGTCAGGGGAACATACCAGAGGGCGTTCTGGCCATTCCCCCCGCTGACCCCATGAGCGATGGCCTGCGGCATATAGGCGATCTTGGCCTCCACGAATACCCAGTCGATATTGAAGCCGAGACCGGCGTCACCGTAGGCCGTCCAGGAGTTGGCCGTTGTTTTGCCGAAAAAGCTCTGTCCGCTCATGGTGGCTTCGTATCCGGCGCCGGCATCGATGACGAAGTAAAGATAATAGTCCGGATTGCCCCACAGCTTGACTTCGAGGCCGCCGGTCAGGGGGGTGGACTGGAGAGAGCCTCCTCCCTGGGCAGTCGGAATGGTATAGAGATCGGTTTGCGCCTCGATCCGGAAGGCAATCATGTCGTTGAACCAGTATGCCACCCCCACGCCCCCTCCGTATCCGTTGTTCAGCATATTGTTCCAGGTGGGGGCCGGGGTATTCTTGTAGACCTCTCCCGTATCGGGCGAAACCAGATTGTAGTTTCCGAAGATCATGAAGTCCCATATTCCCGGCCCGGAAGTGACGGCAAAGGATCGGGAAGGGGCAAGAAAACTGGCTGCAACAAAGGCCAGGACCAGAAGTCCCTTTAACCATCTGCTTTGGGTTGTCCTGAATGCTTGGCGGTTCATGTCACTCTCCTTATGGAAGGGTTAAGGAACATTACGTTCCTCCTGCATAGGTCTCTTCGGAGGTTTTTTATAAAAGTTTAGGCTTGGAAAGTGCGGGCAAAGGAACGCCCGTGCTCTTGGCGGGAAGGAATTTCCGGGAGGTGCGGATGGGTCGAGTGAAGAGGAACGTTTCGGCAAGCTTTCAAAAATCCGGGTAAAATCCCTGTTAATGTTTTGACTCCGTGGAGGAGTGACGCTCCACGATGCTCCGGGCGAGACGTACCGCCTCAATGAGGCTTCCTGGCTGGGCCAGCCCTTTCCCCACAATATTGTAGGCCGTTCCATGATCGACAGAAGTCCGGAGGATGGGAAGTCCGATGGTGACATTGACGGCCTTTCCGAATCCCAGGAGCTTGAGGGGGATCAGTCCCTGGTCATGATATTGGGCCACCACGATGGCATAGTCGCCACGGGAGGCCTTGTGAAAGACAGTGTCGGCCGGCATGGGCCCTTCTACGTCGAGTCCTTCTGAACGGGCTTCCATGACCGCAGGAAAGATGATCTTTTCCTCTTCGTTCCCGAAGAGGGAGGCCTCGCCCGCATGGGGATTAAGGGCGGCAACCGCGATCTTGTGCTCCTGAACTCCCAGAAGGGTCAGGGCCTCTCCGGCTAAGCGGATGGTGTCCAACTCCCTCTCGATGGAAAGCTGGCCAGGAACCTCCCGAAGGGCGATATGGATCGTGACGAGAATCACGCGAAGGGGCCCTCCCACGAGCATCATGCCGACCCGGGGAGTGTGCGTGAGGGCGGCGATCAGTTCGGTATGGCCCGGATAGTTGTATCCGGCCGACCGGAGAGCCACCTTTGTTAGCGGGGCCGTTGTCATCGCCGCGATCCGTTTTTCCATGGCGAGATCGACCGCCGTCTTGACACAGGCATAGGCCCAGCGTCCCGATGCAACGGAAGGCTGGCCAGGCTGGACGGGTTCGAGCCCGGAAAGATCAGAGGGGGGAAGAACCGACAAGACTGACGGGTCATTCGGGACCTCCGAGGGATTCTGGATCGGCTGGACCAGCAGTTCGGGGGCGTAACGCCGCGCCATGTCCGAGATCAGGTCGATATCACCGATGACGAGCTTTCTGAACCCGGAGATGTCCTTGTGGGTCCATCCCTTTACGATGATTTCGGGGCCGATACCGGCCGGATCCCCCATAGTGATAGCAAAGGGAGCAGCGGGGTTAAAGGAGTCAAAGGGATTTGACGCTTTCATGGGATTCCTCCTGATCGGGTTCGATATGGACGACCACCTCGACAACCGCCGGATAGTGTTCCCGGATTCGTTCCTCGATCCGGTGGGCAATTTCGTGGGCGGAGAGAACAGTCATGTTTTGGGGAACATGGATGTTCAGATCCATTGTAATACGATTTTTAGATCCGCGGGCGCGAATGTTGTGACAATCCACCACACCAGGCGTCTGACGGACGAGAGTGGCGATTTCGCCGGATGGGAGAGGCGAGTGGTCTGAGAGAACCTGGGCTCCCTCCCGGAGAAGATGGAATCCCGCATAGCCGATCAGGACGGCGATCATGACACCGATCACTGGATCGGCAAACCCGAAACCCCGTGAGGAGAGAAAGAGTCCGAAAAGGACTGATCCGGAGGCCATGAGGTCCGATCTTATGTGGGTGGCGTCGGCGGCAACGATGTTGTCACCCGTCTCCCGGGCGACCTTTTTTTCTCCCAGATAGAGCAAGGTCTGGAGTCCGATCGAAATTCCCATCACCAGGACGGAGGACCAGCCAACCTGGGGCGCCCGGTGCATCTTGAACTGGTCGTAGCTGTGGCTCAGGACTTCATAGCCGGTAAAGAACAAGAGGAGACCCACCCCTGCTTGCGTCAGGGGCTCATACTTCGAGTGTCCATAGGGGTGGTCCGCATCGGGGGGCCGGCGGGCCGCGAAGGATCCCAGAAGGCAGAGAAGATCGGAGAGTGAGTCGAGAAGGGAATGGTATCCGTCGGCAAGCATGCCCACTGAGTTGATCCGGTGTCCCCAGACGACCTTGAGTCCTGCCAGGGCCATATTGACCACAAGAGCTGCTCCCAGGATCCGCGTCGGTGTTCCCAGCAAAACCCTTGTGGAAGTGTAGGAGGCGGTCATTTTTTGGAGCTTCTTCTTGCCATGTGCTCACGGATCGCCTGGCCGGTGTAGGAATCCTTGTGGCGCATGATTTCTTCCGGAGTTCCCGTGGCGACAAGGCGCCCTCCTCTTTCCCCTCCCTCCGGGCCCAGGTCAATCAGATGATCGGCGTTGGCGATGATGTCAATGTTATGTTCGATGACAACGACGGTATTGCCGGAGGAGACAAGGGCGTCGAGAGTGTCGAGAAGCTTCTGGATGTCAGCAAAATGGAGACCTGTGGTGGGTTCGTCGAGAATGTAGAGGGTATTGCCGGTGGCTCTGCGTGAGAGTTCCTTGGAGAGTTTGACCCGTTGGGCCTCTCCTCCGGAAAGGGTCGTCGCTGATTGCCCAAGATGTATATAGCCGAGACCGACTTCTCGCAGGGTGTCAAGCTTTCCCGAGATGGAGGGGACGGCTCCGAAAAATTCGAAGGCCTCATCGACCGTCATCTCGAGGATTTCGGCGATGGAGCGGCCCCGGTACCGGATTTCAAGTGTTTCGCGATTGTACCTGGCTCCGTGACAAAGGTCACAGACGACGTAGACGTCGGGGAGAAAATGCATCTCGATCTTGATGACGCCGTCGCCCTGACACGCCTCGCAGCGACCTCCCTTCACGTTGAAGCTGAAACGGCCGGGATCGTATCCCCGGGCCCGTGATTCCGGGACCTGGGAATAAAGTTCCCGGACCGGTGTGAAAAGTCCGGTATACGTGGCCGGATTGGACCTTGGCGTCCGGCCGATGGGAGACTGGTCGATATGGACCACCTTGTCGATCCTGTCCACCCCCCGTATCTCCCGGCACTGGCCGGGGCGCTCCCGGCTTCCATAGAAGAGACGGGCCAGCCGGTTGTAGAGGACATCGAGAACAAGGGTGCTTTTGCCCGAGCCGGAGACTCCGGTCACGACCGTCAGAAGACCCAGGGGAAAGGCCACATCGATTCCCTTGAGGTTGTGCTCGGTGGCTCCGACCAGGGTGAGATAGCCTTTCGGGGTCCGTGGAGGGCTTCGGCGAATGATCGATTTGGCCCCCGAAAGATAGGCTCCCGTGATCGAACGGGGATTCGACATGATTTCGGCAGGGGAGCCCTGGGCAAGGATTTCTCCTCCCAAACGCCCGGCCCCGGGACCCATATCGATCACGTGGTCGGCGGAGGAGATGGTTTCCTCGTCATGCTCGACCACCACGACGGAATTTCCGAGATCGCGCAGATGAAAGAGTGTGTCGAGGAGTTTCTTGTTGTCCCGGGGATGAAGTCCGATCGAAGGTTCGTCGAGGATGTAAAGGACGCCTGTAAGCCCTGCGCCGATCTGGGTCGCGAGCCGGATACGCTGGGATTCGCCTCCTGAAAGCGTCTGAGCCGACCTTGAGAGGGTGAGGTAGTCGACGCCGACTTCTGAAAGGAAAGAGAGGCGTCCCCGGATTTCCCGGAGGATCTTTTTTGCGATCTGTTCTTCCTTTTCCGTGAGCGTCAGCTTTTCAAAAAAAATCAGGGCATCATGGACCGAGAGAGAGGAAACCTCGTGAATGTTCATTCCTCCCACAGTCACGGCCAGGCTCTCGCGCTTGAGACGGGCTCCATGGCATGAAGGACAAGGTTTTTCCGAAAGGACCGACTCGAGTTCTCCCCGGGCCCAGGCTCCGATCTGGGTGCTCTTGTGAAGGTTTCCCAGAATCGGGACCAGCCCCTCGAATCCCGTTCGGGAAGAGGCCTTGCCGGACAGCTCCGAAAGGGGATGGGCTGACGTTCCGTAAAGGATCTCCTGAAAAAAGGACGGGTCCATTTTTGAAAAGGGGGTCACGGGTTTTACCCCCCTTTCTTCCATGAACCGGAGGAGACGGGTGCGGACCGATGAGAGGTTCCGGCTTTCGAGGATCCTGATGCCACCTTCAGCAAGGGAAAGATCGGGGTGGGGGATGAGGAGGGCGGGATCGACCTCCATCAGAATGCCGATCCCCAGGCATTCAGGACAGGCGCCATAGGGAGAATTGAAACTGAAAAGCTTGGGAGCGAGCTCGGGGAGGCTGATATTGCAGACCGTGCAGGCTTCAGTTTCGGAAAGGATCTGGTCCTCCGAAATCCCGGGTTCTCCGGGCTTTTCGGGAAGATGGAGGATCACCCGTCCCTGTCCCTCCCGGAGTCCTGTGGCCAGGCTGTCCGCCAGCCTCTGGGAATTGTCGGCACGCACGGAGAGCCGGTCGATCACGATTTCAAGGCTATGAGCTTTCTTCCGGTCAATCTCCGGGATTTCGTCAAGATCGTAGATGCGCCCATCGAGACGAACCCGGGTGAATCCCTCCCTGGAAATACGGGCAAGCTCCTTGCGATATTCTCCCTTGCGTCCGGAGACGGCCGGGGCCAGGATCATGAATCGGGTTCCCTCCGGCATGGACTGGATCTGGTCGACCATCTGGGAGATGGTCTGCGGGGTCACGGGTCGACCGCAAACCGGGCAGTGAGGATGGCCGGCGCGGGCGAAAAGAAGCCGGAGATAGTCATGGATCTCCGTCACTGTTCCGACCGTGGAGCGGGGGTTCCGGGAGGTCACCTTCTGGTCGATGGCGATGGCCGGAGAAAGCCCTTCTATGGAGTCGACATCCGGTTTGTCCATCATTTCCAGAAACTGGCGAACATAGGCTGAGAGGGATTCGACATAACGCCGCTGGCCTTCTGCATAGAGAGTGTCGAAGGCCAGGGAACTCTTCCCGGAACCTGAAAGTCCGGTGATCACTACCAGGCGATTCCGGGGAATCTCGAGGTCGAAGTTCTTGAGGTTGTGCTGGCGGACCCCCTTGAGGGCGATGACCTCCCGGTCAGCCTTCCTGGGTGAGCGGGACAAAGTCATCAGAAGGCCCCCGGGACTTCGGCCGCTGTAGTTCCTTTCGGGACTGAGACTTCAAGATCCCTGGCGGGAACATGGGAGAGTATCCGGAATTTTTTGAGGTGGATCGACAGATGAGTTCCGTTCTGTTCCATGAAAAGGAGATCAGTCAGGACCCCCTCTCCCTTCAAAAGGGTAAGCCGGGCCTGGGCAAGATGGGGGTCGGGATGGCGCGGGATCAGGACGATGGAAATTTTCTCTCCCTTTTTTTCGGTTCCGGACCCTTCCGGTCGTACGAAAAACCATTTCGCAATGTCGGGGATGGATGCCAGGAGAATGGCGGGAGTTTCGGGGATACGGTGCTTTTTGATGGTTTTAAAAAGAACCTGGCGGTTCTGGGGGACATAAAGGGCCATCCGGTTTCCCTCCAGTTTCAGCCATTGGCCGGGGGGATCGGAATAATGAAGAATCATCAGTCCCGGAGCCCGATAGACGAGAGATCCTTCGGAGTGGTTCCCGGTCGTCCCCGGGGCTCCGAGCGTCTGAACAAAGTCTCCGGTAAATCCTTCCCCGCCTTTCACATTTTTGATCAGGAGGCCGAGCTCCCCCTGACCCGTTTCCGGGGATGATGCCCGGGCCCCCACTGATCCGGGGATGGCAGGGGAAAGAATGAGCATGGCAAGAACAAGGAGGAGCCCCCGGGCTAGGCCTTTTAGGCGAATGGAAGTTTCGGGATCATTCATGTCGGTCGAATCCTTTCAGCAATGGTCTGGGGCGGCTGGTTCCATCCGAGGGCCCGATCACACCCTCGGATTCCATGCGGTCGATCAGGCGGGCCGCACGGTTGTAACCGATGCGCAGATGGCGCTGGATCAGCGATGTGGACGCTTTCTTCTGCCGGACAACGACGGACAGTGCCTCCTGATAGAGTCCCTCTTCCTCGGGATCGTTTTCTCCTGGTCCCAGAGGATCTCCCTCCTTGGTGTCCACGGTGTTCCCCGCAAGGATCCGCTCTTCTTCCGGAAGGGGAGGGGGAGGAGGCATCCTCCGCCAGAATTCGACGATCCGGTGAACTTCGTCTTCAGAGATATAGGCTCCGTGCAGTCTCCGTACGACATCGGAGCCCGGCGGCTTTATGAGCATGTCACCCGCTCCCAGAAGGAACTCCGCCCCTCCCGTATCAAGGATGACACGCGAATCAATCTGGCTTGAGACCTGGAAGGCTATCTTTGTGGGAATGTTTGTCTTGATGAGGCCGGTCACGACCTGGGCGGAAGGACGCTGGGTGGCCAAAACAAGATGGATTCCGGCGGCTCTGGCCATCTGGGCCAGGCGGATGATGGGAGGCTCGACCTCCTTCTTTTGCGAAAGCATCAGGTCGGCCAGTTCGTCGATCACCACGACGATGTATGGGAAGGCTCTCTCGGGAGGGACAATTTTCTTGTATTCTCCAATATTTTTGACTCCTTCGTCCTTCATGAGATCGTACCTTCGGAGCATCTCTCCCACCAGGGCCCTAAGACGGACCACTGCCAGGCCGGGTTCCGTGACGACGGGTCCGAGAAGATGGGGAATTCCCTCGTAGGGGGCCATCTCGAGGCGTTTGGGATCAATCATCAGGAGCCGGACGTTTTCTGGACCGTTCTTCATGAGCAGACTCGAGATGATTCCGTTAAGGCAGACAGACTTCCCCGTCCCCGTCGCACCGGCCACAAGCAGATGCGGCATGCGGGCGAGGTCGGAGGCATAGGGTTCTCCGGCGACTGTCTTCCCGATCGCCAGGGCCAGTGGCGAGGGAATGGCCCGGTAGGAAAGGCTTTCGTAAATCTCGCGAAACGATACCATTGAGCGGCGGGGGTTTGGGACCTCGATTCCGATCGTCGACTTTTCCGGAACGGGGACCTGGATCCGCACCTGGGGAACCTTGAGTGTCAGGGCGAGTTCACTTGCCAACCCGGTAACCCGGTTGACCTTGAGGCCGGGGGAGGGTGCGAATTCGAAAAGGGTGATGACGGGCCCTGTCTGGGCTCCGGCCATTCGGCCCGCAACCTGATAGATTCGGAAAAATTCCGCCAGGGTTTTCTGTGTTTCCCGAATGAACTCCCCGGTGTCTTCGGTCTCTGCCTGGGCCACGTCAAGAAGCGATGCCGGGGGAACCCTGGAGTTGGGGGGGATGTCAAGGAGCAGGGGAGTTTTTCTCGAAGGGGCCGGGGCTGGCCGGGAAGGGGCGGCGATCTCCGCAAGAATCTCCGTTTCCCCCTTGGGGAGTGGCTCGGATGTGTCTTCCGGAGCGCTTTCTATAGGAGTCTGCTGAGGCTGCCTGGGTCTTTGGAAAATGTTTTTCAAAATATCCAGGACCTTCAGGGATCGGGGAACCGGCAGGACTGTGAGGAGAAGCAACAATCCTCCCAGGGAAAGCGTTCCGAAGAGGAGAATGAGTCCCGGCCTGTTCAGGAGCGGGAGGAGTTCCCGGACAAGAGCCGTTCCGACCAGTCCTCCCGGCGGGTAGGGAGCAGGGAGGGGGCGGGTCCGGATCGTAGCGACCAGAGGGGAAAGGCCAGCCAGGAGAAAGGATGTTCCAGCGATGGCGGGAAAGGAGGACGACCCTCCCTTCAGTCGTGAAACGGCGTGCCACCCCAGCAAAAGGGGAAGGAGCAGGGAGGGGAGGCCCAGATAGGAATAAAGAAGGTCGGCCATCGTCGCACCAGCCATTCCGAACAGATTGATCGCAGAATGATCTGTCGAGCCGGTAAAAAGGGAGGGGTCATCCGGATGAAGCGTGACCAGGGCCCCTCCCATAAAAACGGCCAGTGCCGCCTCGAAAAGGGGAAAAAGAAGTTTCGCCGGCAATCCGGAAGGACGGTGCTCCCGGAGGGGAGAGGCCGTATCGCTCACGTCAGGTCTCGAGTATGACAGGAAGGATCATCGGATCCCTGTCGAACTGTTTCTTGAAATACTTTCGGAGATGATTGTGAATACGGGTTTTAAGGGCAGAAATCTCACTTCTGATTTCGGGCTCGGCCCCGTCGAGGGCGACAAGGACCTGGGCCCGGATCAGTCCGTCCATTTCCTGGGAGCGCTCGGAGAGGGAAACGCCCCGGGAGAATACCTCGGGTCCGATCATGACCTGCCCGTCCTGACGCGAAAGTCCCAGAATGACCATCACCATCCCGTCGGAGGCAAGTCGCTTCCGGTCGCGGATAACCCCTTCTCCGATATCGCCGACCCCCTTGCCGTCGATCAGGGTCCTTCCCGTTCGGACCCGTTCCAGGAGCCTTCCCGAAACTCCGTCGAATTCGAGAACGTCCCCGTTTTCAATCAGATGGACGCGTTCATCGGGAATTCCCATCTTCCGAGCTGTCCTGGCGTGGGCGGTCAAGTGCCGGAACTCTCCGTGGATGGGAACGAAATGCCGTGGTCGGAGCATGCGGATCATGAGCTTCTGGTCTTCGGCACTGGCGTGGCCGGAAACGTGAATGTCGGAAATGGCCCGGAAATGGACGGTGGCCCCTTTCCTGAGCAGAAGATTGATGATTCGGTCGATGGCCCGTTCATTGCCGGGAATGACGCGCGATGAGAGAAGGACGGTATCCCCCGGGCCAATGGAGACGTGCTTGTGGTCATTCACTGCCATCCGGAAAAGGCCGCTCATGGCCTCGCCCTGGCTCCCTGTCGTAAGAATGGTGATTTTCTCCGGGGGAAAGGACGAAGCCGCCTCGACTTTGACCACCCTGTCGGCGGGAATGTGAAGATGTCCGAGTTCAGAGGCCACCCGGTAGTTGTTTTCCATGGATCGGCCTGTAAAGACAATGTTCCGGCCATGTCTTATGGAGACATCCGCGACCTGCTGCAATCGATGAATGTTGGAAGAAAATGTGGAGACGATGACCCGGCCGGGGGCATTCTGTATGAACCGGTCAAGATTTTCCCCGACCAGCTTTTCCGAGAGGGAAAGCCCTTCCTTCTCTGAATTCGTGCTGTCGGAGAGAAGGGCCAGGATGCCCTCTTCTCCGAGAGCGCAAAACCTGTGGATGTCGATATGGAGATCATCGATGGGGGTCAGGTCGATCTTGAAGTCTCCGGTGTGGAGGACGCGTCCTGCCGGAGTCCGGATGGCAAAGGCGACCCCGTCGGCGATCGAATGGGTGATGCGGACTGGTTCCACGGTAAAGGGCCCCATGGTGTATTCCTGTCGTGGGGTCAGGGAAATGAGTTTTGGCATTTCGTCGGCCTTGCGGGTTTGCCGGAGTTTTGATTCCAGCAGGCCGAGTGTCAGCGGGGTCCCCAGGACCGGAACGTCGAATTCACGGAGAAAGTATGGGACGGCTCCGATATGGTCTTCATGGCCGTGGGTCAGGAAAAGGCCAAGAACCCTGTCACGATTTTCTGTCAGGTATGAAAAATCGGGAATGATCAGGTCGATCCCCAGAAGGTCATCCTCGGGAAAGAGGACACCGCAGTCGATGACAATGATGCGGCCTTCGGATTCATAGACGGTCATGTTCATGCCAACCTCCCCGATTCCGCCGAGGGGAATGATCCGGAGGGTGGGGGAAGGGGATTGAAGCGGAGAGGGGTGATCGGTCAAAAGGTCCTCCTGTGAAAATAGGTCATTTGATTATCCTATCAAAAATTCCAGGGTTGTGCGCACGAAGGATCCGGGCCATGTCGAGCCAGCCATCCGGAGGGATCTCCTCAGGTCTCCGGCCGGGAAGGTCCGGACTCTCTTTGAAAAGGACCTCCATCCCTTCGGAAAGCGGGGGAGGGAGGGATTTGCCGAAGGCATTTCGCAAGGTCTTTCTTCTGTAGGAAAAGGCGCTTCTGGCCAGATGAATGGCCCCCGGGACAGAAGGGTCAAGGCGCGATGGGCGAGGATGAAAGGAAAGGACCATGGAGTGAACCTTCGGGGGAGGGAAAAATGACCCCGGTCTTATGTTGAAAAGAGGGCGCGCCTCCGAAAGAAGGGCGGTTGAGACGGAAAGGGATCCATAGCTTTTTTCTCCAGGGCTCGAAACGATGCGTTCTCCCACCTCCTTCTGAAACATCAGGACCGCCTGTCTGGGAGGCGACGGGGAAGAGATGATTTTCATGAGCAGCGGGACCGAGATATTGTAGGGAAGGTTCGAGACCAGCAGATAGGGGAAGTCCCAGAGGTCAAAGGGATCGTCCAGGGCATCGGAAAGCCGGATTTCCAAAGTGGCGGGGAATAGGGAGAGCTGTTTTTGAAGTTCTGGCAAAAGTCTGGCATCTTTTTCTATCAGGACCAGGCGGCGGGACTTTTCTGCCAGGATTCTGGTAAGGATCATGCGGCCGGGTCCGATTTCGAGAACGGGAAGTTCTTCAAGAAGATTCGGGTCGAGGGCTCCGACAATCCTCCGGGCGATCGCAGGATCCGTGAGAAAATGCTGGCCGAGATGTTTTGACGGAGGAGGGAGACCCTCCCGATTTCCATTATGAACGACCATAGAGTAAAATGAATCCTCGCATATTGTTGATGAAACCGATTCATGTTGTCCGCCACTTGCCGGAACCTCCGCCAGGGGCCGGACGGTGAGCCGATTTGTGGAGAGTTCCCGTTATGGCCCTCATGCCATCCTATCAGGAAGGGTACGGATTGTCCGGAGAGAGCCGGGAAGGAGACCAGTGGGCCTTCCGCTGGTTCATCCTTGTCTCTTTCCTGGTCCATTCGGCGGCCCTTGCCCTGTTCCTGAAGGATCCGGCCTTTCATCAAACCATCGAGGACATAATTGCGGCCAAGCCAAAGACCCTTTCCCCTCTTGATCAAAAGAAGCTGGCCGAGGAAAAGAAGCCAGTCTTCATTGATCTTGTCGATCCATCGAAGGTTCCCATCCGGCCCCAGTCTTCGGCCCCCCTTCTCCCGAAGGGATTTTCCATTAACGGAAAGCCGAAGGGGGTCGAACACCGGACCGTCCATAATCCCCCCGTGCCCAAGTCCGCTCCAAGGACTCCTCTTCCCCCCGAAGTCCTTGCGAGGACCGAGGCACCCCGGGAGGCCCCCAAGGCTGACAAAACCCCCGGGTTTCGTCAGGTTCACAAGTCCAAGCGGCATGAAAAGCCCAACAAGTCCAAGGCCGAAACGGACCGTGAAGTTCCCAGACCCGACATGAAGGAGGCGGCCCGCAAGGAGAGCAAGGTTCAGCCCCAGAAACCTGTCATCCGACAGCCCCTGACCAAGCAGCAGATCCAGAAAATCCTGGCCCAGGAGTCACTCGGAAATCCTCTGACCCGGCACCTCGACCTGTCCAAGGAAGTTGCTCCGGCTTACAGCGACCGGCAGTCTGAACTCGACCGGATTGCCGCCAACCTCGAAGATGAAACCTATTCAAGCTATATCCGGAGAATCCAGGAGCGCTTCGAAACAATCGGAGAATACCCTCCCGATGCCGCGGCTCGTGGTACGACGGGCCGGGCTCTGGTGACATTCACGATCAATGCCGATGGAACGCTTGCCCATATTGCCCTCACGCAAAGCTCCGGAAGCCGGGCGCTTGACGAAGAGTCGTTGCGCATTGTCAGGGTTGCGGCCCCCTATATTCCTCTTCCGGTTTCCTTCCACAAGACCAGCCTGACACTGACCTGGGCCTTCATATACTATAACGGTGGATTCCATGTCATCCAGTAAATTTCGAGTTTATCCGGCTCTAGGTCTACTTTTTGCCATTTTTCTCCTGGTCTCTTTCCCCGACGCATCCCCGGGAGGGGAACCTCTCCGGGGGAAGGCCAACAACTCCCTCGACCAATACCGGAACAATATGCTTCTTCTTCAGCGTGAGCCGCCATTCCCCTCTCTATGGGGAGCATCGGAAAAGGGTTGGCGGAAAATGGCGATGTGGGAGAACCTTCACCCCCAGGACCTTCCACAGCCGTTGAACGGAAGGGCGGTTTTTCTGAAAGCCTGGTTCCGCTCTCCGGATACGGCCCTTACTGAGGAAGGTCTGGCGCCTGCCCTTTCGGCCTTCCCAGACCTGGCACCCCTTCTCCTCTGGCATCTTGCCCATTCGGAGAATGTCGGAAAGAACGATCGGGAGATGCTCTCGCGTCTTTCCGCAGGCCGGGAGAATGATCTTTTCTCTCCCTCCTCCCGTCCCGAAGGGGGAGATGGCCGGGCCCGGGACCTCTTCCGGAGGGCCATGGCGGCTTCGGGGGAAGAGAGATCCGTCCTCCTTGGCCGTCTTGTCTCAAACCATCCCCTGAGTCCCGAAAGTACCATAGCCCTTTTAAGGCTTGGGCCAAACCGGGTCGGAGGAGATCTTCTCGTCCCGCGCTGGGTCTATCTCCAGGCCATGGGTGCCAATGACCTTGTCCGCCGTGAAACGAAGGCCTATCTCGAATCCTCTCCGCCCTTTCCCTTTCGGGACAGGGCCCTTTACCTTGAAGCCCGGTCCCTTGCCATGCTCGGACATTCCCGGAAGGCGATGGTCCTGATCGAACAGACTCTCTCTTCCACATCCCGGGTCCGGCTCCGATCCGATTTTTCTATGCTCCGTTGCCGGATCCTGCTTTCAAAGGATTTTCCCCGGGGGGCCGAATGCCTGAACCGCCTCTTTTCGGACTTCCCTGGCTCCAGCATGCTCCCTTCCCTTGTTGTGTTGGCCCTGCATCAGGATCTGGTGCATCCACTTCCATCCCTCCCTGATGGATGGCTCTTTCCCTCAAGGTTCTGGGCCGGAGGTGATGTCCGGGAGGCGGTCTGGCTGTTTGGCCTCGATGAAGCCCTCCGGGGAGAAAGCGGGAGAGCTCTTTCAACCTGGAACCACCTCGCGAGGTGGCTTCGTGCGCATTCCACGGATTCCCCAGGATTTTATGCGAGGGTTCTCTATTTCATGGCCAGGGAGGAGGAGCGCACGGGACAACCGGAAAATGCTCGGCGGCTTTATCGCCAGGTTATGCGCCAGGGATCCGGGTCCCCCTACCCTCTTTGGAGTGCCATTGCCTGTCAGGGGGGATGCGGGACCTTTCGACTGAGACCCCATCACCCCACACGCGAGAACAGTCCGCCATTTCCTCTTCGAAGGGCGATGGAGGAACTATTTCAAATGGGACTTTTCGGGCCGGCCCTTGTTCTCGAGCGACTCTACGAAAACCCTGGAATGGACAGAGACCAACTCAGGCGATACGGGGACCTGGATCTGTCCGTTTCGGCCAGGGAACGTCTTTTGCTTGTCGACAGGATATTCCCGGCCCATGGGACGGCAATGCGGTTGCCGACTGGGGAGTGGATGTCTGCATCAATTCTGGAAGGATTCCGGGAGTCGGGTGTTCCGACTCTGTGGGCCCTCTCCATTGCCAGGCAGGAAAGCCGCTTCAGAGAACGATCCCTTTCGGTGGACGGGGCTCTGGGCGTTATGCAGCTCATGCCCCGTACTGCCCTCGCTGTGGCGGGGCAGTCGGACGAACCCCTGAGAAAATCTCTGGGCCGGAACCTGGGAAGGGTGCGCCACCCCGACGTGAACAGCCTGATCGGGGGGCTTTACCTGAAACGACTGTTTGATTCCGTACCCGGCCATCCCGAGAGGGCCATTGCCGGTTACAATGCCGGTCTCCATGCCGTCATGTCCTGGAAGACCTTGGCCGATGCCGATTGGGATTTCTTTACGGAGGCGATCCCCTATCAGGAGACGCGTCGCTATGTCCGCGAAGTTCTTTGGAATTACGCCTACCTGGAAAAACACCTGGAACGGCGCGAAGGGAAAACAAAGTGAGCTCGAACAGGATTCCCGGCCTTGGTCTGGGAAACCCCTTCGACCTTCAACTCAGGGAAACGATTGACAGGAAGCTGTCCGAAATATCTGAGGGAATGACCAATGACCGGAAGGAAATAGAATCCCTTCAACTTGAAATCCGCAAGCTGAACAGGGATCTCCTGTCCCTGAGACGCTCACTTGGCATCCTGAAAAAAGAACGGGAACAGATGCGGACCCTCCTTCGGACCCTTGAAGTCCGTCTTCAGTCGATCTCGGGAAAAAACAGTGACCGATCCGTCCCAGAAAAAAAGTGAACACATACAGGTCAAGGTCCTCAATTCGATTCTTGAGGTGCGTGGTCATTTCGACCGCAAACGAATGGAATCTGCGGCCCGTTCTCTTGATACCGATCTTCGTAACCGTCTGGCCGGCCAGTCAGGGGATCTTCCCGACCAGAACTTTCTGTCACTGGTTCTCCTCGTTGCGATCGAAAAGATCTACGCCATCGAACAGGCCCGGGAGGAACGGCAAAGCCTTTCCGCGGAGCTTGAAAACTGGAGGAAATGGGCATCCGGAATTTGTGCCCGGGACCTCTTGCCAAAAGATTCATCGAAGGAATAGTCTAAGGGGTGTGGCCTGAGGTGTTCGAGGTCCGGTCAAGTTTGATACCTACAAACATTTGGGACAAGGCGTGAGCAGGTTGGCAGTGTGCATGCCGTTTCCTCCCGGAAGGAGACGGAAGCCTAAGCGGCCTCGAGCGCCCATGATTGGTGACAGGGTATCTCAAATGGAGATCGGCACGGCACTTCGGGTCCCTATTCATTTACGGATTTGATTTCCGTCTGTTAGTCCTTTATGTCTTTTCAGCCCTCATCCGGAGCAGCCCCCATGAAAATCCCCCGCTCCCTCTTCGAGAAGGGAAAGGAGGGGACACCTCTTCCCTACAGGCTCCGTCCATCATCTCTTGATGACCTGGTCGGCCAGGAGATCCTCTTCGGTAAAAATGGCGTCCTGAGAAATTTCCTTGCCCAGGGGCGCTGGCCGTCCATGGTTCTTTTTGGCCCTCCGGGAACGGGTAAAAGCGGATTCGTCCGGCTTCTTCCCTCGCTTCTTCCCGACTATTCCTTTTCAATGATCAATGCCACGACTGCAGGGGTTGCGGACCTCAAAAAGGAGCTTGCCAGAGGGGTGGACAGAAGAAGTGCCGGAGGCAGACACGTGGTTGTGGTCGATGAGATCCATACCTGGTCCAAAAGCCAGCAAGAGGTTCTTCTTGATGGTGTCGAGTCGGGCCAGATCATCCTTCTGGGTCTCTCCAACGCCGCTCCGTATGCGGCCTTGATCCCCCCTCTGGCTTCACGTCTTCTCCTCTTTCCCTTCCAGCCCCTGGAGGATAATGCTCTCGAAATCCTGCTCGACCGGGGCATTGACAGACTCTCAAAAGAAGAGGCAATAAAGATCCAGCTGGACCCAGAAGCCCGCTCCATGCTCACACGGTTTGCGGGAGGAGACGGCCGTCGTCTCCTTTCCACCCTTGAGGGGGCGGTCATGGCCGCCAGGGGGCAGGTAGGGGAGGGGGAAGTCATTCGGATCTCCATAGGTGACGTCATGTCGATCCTCCAAAGCGCCGGGCAATACTATGGGGATAAGGATACCCACTACGACATCATATCGGCCTTCATTAAAAGTATCCGGAATTACCAGCCCGATGCCGCACTGCACTGGCTAGCTCGGATGATTGAGGGAGGGGAGGATCCTCTCTATATCGCCCGGCGGCTTGTCATTCTTGCAGCCGAGGATGTGGGGCTAGCCGATCCGCAGGCCCTGACGCAGGCTGTTGCATGCTATACCGCAGTCAGCCAGGTTGGTCTTCCGGAAGGGAGGATACCTCTGGCGCTCACAACCCTTTTTCTGGCGCTTTCACCCAAGAGTATATCGGCCTATCGCGCTATCGACAGAGCCCTTGCCGATGTGCGTGCGGGGTTCACTCCGCCCGTTCCGGTCTACCTGCGGGACCGGACCACGAAACGCGGCCTTTCCAAGACGACTCCGGAAGATGCCCTGCTGTACCATTACCCGCCAGAAATGCCGGATGGGGTTTCCTCCCAGGAATATCTGCCGGGAGGGACCTCTGTCAGGTACTACCATCCCGAGGAAAGGGGGAGAGAGCGGGAGCTCAAGGAGAGACTCGAAGCCGTCCGGAAAATCCTGAGGGAAAGGGAGACGTAGCCCTTTTGCCGATTCCGTTCCCAGAAATCCAAGGCCTTTCCCTCGCGGATGTCTTTTCAACATGGATCCTTCTTGTCCCCCTGTGATTGCGAACCAATCAGGGATTTTTGCCTTCCGATTTGTGTATAATTTCTTGATCAGCAATTTCTGAATAATTTTTGAAGGACAGAGAGAAAGCTTGCCAGAATATTTTTCGGCATGCTTTGGGTCCAATTGGAAAAGGGGTGTGACATGGGATATGGACTGTGCGCGTTGCTGGCGGTTCTCGCCGGTTCGGGAGGCGCTTTCGGGGGATATTTCCTGGCCATCAGAAAGCGGTCAGGGGCCGTCTCCCTCGCGGAAGAAAAAATCCGCTCTGAAAGGGCACGCCTTGAGGAGGAAAAAAAGAGCGCCCTGAAGGAAGCCGGGATTCAGGCACGGGAAGAGGCCTTGCGGATCCGGATCGAAACCGAAGAAGAACTTTCCCGAAAGAAGAACCTGCTTCAGGAGTCGGAGCAGGCTCTCAAGGGACGGGAATCAGAACTCGAACAACTCCGGCGGCAGCTTGCCGAAAATCGGGAAAAACTTGAACGGGACAAAAAAAGTCTCTCGGTCCGTGAACAGGGCCTTGGACAAAAGGAGGCCGAGCTCAAGTCCGTCATGGATTCGGAAATTCGCCGTCTTGAGGAGATTGCCTCCCTGACTGTCGAGGAGGCCCGGGAACGCCTGATGCAGAATGCCGAAGCCTCCATTCGGCCAGAAGTGGCCAGACTGGCCCAGAAGCTTGAGCAGGAGGTCCGGGACCAGGCCGTGAGAAAAGCCCGCGAAACAATGACTCTTGCCATCCAGCGCTATGCCAACGAGCATGTGGCCGAGATCAGCGTCTCGGTGGTCCCGATCCCGTCGGACGATGTCAAGGGTCGGGTGATCGGGCGGGAAGGAAGAAATATCCGGGCCTTCCAGGCGGCGACCGGGGTTGATCTCATCATCGATGACACTCCCGATGCCATCATTATCTCAGGCTTCGACCCACTCCGCAGGGAAGTGGCCAGGCTGGCTCTCGAACAGCTCCTTTCCGACGGGCGCATCCATCCTGCCCGTATCGAGGAGATCGTGGAAAAAGTCCGGAAAGATCTTGATGTCTCTCTCAAGGAAGAGGCGGAAAAACTGGCCTTCGAACTTGGGATCACCGATATCCATCCGGAAATACTCAAGCTTCTGGGACGACTGAAGTACCGGACAAGCTACGGTCAGAATAATCTTGTCCATGCCAGGGAAGTGGCCTATCTCTGTCAGATGATGGCCCATGACCTGGGGCTGGATGCGCGCATCGCAAAAAGAGCTGGCCTTCTCCACGACATCGGCAAATCCCTCTCCCATGAGGGGGAGGGATCGCATCCCTCCCTGGGAGGGGAGGCAGCGAAAAAATTCGGTGAATCACCCCAGGTCATCAATGCCATCATGTCCCACCACGGAGACATCGAACCCAACTGTCTTGAGTCTGTCCTCGTCGCGGCGGCCGATGCCATTTCTGCGGCTCGTCCCGGGGCCCGCCGTGAAAGCATCGATGTCTACGTCAAGAGGCTCGAGAAGTTGGAAACCATTGCCAATTCCTTCAAGGGTGTGGAAAAGTCCTACGCCATCCAGGCAGGGCGGGAAATCCGGATCATTGTCAATCAGGACCAGGTCAGCGACGGCGACCTGCTTGAGATCACACGGGGCATTGCCCAGAAGATAGAAAACGAACTGACTTATCCCGGGCAGATCAAAGTCACCGTGATCCGTGAAAACCGTATCGTTGAGTATGCCCGCTGACCTCCGGGAACCGGGAGAAGCTGTCCGCCTTCTTTTTGTCGGAGATGTATTCGGAAAACCCGGAAGGGAGGCCTTGGGAAGGGGGATCGAACGCCTTGTCAGGGAGGCCCCGCTGGACGGAATCTTCATAAATGGAGAGAACCTCGCCGGTGGGAGAGGGCTGACTTCTGCGAAAATGGAGGAATGCTACCGACTGGGTGTGACGGCCATGACGTCGGGAAATCATCTCTTCGACCAGAGAGAGGCAGAAGGTATTCTGGCTTCGGATCCCCGGCTTCTTCGTCCGGAGAATTTCCCCTCCTCATGTCCCGGCTCGGGCCACCGGGTTTATACCCTACGGTCCGGGTTCCGGGTCGGCCTGGCCAACCTGATCGGGCGAACCTTCATGGCCCCGTCAGATTGTCCTTTCGCCGCCTCCGATCATTTGCTTTCGGATTTTGAAAAGTCTCCTGAGCCACCCGATTTCATTGCCGTTGACATTCATGCTGAGGCAACAGGAGAAAAACAGGCGCTGGCATTTCATCTTGACGGCCGGGTGGACCTTCTCTACGGGACTCATACCCATGTCCAGACCAATGACCTGACCTGCTATCCCGGTGGAACCTGGTTCGTGGGCGATGTGGGAATGACGGGTCCCCGGTGGTCTATTGTGGGTTCGGACCCGGTTTCGGCCCTTTCAAAATACAGAACCATGGTTCCACGTCCGTTTAAGGTCGCCGAAGGGGAAACACTCTTTTGTGCTCTTCTTGTGACGGTGGACCGTCAGGCCGAAAGGGGAGACCGTTTCTCGAGGTGTGCCATCCGGCTTCTTCGCGAGGCCGATGGAGGGGATCATGACCATAGATCCTGAAAAGACCGGTCTCGGGAAAAACCTGACGATTTACACGGTTTCGGAACTGGCCGGAACCATCAGGCAAGGGTTGGACAGGATTTTCCCAGGACTTTTGCTCATCGAGGGAGAATTGTCCAACGTCAAGCTTTCCCAGCCTGCCGGTCATTATTACTTTACACTCAAGGATGCGGGGGCGAGCCTGCGGGGAGTCATGTTCCGCGGAATGGCCAGGACCCTCACATTTGTTCCTGTCGACGGTCTCAAGGTTCTGCTCCGGGGACGGATCTCCTATTATGAACCCCGTGGCGAGATCCAGGTGGTTGCCGAGTCGATGGAGCCTGCCGGACTGGGAATGTTCCACCTCGAATTCAGAAGGGTCAGGGAGATCCTGGAACGTGAAGGACTTCTCACGCCGGAACGCAAGAGACATATTCCGCTCATGCCCCGGGCGGTAGCCCTTATCACATCGACCCAAGGGGCGGCCATCTGGGATTTCCTCCGCATTGGCGACCAGCAGAACCGTCTTGTTCCGATTGTGGTGATCCCAGCCCGCATGCAGGGGAGCGAGGCAGTCCCGGAAATCATCAAGGCTCTGTCTCTCGCTGCAGGACGGCCCGGGGTAGACGTGACCGTGATTGCGAGGGGGGGCGGATCGGCCGAGGACCTCTGGATTTTCAATCGGGAGGATCTGGCCCGGGCCATCCTCGCTTCTCCTGTTCCCGTCGTGACGGCGATTGGTCATGAAGTGGATTTGACAGTCGCCGATCTTGTGGCTGACCTTCGCGTGGCGACCCCGACGGAGGCTGCCAAGAGGGTCCTGTTTGATGGCCAGTCCCTTCTCGGAGCCCTGGAGGGAGCCCGCCACAGGCTTGGAGGACTGCTCTCTATCCGACAGGAGAGGGAATCTGCCCGCCTATTATCTTTTAGGGTTTCTGTCGCCTCCTTTTCACGACGCCTCTCCCATTGGCATTTGTGGGTAGTCCGGGCCCAGGATCGACTTTCTTCTGGGATGAAAGACGGTCTCTCAAGAAAAAAGGCTCACCTGGCAGTCTCCATATCGGAAATCGTTCATCCATATCGAAGGTTATCCGGCCTTTCCAGGGATCTTTCCTCCGCGCGTGAACGGATGATCCGCAAAATCAGGGATCTTCTTGGAGAGTTCAGGCTCAAGCATAGCCTCTGGGATGGTCGCCTTTGCCGTGAAAACATGATCGATTTCGCCTCCCTGCGCCTTGAGGTGAGACAACGGAAATTTTATCTTGTTTCTGGAATCCGCCAGATTAAGGGCCGATTTGCGGAGAAACAGAGCCTGCTTTCGGTCCTTTTGAGAGAATCCGATCCGAGACGACCTCTTTCGAAAGGATTTTTTCTTCTCGAACGTGACCGGGGCCTTGGCCTGGTCACACTGAAAAATCTTCCCTCCCATGGAGAGAAAATCCGTGCCCGGACCCAGGGGCTGTCGATAGGCATGCGCGTGGAAGAGTGGCATTTTGACAAGGAACAGGAAGACGGAATGAAGGAAGGGTAAGGGGTTATATGGCGAAGGATGTCAAAGGAACAACAGAAATCGGCAAGGAGCCTGTGAGGTCCTTCGAAGAGAAGATGAAAAGACTTGAGGAGATTGTCCGGTTGATGGAACAGGGGGACCGTCCCCTCGAGGAATCTCTTGGACTTTTCGAAGAAGGGGTCCGGCTGTCTGCAGAATGCCAGTCGATCCTAGAGGAGGCTGAACGAAAGGTGACACTTCTTCTCTCCTCTTCCCGTGAGGAAGGGGAAGGGGGGGAGGAGATCCGGGAGATTCCCTTCCGGAAGGAGTAAAGTTTGATCGAAGGCAGGCCCCGAAGGGGGAGCAGGTCAGAATACTGGAGAAAGGATCTTCTTTGGAAATAAGACGTTATCTGGACCATCAAAAAGAGCGTGTGGAAGCGGCAATGGAGAGTCTTTTTCTCGAAGAATCACGGGCTGCCTATGGGCGACTTGCTGAGGGCATTCGTTACAGCCTCCTTGCAGGAGGAAAACGTATTCGTCCCGTCCTCGCCCTGGCAACTATCGAGGCCCTGGGCGTTGATTCTGACCCTTTGGTTCCCTTGGTTCTTCCTCTGGAACTGATCCACACCTACTCACTGGTTCACGACGATCTTCCTGCCATGGATAATGACGACCTCAGGCGGGGTCGCCCGACAAACCATGTCGTCTATGGTGAAGCCGCCGCCATCCTCGCGGGAGATGCCCTCCTGACACATGCATTTACCCTGCTCTCCGATCCTGTGTATGATAATATTCTGTCAGCCTCCTGCAGGCTTTCGGTGATCCATGAGCTGTCCGTTTCCGCGGGGATTGCCGGGATGGTGGGGGGGCAGTTTCTTGATATTGATTCGGAAGGAAAGTCCCTGACCCTTCCCGAGCTTGAGAATCTTCACAGCCATAAGACCGGAGCCCTTCTCAGGGCTTCGGTCAGAATCGGTGGATTTCTGGCGGGAGCAGGAGAAAAAGAGATGGCCGGGCTCTCCCGTTACGGGGAGGCGGTCGGCATTGCTTTCCAGATTGCCGATGATCTCCTCGATGTTGAGGGGACAGCGGCAGAGATGGGAAAGGCCATCGGCAAGGATGCCGGAAAACACAAAAATACCTATCCTGGCCTTGTCGGTCTCGAAAAGGCCAGGGCTCTGGCAGAAGAAAAACGCAAGGAGGCCCACGAGGCGGTGGCAGCCCTGGGAGACCGGGGAGAGCCTCTTCGGGAGATTGCTTCCTATATTATAGAAAGAAGGAACTAATGGGATCTTTGCTCGAAGATATCAAGGGACCCGAGGATGTTAAGGCGCTTCCCGAGGAAAAACTTCCTCTTCTTGCCCAGGAAATCAGGGATGAGATGGTTCGGGTCCTCTCCGGAATTGGCGGACACTTTGGTGGCGGAATGGGTGTGGTCGAACTGACGCTCGCGCTTCACAGGGTCTTTGATACTTCCCGCGACCGTATTGTCTGGGATGTCGGCCATCAGGCCTATCCGCACAAGATGCTGACAGGACGGCTGTCAGGACTTCCGACCATTCGCCAGTGGAATGGCCTGTGCGGCTTTCCCAAGCGAGAGGAGAGCATCCATGATGCTTTTTCTGCAGGCCATGCGGGAACCTCTGTTTCGGCGGCGCTTGGAATGGCGGAAGCCCGTGATCTTCTGGGCGAGGACTACCATGTCATCGCGGTAGTCGGGGATGGTTCCCTGACGGCTGGGATGGCGATGGAGGGCCTGAATCAGGCTGGAGCAAGAAAGAAAAATCTCTTGATCATCCTCAATGACAACAATCTTTCCATTTCGGAGAATGTGGGGGCCCTCTCTTCCTATCTGGCACGAATATCGGCGGATCCGGCCATCGATCAGATGCGGCGAAAAACGGAAACTCTTTTGAGGGATATTCCTGTCATCGGTGATTCTGTGGCCAGGTTTGCAAAGGCGGCCCATGGTCAGGTTGTGGGCATGATTTCTCCCCCCGGCCTCTGGTTCGAGGAAATGGGCCTCTCCTATATCGGACCTATCGACGGACATGATCTCCCCCTGTTGATCGATACCATCGGAGCACTGAAGGATCGTTCCGGTGCTGTCCTTCTGCACGTCCGGACTGTCAAGGGAAAGGGATACCCTCCTGCCGAAAAGAGTCCCATCGCCTTTCACGGGGTCCCTCCCTTTGATCCGGAAACCGGCGCTTTCCGGAAGAAGGCTGGAGGAAATCCTGCCTATACGAAGATTTTTGGCCAGGCCATGATCGAGATTGCCCGTGAGATCCCTGAGCTTTTTGCGATTACGGCCGCCATGCCCGAGGGGACGGGGCTTTCAGACTTTGGAAAGCTCTATCCGGAACGATTTGTCGATGTCGGGATCGCCGAGCAGCATGCGGTGACTCTCGCAGGCGGAATGGCAGCCCAGGGGGCCCGTCCGGTTGTTGCCATCTACTCGACATTTCTCCAGAGGGCCTATGACCAGATCGTTCATGACATCTGCCTTCAGAATCTTCCTGTTGTCTTCTCCATGGATCGCGGGGGCCTCGTGGGAGAAGATGGTCCCACCCATCATGGTGTTTTTGATATTGCCTATCTCCGGCATATTCCGAACATGACCCTCATGGCTCCGAAGGATGAGAACGAGCTGAGGAAAATGCTCTGGACCGCTCTTCACCATCCCGGTCCCGTTGCGCTCCGGTACCCGAGGGGGGAGGCTCTTGGCGTTCCGCTGGATTCGGGCTTCGAGATTCTTCCAATCGGGAAGGCCGAGCTTCTTTCGGAAGGGCGGGACATGGTTTTCCTGGCATATGGATCCATGGTGTCTGTCGCTGAAAAGGCTGCCGAAATCCTTCGGAGAGAAGGCGTGGATGCCGGGGTGGTCAACATGCGATTTGCCAAGCCTCTCGATACTCCCCTTCTTCTTCAGCTGGCCCACTCGACCTCCCTTTTTGTTACAGTCGAAGAGGGAACTGTCCTTGGAGGATTGGGATCCGCCGTCCTTGAATTTTTGTCTGCGGCTGATCTGACAGGGCGTGTCCGGGTCCGACTCGCCGGGATACCGGACCATTATGTAGAACATGGAGCCCCTGGCATTCTCCGGGAGTCAGTCGGGCTCACAACGGAGCAACTGGTGAGCCTTGCTCGAAAAAATCTTCAGGCTCCTGTTTGTTGACAGTGTTCGGAGCAGCCGGGTGAAGGAACGTCTTGACACCATTGTTCTTCGCAAAGGTTGGGCCTCGTCCCGGGAGGAGGCGGCCTTTCTGATCGGAGGTGGCAGGGTCCGGGTCAATGCGCTTGTCCGGACCGATCCGGAGGCTCGGGCTGAATTTGACAGGGTTGAATGCGATTCCCAGGAAACGGGATCCCGGTATGCCGGCCGGGGGGGCCTCAAACTTGAGGGAGCCTTGGACTTTTTCTCCATCATTCCGGACGGGAAACGGCTAGTCGATATGGGGGCCTCCACAGGGGGGTTCACGGACTGCCTCCTTCGGCGTGGGGCTCGATCCGTGACCGCTGTCGATGTAGGTCGGGGGCTGATCGATCTTCGACTAAGGAACGATCCCCGTGTTGTTCTTGTTGAAGGGGCCAATGTCCGTTTCCCTGGCCCATGGATGCCTGCGGATCCTGTTGACGGAGTCGTGGCCGATCTTGCGTTCATTTCCTTGCGTCAGGTCCTTCCTCAGGTGTCCTACCTGTTAAGGGGGGGAGGGTGGTTTCTCGCACTTGTGAAACCCCAGTTTGAAGCCCCTCCGGAATGTGTGGAAAAAGGAGGGATCGTTCGGGATCCCCGCTCAATCCGTCTTGTTTTGCGAGGGTTTGTCAAGGACCTTGTCCGCGAGAAGGGAATCCCGAGGGGGATTGTTCCTTCCGGTATCAGAGGACGAAAAAGAGGGAATCAGGAATACTTCTGTTTTGCCCGGTGGAAAGGAAGAAATTGAACATCGTTATTGGCGGTGGAGCCGGATTCATTGGGGCTCCGTTGGGAAGAGCCCTCGTTTCGATGGGCCATAATGTTACGGCCGCAGACAATCTTTCCACCGGTTTCCGGACTTCACGCGACAAGGAGGTCCTTCTTGCTAAGGGAGACCTGTCTCACCCAAAATTTCTCATCCGTCTTTTCGAAAATGTGAGACCCGATCTCTATATCCATCTGGCCGGGCAAAAGGATGTCCAGACTTCCTGGGAGAACCCCGCTGAGGACTCCTCCCAAACGCTAGGGGCGTTTCTCGGAGTTCTTGCCGCATGCCGCATCATGACAGTTCCTCGGATCCTGTTGGCCTCGACTGGAGAGGCCCTGACACCTTCGGAAGGATCCGAGTCCCAAGCCATGGATCCCCTTGAGCCTGTGCATCCCTTATCTCCTTACGGTGCCTCCCATGCACTCTGCGAGTTTTACCTTGAAAGCTTTGCACGATTCCTTCCCATAAAGACAGCCATTGTCCGATTGGCTCCTGTTTTTGGGCCCGGTCAATCAACGGATGGTGAGGGCGGTCTGGTAGGCCTTGCCATCCGTCAGACCCTTTTGAAAAATTCTCAAAACCCTCCCGCTATTCCCGGCAATGGACGACGGATGAGGGATTATATTTACATCGATGATGTGGTGGAAGCACTACTTCATATCATCCTGAAGGAGGGGGAAGGGAAATTTCACGTTGGCTCTGGAGTCCTCCAGAGTGACCGGGATATATTTCTGGCCATCGGGAAGGTTCTTGGTTCTTCCTATCCCATCAATTATCAGCCGAATCCTTTTCCAGAGACCGAGGTAATGGTTTTGGGTCATGAGCGTCTTTCGACGGAGTTGGACTGGTCAATGGAGGTTCCTTTTGAAGAGGGAATTGCCAGGACGGTGGATTTTTTCAGGAAGGCCATTCAGTAATGATCGACCTGGTCTTAGTGACACACCCGGATCCGGTGGCGGCAAGGAATCTTATTGAGCACCTTGTCGGGGAGCATCGGATCGCTTGTGGCCATATTCTCCCTTCGGGAACTTCGGTCTTTTTCTGGGAAGGAGAGGTTTGCGCGGCGGATGAGGTCCTTCTGGTCTTAAAGTCTGTTGCCGAGAATCGGGAAATACTGGAGAGGGAAATTCGGAAAGTTCATCCATATTCTGTTCCGGAAATCCTTTTTCTTTCCATCGATCATGGGAATGCGGACTATCTTGCCTGGGTCAGGGATTCCTGCACCAGCCGTCCGGGAAAGGAATGATGTGGCGCGTCTAAGAAAAACCATAACAATCACGATCCTTCCCGGGATGACAGAAAAGTCTCGACAGTGGACCATTCCTCGCTGGTCGATCTTTCTTTTTCTTGGGGGAATATTTTTGGTTTTTACGGGAGTCGTGTTTCTTATTATTTTTTACAGTTACGAAACAAAAAAATTCATGGCTCTTCAGACAATCCAGGAAGAAACACGAGTTCAGAAAGAGCACCTCGATCATTACCGGAAGGAACTCGATTCCATAGAAGCCCAGCTTTCGGAAGTGAACAATCTTGATGTCCAGATTATGAATATGGTGGCCAAGGGAGCTCCGGATGTCCATCGTCCTTCTGAAGAAACACAGCCTGAAAACGACAAGCCGGCCCCCTACGGGAAAAAAAATTCGATGCATTCGGTGAAGGTCGGTCCTCAACCACTTTCCTGGAGTTACGATGAGAGGGGCGGGACTCTTGGAATTCCTGTCGAGGGATGGATCGTGTCAACCTTTGGAAAGAGAACGGGGCCCATCGGAGTCGGAGAGGAGTTTCATCCGGGCCTGGATATCGCACAGGAAGAAGGGGGCAATGTCCACTCTCCGGCAACGGGTGTGGTCATCCTGACTGACCGTACACCCGATTACGGGAATTATGTCATTGTCTATCATGGCCTGGGTCTTTCTTCCCTGTTCGCTCATCTCGATCAGATCGATGTTGTCCTGGGCCAGTCCGTTGACAGCCATTCCCAGATCGGGACAATCGGCCTCACGGGACTGACGACAGCTCCCCACCTCCATTACGAGCTTCGGGAATTCGGACACCCGGTCGATCCGCGGAAATATTTGGACAGCTATTCCTTGCTCCATGGCTCTGTCCAATAGGCCCATCCGTCCGGGAGAATCCACCCGGATTGTCTGAATAGAATGATTCAAGGTATTTCTGAGAGGAGATAGTCTTATGTTCAAGACCCTCGTCCGGTCACTCTTTGCCAGTCGAAATGATAAGGAGATCCGGCGGGTATCATTGATTGTCGATGCCGTCAACGCTCTCGAATCTTCCCTCATCCCCTTGTCCGATGAAGAAATTTCAGCAATGACCGGAAAATTTCGGTCCCGGATTGCCGCGGGGGAAAGTCTTGAACAGATACTTCCCGAAGCTTTTGCTGTTGTCAGGGAGGCCGGCCGGCGGGTTCTTGGGATGCGCCATTTCGATGTCCAGATTATGGGCGGGGCCATCCTCCATGAGGGAAGGATCGCTGAAATGAAGACCGGCGAGGGAAAAACCCTGGTCGGGACATTGCCCGTGTATCTCAATGCCCTTGAAGGAAAGGGTGTTCATGTTGTGACTGTCAACGATTACCTGGCCAAGCGTGATTCAGCCTGGATGGGGGAGCTTTATCAATTCCTGGGTCTTACAGTCGGACTGATTCAGCACGACATGCCCGATGACCTGCGTCAGAGGGCCTATTCCTGCGATATCACTTATGGAACCAACAACGAATTCGGATTCGATTATCTCAGGGACAACATGAAATACGAGCTGGAACAGTTTGTCCAGAGAGACCTCCATTTCGCGATTGTCGATGAGGTGGACAGCATCCTGATCGATGAAGCAAGAACTCCCCTGATAATCTCAGGTCCCTCTGAAGAATCGACGGACCTTTATGAAAAAGTCGACCGAATCATACCTGAGCTTCGCAAAGGAGAACACTTTACGGTAGATGAGAAACACAAGACGGTATCCATGACAGAAGAGGGTTCGGATCTGGTCGAGGCGCTTCTGGGTGTTGGGAATCTCTATGAGCTCAAGAATATTTCCTATGTTCATCACCTGATGCAGGCAATCAAGGCCTACCATCTTTATAAGCGTGATGTGGATTATGTCGTCAAGAATGGAGAAGTCATCATTGTCGATGAATTCACCGGTCGTCTTATGACTGGACGACGATGGGGGGAGGGGCTTCACCAGGCTGTTGAAGCCAAGGAACGTGTCCGGATCCAGATGGAGAACCAGACACTCGCCACCGTCACATTCCAGAACTATTTCAGGATGTACCGGAAGCTCTCTGGAATGACAGGAACTGCCGATACCGAAGCCACAGAATTTCACAGGATTTACAATCTTGAGGTGATTGTCGTTCCGCCCCACAAGAGGATGATCCGGATCGATCTTCCAGACCAGATATATCGATCGCAGAAGGAAAAATATGATGCGGTGGTCGCAGATATCGAAGAGCGCCACAAGGTGGGACAGCCTGTCCTCGTGGGTACGGTTTCCATTGAAAAGTCAGAATATATTTCACGCCTGCTAAAAGATAAAAATATCCCCCACGAAGTGCTCAATGCGAAGTTTCATGAAAAAGAGGCCGAAATCGTTGCTCAGGCCGGACGTCTGGGAAAAGTGACGATTGCGACAAACATGGCTGGTCGTGGAACTGACATTCTTCTTGGAGGAAATGCTGAGTATTTATGCAATGCCCAGATCCGGAGCCGTGGGGAAGAAATTACTGAAGAGGACCGGGAAAAACTCCTGCTTGAACTTGAAGAGGCATTTCGTAAGGAACATGAAGAGGTTGTGCGGGTGGGAGGCCTTCACATTATCGGAACAGAGCGCCATGAAAGCCGACGCGTTGATAATCAGCTTCGCGGCCGGGCCGGTCGTCAGGGGGACCCTGGATCATCGCGCTTCTACCTCTCCCTTGAAGATGATCTCATGAGAATTTTCGGGGCCGACAAGATCAAGGGGCTTATGGAGCGGATGGGGGTCGAGGAGGGGGTGCCGATTGAGCATGCTTTTGTGACCAAGGCGATCCAGAATGCCCAGAAAAAAGTTGAAGCCTATCATTTCGACATTCGGAAACAGCTCCTCGAATACGACGATGTCATGAACCAGCAGCGACTAATCTTCTACGAACTCAGAAAGCGTGTCCTGAAATCGGAAGGACTTCGCGACCTGGTCCTTGAATGGGGGAGCAGGGTTGTGGAGGAGCAGGTTCTTGCTGTTATACCTGAAAAAGCCTATCCGGAAAGTTTTGATCTCCCGGGCGTGGTCGCTCTGGTCTCGGAAAAAACAGGTCTCCTCCTGACGGCAGAAGAGCTGAATGATCTCGGAATCGATGCTCTAGTCGAGCATGCTGTGGCCCGTTATGAGGAATTCCTTTCCATGCGTGAGAAGGAATTCGGGACTGAGACTTTCGAGGCGATCATCCGGTATGTAACACTTCAGACTCTGGACAACCTCTGGAAAGACCATCTTCTCAAGATCGACCGACTCAAGGAGGGGATCGGACTCCGGGGCTACGGCCAGAAGGACCCCCTGGTGGAGTACAAGCGGGAGGGATTTGATCTGTTTGAATCCTTTGTTGGAGAAGTTCGGGAAAATGTCGTCCAGATTCTAGGTTCAGTTCGGGAGGCGGCCGAACCGGAAATGATCGAATCTCCCCCTCTGGACCAACTCGACTACTCCTATCCGGATGAAACTGGGGTTCCAGTCTGGGAAAATGACGGATCTTCCCCGTCTCTTTGGTCAGGGATTCCTGTCGAGGCACAGACATCATCATCAGATGGTCAGATGTCCGCAGGTCGCAAGGATAGCAAAATCGGGAGAAATGATCCCTGCCCGTGCGGTAGCGGAAAGAAATTCAAAAAATGTCATGGAGCCGAATAGACCCCGTAAATTTTGGGGGAACGGGATATTTTTGCCCTGTTCGGAAGGATTTCTCATGAATTCTTTAGTTGACAAAAGGGTCACTCAAAAATAGAATGGTAGGACAAATCGATCCCGAACACTACTAAATCTCCAGAATTTTCAGGGCTCCGAAAAAATATAGCCGGAGGGTGCACATGTTTTCTCTTTCTCATCCCGACCATTATATTCCGATCCTGATCTTCCTGTTGATCGCGGTCGGGTTCGGGGCTGTCTCCCTCCTTGTCGGAAGACTGATCCGTCCCAATAATCCCTATCGGGACAAAGATGCACCCTATGAATGTGGCGTTCCCCCGATCAACGATGCCCGGGAACGTATTTCCATCAGATATTATGTGATCGCCATGCTTTTCCTTGTTTTTGACGTGGAAGTCGTTTTTCTCTATCCGTGGGCTGTCGATTTCAGACGACTCGGTCTTTTCGGTCTCGTCGAAATGCTGATATTTCTCGTGATACTTATCATCGGATATGTCTATGCCTGGAAGAAGGAGGCTCTCGAATGGGAGTAATTCATCATAAAGACGGCGAGCTCTCCGTTGTCACAATGAAATTGCAGGATGCCGTAAACGACATTGTCAACTGGTCGCGAAAGTCAGCTCTCTGGCCCATGACTTTTGGTCTTGCATGTTGTGCGATAGAGATGATGGGAGCTGTCGCCTCCCGGTTCGACATCGATCGTTTCGGGGCGGGTGTCTTCCGGGCATCCCCCCGTCAGTCTGATCTCATGATCGTTGCAGGAACGTTGACCAGAAAAATGGCTCCTGTCGTGCGAAAAATCTATGACCAGATGCCCGAACCCCGTTATGTCATTGCCATGGGATCGTGCGCCACAAGTGGAAACATCTATGATAGCTACAGTGTCGTTCAGGGGGTGGATCGGCTGATCCCGGTCGATGTGTATGTGCCGGGATGCCCCCCAAGGCCTGAAGCCCTGCTCGACGGCCTTATCAAGCTTCAGGAAAAGATCATGCAGGACAAGCCGGTCTTCCGGAACTAGGCGAGGAGGAAAATGCCATGCATCCAGTAGCAGAATCTCTGCGCCGGAAATTTCCCGAGACAGTCATCGGATCCCGAGAAGCCTTGGGAGATCTGACCATTTATCTGCGGGAGCTGGGAGCCGTCGAAGTTTTTCGTACCCTGCATGACGATGAAGAATTCCGTTATGATTATATTGTGGATGTGACCTCAGTCGATTATCCGATGGATGCCGAAAGATTCGAGGTCGTTTATATTTTTTATTCTATTCCACGGCGTCACAGGATAATTGTAAAGATCCGTGTTCCGGAGAGCCATCCCGTCGTCGACTCGGTTGTTCCCATCTGGCGTGGGGCTGAATTTATGGAGCGGGAGGTCTACGACATGATGGGAATCCAGTTCAGAGGCCACCCGGATCTGAGGAGGATTTTGATGCCGGATGATTATGACGAGGGGTATCCCCTCCGAAAGGATTTTCCGCTCGTCGGAAAGGGTTGGAGAGACGATTTTTCATTTGTTCCGAAATACCATGAAAATCTCCCCCCCCTTCCGGAGGGAAGAGCTTAGAGTTCTGGCATCGAAGCCGGGCCAGTGATAAGGCAGGATAGAGGAAAGGGGTCAGTCTTGGAATCGTTGGAAAAGGAAGAGGTTCGGAAAAATCAGGGAGCGCAAGAGCTCGAGCGAAGGGAAATCACTCTTTCCACGCTCAGGCAAGCGGTTCTGAACGGACTTGATTCCTCTATCAAAACCGACCAGTTTCTCCTGAATATGGGCCCCCAGCACCCAAGCACCCATGGTGTGCTGAGGGTCCTGCTGGATCTTGACGGGGAAAGAATAAAGAAGGCGGTCCCTGATCTTGGATACCTTCATCGCGGGACTGAAAAGATTGCCGAATACAGGACCTACAACCAGATCATCCCCTTGACCGACCGGCTCGATTATGTCTCTGCGATGGCAAACAACTACGCCTTTGTCCGTGCGGTCGAAAAACTCCTTCAGCTCAAGGTTCCTGAGAGGGCCGAATTTATCAGGACAATCGTCGCCGAGATGCAGCGAATCATCAACCATCTCTTCTGGCTTGGAACACAGGCTCTCGATATTGGAGCCATGAGTGTCTTCTTCTATACCTTCAGGGAGAGGGAAGTCCTTCTTGACCTGTTTGAAAAAATGTGTGGGGCGAGGTTGACGACCAACTATTACCGGGTTGGAGGTGTTGACGGAGACCTGAAGCAGGATGTTATTGATGCCCTTTATAAATTTGTCGATACCTTCGAGCCGCATATTCTCGAATACAACACACTTCTGGAGCATAATCGCATCTGGCTTGCCAGGACTAAACATATTGCGGTGATTACCGGGGAAGATGCCATAAATTTCGGTTTGTCTGGCCCCACACTCCGAGGCTCCGGTGTTGATTACGACTTGCGAAAGTATGAGCCCTATGGGGCGTATGATCTTGTGAACTGGTCCGTTCCCCTTGGGCAAAATGGAGATATCTATGACAGGTACTGGATCCGTATAGAGGAAATGCGCCAAAGTTCCAGCATCATCCGGCAATGCCTGGACAAGCTTCCTGAAGGTCCTTTCATGACGGATGACCACAAGGTCTCCTTCCCTCCAAAAGGACGGGTCATGCACAACATGGAGACCCTGATCCATCATTTTCTTCTAGTGGTCGAGGGATTCAAGACTCCCCCCGGGGATACCTATTGCGGAACGGAGACCCCGAAGGGAGAGCTAGGTTTTTACATTGTCAGTGACGGTTCCGGAAAGCCCTACCGGATGAAAATCCGTGCCCCGTCATTTGTCAACATGGGGGCTTTCGATTTTATGGCACGGGGATACATGATTGCCGATATTGTGACAATTTTCGGAACTTACGATATTGTCATGGGGGAATGTGATCGCTAGGGTATAACTTTTTGGCTAAGATATCTCCATGTATGACTGATTCCAACGGCAGCAGGAGAATTCCCGGGAGTGGGTACCAGAGACCGGGAAAACAGTTTTCAAAAACCAGGGTTCGTCCGGGGAGAAGGCAAGATGGCTAATTCGGAACACGGCGCATCCATCGAAATCAATGAAGAAGAAATCGATCAAATATGTGAAGAGTTTGGAAATCGAGAAGGGGCAGTGGTCCAGATTCTCCAAACCATTCAGGAAAAGTACGGATATGTGCCGGCTGAGGTCTTGGAGAGAGTGGGTGATGATCTTGGAATTCCGCACAGCAAGATGTTCGGGGTTTTGACCTTTTATTCCCAGTTCTATCAGGAACCCCGTGGAAAATTTATTCTGAAGGTCTGCGTGGGTACAGCCTGCCATGTACGTGGAGCTGGAATGCTGGTGGACAAGATTAAAGAAAATCTGCATATCGAAGCCGGGGAAAATACCGAGGACATGATGTTCACCCTTGAACCTGTGGCCTGTCTCGGATCGTGCGCCCTGGCGCCGATGGCCATGGTGAATGGAAACACCTTTGGCAAGCTTTCTGCCGACAAGATGCTTGAATTGATTCACCAGTACCAGGAAGAGGCCTCCTCCGACAATCAGGAGGCTGTACCTGCCTCTTGATTGTCGGAATTGTGCCCCACGTTTTTACGTGAAATATCCATTGTTCAAAGAAAAAAGGCTTTGACCCTATATAAGGTGCGGGGGTGGGGATTTTTTTATGATTTCACCCATCAGCACAAGGAGAAATCGCGATGCTCACGGAAACAGTTGAGGAAATGGCGGCTGGCCTATTCCGCGACGTCACCATTCCGACAATTCATATCGGCATGGCGACTTGTGGTCTGGCGGCCGGAGCCCGTTCGATCCTGGAACTGGTCGAGAGGGAACTCGAGAAGCGGGGAATTGAAGCCCGAATCGTTCCGACGGGTTGTATCGGAATGTGCCACAATGAGCCTCTTGTCGATATAACCATGCCGGGTAAGTACAGGGTCTCCTACAGAAATGTAAAGGCCCTTATCATTCCGCAAATTTTTGATGCTCATTTCGTCAAGGGCGATTTTGCGAAAAAATATGCCGTCTGTCAGATTCCCATCGGCGGTCATTCTCCCTACGAAGGTCTTCCCCTTATGAACGAAACAAATTTCTTCAAGGGGCAGGTCAAGATTGTTTCAAGCCGTTGTGGTCTGATCGATCCTTCAAGTATTGAGGACTATATCGCCACCAATGGATATAAGGCGCTCCGAAAAATGCTGACATCGATGACTCCGGAAATGGTCATCGAAGAAATGACGAAATCGGGAATGCGGGGGCGAGGGGGCGGGGGGTTTTATACCGGCCTCAAATGGAAGCTCACCCGTCAGTCGCCTGGCGATGAAAAATATGTGGTGTGCAATGCCGACGAGGGCGATCCCGGTGCCTTCATGGATCGGTCAATCCTTGAAGGGGACCCCCATAGTGTTATTGAGGGAATGCTCGCGGCAGCCTATGCCATAGGAAATACCAAAAAAGGCTATATATATTGTCGTGCAGAATATCCCCTTGCGATCAGAAGACTGAGAAAAGCAATCGACGATGCCAAGGAAAAAAACTTTCTCGGGGATAACATCCTCGGCACGGATTTTTCCTTTGATATTACGATCAAGGAAGGTGCCGGAGCTTATGTGTGCGGCGAAGAAACAGCCTTGTTGGCCTCTCTTATGGGAGAACGGGGCATGCCTTGGCCGAAGCCTCCGTTCCCTGCGCAGAAAGGGGTTTGGGGCAAGCCGACTGTCATAAACAATGTCGAAACACTAGGCAATGTCGGCCATATTATTCTAGGAGGAGGAGATTGGTATGCCTCCTATGGTTCTGAAAAGACCAAGGGAACAAAAACCTTTGCCTTGACAGGATCCATCAAAAATTCGGGTTTGATTGAGGTCCCGGCCGGGACCCCCCTTCGTTCCATCGTATTCGATATCGGTGGAGGGATGCTGGAGAAAAAAATACCCTTCAAGGCGGCCCAGCTTGGTGGACCTTCTGGCGGGTGCATACCGGCCTCCGGATTGGATACCCCTGTTGATTTTGAAAATGTTGTGGCCGCAGGGGCGATCATGGGATCGGGGGGTATCGTCATCATGGATGAAGCCTCCTGCATCGTCGATACCGCCAAGTTTTTCCTGAAATTTACTCAGGATGAATCCTGTGGAGAATGCACCCCGTGCCGGGTGGGATCCAAAATCATGCTTGACATCCTGACCCGGATTACAGAGGGGCAGGGCCAGGAAGGCGATCTAGATGAATTGATCAGACTTTCGATGTATGTCAAGTCGAACTCCCTGTGCGGACTTGGAGCCGCCGCTCCCAACCCCGTGCTTTCAACCATTCGATATTTCAGGGAAGAATATGAGGCTCACATTCGGGATAAACACTGCCCGGGAACTGTTTGCGCCAATCTCATCAAATATGTCGTGATTGAAGAGGATTGTACGACCTGCGGATTATGCGAGCCAGTTTGTCCGACAGGGTCAGTCACATGGGATAAGGGTGAGGTGGCCCATATCAACCTGGAGACCTGTATCCGCTGCAAGGCCTGTGTGGATGCCTGTAAGTTTAGAGCGATCATTTAGGGGGCGAGGATCCTTCCATGGTTAAAGTCACGATAAATGGAATAGAGGTCGAGGTCGAATCCGGAACCACCATTCTGCATGCGGCAGAAAAGGCAGGTTTTCCGATCCCGACGTTCTGTTACAACCCCCGAATGGATCCAGCAGGGTCCTGTCGTATTTGCGCTGTCGAACTCGAGGATTCGAAACGGACGGTGATGGGGTGCATCACGGCGGTTTCAGAAGGAATGAAAGTTCTGACCGAATCAGCGAAGGTCCATGACGCGAGAAAGACGAATCTCGAGCTTCTTCTCCTGCATCATCCCCTCGATTGTCCTGTCTGCGATTGCGGAGGAGAATGTCCTCTCCAGAACATGTCATTTTCCTATGGAGCCTCGGACTCCCGGTTTGAGTCTCACCGAAACGATGAACCGGAAGACATGAAGAGCGAAGTTCTTGTGTTTAATTCAAACCGCTGTATTCTTTGCGGAAAATGCGTACGGATCTGTGATGAAATCCAGGATGTCCATGCGATCGGCTTCATCAACCGGGGATTTGACACGATCATCGGACCCCCTCTCGGGAAAAAGCTCGATTGCGAATTTTGTGGGGATTGCCTGGAGGTTTGTCCGACAGGCGCCATTACTGACCATTTCGTGCGTTACCAGTTTCGCCCCTGGCAGATGGAAAAAACCGAGACCACATGCACGGCCTGTGGTTCCGGCTGCAGAATGCTTGTCGATACAGAAAGCGAAGCGATCGTCCGAATTTCATCCAAGGAAGGTCTTGGCCCCAATGAAGGCTCTATCTGCGTTGTTGGACGATTCGGTTATAACTATGTCCAGAACAAAGACAGGCTCGATACCCCCTACTTCAAGAAGGGACAGCGCCTGGTTCCCGGTTCATGGACAGAGGTTCTGCCCAAGATTGCCGACCGTCTCAAATCGATAGCTGCGGGAGGACCCGGACGTATCGCCGGGCTCCTTTCCTCCAGAGTTCCTCTCGAAGACGCATTTATTTTCCAGAGATTCATCAGGCAGACTCTACGTTCCAACTTTATCGATTCCGGAGCAAGAAGGGGTCTGATGAACCTGGCCATTCCCATGGCCAGGGCCACGGGAACTCTCCGCCCCCTTGTCGACCATAAGGATATAGAAATGGCCGAGGTTATTGTCGTTTTGGGGGGAGATCCAGCTGCAGAAAGCAATATCACCGGCCTATCCATCAAGAAGGCTGTCAGGAAGAACAAGGCCACTCTTTACTTGGTTCATGGACATGACGTCACCATTTCCTCGCGTTCAAAAGAGGTGATCAAGATCGCCCCCGGGACGGAGGCCTCATTCCTTAACATATTGAGAGCTGCCTTGTCAGGCGCTCGAACTCTTGAGACTACTGTCAAAGACCAGCTGGTGGCGATTGGCGCTTCGGTCGAAGGGGTGGAACGCATGATCTCCAGCCTGAGCGCAGCCAAAAAGGTTGTCTTTGTGACCGGCCGAAGATTCCATCAATCCGACTCAGCTTTTGAAGCCTCTGAAGCATTGATGGGCTTGTTTGCCGAAAAGGGTTGGTTTGATACGGAAGGGTGCGGAATCCTGCCTCTCCCCGAGTTGGGCAATGATATGGGTGTTCTCATGATGGGAGGAGCCAGCGAATGGCTCCCAGGTTTAATAGATGTGTCAAATCCGGAACAAAGAAGGATTTGGGAAACTCATTGGGAAACCTCTCTCCAATCGACAGGGGGAGGACTAAGGGAGATAATTGCCGGGATTCAAAGTGGTCAAATTCGTGCCTTGATTTCCCTGGGAGAAAATCCCTTCGAGCATCTCCCGGATTCGGAGGCCCTCCGCGATGTTTTGTCCAGGCTTGAGCTGCTCATAGTCATTGACCAGCAGCAGAGCGAAATTTCTGATATGGCTCACTATCTCCTTCCCGCAGCCAGTTCTTTCGAACGATCAGGCCATGTCATAAGCGTTGAAGGATTTGTCCAGCCAATCGTTCCCGCAATGGCCTATTGGGGAGAATCCCTTTCCGATGCAGAAATCATCATGCGCCTCTCCCGCCAGATGGGATCTCCTTTCCCTTATGATGATTTTGCTTCGATTACCGATGAGGTATTCAGGATTTTCCCGGATCTTCGTCCTTCTACTCGCAATGCGAGCCATTTTCAGGGAAATACAGGGGAAATCATTCTGGCCATACCCAAACCCCAGCCCCCCCACAAGGCCCACCGGGAAAGTGTGGTTGCGAAGGTTCGGGAGTGGGAAAAAACAATCGACCTCGGACAGACAGCCGGGATCCCTTCGATACCCCAGGAGGAGAGTTCTTTCGTTCTCCAACTCTCGAAGTCGATCAACCATTCCGGTACCTTTACGACCCGTGATTCAAGCCTAATGACAATCGAGGGGGAGGGTCTTCTTCACGTTCCCCGGCAGTGGGCCCGGAAGAGAAAACTTAAGAAGGGAAGCTGTGTTCGTGTCCGAAGTCCCTTTGGAGAAGTTTCTCTTCCCGTTGATCCGGTCGCGGGGCTTTCGGACAGGGAAGTTCATTTCCCGATCCATTTCACCGACGAACGTATCCGCTCCCTCTTTGGCAAGGGGTTCAGCTGGAACCAACGTTCGGGTGTTCCATACGGCCAGTCCATCACAGTTACTATGGAACCGGTTCTATAAGGAAGGGAATCCATAAGGGTTCCAATCCTTTCCGGTTTTGAAAGAGGACCCGGGGAAATTTCCCCGGAAAGGGAATTTCTGTGCTGAATGAAGCGACAAAAATACAGATGACAACGAGAAAGGGTGGGTTTTGATAAACGACCTGATCGGGGCCCTGATAGTCATGCTGGGAGTCCTTTTTGTAGTTCTGACCATGATCGCCTATCTGACCTATCTTGAACGAAAGGTTCTTGGATTTATGCAGGACCGTCTCGGTCCGATGGAGGTCGGACCCTGGGGATTGCTTCAGCCTCTCGCAGACGGGATCAAGCTCCTTTCAAAGGAAGACATCATCCCAAGCGAGGCAAACAAGGCGATATTCAGAATCGCTCCCGTGATATCCCTCGTTCCCGCCATACTGGCTTTTTCTGTCATTCCCTTCGGCCATGATTCCTTCGGCTTAAACGGGGTGACACTTCATCCCTATATTGCTGATGTCAATGTTGGTGTTTTGGTTATTTTGGCCCTCTCCTCTATCGGAGCTTACGGAATTCTCCTCGGTGGGTGGGCCTCAAATAGTAAATATTCAATTTTGGGAGCCCTCAGATCAGCCGCCCAGGTCATCAGCTATGAGCTTACGGCTGGAATGTCTGTCATCGGGGTCCTGATTCTTGCCGGATCAATGTCACTGGTCAAGATAGAAGATGCCCAATCCGGGGGATTCTGGCACTGGTACATATTTCCCCAGATTGTCGCATTTGTCATTTATCTTATTTCCGGAATTGCCGAAACGAATCGAACTCCCTTTGATCTTCCTGAAGCCGAATCGGAACTAGTCGCAGGGTTTTTTACCGAATATTCTGGGATGCGTTTTTCTCTCTATTATCTGGCAGAATATGCGAATATGATCATTGTTTCCTCCGTAGCGACAATCCTCTTTCTCGGCGGGTGGAATCCCCCGCTTCCCTCCCTCGGGTTCATTCCCCCTGTTATCTGGTTTTTGTTAAAGGTCTATTTTTTCCTGTTCTTTTTCTTTTGGATCCGTGCAACTTTGCCAAGACTGCGCTATGATCAGCTCATGCGCTTCGGTTGGAAGATCATGCTCCCTGTCTCATTTGCAAATATTATCGTGACAGGGATAGTGGCCTATTTTCTTCAGCGCTAAGGCTGACCCGAGAGGAACGGAAAGATTCCAGAAGTTGTTTATTGAACGCAGGAGTCGGATATGTTGAAAAAATTTCTGAATACGATTCTTTTCAGTGAAATCGGTCAAGGTCTGAAACTAACTCTCCGTCACATGTTCCTCCGGAAGGTTACGGTTCAGTATCCTAAAGAAAAACTTGTCCTAGCTGATGGTTACAGGGGATTTATCGCCCACAGACGTTATGATAACGGGGTGGAGCGATGCGTGGGATGCGACCTTTGTGAAGCCATTTGTCCAGCCAAGGCGATCAGGGTCGTGAGTGATATCCATCCCGAGATTCCGGACAGACGCTATGCGAAGGAGTACACACTGGATTTCACCCGGTGTATATTTTGTGGTTATTGCGTGGTAGCCTGTCCCGTCAATGCCTTGTCCATGACAAAGGAATTCGCCCATTCATCATTTACCAGGAATGGCCTGATCTATTCAAAGGAACAGATGCTGGCATTGGGAGACAGGGCCGGTGAGGAATCGGATGCCTATCTCAAGGTCAGGAATATGTGGGAAGCGGAAGATTCGGGGAAAGAGGAGGGACGGTACCACTTTCCCCCGATTTCGTTGGGAGGATGAGAGAGTTGATGCAGCAGCTGCCCTTTGTTTACTTTGGCGGAATGGCCCTGATTTGCGCCATCCTTGTTGTTGTATCGAGAGTTGCCATTTACTCCGCTATGGCGCTTCTGGGAATGTTCGTTCACGTGGCAGGGCTCTTCATCCTTCTGGATGCTCCCTTCCTTGCCGGAGTTCAGCTTCTTGTCTATGCGGGTGCCATTCTGGTTCTTTACCTGTTCGTCGTCATGCTGCTGAATGTTCATGGGCGTGGCGCACAGCTTCAGCGACAGACCCCTTGGGCCATTCTCCTGTCCCTCCTTGCCATAGGGGAAATGGGGTACCTTCTCACCAAAAGCCATTTCTATCCAAAGCTCCCGGCTATCCCACATCCTAGTGTCCCTACTCTGGGAAACACCGAAACGATCGGAATGGTCCTCTATACTCAATATCTTTTTCCCTTTGAAGTTGCTTCAATCGTTCTGCTTATTGCCCTGGTTGGTGCGATTGTGATGGCACGCGGGCGAAGCGGAATACGTCTGGAATAGCACAAGGACAATAACGTCTATCTGGGAGATTCAATGGTTCCTTTGTCGTGGTATGTCACACTCAGTGCCCTGATGTTTGTTACTGGTCTTGTGGGAGTCCTCATCCGGAGAAATATCGTTGTTGTCCTTCTTTGCATTGAGATTATGCTAAATGCGGTCAACATCAACTTCGTAGCCTTCAGTGACTATCTGCATCTCATAGACGGGCAAATTTTTGTTTTTTTTGTGATAACAGTGGCCGCTGCCGAGGTCGCAATCGGACTTGGGATCATCATTTCTCTTTTCCGTTTGAAAGAATCGGTCAATATGGATGACTATAACCTGCTGAAGCTTTGACCTGCCGAGGGAGTTTTAATAAATGACGCCGATTCTCCTGATTCCCCTGCTTCCGCTGGTCGGGTTCCTGATCGTCGGAATCTTTTGGCCCTTCTTCAAGGGGAAGGGCCATTACATTGCTCTTCCTCTGGTGACCATTTCCTGGGCTGTCGCCACTGTCGAGTTTTTCAAGAGTTTCACTGAAGCTCCATCCATTTCCTTTGTCTATGACTGGATTCGTTCGGGGCATCTGGATATTGGAATTTCTCTCCAGTACGACCACTTGGCGGCTATCATGCTGTTTATGGTCACTACAGTGGCGATGCTCGTCCATTTTTATACGGTCGGATACATGCATGGGGATTCAGGATATGACCGTTTTTTTGCCTACATATCCCTTTTTACCTTCTCAATGATTATGCTTGTCCTTTCCGACAATCTTGTCGAAATGTTTATTTTCTGGGAAGCGGTCGGACTTTGTTCTTACCTTCTTATTGTCCACTGGTACGAACGACGTCCTTCCTGGCTCGCGGCCAATAAAGCCTTTATCATGAACCGGATAGGGGATTTCGGATTTCTTCTCGGAATATTCTTGACTTATGCTGTCTTCGGTTCAGTCCGTTTTGCGGAAATATTTCCCGCAATCTCCTCACACCTTCACCAGACGGTCAATATCGCCTCTGCCTTTAATGGAAATGTGAATGTTCCTGTTCTGGACCTCATCGCCCTTCTCCTGTTTCTTGGAGCTGTCGGAAAGTCGGCCCAGATTCCCCTGCATCCCTGGCTCCCTGATGCCATGGAAGGTCCCACTCCCATCTCGGCCTTGATCCATGCCGCGACGATGGTGACGGCGGGGGTCTTTATGATCGCCAGAATGAATCCTCTTTACAACGCCGCCCCGATGGCTCTTCATGTCGTCGCCTGGACGGGAGCGATAACGGCCATTGTGGCAGCCACTATTGCCCTGACCCAACCGGACATCAAAAAAATCATCGCTTATTCCACAATGAGTCAGCTCGGTTATATGGTCATGATTTGCGGTCTTGGTGGTTATGGAGCGGGAATCTTCCACCTCCTGACACACGGAGCCTTCAAGGCCCTTCTCTTTCTTGGAGCCGGATCTGTGATCCATTCTCTGTCAGGTGAGCAGGATGTCTTCAGGATGGGAGGATTGAGAAAATACATTGGTCTGACCTTCGTGACTATGCTGATCGGCTCCCTTGCCCTTTCAGGCATTCCACCGTTTGCTGGGTATTACAGCAAGGATCTCATTCTGGTCACGGCCTATCAACATGGACCGCTGGGGCAGATGCTCTGGTTGATCGGGGTTCTGACTGCAGTTTTGACCGCTTTTTACAGTTTCCGTCTTCTCTTTCTTGTTTTTGGAGGCAAGGAACGTTTCCACTCTGAACACAATGGCCATGCGGTTCACCCTCATGAAAGTCCCCTGACCATGACGGTCCCCCTTATTCTTCTTTCCATCGCGGCAGTCGTCGCCGGTTGGGCCGGGGAGCATTACGGGGTCCTTGAATATCTGGCCCAGGAGCTTCCCCTTCCTAAAGAGACGATCGCCCCCGGGGAGCTTTCGGAAAATTCCCTCAAGGGACTCTCTGTTGCAGTCGGAGTGTTGGGAATTGCTGTGGCCTGGGCTTTTTATGGCCGCCCTTCCACCATACCTGCAACCTTGGCAAAAAGCCTTCCTTTCTTCTACAGGCTCTCCCTTTACAAATGGTATTTCGACGAATTCTACGACCTTGTTTTTGTCCGGTCCTCCTTTCTTATCGGACGGTTGTTCTGGCAGGAACTCGACAAGGGGGTCATTGACGGGGTGGTCAATGGCGTTGCCGAATTTTTCCGGAGCTCTGGTTCCAATCTTCGCCGTTACCAGACAGGCCAACTTCAGAACTATGCCATGGTGATGGCAATCGGCGTCTTCGGTCTTGTGGCTTTTTACTTGGTATTCAACAGATTGTAATTATGCCCGGCCTTAACCAAGCCTTCAGGGGGATTGTTTAAAGCTTATGATTCCGGAGGAACTCATGCCTCTGTCCGGGAATTCATCTATACCAAGAGGGTAAAACAGAATGACTTTTTTGTCGGTTCCTATCCTGACTTTTCTGATTTTCTTTCCGGTGGTCGCCTCTCTCCTGATCCTCCCTTTTTATCGGCGCCCCGATTCCGACGGGATTGTCAAATGGGCAGCCCTTGGCATAACCGTCATTGAGTTCATTGTCTCTCTCTCCCTTCTGATCGGACACAATCCGCATCTTTATCAGATGCAGTTTACGGAGAATCATCTCTGGATTCCCTTCGCAAATATTCACTATGCTCTCGGAATTGACGGGATCAGCCTTGTCCTCATCGTCATGACGACCCTGCTCATGCCTATGACTGTCCTGACATCCTGGTCCGGGATATCGAAGCAAGTGCCGCTCTTCATGATCAATCTCCTGATTCTGGAAGGGGCGATGATTGGTGTTTTCTGTGCCACCGACTTTGTTCTCTTCTATGTGTTCTGGGAGGCCATGCTGATTCCGATGTATCTCATTATCGGGGTCTGGGGAGGGCCAAACAGAATCTATGCCGCCATCAAGTTTTTTCTTTATACATTGGCAGGATCCCTTCTCTTGTTGGTCACCATCATTGCCCTTTATTTTGTTGGGGGACACACCTTTGATATCACAAGGCTTTCTGGGCAGCATTATGGAATGACCTTCCAGATTCTGGCATTTCTGGCGATGTTCGCGGCTTTTGCCGTCAAGATCCCGATGTTTCCCTTTCATACTTGGTTGCCCGATGCCCATGTGGAAGCCCCGACAGCAGGTTCAGTGATTCTTGCCTCCATAATGCTGAAAATGGGAGCCTACGGGTTTCTTCGCTTTTCCCTTCCCCTGTTCCCCGATGCCTCTCATTTCTTTACCCCCTTCATGTTGACGCTTTCCATAATAGCCATCATCTGGGGAGCCTTCATGGCCCTGGCCCAGGAAGATATGAAAAAACTCATCGCCTACTCTTCCGTAAGCCACATGGGGGTGGTGACTCTCGGTATCTTTGTTTTCAATGTTCAAGGGATCGAAGGCGCACTCATGCAAATGCTCAATCACGGGATTACCACGGGAGCTCTCTTTCTTTGTATCGGTGTTCTCTATGATCGGTCCCACTCCCGCCTTCTTTCCGAGTATGGAGGTCTGGCCAAGCAGATGCCTGTTTATTCCACTCTTCTTGTCATCTTTGCCCTCTCCTCCCTCGCCCTTCCTGGGACAAATTCCTTTGTCGGGGAATTTCTGGTCCTGATAGGGTCCTTCAGGAATCATGCCGTTGTCTCATCTCTGGCGACGACGGGTGTCATACTTTCGGCCATGTACCTTCTCTACATGCTCTCAAGAGTTGTCTGGGGGGTTTACACCCCGAAAAGCTATTCCATGCCTGACTTGAAGCCCTACGAATGGGGCTCTCTCCTTCCCCTGGTGATTCTTGTTATCGTAATCGGCCTGGTTCCCAATCCGGTCCTGTCTGTTTTTCACCAGAGCGTAGCCCATATTGTGAGCCAGCTTCAGCCTTCCCCCGTGGCCTTGTTGCATTAGTGATTGACTGGTAGGAATCGGGAATAAAGGTCATTAGAAGTTCAAGTCAATGAAGGAGTTTTGTTGATGAATTTTTCCCCGGTAAACATTATGGGAACCATGCCTGAGATATATCTTACAGTTCTGGGAAGCCTTCTTCTTCTGATGGAACCATTTGTCCCAAAGGAGAAACGGTCATGGCTCGGATACTTCGCCATCGCGTCCCTCTTCTTTGCCATGATTGCGACGATCGGACTCAATGGGAAGGGCCTTCCCCTTTATCAGGGACTTTATATTATCGATCCCTTTTCAAATTTCTTTAAGGTGGTGATCTATGTCGGGACGATCATAACCATCCTCTTCTCTCTTCCCTACCTTGAGAAGGAAGATATTCATATCGGGGAGTACTACGGGTTTCTCCTTTTTGCCGCAGTCGGAATGATGATCATGGTTTCAGCGGGAGATCTGATCACCCTCTTTTTGGGGATTGAGCTCATGTCTCTCTGTTTCTATGTTCTGGTCGGACTCAAACGGACCATTCATCGCTCGGTTGAGGCCTCCTTCAAGTATTTTCTTCTCGGCGCCTTTGCTGCGGCGATTTTTCTGTACGGTATTTCCCTCCTTTACGGGGCTTCGGGGACGGAGACGATCAGCGGCCTTTCCGCCTTCATCCAGAACCCGGGGGCCCTCAAACCAATGGTGATTGCCGGCATGATTCTGACAATGGTCGGCTTCGCCTTCAAGGTTTCAGCGGCCCCGTTTCATATGTGGACTCCGGACGTCTATGAGGGGGCTCCTACCGTTGTGACTGGATTTATGGCCTCCGTCGGAAAGGTTGCGGCCTTCGGTGTTTTCCTGAGAGTCTTTTGGGTGGCATTCTCGGCCAACAAGGATCACTGGACCTGGCTGATCATCACTATCGCCATCCTTTCGATGCTAATCGGGAATATCGTGGCCCTCGTCCAGAAGAACATCAAGCGTATGTTGGCATATTCATCCATCGGCCATGCGGGATATGCGGTCATAGGGCTTCTCAATCCTAGCAGGGAAAGCCTTTTTGCTTTGATGTTCTATCTTTTTGTCTATTTGTTCATGACTCTTGGAGCCTTCGGAATCGTCCTCATACTCAGGCGAAAAGGGGTTGAAGGAGAGGAAATTCAGGATTTCGTCGGGCTGAATAAGAAAAATCCGATGGCGGCCTTCCTTATGCTCATTTTCATGTTTTCTCTTGCAGGAATTCCTCCTTTTGGAGGATTCCTGGCAAAGTTCTATATCTTTATGGCCGCAGTTCACGCCGGATTTACCTGGCTTGCCGTGGTTGGCGTTCTTCTAAGCGCTGTCGGTGCCTACTACTACATTCGGGTCGTCATGGCCATGTATATGAAGGACCCGGAAGAAACGGTCGAATTTCTTCCGAACCGCATGGAAAAAATTGCTCTTTTCCTGACAGCTTCCATGACGGTTCTGATGGGTGTGTTCCCTCTTCCCTTTGTTCACTATATAGAGACCTCGCTTGCGATTCTTGTCCCATAGAGGCCTGACAGATTCGGATCTTTTATTTCCGATTGGTGTATACTGGCCATAAAGGAAATAAAAACCGGAGGATTCGCCATGTTGACAGGTCTCTTTGAACCAATTCATCTGATCGTTATTTTGCTCATAGTCATGCTTGTTTTCGGGGCAAAGAAGCTTCCGGAGATTGGATCGGGAATGGGAAAAGCCATTTCAAACTTCAAGCGATCCCTGAAGGACTCTTCTGATTCACCGGACCATGAGGACAAGATTGAATCAAAGAAATAAAAAAAAAATCCGGTCTTTCGTCTTTAAGATTTGCGGTAATCATGATGATTCCGGAGAGTGGGAGTGACCTTTTCAAAGAAGAAGGTCTGGCTCTTCCTCCTGGCAGGCCTTATCTCCGAGGCTGTCGGATTTGTCCTGATCAAGCGAGGGCTTGTACAGGTTCCTGTTTTTACAAGCCATTCGCTTACTTCCTCTGAATTTCTTGTCTCCGTTCTCAAGTCTCCACAGGTTCTTGTCGGAACCGCCTTTGAGGCGCTGCACTTTGGTGTTTTGATGGAGCTTCTGTCCGTTTCGGATGTTTCTTACATCATTCCCCTGACATCGATCGGATATGTTCTGACACCTATATCCGCCCTGTTCTTTCTGGGCGAGGGCATTCCCCCGGTTCGCTGGGCGGGAATTCTGTTCGTGTGCGTAGGAGTTGCTATGGTTTCTTTCTCAGACAAAAAGACACGAGAGAGCACAGAAAATCTTGCCTAGGACTCCGCCCCAGTCCCCTTGACGCACGAGGTTTGATGGGCTATTCTCTCATCTTGTTTCTTCCCCTTATGCGCCTGTAGCTCAGTCCGGATAGAGCATCGGATTCCGGTTCCGAGTGTCGGGAGTTCAAATCTCTCCAGGCGCGCCATTCTCCCCAAATCTTAATTTTCTAGGAAACACCCATGCAGGCCTTGTTTCATTCCCAAAGTTCTATGCCAGGAAAACTTTTGCCCCGATAAAGTATTGTTTGACTATTGTTTTTCAGGCATTGGACTCATTTATTTCTGGATTTTTTGCCTTTCATAAGTGAATCGATAAGTAAGCCAGACCAAGGAGTTCATGCGACCTTCTTCCTTTCTTCCTTCACTTGCACTTCTTTTTCTTTCCCTGATCTGGGGGTACAACTGGGTGGTGATGAAAGGTGCCCTGACCCATTCCTCCCCCCTCCTGTTTGCCGCAATGCGAGTCCTGGGGGGAACCATTGTCCTGTTTCTGATCCTGGGACTCTTCCATCGTCCTCTGGTCCTTCCTCCCATTTGGTTCATCCTGCCCCTGGGCCTCCTTCAGTCGACCGGCTTCGTGGGGTGCACCCTTTGGGCCCTCGAATATGGAGGAGCGGGCAAGACTGCCATTCTGGTCTATATGATGCCTCTCTGGCTCGTCCTCCTTGCCGCCCCTTTTCTGGGAGAGCGAATTCATGGACTTCAGGGACCGGCCCTCATCCTGGCCTTTCTGGGGTTGCTCCTTATTCTTGAACCATGGCGTCTCCATGGGGGAAAGGGAGTCCTCCTCGCCCTCCTTTCAGGATTCTTCTGGGCGGCCTCGGCCGTATGGCAGAAAAAGAAAGCCCCCAAGGGCCTGGATCTCCTCGATGTGACGGCCTGGCAGATGCTTTTGGGAGGCGGTGTCTTGCTTGTTCTGGCTCTTTTCCTTGAACCTTGGAGGATTGACTGGACCGCTGGATTTGCCGGGGCTTTATTTTATAATGCCGTTCCCGGAAATGCCTTGGCCTGGCTCCTCTGGGTCTATGCTCTTCACCGTCTTCCTTCGGGGGTTGCCGGTATGGGGACCCTTCTGGCCCCTGCTGTCGGGATTCTCTCGGCCTGGGTCCAGCTGGGGGAGCGTCCCGGAGCCATTGAGGGCTCGGGCATGGGATTGATATTCCTGGCAATGGTTCTTGTTGCCTGGCAGCATCTCAAAGGGAGGGAAGATCCACCTTTCCCCTCTGCCCAGGAGTAATACTTCTCCCGGAATAATCCCTATGATGACGCCAACTTCTGGTGGGCAAACCTCATATGGGGTATACTCACAAACAGAAAGGGTTACGGCCACGCCTGGTTTTTAAAGGGTTTAAAGGGTGTGTCTTCAGTTGCATCCCTCTATAAAAGGAGGTTGCATGATCCGGTCGTCCCTTGAAAACTTTCATGATGCAGCTCTCCCGATCCAGTCAAAGCTCTTCGGGATGACTTCGGAACAGTCTCTGGGTGACAAGGTTGTCGAGCTCATCCTTGAAAAAATCCGAAGCAATATTGTCGTTATCCTCTGCCCGGATCCGACGGATAGGTTCCTTGGGATCCGTTCCATCGCCTGTGCCGACTCCTCCTTCCGTCAAGCCCTCACTCCGTTTCCAATTCCTCTTGATTCTGGCATCCCGCCAGTTCAGCTTCCGACTCCGGTTGCGGCTTTTCTGGAAGGAAGGACGATCATTCCGGAGAGGAGAGAGATTTTAATTGATGCGGGGACATCGGATAACCATCAGGATTTATCCCTGAACCGCTCCCTGGTGGCAGTTCCCATTTTCCGGCCAAATCCTGATCCGGACTTGTCGGAAGGGGACTCCGTCCTCTATGGGGTCATGGCCTTCGATCTGCCACCCCATCAGCGATATGCGGAAGAGCTTCGTGAAGGGGTGGAGCAGATCCTCAAGGTTTTTGGAGACTCCCTTGACCGCCTTGAGAAAAAGAGGCGGATTGTAGGGTTTTTTGAGACAGGGGGAAATGGGAGGCATCCGGACGAGATTTCCGCCTACTTGTCCCGTCTCCATCTCGAAATGGTGCATTTCCTTCGTGACAGCGGCGACAGGGAAATCGGGGAGCTGTTTCAGTCTCTGGCTGACTATCTCTCTTTCTTTTTGGGATACCCGCTGGTTTGGATCGGATTGATTCCTCCGGGAGAGACCGATCTTCGTTTTTTAGCCATCGGGGGAGAGAAGCGGGAGACATTGACTGGAACCAGAATCAGTATTGACCCGAGTCTTCCTGAAGGAAGGGGGCTGGTTGGAGAGTGCGCCACGCTTGGTGGACCCCGGGAAGGTGATCTTTTGTCCTCCGATCCCCGCTTCTTTCCCTGGAGAGAACGTTTCAAAAAAGCGGGAGTGGAGAGTTCCCTGGTGGATCAATATGTCACGCCCCGGGGAGATCGTCTTTTCCTGGCACTCTACCGGAAGAACAACGGTCCATTTCCAAAAGGGATTGCCGATCTGGCCTCAGGCCTGGTCCGGGACCTGGCCGCCTTTCTCGTCCACTCAAGACTTCGGAGGGAACGAGAACAGCTGGAATTCACCCGGAAGGCACTCCGGGAGCTTCAGAATGAAATGTTGTCTATTGACAGCTCCCGCATGATGTTTGACCGTGCAGTCCAGATTATTGCCAGAAACACCGGACTGTCGGGGGTTTTGATGCTTGAGCCGGATATGAGTGGAGACCTGGTCGTGGTCTCTGCTTCCTGCCGGTTGCGTGACCTGGAATTGGCTGCACGGGCGATCCGCCTTCCCATAAATGGAGCAGAACCACATTCAGACGGGAGCCTTTCAGGGAGGGTCTTTCTGTCAGGCACTCCTTCGGGCCCCGTGGATCCGTCAGAGTGTCCGGAGATAAGGGATCTCGCAAGACGCCACCCATTTCTTCTCTCCGTCAGGTCGGCCATGGCTTTTCCGGTTTGCCGACCTGGCAACCAGCCTTTGGCGGTTCTCTTTCTCTTAAGTGACGATCCGTCCACATTCAGTCCGGAAATTGCCGCCTCTTTCGAGGAGATCTCTGTCGCCCTCTACATGGGGATCGACCGTCTCGAAAGAGTGGACGAGCTTCGGCGATTATCTCTGGTTGCCCAAAAGACAAACGATGGAATCCTCCTTCTTGACACGAAAGGTCTCATTGTCTGGGCGAACCCTTCGTTCGAGAAGAAATTCGGCTTTTCCCGGGAGAGGCTTTCCGGTCACCCTCCGAGTGACTTCCTTTTTGAAGCCTCCGAAATGGAAGAGAAGGAAAGATTCCGGAAAAGCCTTTTTTCAGGCCAATCGTCAGATGAGATCTTCCGGTGCCGTTCTGCGGAGGGCCATCATTTTTGGATCAAGGCGAGTTTGACCCTCCTTTCTGATTCCGGGGGGCGGAAGGCGGGATATGTCTTCGTTGCGAGCGATGTCACCAAGCTTAAGGAGGAGGAATTACGCGCCCGTGTGGCTTCAGTGTTTTACAAGGCCCTGTCAGAAACGATCAAGGGGCTGGAAGATCTCTCCGAACCCAGCTCTGTGGTTCTGGAGGAGCTCTGCGATACCTTGCGGGAAATTCTGGGGGCAACCACCGTCTATCTTGGCCGGATTCCCGCAGGTTCGAAAGAAATCCTGCGTATGGCTTTTTCTGGGCCCCAGGAATTTCTAGAAGAGGAAAATGGGTCGACACGAGCTTTTTATTCCCCAAGCCCGATCTCTTTGGAAGCCTCCCCGGCTGCCGGGGCGCCCCAGATCCTTCGGATGTTGGATTTCGATATCCCGGAGGAAAGAAGAAATCCAAAAAGAACGGTCGAGGTTATCGGAGGACTGACAGCCGCATTTTTAAGGTCTGGAAGGGAAAAGATCATTCTTGAAGCCCTTTTTCCAAGCGAAGAGCTTCTTCAGGAGGAGGTGACGCAGGTTTTCCAGAGAATTGCCTCCGAGGTCGCGTCTTATCTTGATCGCCAGGAAGAGCTCCATCACAGAAGTCGTGTCGATAGTTTCAGGTCGGCCTTGCAGCTTTATTCACGACAACTTCTTTCGGCCCAGTCCGAGGAGGAGGTCTTCTCCCGGTTGGTCCGTACCTTCTCCGAACGGACCGATACCCTGGCGGTCGACTGTCTGGTCCCCGAGGGAGAGTTTCTGGTAAGAAAGTTCCTGGGAGGCGATCTTGCCTCTGTCATCGGGACCCTTCCTGACAGGGTCCCTGCCGTACCCCCGGCTTCCGGGTCGGTTCCGACTCCTACAAGGGCATTTTTCCGCAAATCTCCGATTCTTGTCCGAAATCCCGCATCGGATCTGCGGATGCTCGATATTTACCGAACCCCGCCCTTTGAATCCATTTCCCTTGTGGCGGCACTTCCGGTGCCAGGGGCCAGGCCGGAAGATCGTCCACTGGCCCTGGTCATCCTGTTCTTTTCGGAGCCTTCGGCTCTCGATGACCTGTTGCTCATGGAACTTGTCGGAAATATTCTCGAGCATGCATCCCGTTCCATCGAAAGATTGCGGCTTCTCCACAAGATGGAAAGCCTGTCAGTCGAGGATCCCCTGACGGGACTCCTGAACAGGAGGGGTCTGGGACTCTTTCTTCCTCCGCTTCTGGCCACCATCCGCCGTCGCCAGGAGCGGGCCCTGCTGGGCATACTCGATCTGGACGACTTCAAGGATGTAAACGACAGCTTTGGCCATGCGGCGGGGGACGAACTTCTGGTTGCCGTTGGACACCGGCTTCAAAAAGGTATCCGGGCGGAGGATATCGTGGCACGCCTGGGGGGCGACGAGTTTGTCGTGGTTATCCAGCTTCCTGCAAACTCTGAAGGAGCCCAGGATCCTGTCCAAGCCGCGATGGATCGAATCGGACAGCTTCTTTCCCTCCCATATTCTCTTCCCACGGATCCCCCCGAAGCCAGGACCGTAGGCTTTTCATTGGGGCTCACCGTCTTTCCCGAAGATGATGCCGGACCTGACGGACTCCTGCGCCATGCCGATGAAGCCCTTTATGACTCGAAAAGGCATAAAGGAACCCGCTCTCGCTGGTGGTCACTCTGGAAGAGGTTTCTCCCCTCCGACAAGAGGGTTCAATGAACCTAAAATCGCTGTCCTTCGCCGGCGGACTCTTCTTCCTGATCCCGCCTCTACCGACAGATCCACTTTCACGGCTCCTTTAGAGATCCCCAAAGACCCGCTCCGAACGGCCCCACTTGAACCTCCGGGTTGAAGAGGGATAAGATTGGCCCAGCGATGAGTTATCTAAAGTGTACGAACGGGAGGGACGATGCCTCTTAACGCAGATTGCGCCCGCAGGGTCGTGATCGACCCTGCGGACCGCCATTTTGTCGAAGGATGGAATGGACAGGTCTGTCTTCTCGAATCCCTTCCCGACCAGAGGGAATCTTTTTTCCTCAGGCTTCTTCCCGGCCTTGGCCTTTCTCCCGAGGCTTCCCGGAAAGACCGGGAGATTCTGGTCCTGGAGGGGGCGGTTGAGGTCGGAGGGCGTGAGTGGGCTAAGGGCTCTTATCTCCGCCTGGCAGGAGATCTTGGAGACCACGGAATGTCTTCCCGGGAAGAGGGGGCCCTTCTCTTTGTCAAGATGGGCACTTTCCCGGAAGAGGATCGACGGAGTCTCGGAATTGCCACGGCCGAAAGCCCCTGGTCACCCGGCCTCGTCGAAGGCCTCTCGGTCCTTCCGCTCTTCTCGGGAGGGACGTCAAACACCGCTCTTGTCCGTTGGGCGCCGGGAACGGTCTTTCAGCCCCATCGCCACTTCGGAGGAGAGGAGATCCTGGTTCTGTCGGGAGTCTTTGAGGACGAACATGGAGCCTATCCCGAAGGAAGCTGGTATCGGGCTCCCCATATGAGCCGGCATCATCCCTTCTCGACCCGGGGGTGCACCATCTTCGTCAAGACGGGACATCTTCTGGGTGGCTCGGCCGCTTGAATCCCCTTATCTTCATCTTCTAGGGAGGCCTTCGTGACCGTTCCTGGCATCTCTCCCAGGGAGGAGATCTATCGTGCCGCATTGACGGCGAGCCGCCTCTTCTCCTCGTCGATCGAGTGCCCACTCGAAGAGACCTTTTCCCGGCTTGCAACCCTGCTGGTGGATGAGTTGGGAGCCCGACTCGTGACGATTGGCCGTCTCAACCGGGAGGATCTCTCCCTTAGGCTGATCGCCGTTGCCGGACCGGCTGCGGACTATGCCCGGGGACTTCTCCTCTCGGCATCGCCGGAAAACCCGATGGGGCAGGGGCCGGCAGGACGGGTCCTGCGCTCCGGGAAACCCATGGTGGCGATGCTTCCCGACGACCTTCCGTCCGGAATGGATGAGTGGAAGGATCAGGTCTGTTCCCATGGACTTGGCGGAAGCGCTCTGGCTCCCATACACACCCGGGAAGGTTTGTGGGGGCTTTTGACGGTTTACAGGGGGGCGGAAGGCTCCTTCAATCCCGATATCCTTCCGGTGCTAACGAGTTTTTCCGAAGATATCGGCGCCTTTCTCGAACGGAGAGGTCAGTATAGGGAACTTCAGGTGCGCCGTGCCTTCCAGTCCGCTCTCGAAACCCTCCAGGCGCGCCTTCTTTCAGGCCCGTCTGAGCCGGAAATCCTCCGGGAGCTGGTTTTGACCCTTGTCGATTCAGGGGCCCTTCCTGCCGCCTGGATCCTGGAGAGAGGAGACATTAAGGAGGGAGGGGAGGATCAAGGATTCCTCAAATATGGGGGAGGAGACTTTGGGGCCTTCCCCTTTCAGGAGCTTCTCATTCCGGCATTGAGGAGAATTCTTGAGAAGGATGGGAGCTATCCCCGTTTTGTCGAGATCTCGGAGGAGCTTTTTCCCGGCATTTCCGCCTTTGCCCGGAGGAGTTTTTCCCTCAAATCCCTGATGTTTTTTCCTCTTTCCTTTTTCCCTGACCAACGCCCCGCAACCCTGCTTGTCGCAGGCTTTTCATCTTCTCATCGTCCCCCGGAGTCCGTGGTCGATCTCCTTGCCCAGGTGGCCTCCAGCGCCCAACTGGCATTGAGTCAGAGACAGGACCGGATCAGGCTCGAACGTTATTCGGCTTTCTACCGGGCCATGGGGGAATCGGGTCAGCTTATGGCCCGTCATCCTCCCGCCCAGGACCTCTTCGACGGTCTTTGCGAACTTCTTGTGCGGTGGACGGGCCTGGAGCTTGCCTTCATATCCCTTGTCGAAGACGGAATGAAGGCCCGGGTGGTCTCGGGACGCGGACGGGCCCGATCCTTCATCGAGGGGGCGGTCTTCTCGATTGACCCTGAGGATGAAGGGCGTTGTCTCATCCATAGCCGGACCCTGGACTCTGATGGGGTTCTCCCCATTCCTTTTCTCGAGGGATGGCTCTGCTCCGAGGAGGTGCGGAAGCTGGCCCGTCCCTGGGGACTCCGGAACACCCTGACGGTCGCGATCCGGAAAGACGGAAAGCCTATCGGCATCCTGGGGCTGGTTTCATCCCAGGAAGGGTTTTTCGATCCCACCCTTGAAAATCTCCTGGCAGGGCTTTCCCAGGACATTTCCTTTTCCCTTGAGTTCCAGGACCGGCAGGACCAGCTTGCCAGGATTTCGACAACCGACGCACTGACCGGCCTTTTCAACCGGCATGCATTCTCCCTCGAGGTCTCCGGGGTTCTTTCCCGGGTCCGGATGGGTGAAAATGGACTTTCAGTGGGGATTCTCGATCTCGATGGCTTCAAGGGGTGGAATGATGCCTACGGCCACAGCGAAGGGGATCGTCTCCTCAGGGAGCTTGCGCTCCTTCTCCGGGAGATCGTGCCCGAGGGGGGAGTCCTGGCCCGGCTGGGGGGGGACGAATTCGGTTTTTGCCTCTCCGGCCCGGCGGAAGAGATTCGGAAAATATCCGAGGACTTCTCCCAGGAGGTTCTCCGGTTGGTCCGGCAAGTGGATCATGGCCTCAACCTCGTGACCGGAAGTCTCGGATGGGCCCTCCTGTCGGATGCCGGAGAAAGCTTCCGGGATCTTCTGGCCCATGCCGATGAGGCTCTTTATGTCGCAAAGAGAAGCGGACGCAATACCTTCCGCTTCTTCGGAGGTGAGATTGCAAGAGCCCTGCAACGGAGGGTCGACACCCACAGGAGCTTTCCCCTGGCCATTGAAAAGGGGGACCTGATTTTCTGGCTTCAGCCACAGCTTGATTGCAGGAGCGGCCAGATCGAAGGAGTGGAGATGCTGGCCCGCTGGCGGCAGGGGGATCGGATCCTTCTTCCGGGGAGCTTCATGCCAGAGGTGGAAAAGGATCCGGTATTGATCCGTCTGCTGGGGGTTCACGCCCTTAGGCATGCGAAGGTGTTGCGGGATCGCTTCCTTCGGGCGGGACGATCTCTCCGGATTTCCCTGAACATCGGGGCCGGCCATTTTCTCCATGGAGATTTTCTGGAGAATGTCCGGGAGGCGGTCGGGGAGGAGGGAGGAAGCGGGCTGGTCATCGAAGTCACGGAAAGCGCGGCCCTCGAGGACATGCCTCGAACGATACGATTGACGGACGAGCTCAAGAGGCGGGGGTTCGGGGTCTCTCTCGACGACTTCGGGACAGGTTACTCTTCCCTCCATCATGCGGCTGACCTCTCCATGACCGAAATAAAGCTCGACTCCTATTTCCTCCGGCGTTTCCGGACCCACACCAATGCCTTTGCCGTCGTCGGATCGACCCTTCTTCTGGCCGAACTCTCGGGAAGCCGGCTTGTGGGGGAGGGGATCGAGTTTGCCGAGGATCTCGATCTCTGGCTTCGAATGGGAGGCCGGCTGATCCAGGGATATCTTCTCGCCCGCCCCATGCCGGAGGAAGAGATGCTGCCCTGGCTCGGACGACCCCTCCCCGGGGAGATTTCGTCAAGCCCACCGGTTTATCCTGTGGAGGATCTCCCCTTTCTCGAGTTTGCCTTTCGTCCCCGCTCCTTCTATGACGAAGGGGCTCACCTCATCGACGGCTGTCCCCTCGATCTCTGGTTTGACCTCCGGGGGCACGTCTACCATCACCTTACTTCCTGGAACGAGACACGGGAATCCCACCGGAAGATGCACCAGTACTCGTCCGGCGGCCCCTCTCCTGGTGTTATTGACCGCTTCTGCCGGGCAATCGGGAACCTTCGGGAGGAGATGGATGCCTATCGCCTGAATATAAACCCTCCGGCTTGACCCTCCGTCAAGCTCCTCCTTCTTGCCTCCGTCCAACCCCTCCCCGGAGAGATCTACCGGGAAAGATAGCCGAAAAACATGTCGCTTTTGATCCTGGGCTCCTCGATCAGAAACTGGCTCAGAAGTGTCTGGTGAAAGGTATCGACCATGCCCGGCGGTCCGGCGAGGTAGAGAAGGGAGTTCTCGCCAGCCTCCTTCAGGACCCTTGCGAGACCTTCCTCGATCCGTTCCTGGCGGGAGATTCCCGGGGAGAGACCCTCCCGGGTGAGAACGGGGACCCAGGTGAGCGTACCCTCTTTCACCCATTCCTGACATTCCGGAAGAAAGGGGGTTTCGTCGCCCGTCCTGTTCACGGTCAAGAGAAGGATCCGGAATCGGGAATCCTTCCGGTGCCGGAGTTCACGGATCATGCTCCGGAAAGGGGTGATCCCGATGCCCCCGGCCAGGAAGACCAGCGATCCGGGAGTCTCTCCCGCAGGAAGGAGGAATTCCCCCGTGGCCTCTTCGACCAGGAATGTCTGTCCAGGCAGGGTTTTTGAAAGCGCCTCCTTGAAGGCCGACCCGGGGGTGAGCCGGGTGGCGATGGAAAGCCTCGGAATCTCGCTCGGAGCGCTGCACAGCGAAAAGATCCGGCTTTTGTCGACCAGGGGAAATTCGGGGGGGAAGGAAAAGAGGGAAGCCTGACCGGCCTGGAAGGAAAAGCCCGGGGTGACCACTTCAAACTCGACAAACAGCGTTCCCGTGGCGGTGAAGGAACTCCTGACGAGACGGGCGGAATAGTCCATGGGGGATCCTTTCAGTCCTCGACCCAGGAAGGTAATTGTCCCTCCGGATGAGTGAAGTGTTTTCTGAAAAGGGCCTCCAGCTCTTTGGGAGGAAGGGGCCGGCTGGCAAAGAACCCCTGGATCCGGTCGCACTGGTGTTTTTCCAGGTAGTTCCACTCCTCCTGGCTTTCCACCCCTTCGGCCGTGGTGGTGAAGTCCAGGCGCTTTCCCAGGCCGATGATCGTCCGGACGAGCTCGGAGCGCTTGAGGTCGGAAAAGAGGTTGGTGACCAGGGAGCGGTCGATCTTGACCTCGGCGATGGGATAGGAGGTAAGGTAGGAGAGGGCGGTCGCCCCGGTTCCGAAGTCGTCGATGGAGATCCGGATGCCCTGGTGGTGGAGCTCTGCCACCACGGAAAAGAATCGCTCGGAATCCTTGATCACCATCGATTCGGTGATTTCAAGAAAAAGGATTTCAGGAGGGACGCCCACCTTGGTGAGAAGGGAGAGGACCTCCTCGGTGAATCCCTCCCGGACGAAATGCTGGTAGGAAATGTTCACCGATATCGAAATCCTTGTCCCGTCGGTCCACCATTGCTTGGCCTGTTCCAGGGCCAGTCGCAGGACGGTATTTCCAATCGGAATGATGAGGCCGGTCCGTTCGGCCAGGGGGATGAAGTCTCCCGGAGAGATTCGCCCCGAGTCCGGGGAGTCCCATCGCACCAGGGCCTCCGCGCCTACGACTTTTCCCGTCCGGGTTTCCACCTGGGGCTGGAATTCCAGGGTGAATTCCCCCCTGAGAAGAGCCTGCTTCAAAGCCTGCTCCAGCTGGAGATCCCGAAGGGAGGCGGAGGACATGGCTTCCTCGAAGAAGACGAATCGGTTCCGCCCTCCCTCCTTGGCCCGGTTTAAGGCGATGTCCGCATTTTTGACCAGGGCCTCCGGAGAATCCCCGTCCCTGGGAAAGAGAGAGATTCCCATGCTGGCGGTGAGGGTGATCTCCTGTCCCCCCACCTCAAAGGGAGCCTCGAGGCTTCCCAGAAGACGATCGCAGGAGCCGGCCACTTCTTTTTCGCTCCGGAGTTCGGTCAGCATCACCAGAAATTCGTCTCCCCCGATCCTGGCCAGGGTGTCGTTGGGAGCCAAAAGACCCAAGAATCTCCGCGAAAAGGCCTGGAGGAGCTCGTTTCCAGCGCTGTGGCCAAGCGAATCATTGATCCGCTTGAAGAGATCGATGTCGACCATCAGAACGGCCAGAATCCGACGGTTTCCACGGGCCCAGGGCAGGAGGGTCGAGAGTCGGTCCTGGAAGAGGCTCTGGTTGGGCAGATGGGTAAGGGTGTCGCGATAGGTCAGGTTCCAGATCATCTCCTGGGCTCGGCGCCGCTCTGTATTTTCCTGGAAGACCATGACCACTCCCGTGAGAAGGCCGTCCTTGGAGTGGATCGGGGCCGCCGAGTCGGAGATCGAGGTAATGGTGCCATTTCGGCTGATCAGGGCGGTGTGGTTCGCCAGTCCCACCACGATGTCGTTTTTCAGGACCTTATCGATCGGAATTTCGACCCGTTCTCCCGACTTTTCGTTCACAATCCGGAAAATTTCGTCGACGTGCCGTCCCAGGGCTTCGGAGGCGGTGTAACCGGTCAGGCGTTCTGCCACCTGGTTGATAAAGGTGATCGTTCCGTTAAGGTCCGTGGCGATGACGCCGTCTCCGATGGAGGCCAGCGTGGTACGGAGCCATTCTCCCTGGGCTTCAAGGGCCAGTTCGGTATTCTTGAGGCGGGTGACATCCGTTCCCTTCCATTCGAGATAGCGGGACCGTAGTCCGATCCGGGTCGGTGCCATCCGGACCATGATCCAGGCTAGTTCGGGGTTTTTCGGATCATGGAAGGGGAGGAGATGCTGGTGGGGATTTTCGGGGGAGCGAAGAAAGGTCTCCCATTCCTCCATGGCGTCCCGGAGTGCGGGGGTCTTTCCAAGAAGAAGGGAGAGGGGAAGGGCCTCCCAGTCCGTCTGGTCCGGGGAGAGGATCTTCCTGAAGCGGCGGTTGGCAAAGACCACCCGCCCCTGAAGGTCCGTCAGGACGATCATTTCCTCCGAGTCTTCGGCGGCAAAATCGAGGAGAACCTGATGTGTGTGGCGGCGGGAGGTCGAGAAAAAGAGGACGGCCCCGGCATAGAGGAGGATCAGGAGAACTTGGAGAAGAATGAGCCTGGAACGGGCACGGTAAAGTCCGGCTTGGGCGAGGGATCTTTCCCGGAGGCTCTTGTCGAGGCCATAGGCCAGGGATGCGATACGAAAGGAAAGGTGACGATAATTCCGGATTTCTCTTTCTGAAGGAGGGAGCGAATTTCCGGGAGGACGTTCCAGAAGTCCGAAAAAATAGTCATCCGTCCTCCGGGCGATCTCGCTCAGCAACCGGCGTTTGTCCTGAGTGAGAAAGGATTCGCGGTGTCTGAGATCTGAAAGGACTGCCCGGGCCTGAAGAGCCATTCCCCGGATATAGGGTCCGGTGCGGGTTGGGTTCTTTGAAAGAAGAGAGAGGAAGGCCGCATGAACTGTCCGGTCCAGGGATGTGGCGTCAAAGCCCAGCCCTTCGATTGTCCGAATGTCGCGGGAGAGAGTTCTTTCGGCCAGGTGGTTTTGTACGAGAAGCCCAAGGATCGGGAGGGAGGTGGCCAGAAAGAGAAGAGTTGTTCCCAGGATAGGGAGGGCCAGAAGCCATTCTCGCCAGGATCGGACAAAGGAATGGGTCACGGGATCTCCTCGCGATCGCAGCCGCAGAAACAAGAATGAAATTTTTTATCAAGTATTACTCAAACATTTATAAACTAACATTATTCCTAACCGCATCATCTGTCAAGGACTCGGCTTGGGCCTTCGTTACCTCGGCAGGACCGAAGGCCGTCACTGTTAATAGCAAGTAGAGTTGTCCGGTTTTGTAGCTCATGATCTGTCCGCTTTTCAGTATGGGGAGACAGAGTTCAGTTTTCTGCCTCAAGTCAGAACTTCGACAGGGCGGATTCCTGAGGAAGACTGGGGGGCTCGGGAGTTTTTCTTGTGGTTCACGGCCTGAAGCTCTTCGACGGAAAAGTTCACTAATTTTCGAGGTCCGTAAAAGAGGGCAAGAGATCCATTCGGATACCGATGAATGCGAACCGTTTTCCGAACATAATGGAATCGGGAACGGTCGGGGGGGATCTGGAGGATCCGTCCTTCAAAATGAAGGCAGTTATCGTTGCCGACGGTCCGTTCATAATGCTCACAGAGGATCTCGTCCAGCGACTCTCCTGTCCAGGGAACAAAGGCCGATCCGTCTTCGGACGCCGGATGAACAAACTCGGCATTGAAGGCCGGACGGTAGACCGTGTTCAGATACCGGGTGGCTTCTTCCATGCCGGTGATCCCCCTGAGGGCGAGCTCTCTGGGAAGCCGTTCCTGATGGGTCCGGAAGGCCCGTTCGCTTCGTCCCCGGGCCTCGGGGGAATAGGCCGGAATCATCTCGATTCCCAGGTGCTTCATGGCCCGTCCGAACTGGGTCAGGTTCTTCTTGTCCACCTTGCCGCCTGCCTCCGGAGTGACCCAGTAATGGCTGCCCCGATCGGTATAGAGGGCGGAGGGAAGGCCCTTCGTCTCGATCACCTCCCGCATCCCGCGAAAACTTGAGGCCGTTCCTTCCTCGGTTACAAAGAACATGCTGACATGTTCATTGGTCGCGTCGTCCATCGTGACCACCAGATCCCAGAGCTGTCCCGGGACCCAGGCATGCCGGCTGGCATCCTGATGGATCATCATCCCTTCCCAGGGGGCTCGTTCCCGTCTCTTCCGATGCTTTCCTTGACCCGGAGCCTTTTTGACCGCTCCGTTCTGCTGAAGCGTCTTCTTGACCCAGGTATAACTCCGGGTCCCGCCTTCCCTCCGGTACCAGGAGTGAAAGTGCTTCACATTCCAGCCGTCATGCTGAAGGCGATATTGTTCGACCAGCGCCAGGGCTTCATCGACCGGAGCCCGTCGTGCAGAGACCTGGGTGAGGCGTTTGTCGAAAATCCCTTTCATCCCTTCTTCCTCGACCCGCCGGACATATCGGCGAAAGGTCCGTTCACTCATCCCCAGAATCCGACCG